>Ga0247842_10009169_pt1 | contig 10160 bp, 5 predicted proteins | sample LaCruzMarch2015__3_FD_192411 | JGI IMG/M metagenome (GOLD analysis project Ga0247842, IMG submission 192411) | Freshwater microbial communities from meromictic Lake La Cruz, Castile-La Mancha, Spain - LaCruzMarch2015_19m | ecosystem: Environmental > Aquatic > Freshwater > Lake | place: Spain... | reverse complement strand
GTGTTATAACACCTACAAGGTTAAAGAGATTCCGGTTTGATTCTGTACCGTCATAAACCTGAACCAACTTTCAAAAAAAAACTACTGAGTGGGTGGTATGGTCAGCGCTGAAGGGGCAACAACCTATCGAAAACGGGAAATGACCAAAAACACGATGCTGACTCATGGGGGTTCGGGAGGCCAGAATGAACATCTGCTCGTTCATATCCCAAAAAAGACTCCCCATTTTTAAAACGCACGATGTGGAATCAATCCACACCCCCACCGGTTTCCGGTCAGACCCGATTGCCAGTTCCAAAAAAAAATGGCGGGGTTCTCTCGGGTTTGACGCCATAACGGGAGCCTTCCGAGAATAGGTCAAACCACAACCGGTACAGAAGCGTATAAAAACGATCGGGAGGAATTGATCACTACCAACCGGTTCAGATCGCGTAATGCAGATGAACACATGTGTCAACCTCGCCGTACCTATGTCCCCAGATCACGAAAAAATTTTTTTTAATAGTGCATACGTCCGGGTCTTTTGTGAACCCGTTCCGGCATCTCCACGGTATTGTAAACCCTGATAGAAATTAATTGAAGTGCATGATTGACCCTCACAGTATGGCAGACCGGTGTTGGTGCCCATAACCCTGTAGTATTCGACGAATGAGGAAGAGTAAGATGGTAAGATTTGCGATCATTTTTATTATTGCATTGTTGATAACGACGGGGTTTGTCCCGATTGCCTGTGCAGCCGGCGATGAACTTCTGGCAGCCCCAATAAATCCGCAGTTTGTCCGGTATGTACATGATAATTCTCTCAGCCATTCAGCCAGCGAGAATACAGACCATCTTGGGTTCAGTCCCTCCCCGATCTACCGCCCGGAAATCCGGGACATCCAACTTTTCGATACTCCAACCAGGGATCAATTAACAAGCGACCAGACCTCATTTGACCTCCGCACGGAAGGCACGGTCAGCCCAGTCAAAGACCAGGGAAACTTCGGCACCTGCTGGGCGTTCGCCACTTATGGGTCACTCGAATCCACCCTCATGCCCGCCAATCCCACGTCCGACTTCTCGGAGAAGAACCTCGCGAACCGTGCCGGATTTCCCGATTCCTCAGATCCCAATCACGGGGGAGACATCGGCATGTCCGCCGCGTACCTGACACGGTGGAACGGTCCTGTCAATGAATCAACCGACCCCTATCCCACCGGTGCCTGGACCACCTCCGGCACCTACCCGTCGGTCTATCACATCCAGAACATCGTCTACTTCCCCGGACGGACCAACCGGTCAGACACCACAAACATCAAAGAAGCCCTGACCCGGTGGGGTGCGGTCTTCTCCTCATTCTACTGGGCGAACACCTTCTACAACACAGCCAACACCGCATACTATCAGCCACCCACCACCAGCGACAACCAGCCGGGTGGCGGTGGACATGCGGTAACGATCGTCGGGTGGGATGATACCTTTGCCGCCTCGAACTTCAACACCCCTCCGCTGGGAAACGGGGCATGGATCGTCAAGAACAGCTGGGGTACCGGGTGGGGCAGGAGCGGATATTTCTACATGTCGTACTATGACAAATATTTCGGCTCTGCAGTAATGCCGAGCACCACCTATACCACAGCGGTAGTCCTGGGAGAGACCACCGCCAACTATGACACGGTCTATTATTATGACAGACAAGGGGAAGTGAAGGATTATTCCTATGCGACAACCCGTACCGGGGGGTTCGCGAACGTCTTTACCGCCAACACTACGGAGATCGTCACCGCCATCGGGTTCTATACCACGGATGTGAATGTCACCTGCAATATCAGCATCTACACAAACCCGACCTACGGACCCATCGGAGCCGCACCGGCTGCCCTGTACAATACGACGCTCCCGTACATGGGGTACAACACGGTCACCCTCCCACCAGACCAGCGGGTCCCGGTCACGGCGGGCACCAACTTCTCGGTCGTCCTGCAAGTGACAACCCCGACAAACGACCAGTATATCCCGGTGGAAGAGACCCTTGAAGGGTATTCCGGGGGCATCACGTCGAAATACGGTCAGGGATACCTGCTGGGAAGCGGCGGGTGGGTTGACCTTAAGACATTCAAGGATAATAGCCACGTGTGCGTGAAAGCATATACCCGCTCATCCGCCGTTGCCCCGGTAGCCAGTTTCACCGGGACACCAACAGTTGGCACCGCACCGCTGACCGTCACGTTCACAGACAGTTCGACAAACACGCCCACAAACTGGAACTGGAACTTCGGGGACGGAAATGTTAGCAATGCGAAAAACCCGGTTCATACCTATGTGAACGCTGGTAACCACACAGTATCGCTGACTGCAACGAACGCTGAAGGAAGTAACACGACCACAATGACGAATTATATCACGGTGTCTTCGCCACCGGTTTCGTCATTAACGGTGGGCATCTTCCGCAGCGGAACATTCTACCTCGCGTCCAGTAACTCTATGGATGGCGGAACCGTCAATGCATTCTCCTTTGGTCAGGATGGCGATCTACCTGTCGCTGGGGACTGGACCGGTAGTGGCACAACCACCGTGGGCATCTACCGCAATGGAACCTTTCACCTCGCATCCAGTAACTCTATGGGTGGCGGAACCGTCAATGCATTCTCCTTTGGTCAGGATGGCGATGTACCTGTCGCTGGGGACTGGACTGGTAATGGCACAACCACGGTCGGGATCTATCGCAGGGGCACATTCTACCTTGCGTCCAGTAACTCTCAAGGGGGCGGAACCGTCAATGCGTTCTCCTTTGGTCAGGATGGCGATCTACCTGTCGCTGGGGACTGGACTGGTAATGGCACGACCACGGTCGGGATCTACCGCACGGGCATATTCTACCTTGCATCCAGCAACAGTCCCGGCGGCGGCTCATTGAACGTATTTCCTTTCGGTATAAAAGGCGATAAACCGGTCTCCGGAGACTGGAATGGAGATGGTACGACTGAGGGAGGTATCTTCCGCAATGGAACATTCTATCTCGCGTCCAGCAACAGTTCCGGTGGAGAACCGGTCAATGTCTTTGGGTTTGGCACTACCGGGGATACTCCTGTGGCAGGGATGTGGACGGCATAACCTGGAGATCGCTCATAACATTCGGAAGTCTGATACGGGTAACCAGACGTTCCGTCCACACAGGAAATGATCAAAAAAGGGGCGTGAAGACCCACGAAGTTTTTAGAGACCCCACGTGAAATGCTGCCAGTTGACGGCATGAAAAAATGCCATTTCATCGCCCTGATGGGGGTGTTTCCGGCGGGAGTCCTAACCGGGATTCCTACCCCTGTACTAAACGGTGAACTGTTGCATGACCAAAGAACGCTGCAGGTTCTGTTTCCACACAATGAAAATCGGCGTGTCGATTTTCAGACTAAAATCCCAAGGGAACTCAGGAGGGCATCAAATTCGACATGAAAAAGGCGAGAGCCGGTATGAAATGATATGAGTGGGATATCAATTCCCACATCTTCCTGTTATCATCAGACCCAGTCACCGGTTACGGGAATATCCCCTGGTTCGCCATAGTCAAAGGTCTCATCGGCATCGCCAGCACTGTTGCTATCCTTCAGGTAGCATACGCCGTCACGGTAGATCCCGATGGTGTCAATTCCATCACCATCCCAGTCGCCGGTCACCGGCATATCCCTCGGCTGACCGTACGCGAACGTCAGGTCTGCATCACCGGCAGTGTTGCTGTTTCTGAGGTAAAACCGATTGTCACGGAATACACCTATCGTGTCAATACCATCACCATCCCAGTCACCGGTCACCGGAATATCTCCGCGTGAGCCATACGTAAACGCAAGATCAGCAACGCCTGCCGTATTGTTGTTTCTGAGATAGAACGCGCCATCGCGATACACGCCAATCGTCTCTATGCCGTCGCCATCCCAGTCACCGGTCACCGGAGTATCATTACGCTGACCATATGCGAACGTCAGGTCTGCATCACCGGCAGTGTTGCTGTCTCTGAGGTAGAACCGACCATTACGGTATACACCGATCGTGTCATTACCATTGCCATCCCAGTCACCGGTTACCGGGACATCATGAACATCGCCAAAAGCGAACGAACGATTTGCGACACCACTACTATTACAGTCTCGAAGGTAATACGCCCCTTCCCGGTAGGTACCAATCCGTGACGGGGCATTTCGCGGTACTTCAGATACGGTGATATAGTCTGATCGGGTGCTGGTATTCTTGCCGTGTGCATTCGTCACAGTCAGGGATACCGTGTAGCTCCCGGGACTCGTGTAGGTATGCACCGGGTTTTGCTGTGTGGCATAAAGAGAAGAGTCATCCTCGAACGACCAGTTCCACTCTGTCGGATTGCCAACCGAATTATCCGTGAACCTGACAGTAAGAGGCGCCACGCCCCGTATCGGAGCGCCGGTGAAATCTACTACAAGCGCCGGATCCCTCGTAAACGCCTTGATGCAGAGGCTGACATTCTTCTGATCCGCTGGCGTGGTCACATCTGTCCACGTGCTCCCATCCTCACTGGTATAGCCCTGCCCGGGATATGCCCGTGCTTTGGAAGTTTCATAGGTCTTATCCTGGATCGCGATACTCCAGTTGTATGTCGGATTGGTCAGTTTGACCGCGACCGCAAACCGGTCCTTGGCATCGAGGGAGATCTCTTTCGGAATGGCGATCGTGTGATAGCCGGCATTGGCAAACGTGCCGTTCTGGGTAAATACGGCACCGGAACTGTTGAGTACCGGTCCATCGTTCGGGTTCACGTACACCCACGCCTGGTAATCTGCGTTGGTGTCGGTGGTGTAGAAACTGACCGCGGAGAGATTCTGACTTCGGGTGCTGTTGAAGACATTTGCCGCAAAGCCAACTTTCTCCCCCGACGTATATATCGAAGAGACCCATCCAAAGGGATCGTATTGGTAGATATGGTCATAATTTGTCGGGGGTGATGAAATGAACAGTGCATTCTCTTTTCCCATGAGCGTGTCATTGTACGAGCAATAGAAAAATCCGCTGTCACCCCAGGTTGCTCCCCAGCTGTTCTTAATGATGAACGCACCATCGCGGTCTGGGACGGTGGAGAAATTGTACCTGCTCCAACCGTCATCCCAGCCGACGATTGCTACCGCGTGGTTTGCCGAATCCGGTCCGAAATAATAATACGAGTTTGTGTCTGCATTCCAGTAAGCCGGGATCTCATCGGACACATTGTATGAGGTATAGACTGCGCCATACGCCTTAACCGCGGTCTTGAGATTGGTATTGTCCGTCGAACTTGTTCGATCCGGAATAAAGTCCACTCTCTGGACGTGTTTCTGCACGGTCAGATTTGTCGGGGAGTACGGGGAGGTGATGTTGTAGGGGTCATCTGACTGGTTGACGGGACCACTCCAGCGGGTAAGGTAGGCAGTGGACATCTTATGCGTGCCGCCTTTTGAATAGTTCCGGTCAAATCCATCCGGGTATTGATCTGAGAGGAGGTTCTTCATGTTATTCTCGGAAAAATCCCATGCCTCGCCCGGTAGCAGAGTGGATTCGAGAGACGCAAACGTCGCAAATGCCCAGCAGGCACCGTGGTTGCCCTGGTCTTTTACTGGGGGGACACGTCCCAATGCCCTGAGGTCATACTTCGCAGGCAGTGCATCCTTCTGCAGCGTCTTTTCTGGAGACGAAATCCCGTCGTCTTCGACAACATATATGCCCTTCAGGTGCGAGAGGTCTTCATAGGGGGGGATACGCCCTGTTGGGTGTGATGAGACGGGGGTTCCGGTTTCATAAGCGGCAGAGGGAATAGATGAGAATCTTTCATCTGCCGGTGGTTGTTGCTGTTGTTGCAGGTACCGCAGGTATGCCGGGTTCACTGGCGCCATGCCAAGCGGCGGGGTGGAGATCAGGAGGGGTTCCTGAAGGGGGAGCATCGTGGTTGTCGCAATGGTTACATTTGATACGGGTATCCGAAAGGAGTCATCCTCCGGATTCGTTATCGCACCAGCGGTAGCCGATGAAACGACGACACAGATGAGGATACATAGGACCAATAGTATCCGTTTCACTTCTCCTGCATAGTTCATACAGGGCTATCACTCTTTGAGGATATAATATTTTTTAAAAAGAATGATCGCGGTATGCTGGACAGTGACAGGAGGGGAATTCATTGAGGGAAATGCGGGGTTACAATGTCACAATTGGCAGTAGGGGGGATGATCGCGATGGAGGATGATACAAAATTTGTGACAAAAGGGAGGGGAATGACCCCTCATCTTCAAATGTATCGTCAGACCCATGTGCCGGTCACCGGAATATCTCCTTGTGAGCCATAGGCAAACACCAGATCCGCATCGCCCTGAGTGTTACTGTTTCTCAAGTAGTATGTGCCTCCCCGGTACATCCCGATCGTTGTGATGCCATCCCCATTCCAGTCACCCGTTACCGGAATGTCTCCTTGGGAGCCATAGGCAAACACCAGATCCGCATCGCCTTGAGTGTTACTGTTCCTCAAGTAGTATGTACCTCCCCGATACATCCCAATCGTTGTGATGCCATCCCCATTCCAGTCACCCGTTACCGGAATGTCTCCTTGGGAGCCATAGGCAAACACCAGATCCGCATCGCCTTGAGTGTTACTGTTCCTCAAGTAGTATGTACCTCCCCGATACATCCCGATCGTTGTGATGCCATCCCCATTCCAGTCACCCGTTACCGGAATGTCTCCTTGGGAGCCATAAGCAAACACCAGATCCGCATCGCCCTGAGTGTTACTGTTTCTCAAGTAGTATGTACCACCGCGATACATGCCGATGGTGTCAATACCATTGCCATTCCAGTCACCCGTTACAGGTATGTCTCCTTGTGAGCCATAGGCAAACATCAGATCCGCATTACCTGCGCTGTTGCTGTTCCTCAAATAATATGTACCCCCGCGATACATGCCGATGGTTGATGCCGAAATCGGAGGAACATCAGACACGGTGATGCAATTAGCAACCGTCTTGGTATCTGACCCGGCTGCATTCGTTGCAGTCAGTGCGACAGTGTAGGTACCGACGCTGGCATAGGTATGAACCGGGTTCTTCACTGTGGCATTCACTGATGAACTATCCCCGAAATTCCATGACCATGATGTCGGAGTGTTCGTTGAGCTGTCCGTGAATGTGACGGTTAACGGTGCGGTGCCAGAGGTTGGAGTTCCGACGAAGTGGGCTACCGGGGGGTTTGCCGAAGAAGGTGCAAACTTCTGGATCCGGTGGTTGCTCGAGTCAGCAACGTAGACATTGCCCGACGAATCTACTGCGACTTGCGAAGGAAAGAGGAACTGCCCGTCGCCTGACCCTATTGATCCCCACTTCGTTATAAATGTCCCATTAGAACCGAACTTCTGCATCCGATAGTTGCCATTGTCAGCGACGTAGACATTGCCTGATGAGTCTACTGCAACACCAGTAGGATAATAGAACTGCCCGTTTTCTGACCCTATTGATCCCCACTTCATTATAAATGACCCTGTAGTATTGAACTTCTGGATCTGATGGTTGCCATTGTCAACGACGTAGACATTGCCCGATGAATCTACTGCGACACCGTAGGGACTGTCGAACGATCCCCACTTCGTTATATATGATCTGGTAGAATTGAATATCTGGATCCGATTGTTGCTCCTGTCAGCGATGTAGACATTACCCGACGAATCAATTGCGACACCCGTAGGATAGTCGAACTGCCCTTTACCGGACCCATATGATCCCCACTTCGTTATAAATGACCCGGTAGAATTGAATATCTGGATCCGATTGAGATTGCCATCAGTGACGTAGACATTGCCCAGTGAATCTACTGCGGCACCCAAGGGCGAACTGAACTGCCCATCTCCTGACCCCACTGATCCCCACTTTGTGATAAATGACCCACTCGAACTGAATTTCTGGATCCGATAATTGCCATTGTCAACGACGTAGACATTGCCCGACGAATCTACTGCGACACCTTCAGGGTAGTAGAACTGCCCGTTGTCTGATCCCCAGGTTCCCCATTTGGTAACGAACACATACGGTCCACTACCGGAACTGACCGTGATATAACCAGAAACCGTCTTGGTATCCGACCCGGCTGCATTCGTCGCGGTCAGTGAAACGGTGTAGGTATTAGCGCTGGCATAGGTATGAACCGGGTTCTTCACCGTAGCATTCACCACAGATCCGTCACCGAAATTCCAGTTCCAGCTGGTGGGAGTGTTTGTCGAACTGTCCGTGAACGTGACCGTTAGCGGTGCAGTGCCAGAGGTGGGAGTTCCGGTGAATGATGCAACCGGAGCTAATCCCCCAGAGCTGACCGTGATGTAATTAGCAACCGTCTTGGTATCCGACCCGGCTGCATTCGTTGCGTTCAGTGAGACCGTGTAGGTATTGGCACTGGAATACGTGTGAACCGGGTTCTTCACCGTGGCATTCACCACAGATCCGTCGCCGAAATTCCATGACCATGATGTCGGAGTGTTCGTTGAGCTGTCCGTGAATGTGACGGTTAATGGTGCGGTGCCGGAGGTTGGCGTGCCGACGAAGTTGGCGACCGGGGGGTTTGGCGAAGAAGGTGCAAACTTCTGGATCCGATAGTTGTCTCTATCCGTTACGTAGACATTGCCCGACGAATCTACCGCGACCCCTTCGGTACCATGGAACTGCCCATCTCCGGACCCGGAGGTTCCCCACTTCGTTATAAATGACCCGGTAGAATCGAACTTCTGGATCCGGGAGTTTCCATAGTCTGCAACGTATACATTACCCGACGAATCTACCGCGACATCTTCGGGCGCGTTGAATTGCCCGTCACCAGAACCATAAGATCCCCACTTTGTTAAAAATGTCCCGGCAGAATCAAACTTCTGGATCCGATGACCGTTTCTGTTAGCGACGTAGACATTGCCCAACAAATCTACTGCGACACCGGTGGGACCGTAAAACTGCCCATCTCCGGACCCCGTTGATCCCCATTTCGTTAAAAATGTCCCGCTCGAACTAAACTTCTGGATTCGATCGTTGCCCCAGTCTGCGACGTAGACATTGCCCAACGAATCTACTGCGACAGCGTACGGATCCCGGAACTTCCCGTCATCGAATCCATATGATCCCAACTCCGCCAAAAATGTCCCGCTCGAACTAAACTTCTGGATCCGATCGTTTTCCGAGTCCGCGATGTAGACATTACCTGACGAATCTACTGCGACACCATAGGGAGACCATAACTGTCCTTGTCCGGATCCGGATGATCCCCATTTCGTTAAAAATGTCCCGCTCGAACTAAACTTCTGGATTCGATCATTATACGAATCCGAGGCGTACACATTGCCCGACGAATCTAACGCGATACCGGATGGAGATTTAAACTGACCATCACCGTCGCCGTTTGTCCCCCATTTGGTAACGAACACATACGTTTCACTGCTGGATGCAGATGCGATACCGGCAAGAGATGAGCTCTGAACAGGACTATTCAATCCATCCTCTCCATAATTGTCGGATTCCCCGGAGGCTTCACGAGTCAGGATAACCGGTTCTCCAGCTGGATTATCAGACAGCGCAGAAACGCTGGCTGCCAGACAGACCACGCAGAGCACAATAAACATTAACAATAGAGACTTTTTAAACAATTTTGATGTATACATAAAAGACAACCTCTTTGTATGGCGATTCGTGTTTAACAATATAAACGTTGTGGGGATCATTTGGCAACGTAGTGTAAATGGATCTCACCACATCGTGATTCTCAGATAGATGTTTGGCAGCACGCAGATTTCCCATCGGCTGCTGGTCAGTGATGTGAAGTTCAAGGTGGGCAGGGAGCGGTATGGGTCAGAACGGGAAATTTTTCGGTTGCTCATACACTCCAGAAAAAAACCCCAGGAACAATGCCAGTTCAGGCAGACAAAATGAAAGTCGGCTTGCCGACTTTCATGTTAAATATCCACAATTCGAGGTTAGTGTATGGATTCATGATGTTGTGATCCCGCCTGGGGGGATATTTTCACGTTCAAAATTATGATATGAGGTATCAAACGAGTGTCACTTCAGCTCTTCATCATCTATTCGGGTTTCTGAACTTCTGGCGAATGGAAGTATCAATCCCTAATAAAACCCGGAATTGAACTTTCCCATGAAGAGCGTTGG
>Ga0247842_10009166_pt1 | contig 10162 bp, 11 predicted proteins | sample LaCruzMarch2015__3_FD_192411 | JGI IMG/M metagenome (GOLD analysis project Ga0247842, IMG submission 192411) | Freshwater microbial communities from meromictic Lake La Cruz, Castile-La Mancha, Spain - LaCruzMarch2015_19m | ecosystem: Environmental > Aquatic > Freshwater > Lake | place: Spain... | reverse complement strand
GTCCATCAGGAAGTATTATGCCAAAAGCGCATATCAATTAGTACTACCATGGTCTCGTTCGGCGTCTCAAGCATGTTCTTCCACGAGTACACCATCCCGGAAATATTCTCATTTGTGGAACGGGCGAACCTTGATGCGCTGGAGTTCTGGCTCGAGACACCGCATTTCTGGCTCCGGGGACTTCCGGTCGAAGAAGTGATCGCCAGCCGTCGGGCGCACCCGCGTATCGCCACCCTGACCGTTCACACGCCGGTCCTTGACCTGAACCCCTGCTCGCTCAATCCCGAAGTAGCGGAAGTCTCAATCGGGTATGCGATACGCTCGATCGGCATCGCTGAAGCACTTGGTGCACATATCGTGACCGTGCATCCCGGGCGGAGAACCGCGAAACGACCGCCGGGCACTGCGGATTTCGCACGGTTCGACCGGTATATCGCCGCACTCCGGGACGCGGCGCAGAAGAACGGGATCCGTGTCGCGATGGAGAACATGGAGCCTGCCATAAACTCGCTCCTGTCCACACCCGAACGGATGCGGGCAGTCCTGGATGCCGAACCATGGCTTGACTGTACCTTCGATACGTCTCATGCCCTGGCAGGATCGGAAGAGATCGCGATGCGGTTTATCGAACTCTGTGCAGACCGGATGGTGAATGTCCATATCAGCCGGGTGGCAGGAACGACACTCCATTGCCCCCTCGACCGGAGTCCGGTGATCGCCCGCCTGCTTGGAGCGTTAAAAGTACACCATTTCACGGGTAGTCTCACGATCGAGATTGAAGATCTGACGTTCAAACAGGGGCTTTCTTCCAAAGAGAAGATCGATATCCTTGCGCGTGATGCAGCATTTTTACACGAGTGCATGGATTGAGCGCTGGTTTTATAAAATTCGCTCTCGCATATGGTAATGAAACCCGTACTTATGAATCAATTAACTATGCGTGCATCCGCACGGCGTGAATTACGATGATACAGGATATTCTTGAACTCCTGCTTTTTGTCATCTGCATCATCCTCTCTGCATTTTTTTCGAGTGCAGAAGTCGCTCTCATTTCGATGACGCGGGCGAAAGCCCGGACGCTCGTCAATGAAGGAAAACCCGGTGCCGCAGCAGTGGCAGCTCTTAAAGAATCCCCGGAGCACCTGCTCATCACGATACTCATCGGCAATAATATAGTGAACATCGCAGCCGCCGCCATCGCCACGGCAATTGCGATCCGGATCTTCGGCAGCCTGGGTGTCGGGATCGCAACCGGTGTGGTCGTGATCGTGCTCCTCGTCTTTGGCGAGATCGGTCCGAAGATCTATGCTGCGCGGGCTTCCGACTCCTACGCGCTCTTTGTCGCGCCGATCATCCTCTTTTTGTCCCGCATACTCACCCCATTCATCTGGGTGGTGGAACGGGTGAGCCCGACGCTTGGCATCGGCTGGGAGAATACCGAACCGGCGGTGACCGAAGAGGAGATCAAGGAATGGATCGATGTCGGGAAAGAGGAGGGAACGATCGAGCAGGGGGAGCAGGATATGCTGTACTCTGTGCTCGAATTCGGGGATACCCCTGCACGGGAGATCATGACACCCCGTGTCGATGTCGTTCTCGTGGAAGACACATCCAGCATTGACGACGCGATCCGGATCTTTAACGAGACCGGGTTCTCGCGCATCCCGGTCTATCATGAGCAGATCGACAACATCACCGGAATATTAAACGTCAAGGACGTCTTTTCCGCGATGGTCTCGCAGCGCAAAGGTTTGTCGATCAAAGAGATCATGTACAATCCCACATTTGTACCTGAAACGAAGAAGATTGACGACCTGTTAAAGGAGCTGCAGGTACACCGCGTCCAGATCGCGATTGTGATCGATGAGTACAGCAGCTTTGCCGGGATCGTGACGGTCGAAGATATCCTCGAGGAACTTGTCGGGGATATTATGGATGAGTACGACACCGAGGAACCGGACATCCAGCAGATCGCTGACGGGGTCTACGTAGTCGACGCCCAGATGTGGGTCGACGATATCAACGAGAAGCTCGCGATCGATCTTCCCACCGGCGAGTCGTACGAAACGGTGGGCGGGCTATTGATCGAACGACTCGGGCACATCCCGCAGCATCCGGGTGAGAAGGTCGTCATAGACGGAAACCGGGTCACGCTTGTGGTCGTCCAGATGCACGGGCGCCGGATCGTAAAGGTGAAGTGTGTCGTCCGGAAGAAAAATGGCGGGGAACACCATTAATCAACGGACACAAAAAAAATGGAGGAGATACCGGTGAAAACAAAACAGATCGCAGTGATCGCATCGGGCAGGGGATCAAATTTCCAGGCGATCATCGATGCCATCCACACGGGAACGGTACCGGCAACCTGCGCCGCGCTCATCACGGACAACCCGAACGCGTACGCGATTGAACGGGCGAAGGGGGCACAGATTCCGGTCATTGTGCTTGACTATGCATCCTTCGCGTCAAAAACAGAGTACGAACACGCGCTCCTTGCCGCGATGCACCGGGTCAACCCGGCACTGTTTGTGCTCGCCGGTTATATGCGGATTGTCGGCAAAGAGATCGTTGACGCGTTCTCAGGACGGATGATCAATATCCACCCGGCACTCCTGCCAAGTTTTACCGGGTTGCATGCCCAGCGACAGGCAATCCAGTACGGGGTAAAAGTTGCCGGGTGCACCGTCCATTTCGTTGATGACAGTCTTGACGGGGGACCGGTCATCTGCCAGAGATGTGTGCCGGTGCTGGATGATGATGACGAAGATGCACTTGCAGAGCGCATCCTCGCGCACGAGCACCAGGTCCTGCCCGATGCGATCCGGCTCTTCTGTGAAGACCGGCTCACGATTGACGGGCGAAAAGTCCGGATCCGGTGAGCGGGGTTTCCCGACTCTTTTTTTATCTGGCACGGCAATACTAGTGACAACCGGGAACCGGAGCCACGCGTGAAGAAAAAATCGCAAAAACCCTCAACAAAGGTGATCGCGCGCGAGCGCATCGCGATCCTTTTCGCGCAGGCACAACGGATATACGCAGAAGATCCGCTCCTTGCGAACCGGTACGTCGCCCTCGCGCGGCGGATCTCGATGCGCCAGCGGGTCCGGATCGATCACGAGTTCCGCCGGCGGTTCTGCCACCACTGCTATGCGTACCTCGTACCGGGCAAAAACATGCGGGTCCGGGTGCACCGCGGCAATGTCGTGGTTACCTGCCGCGCCTGTAACAAACACTCACGATACCGTATCGGGCGACGCCATACTACCGAAAATCCAAAGGAGAACCCATGACCGCACAGACTGATCCATCGATGCAGGACCTGAAACCGACCGTCTGGATCGGCAAACAGGGATGTACTGAGACCATGATCGGGGAGATTGTGGCGCAGTTAAAGACGCGCAAAACGATCAAAGTGAAATGGCTCCAGAATACGGACGTTGATCCGGTTGCTGTTGCCGCGCAGGCTCGTGCTGAGCTCGTATCGGTCCGGGGTCGGACGATGGTGCTTGCCGAAAAGAAAAAAGGTGTACAGAAATAATCTGCGTTTCTTTTTGAAACCGGCGTGAACCGGAGTGAACCGGTTCCTCGAAATATATAAAAACCCTATCCACTAATATGTAAAGACTGTTATTTTGTATTGCAACAGTGAGGACTATAGATGACTACAGTATACGATGTCCCGGCTGACCACCTGATCAGGAAGGTCGCCGAGGAGCTCAAATCGAAGAAGGAGATCACTCCACCGGTCTGGGCATCCTTTGCTAAGACCGGGGTTCATAAAGAGATGCCGCCCGAAGATCCGGACTGGTGGTTTATCCGGGCAGCGGCAGTGTTGAGGCGCGTCTATATCGACGGTCCATTGGGCGTCGAACGGATGCGGAGTTTCTATGGCGGGAAGAAGAACCGTGGCTCAAGACCGAACGCATTCCGGAAGGGCAGCGGGTCTGTCCTGAGAAAATCGCTCCAGCAGCTGGAAGCCGCAGGGCTTATCGTCCACGACCTGAAGATCGGGCGCAAGGTATCCCCGGCGGGAATGGCATTTTTGGACCGCGTGGCAAAGGACGTATCAGTCACTCCGCCTGCGCCGGTTCCGAAGCGGGTCAAGCCGGTTGTTGAAGAGCCCAAGAAAGCCGACGGCAAAAAGTCTGAAAGCAAGAAGGGCAAAGTAGCCGAGAAGACCGAAGATGCCAAAGGCGAGAAGAAACCCGTGGCAAAGAAGTCCGAAGGCAAGAAACCGGAAACAAAGTAAGAGGTGAATCCATGGGAGACGATGAGCTTAGTGAAATCCGCAGGAGAAGGATGGCGCAACTGCAACAGCAGGCTGGTGATCAGCAGGGTATGCAGGAAGAGCTCGAACGCCAGCAGCGCGCAAAGTCTCAGATGCAGATGATGCTCATGCAGATCCTCGAACCAAATGCGAGGGAACGCTTAAACACCATCAAGCTGACCAAGCCGGAGTTCGCCGGCGCCGTGGAACAACAACTGGTTCAACTCGCCCAGAGCGGCAGGCTGAACCAGAAGATCACCGATGCACAGCTAAAAGAACTGCTCCGGAAGCTTGCGCCTGCAAAGCGGGATTACTCAATCACCCGAAAGTGATGAAAGTCGGAGTGCTCTACAGCGGCGGGAAGGACAGTTCCCTTGCAGCCATCATGCTGGGTACGTATTACGAGGTTGAACTCAACACGTTTGTGTTCGACCCGACCCGCTTAATCCCGACAATAGAACATGCAGCACAGGCACTGGGGTTCCCCTTGAAAAAAAGGGTGTTTCGCCCGGGACTGGCGGATGAGATGGCAGACCTGATCGTTGCATGCGGGTATCCCAACGATGCGATCAACCGTGTGCACCAGATCGCGGTCGAAACCCTCGCGCACGAGTATTCAGTCGTCGCAGATGGGACGCGGTTCAACGATCGTGTCCCGATGCTGACGCGGGATGTCGTGCAGAGTCTTGGCAACCGGACCGGGTGTTCGTATGTGCGCCCGCTCCTCGGGTATGTCAAGGCAGAGGTTGACCATCTTGTCGACCGGTTCCTCCTCGTCTCCTACGGGGAGACCGGGACGATCAAAAACGGGGACTATGAAACGGAAATGAGGGACGTGATCCGCGCACGCGGATTCGATTCGTCGTCCCTGTTTCCGGCGCACCATGACCAGTCACTGGTCGTGGGAAGAAAATAACTAAAAAGATAAAGGTGGATGAAGATGAGCAAATTAAGTAAAGGCAGAAAGATACGGCTGGCGAAGGCATGTGACCAGAACCGCCGGGTGCCCCAGTGGGTGACCGTGAGGACCAAGCGAAGTGTCGTCTCGCACCCGTGCAGGCGCAGCTGGCGAAGAAGCACGCTGAAGGTGTAAGGTCATGGCAGAAAATCTGGCAGAGCACGTTTATATCATCCCTCTCCGGGATGCACGCAGGATGCCGCGCTGGAAGCGGGCAAATGGCGCGATCAAGGATATCAGGAACTATCTCGCGAAGCACATGAAGAGCGAGAATGTGAAGCTCGACAAGAGCATCAACGAGAAGGTGTGGAGCCGGGGGAGCCAGAAGCCGCCCTCAAAAGTCCGGGTCCGCGCCATGAAGATGGAGGACGGGCAGGTTCAGGCGGAACTTGCACCGGAATCATAGATGGAACGCACGATCACGTTTAACGGCGACCCGAACATCGGGGTCTTTGCCCGGGTAATTGGCGATATTGCAATTATTCCCCCGGAATCTCCCAAAGAGTTCCAGGATGCGGTAGCAGGTGCGCTTGATGTCGAATGTATACCGACGTTGATCCAGGGAAGTGCGATCATTGGGTCACTTGTCTGTGGCAACAGCCGGGGAATTATTGTCTCCGGGCTTGCGACGGATGACGAGATCGCACGGTTCTCGGAGCATCACGAAGTGATGCGTCTTTCCGATACGATGAATGCCGCCGGGAACGTGATCATGGCAAATGACACCTTCGCTGCCGTTCATCCTGACATGCCCACGGAGGTTATGCAGGCGATCGGTGAATTTCTCAAAGTCCGCATCATTCACCTGACACTGGGGGGTGTGAAGACGGTTGGTATGGCGGGGGTTGCCACCAACAAAGGGGTCATCGTTCACCCCCGTGCCACTCCTGACGAGATTGCCCGGTTGGAAGAGGTCGCACAGATCCCGGTGGGTACCGGTTCGATCAACATGGGCAGCGGGCTTATCGGCACGGGTCTTCTCGTGAATGAGCGGGGATATATTGCCGGCAATGCAACGAGCGGGTTTGAGCTCGGCAGGATCGAGGATGTATTTGGTTTTCTGGAGTGAGTATCATGGAGCAGAAGTTTGAAGTGAAAGGAACATTTCGGATGGGCGAAGACTGGATGCCGTACACGAAAGTGATTGCGGCACCGAACGCGAAACAGGCAGAAGAGCGCACGTTCGCCGTCATCGGTAGCAAGCACAATTTGAAGAGACGATATATCAAGGTAGATGCAATCAGCCCGGTCAAGGCTGAGTAACAATCTTTTTTTTGGAAGTGCAAAAGGCAGCACTTTTTTTATGTTGTGCGGGTTTGGCACGGGGTAACTACCTTCCGGTTCCTGTTGGGAAGGAAGGGGGGTGCATGGATCCTGTGTGAAACGTTTGGACAACGTGGACAAACCTTTCATGATTTCCGGGATCTTTTTTCTGTACAGATTTCTCGTAAGACTTTTCCGGAACGCAGGTACATTTTATCCACTTTGTCCAAAAATCGGAATTGATCATGGGCATTGTGATGATATTTTCCGGAAGATACATTTTGGTGGCAAAAAAAATCCTGAAAATATTTTTTCGTGTTCGAAAAATTTCCGGAAAAATTTTTTAGGAAAATCCGTACACGCGCTTACCCACAACACAAAATTATCTCCAACTACCCAAAAATCCCATTTCTCCGACGTGATCGCAATAGCGGGATGCCAAGGGCATTTGCAGCCCGTTTCTCCAGAAAATCATACTATGATAAATGCAAAAAAAGATGCCGTCAAAACCCCGCTATATTGCACGGTTTTATTCGATTTAAAATGGATATTTTGGCAAAATAACGATTTTAACGAATAATCTTGTCGGGTGTTGGCACCATTTCCACTGGAAACCAACCGGTTTTTTTCCGGTTGGGAACTCTCCGAGGTGAAGAAAGGGTCTCTCACCGGGGAGGGGGTGGGGATAGCTGCCAGGTCCCCAGGTCTTCCTCAGGACCGACCAGTTTCCGGATTCTCCGACGTGATCGATGTGGAGGGCTTTATCGTGCGATTGGCGTTTTCACGTTTAGTGGATCAAAACCAGATCGGCGAAAACAGTGTTTTTAGAGAGGGTCAAAGAGGATGGCAAACGTTTGCGACTCTGTTGGAAAAAAAACATTTGGACTTGTTGTGGATGCCGGCAATCATGCCCCATCAAAAAACATCCGAAAAATTAATGGGTAGAATGATTATTCCGTTTGAAAAAATTTACCCGGCAATCTCACCGCACAAAATTTCAGCCTGCTCCAGGATGGTTTTGACTGCCTGCGGCTGTTTATCCGGCGGATAATTGTATTTTATCAGAATCCGTTTCACCATAACCCGCATCTTTGCCTTCACATTCTCTTTTACTGTCCAGTCAATCGTCACATTCTCTTTGATCTGGATGGCAAGATCGTGTGCGATCTGTTTCAGGATGTCGTCTCCCAGAATTTTCACTGCACTGTCATTGATCTCGAGCGCTTCGTAAAATGCCAGCTCGGCTTCGTTCAGCCCGAGATCCTGACCCCGGCGATCGGCTTCCCTCAATTCTTTTGCAAGTTTGATCAGCTCTTCGATAACTTCAACGGTCTCGATCGCCCGGTTCTTATACCGGTGAATCGTCTGATCGAGCAACTCGGCAAATGAGCGTGACTGTACCAACCGTTTCTTCGCCCGCACGCGGAGTTCATCGTTTAAGAGTTTGCGTAAAAGTTCGGCAGCGAGATTTTTCTGCGGGAGTCCCCGTACTTCTGCAAGGAACTCTTCGGAAAGAATGGAAATATCCGGCTTTTTTAATCCGGCAGCAGAGAAGATATCGATGACCTGATCAGACACAAGGGCATTCGATACGATCTGGCGGATCGCGTGCTCCATCTCCCACGGACGCTTCCCTTCGACCGCATTCTCCGTTGACTTCACAATGGCTGCCCGCACTGCCTGGAAGAATGCGACATCGTCACGGATGCTGATCGCGTCAATGTGCGGGACGGCGAGCGCAAATGCCTTGGAGAGTTCAGTGACCGCTTTGAGATACCGGGTCTTCCCCTCATGTTTGCCGAGGACATGGTTCTGCGCAAGAGGGAGCATTGCCAGCCGCTGCGACGGGTCTTCCCACCCGGACCAGTCGAATCCGTGAAAAATACCGCAGCAGATCTCGTACTTTTCGAGCATCACAGCAACGAACTCGCTCTGGTCAATGGCGGTCTTCCCTGTGCCTCCACTCTCTGTATAATTGGCGATTGCCTGCCGGAGTTCCTCACCAAGTCCGATGTAATCGACAACAAGCCCGCCGGGTTTGTCCCGGAAGACCCGGTTCACACGGGCAATCGCCTGCATGAGTGTGTGACCTTTCATCGGTTTATCAATATACATCGTATGGAGCGGGGGAACATCAAATCCTGTAAGCCACATGTCGCGAACGATCGCGATCCTGAACTCGTCCTTTGGGTTCTTGAACCGTTTGGCAAGAGCCTCGCGTTTCGTTTTATTCCGGATGTGCGGCTGCCAGTGAGGTTCATCAGAGGCAGAACCGGTCATGACGATTTTGAGCATCCCTTGTGTATCATCATCACGATGCCAGTCGGGGCGGAGCCGGGTGATTGCCGTATAGAGTTCAACACAGATGCGCCGGCTCATACAGACGATCATCGCTTTGCCTTCAATCGCGCTCTGCCGGTTCTCAAAATGTTCCACGATGTCTTGTGCAATGAGGTTGATCCGTTTGTCCGTTCCGACGACCGCTTCGAGCGCTGCCCATTTTGATTTCAGATCTTCCTTGAACTCGACTTCTTCTCCCTCCGTTACTTCTTCGAATTTTGGATCGATCTTCGGGCGTTCGTTCTGGTCGATGTCAATCTTCGCGAGCCGGCTTTCGTACAGTATTTTTACCGTTGCACCGTCATCGACTGCCCTCTGGATGTCATAGATACTGATGTAATTTCCAAAGACATGCTTCGTGTTCTTGTCGGTGAGTTCGATAGGCGTCCCGGTGAAACCGATAAAGGTCGCGTTGGGTAATGCATCGCGGATGTGCCGGGCGAACCCGTCAATAAAGTCATACTGGCTCCGGTGGGCTTCGTCCGCGATGACAATGATGTTCTTCCTCCGGGAAAGAGCAGGATATTTGTCGCCTTTCTTTTCCGGGAAAAATTTCTGGATGGTGGTAAAAACAATCCCGCCGGATGCGACTGCAAGGAGTTTTGCCAGACCCGGACGATCTTCTGCCTGCACGGGTTTCTGCCGGAGGAGCTCGTGGCAGCGCGAGAATGTGCCGAAGAGCTGGTCATCGAGATCGTTTCTGTCCGTGAGCACAACAATGGTCGGGTTCTCCATCTTCTCGTGGAGCACGATCTTTCCCGTGAAAAAAACCATCGTGAGGCTCTTACCCGACCCTTGAGTGTGCCAGACAACCCCTGCCCGTCGATCTCCCTCCGGTCCCGAGGCGTTCACCGTTGTCTCGACTGCTTTTCTCACCGCGTGATACTGGTGATATCCAGCCATCTTTTTCTTCAGCCCTCCTTCCCCATCGTCTTCAAAAACGATGAAGTGCCTGATCAGTTCGAGCATTCTGTGTTTCTCAAAGATTCCCTTGGTGAGTACTTCGAGCTGCGGCATTGTTGCTGGTGCAAGTTCTTCACCCGCAATCGTCCGCCACGGCATGAAGCGTTCCCAGTCTGCGGTCAGGGTACCGACCCGTGCATCAAGCCCATCAGAGATGATCACCATTTCATTGAAGGTGAACAGTGAGGAGATCTGTTGCTTATAGGTCTGGATCTGGTTGAACGCATTCCGGATCGTGGCTTTTTCATCGGCAGGATTTTTCAGTTCGATGACGATGAGGGGCAGACCGTTGATGAAGATAACGATATCCGGGCGCCGGTTATTGTGGTTCTCGATGACCGTGAACTGGTTGATCGCGAGCCACTCGTTCT
>Ga0247842_10009164_pt1 | contig 10163 bp, 10 predicted proteins | sample LaCruzMarch2015__3_FD_192411 | JGI IMG/M metagenome (GOLD analysis project Ga0247842, IMG submission 192411) | Freshwater microbial communities from meromictic Lake La Cruz, Castile-La Mancha, Spain - LaCruzMarch2015_19m | ecosystem: Environmental > Aquatic > Freshwater > Lake | place: Spain... | reverse complement strand
GAGAGGCTCACGTCCAGTTCTGGGAGGGGCTGGGGGTGAGATTCCCCCGGTCTACTCACCTCCATTGGCCCCTCAGTGGTGATGAGGAAACAGGGAAGTGATGATAAAAGAGGATCGACAATAGATTTTTAAGAACCAGTCTACTTTTTTTGTAAAATGAAAAGATTCGGAAATATTGATTTTTCAAGACAGGGACTATCTTTTCCGCTAAAAATGCAAAAAACGGCGTGTCCAGAGTAAGGTTCTTTTATTCAGCAGGAGTTAGTCCTGCCAGGAGAAAAATCCGAACTCCTGTAGCTTGAATGACAGGTTCATGAGAAATCAGGAACTTGAAGCTCATTGACAAAGCCATAATGTTGTATGGTGAGCAAGTGCTCAGGCCGTAACGAAAGTAAAGGCACAGGTGACCTCGTTAGCATTAAACAACCAAAGGCAGAGCTTTCCGTGTTTAGGCGAAGGCAGTAAGGGAAAGTCGAAATCCGGATTAGATACGTTTTCCCTCTTTGGCGGGGCGTTAGCCACAGCATGAGCACAAGGATAAAGGAACAACTGGAGAGACCTTCGCTGTCCCAGCAAGAAATCTGCTGGAGCAGTCGTTCTCTATAACTGTAACACAGGAAATGAGGACGAGACAGCAAGGAGTCGGATGAGCTCGTAGTACCAGAGAAGCTGGGTGGGTAATTCCAGCGGAGGGAAGGAGCTCTACTGTATGTTTTTCTTCAATCTAAACGGGAGGTAACGGTGAAAATGATAAAATCACCCATTGGATTACAAGACCTGCGAGAGAAGATGAGTAACAAGGCGAAGTCCGAGAAAACCCACAAGTTCTGGGGTTTAATGGTGCATGTGTGTAAGTTAGAAACATTGCAAACAGCGTACAAGTCGGCCAGACAAAGGAATGGAGACCCTGGAATTGACAGGGTATCGTTTGAGCAGATTGAGCAAAAAGGACAGGAAGGACTTGATTGCTTCCTGTTGGCTATTCAGAAAGAATTAGTGGAAGGAACCTATTACCCTAACCGATACCGCACTCTGGAAATTCCCAAAGGAAATGGCAAGATGAGAACTCTCCACATTCCTACGATTCGAGACCGGGTGGTACAGGGAGCCATGAAACTGATTCTTGAACCAATCTTCGAAGCAGACTTTCAGGAAGGTTCTTTTGGGTATCGACCCCATCGGAAAGCCAGTGAAGCTCTTAACCGAGTGTCATCTGCTATTCTACAGAGCAAAACTACCGTCATTGATCTGGATATCCAATCCTTTTTCGACAATGTCCGCCATCATATCTTGTTAGCCAAGATAGCCAAGCGAGTGATTGACCCGGATATCCTCAAAATGGTCAAGCGTATCCTCAAAGGAAATGGCAAACTAGGATTAGGTCAGGGCGGAGTTCTTTCGCCCCTATTTGCGAATCTGTATCTAAACGATCTAGACATCCTGCTGGAATCCAGAAAACAGGCTACCAGCCGAACTACATGGGATGACAAAGTATTTGCTTGGATAGAGTATGCGAGATGGGCTGATGATATGATTGTTCTCATTTATAGTGGTGACAATTCTGTTTCTGCAGAAGCAATCCTTCAAGAAATCCGAGTAGAGCTCAGTAATCTAGGATTAATGCTAAATGAAGAGAAAACAAAAATCGTTGACCTAAAGGACAACAAGCAAACATTTTCTTTTCTTGGGTTTGACTTTCGAAGAGTCAAAAGTCCAAAGGGTAAATGGTTTCCTCTCCGAACCCCGCAAATGAAACAAAGAACAGCTCTTCTGCGAAAATTGAAACTACTCTTCCAGCGGTACAAATCTTCTTCCACTCAGAAACTCATCACCCAGATCAATCCTATTCTCCGAGGCTGGTGCAATTACTTCAGAGTTGGTCACTCTACGCAATGTTTTCGGTATGTCAAAGAATGGGTTATGCTAAAAGTACGCAGGCACTTAATGCGGTCTAAGAACTTACGGGGATTTGGTTGGAAGCGATGGAGTACGGATTGGATATTCGAAACCTTGGGTCTGTATAATGACTTCAAGATTCGCTATGTCTAAGTTTGGAAAGTCACTCCCATCCAATAGGTCCCATAAACCTTGTTATGAATAGGTGCAGGTAAGCGCAATGCGGGAAATCCGCCTGTTGCGTTTGATGTGGCGGGAACAGGAAATAGGGTGTGATATTGCTACTAAGGCACTGCCAATCGAAAGAGGTAGACAACGGCTATGCAGTATCTAAACCACTACGCCTGTTCTCGACCCTACAAGACTATGATTTTGCCAATTTTTACGGAAAACGTCCCCAGGAAAAATCATTTTTTCCTCAAAGAAATGACAAAAAAAACGCATGTAAGCAAAAAGTATCGCTATTCCTTAGAATTAGTTAGCAAAGAAAAGGCTTCAAACTAAAAATAATCAATCCTTGAAAAGATAGAGTCCATCTTCAGCAGAAATACCTTTGTTGTCGAAGCGATAAATATTAGAAAAAGCATACTGATATGAATTATATTCTTCCATTGGTTGATCGTTGCGTATAGAAACCAATCTTTCTGCTCCTTGATAATATAATTTTATCACTCCTTTTACAGCCTCTGAGATCATTGGTTCAGGTTCTAATTGGTTAGAAAAAGAGTGAGTTAACCAGTAGTATTTAGTTTTTTCCAGTTCAGTTTTTAAAACCATTTGATGATTATTTTTTGTGAATAAAAGAGATGGACCAGATGGTATCCTTGGTAGGTATTTTACTTCAGATTTGTACGGTATAAATTTAATTTTTTTTATTTTTTTCGATGATTCTAACATGTTGAAAAAATACTCAGGTTGGAAATATTTCGACATTTTTTGAATCTGTAATTTTTTTAGTAATTTTAGATTCCAGTTTTGAAGTGAATAGATTAGTATCTCTCCGTCACGTGTTAAAATCGCGAATTCATCACCTGATCGATCTATCGAAACAACTTGAGACTTTATAGGTATTGTTTCAATTCTTTTTTCTTTTGTATCCATATCATAGATAAACATGTGGTAAGTTGTTTGTAAAGGATCTGTTTGTAAAGGATCGATAGGATAAATTTCAAAATAGATCAAAATTTTTCTATCGAAGACTTTAAAATTTTTCAGGTAACTCATATTAACTTCTATAGGTACAAAGTTTTCTATATTCTTGATTAAAGCTGAATTTTTGTAGACATCAATTTGATAAGATTCTCCAAAATTATCTCTTAAGGCATACAAAAAATTTTCAGAATCAATATCAAAACAACTATATCTAAGTATTTCATATCTAAGCTTTTCAGGCTCTGGAAAATTATACATTCCTTTAAACCTTACATCCGTAAATGTAAATGGTTCTTTTGACTCTTCATAACAAAGAATATTGTTCAGATAATGGTTATAGAAATAGGTTTCTTTCTTTGAAGTCACAATGTTTGAAATCATATTTTCTTTCATCCAAGAATTAATGGTTCCGATTCTTTCCCCCACAAAAGGATCTAGCGTTTCTTCCTTCGGAATATGGATATACGGCACCACAACAAAAATGATGAGAGCGATGCACAAAATCGTCTGCAGGTATGCCCAGAGCTTGACTTTATCAAACTTAGACCAGCGGATCTTGCCAAATTCTTCATCCAGCAGTCCCTTCTCTCCTAGGATATCCAACGCTTTGTCAAAGGCAGAGGATTCAGACAATCCCTCGTGTTCGGTGAGAGAGAGTATCTCTTCCCGCAGATGATATTCCAGCTCTTCCATTTCTTCCGGGGAGAATTGCTTATTACGGTTGAGCCATTGTTTCCATCGGTTGATCCGTTGGGGTAGCGTTAACATGATTTCATTTCCCAGAGTTTATGGAGTGTAGCATGGACAAAATGCCATTCTTCTTTCTCTTTCTGCAGTTCTTTGAGTCCCAGCTCTGTAATCTCGTAATACTTCCGTCTGAGTCCAGGGATGTCTGACTCTTCCCAATGGGATTGGATCAGTTTCTCTTTCTCCATCTTATGAAGTACCGGATACAGCATTCCATCTTTCCAGGTCCATCCCCCTTCTGTTAGTAGCTTGATTGCTTGGAGGATTTTATACCCGTAATTCTTCTCTCGGCATAATAACGACAGGATGATCATTCGCGACGATGCAGCGACTAAATCTTTGGATACTCGGCTCATAACTTGCCTCCACTCAACTCCTATGAGTTACCTAAAAGTTATAGCTATATACTAGCTAGAATTTCTAGATATGTCAAGAAAGAAAATTTGAGAGGAGTAAATTAGATTAGTATTGCACAAAATGGTCTGGTCGAATCAATATTCTTGCTATTCTGCTTCCATGAAAGAATCAATAGTAATTCTTGCTTGTTTCAAAATTCCAAACAAAGTTCCTATGGCTAGTTCTTTATGCATAGGGACGACACAGCCTATTTCTCCATCAGTTGTTTCTTTTTTCATAACAACATGGCTTCCTTTTTGCCTTATTAGCTGGAACCCTAATTTCTCGAGTCTTTTTATTGTTGCTTTGCCAGATAATCTTGTCAATTTATGCAATATTGACTCTTGCTTCAAAAATTGTCATGAAAGGTTTTACAAATATTTCTTTTACTGGAAATTCTTCCAGATATAATTCAGTTGCTTCTTTAAGATTGGAAATAGCTTCTTCAATAGAATATCCTTGACTGACTGTTCCAACTTCTGGGCACTCAGCAACATATATATTTTCTTCTTTATGTAGAACAGCTGTAAAAGTTAAATTCTGCATCTTCTTTTTCTCCCTACAAATCTTACAAGTGGTTTAGTGTATTTTACTCCAATTGATAGTTTTTTGGAAATACTGTAATTTTCTCAATCCTTGAAAAGGTGCATATTAAAAATTCTTGGATAATAATAAAGTTCGTCATCTCTTACAAGAACTAATCTTTCTTCCTCTCTGTAATTGATTTTGATTATTCCTTCAATATCTTTATCCACCAATGGGATAACCGTATAATCTTTCTAAAATAAATAATAGCTCTAAATGATTAATTTAGTAATCCGGTTAAACAGATACTTCTCTGATTCAATTTTACTCTCATTTCCCAGTACACAGCAGTAGGATGCTTCCATACAAGTATTGACTACAGGAGCAAAATTTTGGATTTCCTTACTGGTTGTGTGATATATCTGTTCCCGTTCCTGATCCAGGAATTCCTTAGTCACACCCGATAAATTATAGTTGGTAGCCCTTTCTCCTTGCTGGGAAGGTGTCAAGGGAAAATCAAGGGTACTGATAGATCCAATAATATAGGAGTTGATCATTCTCTGACTGCCTTGATAGTTTGCCAGGTAAGAGGATGCTTTCTTGTATACATCAAAGGTTTCTTTAAGGTGTGGATCTCGATACGACAAAAAGAACAGGTTTCCATTTCGCTGAATTTCCGAAATTGCACTATAAGCTCCCCCCTGTATACGGATTCGATTAAACAAATAATCATTTGATAGTAAATTTTCAATGACCCTATAACTACCATGATAGGGCACACCGTTACGCCTAAAGTTATATCCCTGGACGACATATTGCACCTGAGCCCCAGACCTTATGCCTTCCTTTACAGGTTCCAGGGGAATCTGCCAATCTTCTTTATCAGCATGAGTAGCTTGCCAGGTTTGGTTGAGCGTCTGGATTTTCTGATTCAAAGAGGGTACATGTATCGGATCAGCCGTTATCGAAACAACTCTTTCCACCTGGCTTATCAATAGTAACCGTACTTTCTCTAGTTCATGAGTCAGTTGATCAAAATCTCTATCCAAACGGCTTAACCAGTCTTTTGCCCACTCGTAATAGCTGATCCCCTCTACTTGTTCATGGATATAACCAGCAGGGGAGAAACTCCCAGCAACTCTTTTTTTTGCATAGTAGTCCCCCCAGCTATAGATATTCATTTCAAACCGGGAACAAAATTGCTGTAAAAGTTCTCGAATGCGTTTTGGTTGATTCCAGGTTGTACTGGATATAATTTCATCTACTAAAGACAACGCTGCATCCGTATTCCTGGAAAAGAATTTAGTTTGCATAGTTAAATAAGGTGTAAAAAGCCTGTCATCGCCTACTTGAGTGATGACATCAGTTTTAAATTTCAATCCCCCCGTAATCCTATCGATTTCCTGACTTAAAGTATCATAAGAATGTTTTTTTGTGTCGATTTCTCCCCATAGATTTTTTAGTAAGGACATATAGGGAAGTTGACTCAATGTAAGTCCACTGGCTGGAAATAAAATCGAAAGATAGGCTATATCGTTTGTTTCAATGGGATGCGTCAGGTAGAGTACATGTTGATTCTTTTCCTGGGACTCTGGATACCACATAGCATCCTGCCTGATATCATGGAGAGATAACTGGGGTATTTTCTTCTTTATTTCATCTGCGTCTTCTTCCGCTTGATATTTCTTAAGATCGATAGATTCCTGGATCAGCTTTTGCAAATCCTTGTCAGAAAGATTTGTTTTTAGGGTTTCCATCTCCTTCTCAAGTTGGACGATCTTCTGATTAGCCATGGCTGGATCAGGCTTGCCAATTAGCAACACGCTATGAGTATTTTGTAAAAGATGTTTTTGAATAAGATCTTCAAATATAGGGGATATGATTGCCTTCCTCAAAGAATCCAAAGCAGGCTGATAGGCAAGATGAAGGGTAGGTTTTAAGTCATAAAACCAACTGTTCATTACCATTAGTTCAAAATAAGCAACTCCTTTCGGATAACGATTGAAATCAGCTTCCTTTAACCGAAATTCATAGTAATTCAGAGAAGATTCCACCAGCTTTTTATCGATTCCATTCTTAACAAAATTAGTCAATGTTTCCTCAATTACTTGGATAAACTTGTCCTTATCCTGAAGAGAAGCATGCTTGGATACAATAGAAAATACTGGTTGAAGCAAGGATTTGTTGACACTGCCATAGATATCTTTTCCTAAGCCCGCATCCAGTAAAGCTTTTTTTAAGGGAGCAGCGGAACTTCTCAGAAGTATGTAAGCAAGTACGCCCCAAGCTACCAGTGTTTCTGCGTCCTCGATCGGAGGCAATGCATAATTCAGGGAGAAATAGGTTTTATCACTCAAGTTTTCCTCGTCTTGTGTGGGATACGAAAATTCTATTGTTTTTCTCTCATCAAAAGCTGGTTCCAACGGTAAAGCTGAATCTACAGCCTTGTAGGTATAATACTGCAAGTATTTCTCATGTAAAAATGTTAACTGCTCCTCCATATTCCTGTCCCCATACAACAAGATGAAACCATTGGAGGGGTGATAGTACTGGTCATGGAAAGCGACAAAATTCTCAAACGTTAAGGTAGGGATATGATCCGGATCTCCACCATAATCGTAACGATAAGGAGTATGGGGATACAAAGAAGGTAATATTCGAGAGTCCAGGATTTCTTCCGGAGAGGAATATGCCCCCTTCATCTCATTATAGACTATACCTTGGATGGTGATGGGATCTTCTTTGCTAAGCATTTCATAATGCCAACCTTCTTGTTGGAATATCTTTTTTTCTCGTTTAGCCAAAGGGTGCAATACGGTATCCATATACGCATCCATCAGATTCTGGAAATCCTGGCTATTTTGACTGGCTATCGGATATACCGTATTATCGGGAGAAGTTATTCCATTAACATAAGTGGCCATCGTGCCTCTAATTAATTCTTTAATTAGATCTTTTAGTGGAAATTTCTCGGAACCGCATAATACCGAATGTTCTAAAATATGAGCAGCACCTGTTGAATCTCCTGGAGGGGTCCTAAATCCAATAAGAAAAACTTTGTTACTATCTTCATTCGAAAGATAAAGAAGTTTCAATTTCGTTTCAATATGTATCCATGTATAAGCAATTGATTTGATTTCATGTATTTCTTCGATATCCATTAACTCAAATCCAGCATGTTTTTCACTAATTTTGTATATCATTCAAAACCCCTTTGCTTATTTTATAATTGATTTTTATAAAATCTGAAATAGCAAAGTATTTTTGATTTCAGGAGTAATTTTTTTTGAAGCTTCTCCAATAACTTCTAAACATCGGATAACAGCAAGAATGGTTTTCTTATCCTGAACAAAATTATCATATGCCAGATTTTTTGTAAATTCTATAGCAAGACCGATGGAATCTAAAATATCATTGACGTAGTCGGTATAATCCACTTAGATATAGGCAATCTCTCGTAAAATTTGTTCACCAATTTCTTTAACTTTAAATTTTTTTACTCCTTTTCTGTTCGGATGATTAAAATGAACAATATTTGCATTCTTGTCGAATTGTAGTTTAATAGTCGATAAAAACTGCAGATTTTATCGAATAAGGAAAAAGAAATGGATAAACGGGAATTAGTTCAAGTTCTTGATGATTGGAACAGCTGGAATCACACGATACCCTATGGCATTATTCGGTCTGACTACTTAAGGAGGATTTCTGATAACATTCATCAAAACAGAATCGTAGTATTGACCGGCGCCAGACGAAGTGGAAAATCATATATCTTGCGTCAGCTCATGAATCATCTGGTAAAAGAAAAAAAACTACAAAAGAATGAAATCATGATGATCAATCTGGAAGATCCCCGCTTATCCAATTTGACTACAACCATTCTGGATGAAATATTCGAGGCTTATGTGGCAAATCAAAAACCAAAAAATAAACCACTTTTGTTATTAGACGAAATTCAAGAGATCAAGGATTGGGAAAAATGGGTACTCATGATGACAGAACTGGAAAAAGCAGATATTGTTGTCACGGGTTCGAATTCAAAGCTTCTTAGCCAAGAACTATCCACTCTCCTGACAGGTCGGCATATACAGATTACCGTCTATCCGTTTTCTTTTGTTGAATACTTGAATTTATTGAACATTAATCCAGCGATAGAAGCTGACTCTGCCCTGGACGGTTATATTCAATATGGTGGTTTTCCTACTATTATCAAAGCAACAAACAAAGAGGAAATGCTAATACAATACGCTTCGGATATTTTATCAAAAGATCTGGTCATGAGGTATAGGGTACGTAAAACACAAGAAATTAGAAACCTGATGAATTATTATCTCAGTAATCCTGCCTGCATGATTACTTACACCTCTCTAAAGAAATATCTGCAAATGTCGGTAGATACGATCATCAAATTCTCCGAATACTTGCAGTCAGCCTATCTCGTATTTTTTGTTAAACGGTATTCTGAACATGTGAAGGAGCAAGAAAAAAGTCCAAAGAAAGTCTATGCTATCGACACCGGTTTGAGTCAGGCAGTTGGTTTCCATAACTCTGCGAACCTGGGTAGGATGGTTGAAAATGTAGTCTTCTTAGCTTTGAAGAAACTAGAAGAATTAATACCCGTATCACTTTATTATTGGAAAGATGACCGAAACCGAGAAGTAGATTTTGTATTGGTGAAAAATTATAGAATTCAGCATGTCATCCAAGTATGCGAAAATGTTAGACAACCAAAAGCGTTGGAACGGGAAATAAAAAGTCTGCTATCTTGCCTTCAAAAGAATGATCTTCAAAAAGGAATCATTGTTACCAGAAATCATGCAGAAGAAAAGCAGATAGAAGATAAATTGATTCAATTTGTTCCTGCCTATTTATTTCTCCAGGATCCTATGAAATTTATCAAAGAATATTGATACTTTTAATAAGAGGGGACTACTTCTAGCCAAAATTCAAAACACACTCCGAAGAGGATCGATAATAGATTTTTTAGAATATATTTGATCTCACCTACTTAAAGAGAAAATTTTGTTTTTGGTTAAAGTACTTCTCGGAAGTTAATACGTAATGATATTCAAAGTGTCCCTTTTGCATAGGTGGGAGATTAACTTGATGATGTAGGGTAAATCCATTTTTCTCAAACACTCTCTTGCTTCGATGATTATAATCTTCAAAGATGCAGTGCAGCACGTCAACATGTTCTATGGTAAAAGCAAATTCAACCAGTATTCGAACAAACTCCGATCCGATACCCTTGTTCCAATACTCCTTTTCTCCAATCGACATATCAATCCTTCGAACGTCACATTTTTCTGGATACATGGCAATGACTTCAGGAAGGTTCATCTTCTGGAGCCAACCCTCACCAATGGCGTCACCATTTACTTCGATGAGAAAGCAATGTGCCTGCTGGGAGACACTACCATAAATAACATGAACAGTTTCTTTATCAT
>Ga0247842_10009149_pt1 | contig 10174 bp, 10 predicted proteins | sample LaCruzMarch2015__3_FD_192411 | JGI IMG/M metagenome (GOLD analysis project Ga0247842, IMG submission 192411) | Freshwater microbial communities from meromictic Lake La Cruz, Castile-La Mancha, Spain - LaCruzMarch2015_19m | ecosystem: Environmental > Aquatic > Freshwater > Lake | place: Spain... | reverse complement strand
GGGAGCAAGTTCGAGTTCGTGCTCAAGCAGCCGCCGGCCGCGGAACTGATCAAGATGGCGGCAGGCATCAAGACGGGGTCGGCGGAGCCGAATCGGAACAAGGTAGCCCGGATCTCGCGTGAGCAGGTGCGACGAATCGCTGAGCGAAAGCTCCCCGATCTCAACACCTACAAGCTCGAGTCGGCGATGAAGATCATCGAGGGCACCGCTCGGAACATGGGAGTCGAGGTGGTGGACGGGTGAAACGAAGCAAGCGCTATGTTGGAGTTGCGGAGCTCGTTCTCCCGAACGTTGCGTACGGCATCGACGATGCGGTCGCGAGGCTGAAGCAGGCCGCGACGGCCAAGTTCGACGAGACCGCCGAGGTGTCTTTCGTGCTAGGAATCAAGGCGAGCCAGGTCAACGTCCGCGGGATGTGCAGTCTCCCGCACGGGACCGGCAAGAGCGTCCGCGTTCTTGCGTTCGCCAAGGGAGAGAGCATCGCGGACGCGGAGCGGGCGGGAGCTGACTACATCGGCGGCGAGGACCTTGCGAAGAAGATCCAGGAAGGCTGGTTCGAGTTCGACAAGGTCGTCGCGACGCCCGACATGATGCCTGTGGTCGGGAAGCTCGGAAAGGTCCTTGGTCCACGGGGTCTCATGCCGAGTCCGAAGACGGGAACGGTCACGAAGGACATCGGTCACGTGATCGGCGAGCTGAAGAAGGGCATGGTCGAGTTCCGCACGGACCGTCAGGGAGTCGTGCACAGCGTGTTCGGACGAGCCTCGTTCGACGAGGCGGCGCTGAGGGAAAACCTGCGTACGCTCATTCGCAGTGTGGCCGAGAAGAAACCTGAGGAGGGCGTCAAGGGACGCTACATCCGAAAGGTGAGCATCGCGTCCACGATGGGTCCCGGGATTCCGCTCGATCTGAACGAAGTGACCGCGATTGCGGAAGCTGAAACCTAGGAGGGCGAGATGCCGACCCAAGCAAAGACCGAGGAAGTCGCTCGCCTGACGGAGAAGTTCGCAAAGGCGGCCTCACTGGTTTTGGCCGACTATCGTGGGCTCACGGCGAACGAAATGGTTGAGCTTCGCGAGAAGTTCAGCAAACGGGGACTCGAGTATCGTGTCGTCAAGGACACGCTGGCGCGGATTGCGGCGAAGAAGGCAGGGATCGAGGGCCTCTCGGAGCTGTTCTCCGGCCCCATTGGGGTGGCCATTGGATACGACGACCCCGCGGTGGCTTTCAAGCTCAGCGAGGAGTGTCGGAAGACCTACGCGCCGAAGTACACCCTGAAGGGCGGCGTGTTCGAGGGAGCCGTCGTGAAGGAGAGCGAGGTCGCGAAGTATGCGACGATGCCATCTCGCCCGGAACTGTTGGCGAGACTGGCAAGGGCGCTTTCCGGCCCGATGCGATCCCTCGCCGTGGTGCTGGAGGCGAAGATCCGCCAACTTGCGGTGGTCCTGAACGAAGTGAAAGAGCAACGCGCAGAGGGGAAAGAGGAGGCATAAGCGATGGCGAACGTAGACATCCTCCAGCAGATTGAGGAGATGTCGGTCAAGGATCTGGCCGAGCTGGTCGAGATGATCGAGGAGCGGTTCGGAGTCTCGGCAGCGATGGTGGCTCCCGTGGCAGTGGCCGCTGGCCCCGCGGGTGGCGGCGAAGCGGGCGGGAAGCCGGCCGTGGAGGCGTACAAGGTCATCATGAAGAGCGCCGGCCAGAAGAAGATCCAGGTCATCAAGGAGATCAAGGAGATCACGGGCCTGGGTCTCAAGGAGGCCAAGGAGCTTGCCGACAAGATCCCGGCGGTGATTAAGGAAAACGTCAGCCCGGATGAAGCGGCGAGCATCAAAGAGAAGTTGGAGGCGGCGGGGGCCGAGATCGAGCTGGAGTAGGCCTGCACGCCGGAATGAGTCGGTTCCTGATAACGCCTGCCTTAAGGTGCACGTCGCCTTAGGGCAGGGTGTTCTTTGCGCAAGGGGAGAAGATGGAGTACCGAGAGCGAAGGTCCTACGGACGGATTCAAGAGATCCTTCCCCCGCCGTATCTCCTGGCTGATGTGCGACGGTCGTTCGCCGAGTTCGTCGAGAAGGGGATCACACGGGCGTTTGCCGACGTAACTCCGATTGAGGGACACGGGAAAGACGGACTGGTCATGGAGTTCGTCGAGCCGTACCTGGGCGACCCGCGGAACACCGAAGCAGAGTGCAAGGACAAGGATCTCACGTACTCCCGCCCGCTCCGGGTCGCTGTGCGTCTTTTCCAGGAGGGCAAGCTTCTTCAGGAGACGGAACTCTACATCGGCGACTTCCCGATGATGACGAACCGTGGGACGTTCATCATCAACGGGTCCGAAAACGCGTTGGTCAACGAACTCACGAGGGCTCCGGGCGTCTACTTCACGCAGGAGGATGCGAACCAGTACAAGGGCCACATCCTTCCCGAGTTGGGCGCGTGGTTGGAGATCGTCCTCGACACGAAGCGCGGCACCCTAAAGGCGAACCTGGACCGCAAGGGAAAGGTCGTCGCGACGGTTCTTCTGAAGGCTCTCGGACTCAACGAGGCACGAATCGGCCGCTGCTTCTCCTTCCCCGTCCACCCGGTGTCGGTCGAGAACCTGGAGCCCTACCTTGGGTATCGGGTCGCTCTGGATGTCCTTGGAGCTGACGACAAGCCGATCCTGCTCGCGGGGGAGACCCTGCAGAAGGCGAGCCTCGGAGTGCTCGAGAAGGCGAAAGTCAAGTCGGTGCACCTCGTTCACCGCCACATTCAGCGGGCTCTTGAAGAGGACCAGACGACGAGCCAGGAAGAGGCTCTTCGCAGCGTGTACCGGAAGCTGCGTCCATCCGATCGATCGTCGCCGGCGCAGATGGGCGAGTACATCGAGAACCTGTACTTCCATCCCACGAGCTACCACCTGTCTCAGGTTGGGCGATTCAAGGTGAATCGGAAGCTCGCCATGCAGCTCAAGCAGCCGGTCCTCTACCTCGCAGACATCGTGCGCACGCTCAAGATTCTCATCGACGTGCCGTCTCATCCTGAGCTCCTCGACGAGAAGGATCACCTGGCCAACAAGCGCGTCCGGCTGCCGGGGGAGCTGGCGGAGAATGCCTTGAGGACGGGACTTGTGCGCATGGCCCGAATCGCGCGCGACAAGCTGTCGAAGTACGCGCTGGAAGAGAAAGACGCGATCCGGCGCCTCATTTCGACGCGAACCGTGCAGGGCTCGATCAACCAGCTCTTCTACACCGGGAGGTTCTCGCAATTCTTGGAGCAGACGAACCCGCTGACCGAGCTCACCCACAAACGGAGATTGAATGCGCTCGGCGGGGGACTCACCAAGCGCAGGGCGAAGATCGAGGTGCGCGACGTGCACTCCTCGCACTACGCCCGAATCTGCCCGATCGAGACGCCCGAGGGACAGAACATCGGGCTCATCACGTCGCTCGCCTGCTACGCGAGCGTCAACGAGTACGGCTTCCTCGTCTCTCCATACAGGAAGGTCGTCAAGGGCAAAGTGACGGACCAGATCGACTACCTGATGGCGGACGACGAAGAGCGCCTGATGATTGCGCCCGCCACGGCGCCCGTGGGGAAGAACGGCCGCCTTCTCGGCGAGCGCGTCGAGGTTCGGACGGGTCGAGAAGACGTTCGGTTGGTTCCGCCAGGGGAGGTGAATTACATCGGCGTCTCTCCGCGCGCCCTGGTGGGCATCTCGTCTGCGCTCATTCCGTTCCTTGAACACGACGATTCGAACCGCGCGCTCATGGGAGCCAACATGCAGCGGCAGGCCGTGCCGCTCGTTCGCGCCGAGGCGCCGCTCGTCGGCACGGGGCTCGAGCGGCAGGCGGCGATGGACTCCGGAATGCTCCTGCTCGCGGAGGAAGACGGCGTGGTCGTCGAGGTCGATGCGAACCAGATCGTGGTGAAGAAAGGGAAGAAGCGGCGAGTGTACACGCTCGTCTGCTTCCAGCGTTCGAACCAGGACACGATCCTTCACCAGCGGCCGGTGGTCGCGGAGGGCGACGAGGTCAAAGTCGGGGATCTATTGGCCGACGGCCCGTCGAGCGACCTGGGGGAGCTCGCCTTGGGGCGGAACCTTCTCGTGGCGATCATGCCGTTCGAGGGCTACAACTACGAAGACGCGATCGTCGTCAGCGACCGCCTAGTGCGCGAGAATCTGCTCGATTCGATTCATATCGAGGAGTTCGAGGTCAAGGCGGAGGAGACGAAGCTTGGACCGGAAGAGATCACGTCGGACATTCCGAACATCTCGAAAGAGGACCTGAAGAACCTCGACGAGGATGGGATCGTTCGCGAGGGAACCGTCGTCCGGACGGGAGACATCCTCGTCGGCAAGATCACGCCGCGCGGCGAGTCGGAGCCGACGCCGGAAGAGAAGATCTTCCGTTCGATCTTCGGCGAGCGGGCGCGGAACGTGAAGAACACCTCGCTCCGCATGCGTCCGGTCTCCGGCACGGCCAAGGTGATCAAGGTAAAGAAGTTCTCGCGCGACAAGGGCGATGAACTCGATGCGGGCGTGAACGAGCTGGTGAAGGTGTTTGTTGCGCAGCGAAAGACCGTATCCATCGGCGACAAGCTGGCCGGACGCCACGGGAACAAGGGCGTGATCTCGACGGTGCGGCCGATGGCCGAGATGCCGTTCCTGCCGAACGGAATGCCGGTGGATCTGGTGCTCAATCCGATGGGCGTGCCGTCGCGAATGAACCTTGGGCAGATCTTCGAGGCGAATCTCGGCTGGTTGGCGCAGCTTCGCGGCGAGGTCGTTGCGAGCCCCATCTTTGACGGGGCGCACGAGGATGAGATTCTCGAGGCACTGCACAAGGAGCGAGTGAAGGCCGGACTCGCCGACGGGGATGACTTCGACGGCAAGGTGACGCTCCGCGACGGGCGGACCGGGGAGCCGTTTGCCCGCCCGATCACGGTGGGCTACATGTTCATCCTGAAGCTTGAGCACATCGCGGACGAGAAGATCCACGCGCGATCCACAGGTCCGTACGCCCTCATTACGCAGCAGCCGCTTGGAGGCAAGGCGCAGTTCGGCGGGCAACGGCTCGGAGAGATGGAGGTGTGGGCCCTCGAGGCGTACGGAGCGTCCGCGCTGTTGCAGGAGATGCTGACCCTGAAGTCGGACGATACCCGGGGCCGCATCCAACTGTACAAGGCGATTCTCAAGGGCGAGGAGTTCCCGAAGCCGGGGCTGCCGGAATCGTTCAAGGTTCTGTTGCGGGAGCTTCGGAGTCTTGGCCTGTATCCGCGGGTCTACGACCGAAGTGGGCATGAAGTCGACATCCCCTAGCGCCGACGGCGAAGAGCGAGCTGCCGGCGCCGTCCTCTTCTGCGAAAGGGACGGCCGCCGGCTGTACCTTCTCTTGCGGCACGACCAGGGAGGGCACTGGGGATTCGCGAAGGGGAGAATCGAGCAGGGTGAGGGCGAGCTCGAGGCGGCGATGCGTGAGATCCGCGAAGAGACGGGGATCGTGGATGTGGAACTCGTCGCCGGCGTCTCCATCGAGAGCCGCTACCCGATTCGGCGGGAGGGCCGTCCGCTTCGCAAGACCGTAACCTACTTTGCTGCGAGAGTCCGTGGGGATGCAATCCGGCTTTCGCACGAACACACGGATGGCCGTTGGCTCGTTCCGGCCGAGGCGCTGCAGATCCTCACGCACGCGGAGAGCCGGCGAGTTCTGGAAGCCGTCGAGGACGCTCTGTCGCATGCGAGCGCAGGGGCAGAGCCGGCGCCTGCATAAGGGCGGAGGAACCAATGGACGAAGAGCGGCTAGAGGAGTTCGCGCAGCGACGGGAGCGCGGGAACGAAGCGATTCTCGGCGAGGGCAACCTGTCCCTTCGCCGCTTCTTTGCCTTGGATCACGACGTCTACGCCGACGGCGCCCTTCCCCGAAAAGACAAAGAGCTGCAGGGATTGGTCGCTTCGGCGGTGCTGCGCTGCGATGACTGCATCGCCTACCACCTGCGTGAGGCGAGAGCGTGTGGTGCGACGAGGTCAGAAGTTGTCGAAAGTCTGGGAGTCGCCTTGATCGTCGGTGGGTCGATCGTGATCCCGCACCTGCGCCGTGCCTTCGAGAAGTTCGACGAGTTGTGGGGAGCGAAGTCAGACAGCGGATCTGGAGTGGGGAACGAGAGGGGAGAGGAATGAACAAGCTGGCGTTCATTGATGAAGCTCTCGCTGATCTGCGCGAGAAGGGCCTCTACAACACGATTCGCATCGTGGAGAGTTCGGTCGGGGCGTGGGTGACGATCGAGGGCAAACGCGTTCTCAACATGTGCTCGAACAACTACCTTGGATTCGCCAACGACCCGCGGCTCTGCGAGGCGGCGAAGCGCGCCATCGATCAGTTCGGCGTCGGGCCGGGCGCCGTGCGTTCGATCGCGGGAACGATGAGCCTGCACGTCGAGCTCGAGGAATGCATCGCACGGTTCAAGGGCACGGAGGCCGCGCTTTCGGTGCAGTCCGGGCTGAATACCAACTTGGCCGTCATCCCGCTCCTCATGGACAAGGAGGACATGCTCTTCACCGACGAGTTGAACCACGCCTCGATCATCGACGGAGTGCGGCTGAGCAAGGCGCAGCGCGCCATCTACCCGCACCGCGACGTCGACGGCCTGGCGAGGTTGCTCGACGAGCACAAGGGCATCGCGAAGAAGCTCATCATCACGGACGGGGTCTTCTCGATGGACGGCGACCTCGCGCCGCTTCCCGGGATCGCCGACGTCGCCGAGCAGTACGGCGCCATGGTCATGGTCGACGATGCGCATGGCGAGGGCGTGCTCGGCCGGAATGGACGGGGCATCGTGGATCACTTCCGCCTCCACGGGCGGGTCGACATTGAGTGCGGGACGATGTCCAAAGCGTTCGGCGTCATGGGCGGCTACATCGCCGGCAGCGCGAAGATCGTCGAGTACCTGCGGCAACGAGCGCGGCCGTTCCTGTTCTCGTCGGCGGCGACCCCGCCGGACGTCGCAGCGTGCATCGCGGCGATCGGCATTCTGGAAGCGTCGGACGAACCCGTGCGGAAGCTGTGGGACAACGCGCGCGTCTTTAAATCCGCCCTCAAGGACCTTGGGTTCGACATCGGCGTGAGCGAGACGCCGATCACCCCGGTGATGCTCGGCGAGGCGTCCACCGCGTGGGACTTCTCGAAAGCGCTGTTCGCCGAGGGCGTGTTCGCAACGGCGATTGCGTTCCCGACGGTGCCGCGCGGGAAGGCGCGGATTCGCGTGATGCTGTCCGCGGCCCACAGCCCGGAGGACTTGAGCTTCGCCGTCGACCGGTTCGCGCAGGTCGGGCGCCGTCTTGGGGTGATCCGATAATGATCCGCCGTGTGATCTCGACGGCCGAAGCGCCCGGTGCTCTGGGACCCTATTCGCAGGGCGTCCGCGCCGGGGGGCTCTTTTACACGTCAGGACAACTGCCGCTGACCCCCTCGGGGGAGATGATTCGTGACGACATCGCGCGAGCTGCGCGCCAGGCGCTGGAGAACGTGCGCGCCATCCTCGAGGCCGACGGAGCGACGATGAAGGATGTGGTGAAGGTCACCGTCTACCTCACCGACATGGCCCACTTTGCGACGGTCAACGGGGTCTACGCCGAGTTCTTCTCGGAGCCGTTTCCCGCGCGGACGTGCGTTGCGGTCGCGCGCCTTCCTCTGGACGCGCCGCTCGAGATCGAAGCGCACGCCGTCGTCGGATGAGGGGCGAAGAGAGGGAGGGTTCTACAACAGCGCGGGTCCCCTTCTTTGACGCGCACTGCGACGCCCCGATGAAAATCGTTGACGAGGGCGCGGACTTCACCGCAGCTGCGGCGCGGATGCACGTCACGCTTCCGGGACTCGACGAGGCGGGAGTCCGAATCCAGGTCTTCGCGTCCTGCGCCATCTACCCGGAGACGCCGCCCGATCGCGTCGTGGAGCGCGGCGACGCAATGGTGTCTGCGGCGTGGGCGATGGCCGCGGCATCGGAGGGACGGATGGCGGTCGCCACCTCTTCCGCCGACCTTCGCCGAGCGATGGCCGGCGGACCGATGGCGGCGATCGTTGCGCTCGAGGGCGCGGATCCGCTCGAAGGGAAGGCCGAGGGTCTGCGCCGATACGTCGAACGCGGCGTGCGCAGCGTCATCTTCGCTTGGACGGACAACGAGTTCGCCGGGACGGCATTCGGGACGGACAGCCCACTCACTCGGGAGGGAGAGCGCCTGCTCGGCTTGGCGGAGGAGCTGTCGACGATGGTCGACGTGTCGCATCTCTCGGACCGCGCGTTCGCGGATGTCTGCGGGGCGAGCACTCGCCCGTTCATCGCCAGTCACTCCAATTGCCGCGCCCTCTGCCCGCATCCGCGAAACCTGACCGACGCGATGATTCGGCAAGTGGCCGATTGCGGCGGAGTGATGGGCATCAACCTGGCGCCCCACTTCCTCGACCCGCAGGTGGCCGCCATGTGGGCCGCCTCGCGCGCGGACCCGGCGCAGAGCAAAGAGGAGGCCGCGACGCGCCGCCGCGCCCTCGCCCGTCCGAGCCTCGACTGGGTGGCGCGGCACGTCGTGCACGCGATCAAGGTCGGCGGCGAGGACGCGGTCGGGCTCGGTGGAGATCTTGACGGGATCGATGCGACGCCCGACGGCATCGACTCCGTCGCAGACTACGTGAAGCTCGTGCCTCTTTTCCGGGAGGCCGGACTGTCGGAGCGACAGATCGGCAAGGTGTGCCACGCGAACTTCCTCCGCGTCTTCGAGGAGGTTCTTGGGTAGTTACGAGTGGCGCCCACCCCACAGCCGGAAGAGAGTCTCCAGGGCGCCTCGGTAGCGCGTGCGGAGAACCGCGGGGTCCAATGCCTCGGGCTCGTTGATGAGCGTCGCGAAGGGCACGCGGTGGCCGCGCACGGTGAGGAATCCATCCGAGCTTCCACGAGTCAGCGCCGGCCAGTCATCGGTGCCGTACGTCCGCTCCATCTCCTCCCGCGGAACGGAGTGCGTGAGGATTCCACTCCGTCGCTTCTCGTCGTAGCGTGCGACATTGCGGCGCCACGACTCGGCGAACGACACGGACAGGTAGAGGATGGCAGAGCGGGACAGGATCTCGTCCGACAGTCCCGTCAACGCGTCGTGGTAGCCGGCGGGGCCACCGCGCGAGAACTCGACCAGCAGGCTTCGTCCGGGCGCAGTAGGCAGGGCGCCGGCCGCGGCGTTCAGGCGAGCGATGAGGAAGCGCCAGATCCGATCGTCGCTCACGGCGTAGTTCCCGTCGGCGCGCTTGGAGTAGAGGCGAGGGAATCCTAGGCGCTCCCACGCGTCGTCTTCCTCGAACTTCTGCCAGAGGATGGGGAAGTCGTCGACGACCGAGAACGGGCCGATGTGGAAGAGGGGGCCGCGCTCCGTCATCGAGATGCGTGTCATGAAATCGATGAACTCGCTCTTCCCGCTTGCCGGCTTCCCCAGCAAGAGCAGGACGTCGAACGCGGAATCGGCCGGATGTCGGAAGTAGGTGAGGCCAAGCGCTTCCTCGAGATCCCCGAGCATCTCGCCGGGCGGGCGATCTGCGTCAAGCACAACGAGGGGACTCCCGCGATCTTCATGCCAGCGGGACAACTCCGTGGAGACTCGCGCAAGCAGCTCTTCGCTCACGTCGTACGCGGGTGTGCCACGAGCCGCCTGGCGGGCAACCGACTCGGAAACGGGGATGTCGAGTCGAACGTAGAGGTTAGGGCGCGGCGCCTGCCGCTCGATATCGGGGTACGCCTCGACGAAGCCCGTGTCCGCGAGGGCGACGGCGTAGGCGTAGTGGACGCCGAGGTGGGACTCTTCGAGGCACAAGAGTCCGGCCTGCAGCGCGGCCTCAACCTCGGCGCGGCGGCGTGGCACGGCCAGCGCGAGAGCCTGCGTCAGACGAACCCGCTCGCTGAACAGATCGATGCGCTCCTCTTCGACGACCGACTTGACGAGCTCGGGAAGAACGCGGATCGTTCGCGGGTAGAAGCGCGCGAGAAGCGCCAGCGTCTCGCTCTTCCCCACGGCGGGCAATCCCTCCACGATCACGTGTCGACCCGACGAAGCCATCGCCGGCTATTCTATCCCAGTCGTCCGGCGCGGGGGCAACGAGTCTCGGTCCGTCTCGACTTCCGCTACGACGTCGGTATAATGGCCACCTCGGAAGGAGCC
>Ga0247842_10009143_pt1 | contig 10180 bp, 9 predicted proteins | sample LaCruzMarch2015__3_FD_192411 | JGI IMG/M metagenome (GOLD analysis project Ga0247842, IMG submission 192411) | Freshwater microbial communities from meromictic Lake La Cruz, Castile-La Mancha, Spain - LaCruzMarch2015_19m | ecosystem: Environmental > Aquatic > Freshwater > Lake | place: Spain... | reverse complement strand
CTCCGAAAATGGATAAAGGACAGTGTAAACGCGGGCGAAACTGCGGTTTCGCCAGACCTGTTTGCAAAAAAATCGTCGGCACTGAACTTGTCCTGCTCGAACCCGTACCTACAAAACAAAAAAAACGTGTTTGTGCCCAGCCAGCCCAGCGCTTCGCTACGCGAAGCGCGCGCGCATTTTTCCGAAAACGCATCTATCTATACTATGGTGCCGGAGGAGGGAATCGAACCCTCAACGCCTTGCGGCACACGATTTTGAGTCGTGCGCGTCTACCAATTCCGCCACTCCGGCATACACGCATTGTACTGCTTACTCCTCTGCCTATGAAAGCAGTTTGATGTTTCTAGATCAATATTATGCGGGAGGCGCTTTTCCTATACGTTGCCACAATTTCTTTGTCTTCTTCCGATTCGGCGTGAGTGCCAGTTTGACGGCATTGAGGGAGCGATCATAGCCCGGACGGTCGCAGAAGAGTGCGTGAATTTTGGTCGCGTACAGGTTGCCGGCGTGCGCGCCGGATTGATGCCGATTCTCCGGATCTTGGGTGAGTTCCCAGAGTGTCTGTAATTCCGCCTCCGACCATGGCGCATCGCCACTCGGGATTCCTCCTTTTGCAATACGAGCGAGTCCTCCCAAGTGACCATATTCGCTGTAATCCGTGACGCCGGGAAGGTGTGCTCTCTTCATATTGGCTTTGTTCACTCTTAGTCTTCGTTGCTTCAGTTCCTTTGGCGGAAGAAGTTCGTGAACGATTGTATGGATGGCGAGCTTTATGCTGCTCATGCGTTTGGCGGGCAGCCCCAAGGTGTTCAGTGCGGTTTGCGCCATATGGTCCACGGTTTCCTCCGCTTCGAGGCCTGGACTCACGATGGCGACGAGTCGGGCGTGATGTTGTTCGATCAACTCTTGCGCCTTCGATAGGACAGTCATGACGCGCGGATCAGAATCTCGGCCGGGGGATTGCTCCATAGTAAGTATGATTTTAGCACAAATTTACTAAATAACAACGTATCGGTGATTCTCTACTCTCCTTTGGCCTTCTTGCCGTACGTGCGGTACAACAGGGCGCGGCGCTTGGCGGCGGGGACTTTCTTCAAGTACTCAAAGTACTCCTGCACCACGGGATTCTCATGCGCGCGGCGCATCGTCATCCGGTCATCGATGTTGTAGAGACCCCGGATGCGCTCCTTTACGATCGCAAAGGTGGAGGGGATCGGTTGTCCGCCGCCGCCGATACACCCGCCCGGGCAGGCCATGGCCTCTACGTAGTCGTAGGCATCCGGATCTTTCTTGAGTTCGCCGAGGAGCTTCCACATGTTTTTTGGCATGGCGACGACTGCCAGTTTGATCGTTCGCTTACCGATCTTCACAGATGCTTTCTTGAATCCATCAAATCCCCGTACCGGTTCAAAGGTGATGCCGGGCAGCTCCTTGCCGGTGAGCAGGTAATACGCCGTGCGCAGAGCCGATTCCATCACCCCGCCGGAAGCGCCGTAGATGGCGCCCGCACCCGAGTAGGTTCCCGCGCGATCGATTGCGCTTGGCTTAAGAGACGGGAGATCGATGTTGCGTGTTTTGAGGAGCGTGATGAGTTCGCGCGTGGTGAGCACGTAGTCCACGGGTTTGATCCCGTTGATGGATAAATGCTCAAACGTGGATTCATATTTCTTGGACGTGCACGGCATGGTGGAGACCACCACGATGTCTTTGGGATTGAGACCTTCCTGCTCGGCCCACCACGTTTTGTACGCGCCGCCGGAGTGGATCTGGGGGGAGCGGGCAGTGGTGAGATTGGGGATGAGTTCTGGATGGTAGAATTCCACGAACTTCACCCAGCCCGGGCAGCAGGATGTGAACATGGGACCGGGAATGGGCTTCTTCTTGCTTTTCCCCTCCGCATAGTTCCACTTAGCCTGTAGGCGTTCCACCAGTTCTTCCGCCTCCACCATGGTCGTGATATCCGCGCCCATGTTCACATCGAAAACATAATTGAACCCCAGTTTTCGGTAGGCCGTTGCGAGCTTCTCCGTGAGGTCGGTGCCGATTGGAACGCCGAATCCTTCACCCACGCTTGCACGGACGGATGGGGCGGTCTGCACGATCACCGTCTTGCTCGGATCGCGCAGAGCATCGATGACTTTTTCTAAATGGCTTTGCTCTCGGATAGCTTCCACGGGGCAGTGGGCGGTGCACTGACCGCAGTAGATGCAGTCATTTTTGGGATGCTGGTTGAAGCCCACGCGTGTTTTGCTTCCTTTGCCCTCCAATGTCAGATGACTGATCCCGATCATCTGGCACGCTTCTACGCATTTATTGCATGCGATGCAGAGCGTGGGATCGAATTCTGCGGCGGAGCCCATGATGTGGAGCGGGCGATTCGGATCATCGCGCTTGTATTTTTGGCCCGAAACCTTGAGTCGTTCGATTTCTTCTGCAGTCCGGCTCCAATAGCCGTGGCGCGTGCGCGGGGAATTCGCGCGGTAGTCACCGAACAGAAGTTCCATGTTCTCCGTGCGCAGCCGCACCACGTTCGGCGTATCCAGGCGCACGCGCAGCCCATCTTTGGCCGTCAACGTGCAGGAGGTCACCACCGTTCCTTCTCCTTCAATCTCCACCAGACACGTGCGGCAGTTGGCGTCCGTCGGCAGATCCTCATGCGTGCAGAAGTGTGGGATGGTGAGACCGTTTCTCAGTGCAACGTCTAAGATGCTCTCGCCCTCGGCGGCCGTGCAGGGTTTTCCATTGAGAAAAACTGTGACACGCTTGCCGTTGGTTGGTGCAGGTTTGGGTATCATGTACGCAAGGGAAGCACATTTGCAGCGTAACTCTTCAGGGGCACCGGGACGCTGCGTCCGAGTGCGCAGAAGGAGGTCTGCTCCAGAACGTCGAACAGCGATTCCATCTTCTTCCAGGGGATCGATCTGCTCTCTTCCATCATTTTGAGCAGCTGATACGTCCCCTCGCGGCAGGGGGTGCATTTGCCACAGCTCTCCGCACGATAGAACTTGAGCCAATCAAGGACGAGTGTGCGGGGATCCTCGGCAAGAAGGTGCACTGTCAGTGCCGCCGTGCCACCGATCATGGTGGTTGAAGCTTGTTCTTGATTGATTACGGTGCCGCTGGCTCCGCCGCCCACCTGCACAAAATATTCTTCTTTTGGTTCGTTCTTGGTCTGTTGCAGGACTTTTTGCACAGTGAGACTTGCCGGCAGGTGGTAAACGCCAATCGAGTCCACCGCACCGGAGATGGAGAAGTAGCGTTTTCCCTCATACTTCCCCTGGGCGACAAGCGCAATGTCGAAAAGTGTCTCCACGTTGTGTATCAGTGTCGGCTTACCGTAGAGCCCGGATTGAGTCGGGAAGGGTGGCTTAAGACGCGGCTCACAGCGTTTGCCTTCCATGGCATTGAGGAGCGCCGTCTCTTCCCCGCCGATGTACGAGGGCGCTTCTTCAAAAATTCGGATCTTAAATCCTCGCTTGCTTGCATCAGCAATGGCAGTATCAAGCTCCTTCTTGAATTTTTTCTCGTAGATCGCGTTTAAGTTGATGACTCCCTCCGTAGCCCCCACGGTTTCCATGGCTAGTGTCAGCCCAGTCATGACGGTTGGGAGATTGTGTGCCAGGATGTGGTAATCCTTAAAGACACCGGGTTCTCGCTCGGAAACGTTACAGATCACGTACTTGGGAGTAACAGACGCATTGCGTACGGCGCGCCACTTGAGGTGTGCCGGGTACTCCGCACCTCCTCGGCCGATGATGCCGGCCTTCTCTATCTTTTCGATGATGTTTGCCGGAGCAGCCATGCTATTGGTGCGCAGTGTAGTCCTTCGAACGTCATCGAGCCAGGAGCCGTAGTACCTCCATCGGTGTGCGTACGGATGGGGAAGGGGATTACTGTGCAATTCCAGACTCGGGCTCCGGCATCAACGGTTGTACAAATTGCAGTGTTTCCGGATCGTATCCTGCGGAATTCAGCTGCTTTCCTCCACGGATCTCCGCCATGTCCATGAGAGTGATGGGATCTTCCAGCGAGCGGCTGCCCTCGGGAAGGTGTGCTATAACGCCATTCCTTTTTCTGCCCTCCTGCCCTTTACCCAGTGCGGCTTCCATAGCCATCACACCAAGCCGGTAGCCGAATTGAGCATCGCGCTCCGTCGGAGCGCCGCTGCGGTAGAGGTACCCGGGACAGAGTTGCATGGTTTCTATTTTCGCTTTATTGAGCCATGCCTCAATCATGAAGCGAACACCTCCGAGCCGGTGATGCCCAAAACCGTCCGGCGGGCCGGCAAGGTGAACCTTTTTGCCTTTGACCGGGAAGCCTTCCGCGGTGACGAGAACCAGGTTCTTTCCGTGGTCACGGATTTTCCGTTGTACGGCGTGCACCACCGCGTCTTCAGCAAGCGGCACCTCAGGGATAAGAACACCATCCGCATGCTCGGCACTTGCTGCAGCCAGCCATCCGCAATCTCTTCCCATAGCCTCAAGGATCATGACTTTGTTGTAGTAGTTTGCTTCCGTTCGTCCGTCTTGCACGAATGATTGGCCGCGGAGGGATGCGCTGGTAGCCCCAAAGGAATAGGCGATATTTCTGAAATCATTGTCGATGGTCTTAGGGACTCCCACTGCTTGAACGGTCTGATGGCCGTGCTCTCCTTCGCGCATCAGGATTCCGTGCCGGTAGAGCATGCTAGCGCCACGCCCCAACGTGTCATCTCCGCCCACGATGCCAAGGATATCAATCCTGTTTCTTGTCAGGTTCTCTTGGATGGTTGCTCTGTTTTTTGTGTAGATTGCAAGGTTTTTTTGATATTCCTCCTGCCTTTCGGTCTCGCTCCAATCATCTTCCCCTTGCAGGATATTTCCGTCTTCATCCACGGGGATAGGTTTGGTGCGGGAGGACCCCATTTCCTTGAGAACTCCGGGATGCAAATGCATTCCATCCAGACCGCGTTTTTGTACAACGTCGCACTCGAAGAGATTGCGGTACTGCTGATCGGGCGTTACCAATCCCCGAAAGCCGAATGGTATGACGAGCACTTCATGTCCACTTTTAATGGCGGTCTCGGCCAGGCCCCGGTGGGCGTCACTGGAACTGGGGCAGTTGCCGCCGCCTTGGAGAAGTGCGATGCGCATTGGACGGGCATACTGAAGAGGTATTCGCCTTTATGGAAGAGTAAAGATCGATAAAGTCACGACGATGCAATCGAAGGTCTCTCAGAAGCCAAAATCTCGATGATAGTTAAGCGTCTTTATTCCTCTAAATATGGCCCGATGACGGCGTTCAGCGTTCCAGTTCCCACATTGTGAAGTGCATCTTCCAATCGGGATCCGTGTAGATGCGCTGCGGTGCTCTCTTCGTGACGGTTGTGATGTGCTGTGCGGCTGCGATTGCCTTATCCAAGACCGTATCGAGCAGATGCGGCATCGCCTCAGGAGGGACTCCTGAGAGGTCGCGCGTTTCTGAGTGGTACACAAATTCTCCAAAGATTCGTCCCAGAAAGGAATGGAAAGCCGCCGTAGCGATCTTAAGTTTTTGGGGCGAGAGCGACGGATCTTTTTGCTTAAAAATATCTTCCAAAGGTGTGTACAGATTGCAGAGAATACTCGCAGTGAGTGCGGCGTCTCCCGCACCGATGACATCGCTGATATCCGCCCGGACCCTCGCTGTCGGTCCGAGTGATGCAATGAGTGCTCGTGCGCCTTCTTCCGTGGGCGTGTTTGCACATGCAATGTAATACTTGCCTTGGGATTGGAGGAGGTACTGACCGCCATCCGGTCCGCATCCGACACTCGAATGGCAGGTGATGTACTCCGTTTCTGGAGGGGGCAGCATATTCAGCCAGCGTCGATGGTTTCCGTTGATCAGTTCTATCGCATTCACATCGATGCTCACGCCCTGACTGGATTTCTGGAATGGGGAAGGATATTTTGCTTCCGGAAGATCTTTGAATGGCCCCATTTCCATGCGATTTTCCATGATTCTCAGCCATTGGTCCGCCTCCTTATCATTAATGAAGACCATGTCGGCACCACGCCCTTCTCGGAAGCGCTTCAATGCTTCTAATGCCGATTCGTTATGCAGGGCACTTGTGGGATTGAATACTTGCGTTACACGTGCATCATATCCTTTGAGTAGTTCACCAATACCCTCCGAAACAACGACGAAATCACAATCTTTCAACCGGCCATCACTCACGTGTTGCCGCATGGGTTCGACGGTTGGATCTTGTGGAGTATTGAGGGAGAAACGCTGTTCTCTCCCTCGTTCATCATCGAAGGGAATCCCTGCGCCGTAGCGGCTGCTCAAGTTCTGTAACTCATGGAACTCAAATGCTCCCCCCACGTCTTGCAGATACGGTTGCATCCAGGGGTCAAGATAGGGATCGCGGGGAGTAAACACTTTATGAAGCTTTGCACCGATGCCCGCGCGTGCAAGTACCAACTCGTTGCGGAGGATGTTCGACGCGTTGCCACCCAATTGTTGCTCGCTGATCATTTCAAAAAGCGTACGGGGGATTTGGGGGTTCGTCTCCGTAAGGGCCGGTGTTGTGGGGATATCGAGCGTTGCTCGGAACGTATTCCTGAACGTGGGTCCTCCGTAGAGCATCAGTCGGGTGTCTTCGGGCGTGGATTCGTCGAGCAGTAATTTCATGAGGGAGGCAATTTTGTTACCGGAAGCAAAGCCGTGCCTCTGAAGGTCGGTGCGCAGTGCTGCAGCGCGTTCTTTCAGAACGGTGCGGGCGGCATCCGGCAGACGGTGGTCATCTGCGCCAATGACGCTGAAGTCCGTCATCGGGACAACCACTTCTGCTTCCGTTCCCTGTGGGCCGGGGAAGAATCGTTTCTCTGGCATAGGACGATTGTTTTACTCCTCTGTCTTACCTGAGGCAAGCCTCTCGGAATTTGGCTTCATTTCATGCTTTTCTTTGAACATACCACTCTCTACGCATGCCCACCCTCTCGCGCATAAGCCGCCACATCGGCGCGTTTCCATGGATTTTGTGTGTTGTTCATAACTTCAGACATCCTAAGATAATTGGCTGAGGTTATTCGCGTTGCTAACTGCTTACTGCCTCCTGCATACTGCTTTCATGTTTGACGTCGCCATCATCGGAATTGGGGCAGCGGGCTACACCGCCGCCATCTACGCTGCGCGCTACAAGCTCTCCACATTCCTCGTTGGGGAGGAGGAGGGTGGCATGGGCGTGACAGCTGCGGAAGTGGGCAACTGGCCCGGAGATATCGAAGTCACCGGTCCCGATCTCATGGAGCGGATGAAGAAGCATGTTGCGAGTTTTCCTGAAGTGACGTTCAAACAAATGCGCGTACAAAAGGTGGAGAAGACGAGTGTGGGATTTCGTCTGACATTGGCCGATGGCAAAAACGAGGAAGCCAAAACAGTGATCTTTGCCACGGGGTCCAACAAGCGTCATCTCAATGTTCCCGGTGAGAAGGAATTCGCCGGAAAAGGAGTCTCGTACTGTGCCACCTGCGATGGATTCTTCTTCAAAGGGAAGACCGTGGCCGTGGTCGGGGGAGGGGATGCGGCCGTGGAGGGTGCGGCGATCGTGGCGCAAGCAGCCAAGAAGCTCTATCTCATTCATCGCCGTTCGGAGTTCAAAGCCGAACCGTATTGGATCAATAAGCTCAAGGAGAAGAACAATGTAACTTTTGTACTGGAACGGCAGATCAAGGAGATCAAAGGTGATGCTAGGGTCACAGGTCTACTTCTGGATAAACCTTTTGAGGGATCGGATACGCTTGCCGTAGACGGCGTCTTTGTGGAGGTCGGTGCCACTCCTGCGGTGGAACTTCCGTTGCAGATCGGCTGTGCGTTGGATGAGCGTGGGTATCTCAAAGTCGATGCAGCCATGCAGACCACCGTACCGGGCGCCTTTGCCGCGGGAGATGTCTCCGGCGGATCCAATCACTTTGCCCAGTTTGTGACAGCGGCCGGCGAAGGAGCAGTGGCGGTGAGTGGGGTGTTTGGGTTTCTGCAAGGGGTGTAGATGTAGCAATGCGCGCCATTGCATGACGCACTTACGCGAATATTCACACATTGCGTTTTGTCTTTTTTTCCTTGCAATCGCTTCATACCATCAGTAGCCTACCGCCGTTATGCCACGAGGTAAGCGTACAGTCTTCATCGTCTCCTGCCCGGAATCCGGAAACCGCGTGGGCACCATCCGCTTCCATAAGCAGGATAAAATGGGTAAAGCGTGGAAGGAACATGCCGGTAAGCTTCTGAAGTACTGCTCCGTGTGTCGCAAGCACGTGAAGCCCAAGTTGAAGGAAGAGAGGCACTCAGCCTAGTACAGAGTACAAAGTACGGAGTATGCAGTATTTTTCGCTTAGTCATACATTGTACTCAGTACTGTGTACTTTGTACTTCACCATTCGATCCCTCGGGCACTTCGCTCTATACTCTCATCGTGACTACAGAAGTCTACCGTCAGTGCGCATCCGTTCTAGTCTTCCGGGAGGTGGGCAAGGAGTTCGAAGTTCTGCTTCTCCGCAAGCCCCGCAAGAACGATGCTTGGCAATTGCCGCAGGGCGGGATTGAAGCGGGAGAAAACCTCATCGAAGCGGCATTGCGCGAGCTTAAAGAGGAGGCGGGAATCGAAGCCAAGGTTTTTGGTCAGAGCAAGCGGGTCTACCAGTACGAATACCCGGCTTCCTACCGTCGCTTTCGTCCGGATAACGTCCGCGGGCAGCGAATCGGTTTCATCTTTGCACAAGTTTTGAATGAGAGTGCGGTGAAGGTGGATGAGCATGAAATCCATGCCTTCGTCTGGGTCACGCCCAAGGATCTTCCTAAGTACCTCAAGCGTAAGGAGTACCGTTCCCTCGTCCTTTCTCTCATTCAGGAAGGAGAGGACCTGTTACGATAGTTGTCCTATGCGCATTGCGTCCCTTGATCTCCAGCAATTCCGCTCGTACCGGGAGTGCACTCTCTCTTTTTCCGAGGATGATGTGCAGCTCCTGATCGGGCCGAATGCCGCGGGCAAGACCAATCTGCTGGAGGCGATCACCCTGCTCTCCACGGGGCATTCCTGCCTGCAGGCGGAGGAGGAAGATCTGATGCACTGGGGAACGGATCACTACCGCATTCGCGCTGAGGCTATCTCCGATGCGGGCTTGAATCAAAAGCTAGAAATTGTCAGCCAGCGCCTTCCCCGCAAGGCTCGGGCATGTTTCCTTAATGACGTTCGCCAGCAGTTCATGCAATTCGTCGGCGTCCTTCCGGCAGTGACGTTCCTGCCGCAGGATCTCTCACTTTTCACGGGCTCTCCTCAGCGTCGTCGTGATCTGCTCAATGATCTTCTGATTCAGATCTCCCCCGCGTTCGCAGAGAGCCTGCAGACGTACCTGAAGGTATTAAAGCAGCGCAACGCTCTTCTCAAGAAGATAGGAGAAGGAACGGGGCGTATTGCAGATCTGGCGGTGTGGGATCAGGCATTGGCGCACGAGGGTGCGTCCATCACCGTTGCGCACTTAGAACTTCTTCAGGTATTGCAGTGCACGCTCCCTGAGGAATTGAAGGCTTTAGGGGAATCCTGGAAGGATGTGCGCTTGGTCTACGAGCGCAAGGGAACGGCGACGACGCTTGCATCCATTGAACGCGAACTTACCGAGCAGCTTGTGCACTTTCGCGAGCGCGATCTGGACATGCGGGCCACGTCCGTCGGTCCGCACCGCAACGACTGGCGCGTTGATGTGGCAGGACGTTCGCTGAGCACGTTTGCTTCCCGTGGGCAGCAGCGCACCGCCGTCTTAGCTCTCCTCTTCTTACAGGTCTCCTACGTAGAAGTGCGCCGCGGCGAAAAGCCAGTGATCCTCTTGGATGACGTCTTCTCGGAACTCGATCAAGAGCATCAAGAGCGACTTCTTGCGTCGCTTCAAGGCCACCAAGTGTTCCTCACGACCACGCACCTGCCGGAGCGGTTGCCACGGGGAGCGTGTGTGCTGGAAGTGGGAGAGGGGAGGGTTTACCCTGAACGAACGAGCGTAGCGAGGGAGTCGAAGGGTGAGGGAATTGAGCTCCAAGCAGAGTTGGGACTAGGACAAAAGTGAGTTGGTAAAAGATGTAGAGTTTGGCTTCTACTTCTTCTTTTCCGTTCATTATGTCTGCAAGAAGAATCTTTTGCCGCTTCTGCGGTGCGTCCGGTGCCCATCGTTTC
>Ga0247842_10009134_pt1 | contig 10187 bp, 11 predicted proteins | sample LaCruzMarch2015__3_FD_192411 | JGI IMG/M metagenome (GOLD analysis project Ga0247842, IMG submission 192411) | Freshwater microbial communities from meromictic Lake La Cruz, Castile-La Mancha, Spain - LaCruzMarch2015_19m | ecosystem: Environmental > Aquatic > Freshwater > Lake | place: Spain... | reverse complement strand
ACGCCGATCGCGTAATGAGAACGCCGCGGTCTTGCGCCGCGGCGTTCTCCGAACGATTTCGAGACCCGGTAGCCCTCAACCTGAGGCTCGATTCTGACTGACTCCTAATGTCCCTGATGCCGTTGCGCGCTCGACCTCGCACCCCAATATCGAGCGCGTTAAGAGAGCAGCCCAGATGCTCGGTTCTGCTCTCTCAGCCCAGGGCTCAGATCAATGGCCCTGGGCTGTGTAGGCGAGGAGACCTCCTGCCTTGAGCATGGTCTTCTCGCGCTCGGACAGGTCCTGCTTCGCCGGAATGGTTGTCTTCTTGGTGAGGTTCTTGACGACGAGGTCCGGCGTGAGCTTCGAGACGACGATCTCGAGTTGGTCGGCCCTGGTCGATGAGCGCGGTGTGCAGGCAGGCTGGCGGTTCAATCCCCCGCGCGAAGTACAAGTCATCCTGTCACAGCGTGCAGAAAAGCAAACCGCGCACAATCCGCGTCTACCAGCTTGAGGGCTTCGCGGCTATGGTTCCGTCACGGAGAATGAGCGGATCTGGGAACTGATTCTGGAAGTAGGTTCTCGCTTTGATTTTGAACGATCCGGGCGCCAGCTGCCTGAGCTCGTCGTTCAAGCGGTTGTAGGGAAACGCGAAGACGACGGTCCTATCCGCGAAGAGGCTCTGACACAACCGCACGGCCGGCGCGAGGTCCGTGTCGCCCGTCACGAGGACGATGCTCTCGGCCGAGCGCTCGTAGCAGATCTCGAAGAGCTTGGCGGCAATGGCCACGTCCGTCTCCTTCTCCTTGTGCCTCTTGAACTGACTGAGGGAGACTTGCACGCCGGTGCCGGCGAGGCACGTCATGTAGAGAGCGTGGCGGGCCTGCTGCTCCATCGGCCTGTGCGTCGGCGTCGCACTGAAGTAGAAGATCCCCGCTAGCGTTGCCGGCTCGCCTCGGATGCCAGCCACGATGGGGAGAAAGCATCTGGACAACCTGGACAGGTCTAGCCACTTGGTTGTCGCACCGGAGCGGTCTCTCTGCGCATCTACCAGCGAGTGGTATAGATTGAATCCATCTACCAGACAAGCTGTCCTATTCACGACACAGTATACAACAAGAAAGCCTCCGGGTCGCGACCCGGAGGGGACCAGCTTGCCCGAAGGCTCCCTGGCGTTGAATGATGACTGAAGTATATCCGCGGCAAGGCACAAGTCAATAGCGGCAGTGCCACGCAACTGTCATGACTACTGAGTTTGGCGCGGTTCGCGCCAGACTGCGAAGCAGCGGATGTCCAGTTCCGCGCACAGGCGCGTAACTCTGGCAGGAAGAGCGCGCCGCGAGCTCCAGCCCGCGGCGCTTGCCCCTGAGTGTGAACTTCCGACCAATGTCCCTGATGCCGTTGCGCGCTCGACCTCGCACCCCAATGTCGAGCGCGTTAAGAGAGCAGCCCAGATGCTCGGTTCTGCTCTCTCAGCCCCGGGCTCAGACTAATGGCCCTGATGCCGTGGCGTACTCGGCGCCGATCTGTGGTTGCGTCGAGTCCGTGGGGAGAACGCCGCCCCAGCCCTCACGGCGGCGTTCTCCAGATGTGGTCTTATCCGTTATGCGTTGCAGTGAAGGCGAGCAGACCTCCGGCCTTCAGCATCGCCTTCTCGCGCTCGGACAGGTCCTGCTTCGCCGGAATGGTCGTCTTCTTGGTGAGGTTCTTCACGACGAGGTCGGGCGTGAGCTTCGAGACGTCGATCTCGAGCTGGTCGCCCTGGTCGATGAGGTCGGTGTTGCACGTCATCGGTAGGATGCCCATGTTGATCAGGTTGGCGCGGTGGATGCGCGCGAAGCTCTTCGCCAAGACGGCCGTGATTCCGAGCTTCCACGGGGCAAGCGCCGCGTGCTCGCGTGACGAGCCCTGGCCGTAGTTGTCGCCGCCGACGATGAATCCGCCGCCCTTCTCCATCGCTCGCGCCGCGAACGTCTTGTCCTCGTAGTAGAACGTGAACTTCGAGATCTCGGGCAGGTTCGAGCGCAGGTGCTGTGTGAGCGGGCCGGCGGGAAGGATCGCGTCGGTCGAGATGCCGTCTCCAACCTTGAGCAACGCTTCGCCCTTGAGCACGGCCGGCAGCGGCTTCTGATTGCCCATCGGCGCGATGTTCGGCGCGCGGCGAATCTCGACCTTCGCCCCCTGCGGATCCAGGATGAGGTAGTCGTCGACCGTGAGGTGATCGACCTTCACCTTGGGCGCCGGCAGCTCACGCGGATCGGCGATGACGCCCTTGAGCGCCGACGCTGCGGCGAGCTGCGGCCCGCACAGGGCGAGCTTGCCATCCTCGTTGCCGCCGCGTCCCTTCCAGTTGCGGTTCACGGTGCGCAGCGAGAGGTGGTTCGTCCCGGGCACGAAGCCGATGCCGATGCAGGCGTTGCAGCCGGGCTCGATCATGCGCACGCCGGCCTTCGTGAGCTCAAGGAAGCTTCCGTCTTCCATCAGCATCTCCCACGCCTGGCGCGACCCGGGCGAGACGATGACGTCGATGTCGGTCGAGACCTTCTTGCCTTTCAGCATCTCGGCGACGATCTTGAGGTCCTGGTAGGAGCCGTTCGTGCACGAGCCGATGAACACTTGATCGATCTTTGTGCCCGCGACCTTCTCCACGTCGAACACGTTGTCCGGCATGCCGGGCATCGCGACGAGCGGCGTCACGGTCGCGAGGTCGATCGTGATCTCCTTGTCGTAGACGGCGCCCTCGTCGGGCGAGATCTCGTGCCAATCCTTCTCGCGCCCCTGCATCTTGAGGAACGCCTTGGTCACGTCGTCGGACGGGAAGATCGACGACGTTGCGCCGGTCTCGGTTCCCATGTTGGTGATCGTCGCGCGCTCGGGCACGGTCAGGTCCTTGAGTCCGGGGCCGACAAACTCGAGGAAGTAGCCGACGCCGCCCTTCACCGTGATTCGCCGCAGGACTTCAAGCGACACGTCCTTCGCGCCCACGTTGGGCGAGAGCTTCCCGGTGAGGACGATCTTCATCATCTTCGGCACGGTCAGGAAGAACGGCCCGCCGCCCATGCACACGGCGACGTCCATTCCGCCGGCGCCGATCGCCAGCATCCCGAGCCCGCCGCAGGTCGGGGTGTGCGAGTCTGAGCCGATGAGCGTCTTTCCCGGCACCGCGAAGCGCTCGTAGTGGAGCTGGTGGCACACGCCGTTCCCGTTCTTCGAGAACTTGGCGCCGTAGTGCGAGGCGATGGCCTGGAGGAAGATGTGGTCGTCGGTCGACTCGCCCTTGAACCCGAGCGAGGTGTGGTCGGAGTAGGAGACCGCGAGCTCGGCGCGAACCTTGTCGATCCCGAGGGCCTCGAACTCGAGCCATGCCATCGTTCCGGTGGAGTCCTGGGTGAGGCACTGGTCCATGCGGATGCCGATCTCGGTTCCGCGCTCTAGTTTCCCTTCGCGCAGGTGTTGCGCGAGGATCTTCTCGGTCATGGTCTGGGGCACGAATACCACCTCTTTTGTGACCGGGAGTATAGCATCGTGCACTCGTCTCGCAAAGTGCGAGAGCCATAGGCTCTATGTCCCACATGATGGGACTTGCATGATCTGGCCTGTCAGGCCTCGCTCTTGCCCTTCTCGATGCCGGACTCGAGGTTGCTGCAGGTTGCTGCATCGGATTCCAGGGCTGCTGCGGCATAGATTCCTGACAGAACGGCACTCTCGATCGTCGACGGCCACCCGGTGGCGGTCCAGTCGCCGGCGAGGTAGAGGCCGGCAAGCGGAGTGCGGGACTTCGGGCGCAACGCCTCGGATCCCGGTACCGGAACGAACGTGGCACGCCGATGTCGGAGGACGAGCGAGTCGACGAGCTCGGCGTCGCGCGCTGCGGGCACGAGATCTCTGAGTTCTGCCGCCAACTCCGCCACGATCTCGTCGTCGGATCGGCCTATCCACTCGGCCGCGGCGCTTTGCGATAGAACAAGTGTCTGGCGTCCGGCTCCGGCCGACTCGGCAGCCGCAGCTAGGGTCGAGGGGGTAGTCAGCGGTTCCCCTCGACGGAAGATGGCTTGGATGGGAGAGTCAATGCCGACGGCGAAGGTATCCTCCAAGACGCGCCGATCGAACGTCAGGTGGGCGTTGACGATCGATGCCCACTCGAGGCGTTGAGCAGCACCGACAACCGGACCCAGTTCCACGACTCCGGAGGTCAGCTCGGCAAGCGAGTCAGGCGGAACGGCGACGATTACGGCATCCGCTTCCATCGTACGGCTGTCGGCAAGTTGCACGCCGGTCGCGCGGCAGCCGGCTATGAGAACCCGCTCAACTCGCGAGCCCAGCTCGACGGAACCGTGCCGAGCCTCGAGATAGCGCCGTGCGGCCTGCAACACGTCACCGAGCGGGACGGCGAACAGTCCCATGTCGGCGCCGTGCGGAACGAAGAGCGCCTCGCGGAAGACTCGGCGAGCTGCTGAAAGTGATACGGCGCCGGCATGCGCGTTGAGGGCCGCCACCACGATCGGGTCCCACAGCCGCCGAATCGCGCGCTCGGTCTGACCGTGGCGAACGAGCCACTGCTCGAAGGTCTCGTCGCGAAGAGAGCGCGAAGCCCACAGCGCGAGCCCTGCGCGCGCGGCAGCGAGACGCTCGCGCCCGTTCAGCGGCCGGTACCCAAGCAAGCCGGGCAGGAGGTGTGCGATGCCGGGAAGCGGCCACGATCGCAGGACGCTCCGTTCCCCGTCGAACAAGAGCGGGATGGCGAGGGACTCCTGAAACGACACGGCGTCCGATGCGCCGATGCGTTCGAGGAAGCCTTGAGCCGCGCCGCAGGCGCGCAGGAGAACGTGCTGGCCGCGGTCGATCGTCTCGCCACGACGCTCGAACGACGCCGCGCGCCCGCCGAGCCGTGGCGCGGCTTCGAGAACCGTCACTGCATATCCGTCTCCGGCGAGCCGGCACGCGGCGGCCATTCCCGCAAAGCCCCCTCCTACGACTACGACGCGCGCCATCGGAACCTCCGCACTGCCGAGACAGAGGGCCAGTGCTTCTCCCACGCCGGGAGCGAGGCGCGGGAAGAGAAGACATCGCAATTCGCCGGCTCAATGCTCGCAAGGAGGCCGATGCGCAGAGGGTGGGGCATCGGGCCGCGGCAGGGCGCGCGCCGCGCGACGCGCTTCATCGCCGCCCGGTGGAGACACATCGCCGCTCTCTCCTCGGTCGTCGTTCGCATCGATCCTTCCCTGTTCACCTTGATCCCCTCGGCACGTCCGTCGACTCGCGACCCTCGAGACGCCGGACGACGGCTTCGATCACATCGTCGGGCGTCGAGGCTCCCGCCGTAACGCCGAGCCGTTCTCCTTCGTGGAACCAGGAATCCAGAACCTCGTCAGCCGATTCAATCGAGTGCGTGCAGACGCCGGACGCGCAGCACGTCTCAGCCAGCTTCCGCGTGTTCGCCGATCCGCGGCTGCCGACGACGAAGAGGACGTCGACGCGTTGCGCCAATTCCTCCGCGGCCTGGTAGCGGCGAGCCGTCTCGGGGCATGTCGTGTCCACAACTCGGATCTCGGGCACGCGCCCCGCGAGACGGCGCGCAAGCGCTTGGGCGAACTGCGCGAACATCTCGGGACTCTTCGTCGTCTGCGAGATGACGGCCACGCCCCGCGGCCCCGGCGGCACGTCGGTCTCCGGAGACTGCGTGGCGATCCCGCGGCCGCGCGTTCGCGACAGGATGCCGCGCACCTCGGGATGGGTCGCTTCGCCGTAGAGGACGACGGCAAAACCCTCTTCAGCGAGCCGCGCCGCCGTCTCTTGAGCGCGCCGCACGATCGGGCACGTCGTGTCAACCAAGTGCAAGCCGCGGCGCTCGATCTCCGCCACGACATCCTCGCCGGCGCCGTGGGCTGTGATCGCGACCGTACCTCCCGCCGGCACCTCGTCGAGAGTGGCTGCCATGCACGCGCCCTTCCGCGCCAGCGCTTCCACGACGTGCGCGTTGTGCACGATGGCGCCGAGCGTGTGCAGCGGTCCGCGCTCGTCAAGCTCCGTCTCGATCCGGTGCACGGCACGGCGCACGCCGCCGCAGAACCCGAGAACCTTCGCCTTCACGATCTCGGTCATGCCGATTGCCCCCTCACCAAGAGAGCGGGAAGCTCCCCGACGCAGGCCGTACTACTCCTCACGCTCCCTCCGTGCGAGGGTCTTGCGGCTAGGCCGCTCGCGGCTGAGCAGCTCGCGGACGACGCGCACGATCTCCCGCGCCAGCTCAGCCTCCGGCACCGCGGCCGCGACGACGTGGCCGGAAACGTAGATCGAGCCCTGGCCCGTGCTTCCGACCAGGCCAACGTCGGCGTCGCCGACCTCGCCGAGCCCATTGACAACGCAGCCCATGAGTGCCAGCTTGATCGGCTCCGCGACGTCGGCGAGCGTTGTCCGCACCTCGCCGGCGATCGCCGCGAGGTCGATGCCCGTGCGCCCGCAGGTCGGGCAGACGTGAAGGTCCACGCCGCGCGAGCGGAGGCCGAGCGCCCGCAGGATCTCGTACGCCGCTCGGACCTCCTCGACAGGATCCCCCGCGAGCGAGACGCGCACCGTGTCGCCGAGGCCTTCGGAAAACAGAATCCCGAGCCCGACCGCGGAACGGATCGCGCCCTCCCAGACCGTCCCCGCCTCGGTGATTCCAACGTGGAGCGGGTAGTCAACCTCGCGCGCGATGGCGCGGTACGCGTCGATCGTCACTCGTACGTCGGTCGCCTTGAGCGAGACGACGATCGCCTCGAAGCCTTGGCGCTCGAGGATGCGGATCTCGTGGAGCGCGCTCTCGACCATGCCCGCGACGGAGGCTCGCCCGTGCGCGTCGAGGTAGAGCGGAGCGAGCGATCCAGAGTTGGCACCGACGCGAATCGGGATCCCGGCCTTCGCCGCCGCCTCCGCGACCTCGGCGATGCGAGCGGGGTCCGTGATGTTGCCCGGGTTGAGCCGCAGCTTGTCCACCCCGGCGCGAATCGCGGCAAGCGCCAGCCGGTGGTCGAAGTGAATGTCGGCGACGAGCGGGATCGAGATCGCCTTTCGGATCGCCGGCAGGGCCTCCGCTGCCGCCATGTCGGGCACGGCGACGCGCACGATCTCGCACCCGGCGGCCTCGATGCGGCCGATCTGGGCGACGGTCGCCGCAACGTCGGACGTCTGCGTGGTCGTCATCGACTGGACCGAGATCGGGGCGCCACCGCCGATCGGCACGCCGCCCACGTTCACCCGGCGCGTCATCGTTCCGCCTCCAGCGCGTCGATCAGGCACGTCACCGCAGCGCCAATCCGTCGGCCGGCCACGCTCGCCGCCCGTGCCGCTCTGACGGCCGCGCGCGGGTGACGGAAGACCGAGATCCAAAGCGGTGCCTCGCTCGTGAACGGCATCGCGTCGGACAAGTTGTCGAGGACGACACGGCAACTCAGGAACGGAATGCCCTGCGCCGACGCCCACGCCGCCAGGGGTCCACTCTCGAGATCCACCGACAACGCACCGCCCGCCGCAAGCGCGCGCTTGGCGGCGCCGTCCGCCACGCCGTCCGAACACTCGACCGCACCGGCACGCGGAGCGAGGCCCTCGTCGCGAAGCGCGCCGGCCGCGCGGGCAGCGAGGTCCTGATCGACGGCGATCGTTGTCCCGTGATGGTGGATCCGCTCCGCAACCACGATATCGCCGACTCGAAGCTTCGCGTTGAGGCCCCCGCAGAACCCGGTCGAGAGAAGGAGCGAGATCGACGCGGGATCCCCAGCGAGTCGATCGAGGTCCACGGCCGCGCGAGTTCCCATGCCCGTGTGCACGATGCGCGTCCCCGTTCGCCGGGCGATCCACTTCGTCTCGTGCCGGAAGCATGCCGCCACGACGATCACCGTCCCCACACTCCTCGCGCCACGCGCAGGAGGGCCGCCGGCTTTCGCAGAGCGTCGAGAATGCTCGCGCCCTCGAACGAGGAGTGCATCATGCAGTTCCCGCATCGCGCGTCGACCCCCGGTCCGTAGGCAGACCAGACTTCGTCGGCAAACAGCTCCTCGACCGAGGCGACGTGCCGGTCCGCGATCGCATAGCACGGCAGCCGCCATCCCAAGACGGTGTAGGTGACCGTCGTCCATGCGGCACACGCGTACTCGCGATCGCCGCGCAGGAAGTCGAGGTAGAGCGGGTTGTTGTAGAACGGGAAGCCCTTCGTCGGATCGAGAACGCGGCGGAAGACGTCGATCGACTCGGCGCGCTCAAGGAAGAGGTCGCGATTCGCCACGTCTCCGTACGCGAAGCCGGGCGACACCATCAGCCCCTCCACGCCGAGATCCTGAAGCGTGCCAAACAGCGCGTGCAGGTCGGCGACGTCCGATCCGTGGAAGAGGGTCGTGTTCGTGCAGACGCGATGCCCGCGGGCCAGCGCCTCGCGGATGCCGGCGAGCGCCGTGCGATAGGTGCCCGGCCGCTCGGTCACGCGGTCGTGGGTCGCCTCGGTGCCGTCGAGGTGAACCACAAAGCAGAGCTGGCGCGACGGGGAAAAGAGATCGAGCTTCTCCTCCAGCAGAAGGCCGTTCGTGCAGAGGTAGAGGAACCGGCCGTCGTCGCGCAGCGCCCTCACGATGTTGCCGATCTCCGCGTGGAGCAGCGGCTCGCCGCCGGAGACGGACACGATCGGCGCCCCCGACGCTTGCACCGCCGCGAGGCACTCGTCGACGGAAAGTCGGCGGTCGATCACGTCGCGGTACTCGCGCACGCGTCCGCACCCGGCGCAGGCCAGGTTGCAGACCTCGAGCGGCTCGAGCATCGTGACAAACGGAAACCGCTTCTGTCGTCGGAGCTTGTTCCCCGCGATGTGCCGTGCTACTGCCACGTCGAGCGCAAGCGGTCGCCTCACTTCGTCCTCCCTGCCAGGTAGTTGATCAGCGCATCCATTTCGCCGCGCCCGGTTGCCGAAAGCTGGATTCGCCCGAGGCATCCGGCCGCCTGAGCCAAGGTTTCTCGCACAGTGCCCGCCGCCGCCGCGGGAACGCCCAGTCGCTCCATAAGAAGGATCACCCATGTCACGTCGGTCTCGGCCACAGGCTCTGCCGAGTAGATCTTCTCCAGCCGGCACCGGTCTGCGGGGCCGGCCAGGGCGACCGCCGACGCAACGGGGAACGACTTCTTGCGGCGTCGAACATCCGACCCCTGGGGCTTCCCCACCACATCCCCGTCGCCCCAGATTCCTAGGACGTCGTCCTGAACCTGGAATGCCCGCCCCAGGACCATCGCCAGGTCACGGAGCGCCCGGCGAGCGCCGTCGTCCGCACCGGCGACGATCGCGCCAAGCTCGAACGCGCAGCGCAAGAGCGCACCCGTCTTGCGATCGATCATCGCCATGTACTCGTCGATCGTCACGAAGCGCCGCTCAAAGGAGAGGTCGAGCGATTGCCCCTCGACCATGTCGATCGTCGCCTCGGCCAGGCAGGCGACTGCGGCGCCCCCACAGCGCGCGATCTCGCGGAAGGCGATTGCGTAGAGCAGGTCGCCGGCGTTGATCGCCATCGCCTCGCCATGGGAGACCCAAACGGTGGGGCGACCGCGTCGAGTTCGGTCCCGGTCCTGGATGTCGTCGTGGACGAGCGAGAAGTTGTGGACGAGTTCGAGCGCCACCGCGGCCGGGAGAGCCTCGTCGAGCCGCGCCCCAAGCTCCTCGGCCACGAACAGGACAAGGCTCGGGCGCAGGAGCTTGCCGGCACCGTCCACGGCTCCACCCGCTGCGTCCTCGATTCCTACGTGCTGCCTCACGATGCGCAATAGAGACGACGAGCCGGCGAGCGCATCGCGCAGGCCGTCGAGCAACCGAACGCGGTTCTCCTCAAGGAGCCTCGTCACCGTGAGCCTCGGGCCGGTGTCGCGCCGTTCATGGCGGCCGCCCTACGTCAGGTTGGCGGGAAGGACGATCGTCCCGAAGTTCTTCTCGTAGCGTTGGATGTTCTCGCCGATCGCATGGTACAGCCGCTTCATGTGCCCGGGGTTGAGGACGACACGCGACGCCAGCATCGCTTGCCCTTCCTGGGGAGCCTGCGCCTGAGGGTCGAGGAAGAGGAAGTCGAGCACAAATTCCTCTTTTCTGTGCGAGATGAGCGCGAGATTCGAGTAGTGCCCTCGCCGCGTCTCGTTGTCCGCCGTGATCTGCATCTTGCGTTCCGCCATGGGACGCTCACCTCCACGCCAGCGGGATGGTA
>Ga0247842_10009133_pt1 | contig 10188 bp, 8 predicted proteins | sample LaCruzMarch2015__3_FD_192411 | JGI IMG/M metagenome (GOLD analysis project Ga0247842, IMG submission 192411) | Freshwater microbial communities from meromictic Lake La Cruz, Castile-La Mancha, Spain - LaCruzMarch2015_19m | ecosystem: Environmental > Aquatic > Freshwater > Lake | place: Spain... | reverse complement strand
AAAGAAAAGAGATACCCCCACGATAAGAATCAAACAAAAAACAAATCCAGCAGCCATAGGATGTTGTTGCCAAAATACATTAGGAGTGAGATAATACTTCGAGATTGAAACAGTCATACAAATTAGCTCCTTAAATTAATAGTTTAAGTTTTAATCTTTGGTATTCGGAGATCACTTTTGTTTGTTATCTTATTAAACTTAAAAAACCGATAGCACCAACAAATAGAAGAGTAAACAAAAAAATAACAAACTGATAGAAGTTAAAAATATTTCCTAATTTAGTATCAGCTCTTATTGGAAATCGATTTTTCAAATCACCATTAGGCAAAAAGGTTGAGTATAGTATTGACTTCCCATTATCCGCATCTTCTAACTCCATCATAATAGTGTTGATTTCTAAATCAATATCCTTTTTGTAACCTCGTACAATGTTAAGTTTATGTTTAAGACCCCTATTTTTGGTTGTCAGATTATTGACATCAGCATGCAACATAATTTCTTTCGTATCATTAAACAAATAAAACTTATGGTTTCGTGCTATGTCTTTACCTTCTTGAATCCTTTTGTATAACCTAAATTGTCTTGGATATTTCCCGGCCCAAGTGAGTATAACATGTCTATCAAGGTAATAATCTTTTTTTAAGTCATAATAAAAAGATTCCAGAACCGGCCCTGCGATAAATTTTATCGAGACTCCTAACTGAAGAATTGCTTCAATACTTTTTCTTACTAAGTCATTATTATATACTTGTTCTGTTGCTTCACCAGCATTAAAAATCATCGTGATTTTTAATGGATCAATACCAGAATTAATCAATTTTTTTACATATTCCAGTAAGTAGTACGAGATGAAGGTTATTTTGTCCATATCAACGCTAGGAAACTCTAAATCAACTATATTGATTGCTGATTTTGAGGTTATCTTGCCTTTTCGACCAATAGAAAATAAACCCATTTTCCTACCTCCTGCAACATTCTCTCTGCTTTGAACAAAACATCCTAAATTTATAACAAATAAAGTATAATCATATTCTCACAAATCAAAAATACAAGAAAAAAATATAACAAAATTATTTTTTTCTTTTTTCTCCAAAACAAATCCCTTAAAATTTTTATTAACATCTTGACTCTTAGTTTTGATCATATTTTTGTATGTACCATTTTTCTTCATTGTGTATAGTCTATACATTTTTTCGGAATAGAAAAGGTTTTACAAGAATTTTTCTCAAATCCTTTTGCAGAATTTTAACCTATTTATCCTTAAGGCAGAAGCTGAATCGTTTGTGTAGCAGAATATATTTAAATTGACCACTGTGAGACTGGATTTAGATCTATTCAATTCTACAATATCCAGCATTCATGGCAATTTGTTTGAATATTTTTAAAGTAGGGCCAAGGGGAATTGAACCCCTGTCTGAGGGATGAGAACCCTCTGAACTAACCACTGTTCTATGGCCCCGAAAAAAACTGCCCGATAAGGAGTCGAACCTTAACTCTCCTGATCCAGAGTCAGGCGTGTTGCCAGTTACACCATCGGGCAATATCAAATATGTCCCATTTATTTTACAAGATTGGGGCTCAACTGCAAGCAAGAGAGAAAGCGAAATAAATCTAGACAGATATTTTTTGCATTTATCTCTGCTTCATGCTTCCCATTGATCATACGAATTTTTTTAAGCCTGAATCCAGGAATATTCGATGAATTGAGCCGTCTTTTTTGCCGTTTCCAAATTGATTAGTTTTGAAACTACATATAGAGCTCCATCGATTCCGGCTGAGACTCCAGCAGTGGTTATGATGGCTCCATTATCGGTTATGCGGTGGTCCTTTATCACCTGGATCGATGGGTATTTTTTTTGTAGGGCTCCCAATGCGCCAAACCAAGTGGTTGCCTTCAATCCATCAAGCATGCCAAGATCTGCCAGGATGAAGGCTCCCGTACAAACCGACATCGTTATCTTTGCGTTTCGGGATGTTTCGAGGATCCATTGGCCTACGTTTGGATTTGATTTTCCAATCGCTAAATCTCCGCCAGGAATCACAAGAACATCTGGCTGTGGAGCATTTTCGATCGAAAAGTCTGGCATAATTACAGTATGTGTATGGCTTTTTATAACATTCAGCGTAGGCGCAACCAGTATCACTTCAAAAGCAGGTTTCTCGTCTATCATTGTGTCATAAAAAACTTCCAAAGGTCCACAGAAATCCAGAAGATAAACACCGTCATAAACCAAAATGGTTACTTGCAAACTCCCCCTCTTTCCTCAAATTTGAGAATTTTACCGAGAAGTATCGTGGATACTTCCTCCCAAGAATCATTATGTTTTATTTTGGAGTCGATTTCCCTCCAAAGAAGTGTCCGATCGGTTGTAGTAAAATTTTCAAAAATATTTTTCTCTACTTCAGTTAGATCCACCAAACACACCTTAATTCTATCAGATAAAAGCTTTTTATCAGCTAATTTAGCCTGGATGGCACACTGGATGGCACAAGCCTGAAATAAGGGATAAACCGATTTTCCTTTGTATGGCTGGATTAGTAAATATTGGACTGCTTTCTGGATCGATTTACGGTAGGTTTGAATGGCAGAGCTATCCAGCAAGAAAGTGAGGATAAAAAGGATGGTAGCCATAAGATCTTCCTTTCCTCCTTTACTGATGGCGCCGTTCACTTTTTGGTTTAAAACAACTTCCCGAAGATGATCTTCCCGGGTTTTGGCTTCATTAAATATATCAGTTGTGGACATTCCGAAAGGAGCGCTGGCTGATGCCATAATCATTTGTGGTTCTGCTTCCGGTAAGCCTCCATATCCTTTTCCCGACAATCTACGAAGATTCGGTTTATGGATCATATCCCATTCCCGGGGGGCACAAACGGGCACTTTGATATATTCAGGCATTCCCTTTACTTTTTGAGTCCTTGGAAATATAGCCAGGAGAGAGGTGAAAGTGGATAGTACTCCGAATTCTTTGGAAATCTCTATAATTTCTTTCTTCATTTTTTCTTGTCTTCGGGGGATTGCCTGGTGCAAGTCTTTCTCTAAACTGCGAATCTTCATAAGAGCCCACCAAACAGGAAGATCGCCATCTTTAATGGACACTTTCTTAAACATATGCACAACTTCCTCTCCCCCCGTGTTAGCTTTTAGGGTAATCGGAGCAGGAATAGATGCAGATTCCTGTCGGTATATAAATGTATAGGTTTCCCGGGGGAACAATTTGCCGGGAATTCGAGGGATCACCTCCAGCTCTTCTCCATCAGTGTCGTAAAAGATAGCATTTTCCCAACTGGGCGATAGGATCCGGTCAAAATGACGACATACCTTGTCCTCGATACGCTCTCCCGGGTAGATAAACTCAGGAACACCATTACCAGCCTCTGCTACCCCATTGATAAAAGACTCATTCACGGCTGTATCGATACCAAAGGGAAAAACAGTCATCTTGGCTTGATGCGCCTCAACTAAACTTATAATTTGCTCCTCATTGCTAACCTGGCCATCCGTAAAAATAAGGACTATCCCATTACCCATATTGCTAATACTTTTGTACAAACATTCCAGGGGAGCCAAAATCTCGGTACCGCCATCCGCGTTAATGGCATCAATCCAGACATCAGCCTTAAGCATCGACTCATCCGTATAGGGGAGAGGGGCTTCACTAAATTGAATAAATCGGTCATCAAAGGCAATTATGGTAAATGAATCTCCTCGGTTCAGCTGGCGCAAGCAGAGCTTGAGAGCTTGTTTTGCCTGGACTAGCTTACTGCCTTCCATCGAACCGGAGTGATCCAGCAAAAACCCGAAGATTTTAGGAGATTGTTTGTCTTTTGCTTTTGGTTTCTCTGCTATGATAGGTGTCACCTGAATTAAAGTAAAAGTGCCGTTGGAGTAGCTAAAACTACTCTGATCTTCTGACATGATAAGTTCCAACACAAAATCACTGTCTGCTTTTTCATTTTCCAAAGCAAGGTCTACCGTTGCCCGATCCCCGTGGATTGAGGCTTGAATCCGGTGAGAAGGAGAGCTAATCTTGTCAATTGGACTAAATTCCTTGATATCTACCTTTAGGCGAACAACGGTGTGATTCTCCCCTATATTTGGCTGAATGCGCTTGTTTTCAGTGGTTGGATTGTTTTCATAGCGAGGGGCAACGACAAATGGGATCTGCATCCGGATTTGGCTTTTATTATCAGTACAAGGAATCTCCTGGATGTAGGTCAGGGTAATCTTTGCGACTTCCCCGGGAGTAATATTTCCCAATGAAAGCTCTAAAATATCTTTCCGAACACTCTCTATGATTCCAGCGGTATCCCCTTTCTGAATTGCTTTGTCATAAGCATCATAGGCTGTTTCTGTCTCCTCGATCGTGCTGGTTACCTTTTTATCCCCCAAAGTTAGTGTAAATTCCTGCACCATAGCCTTTGGTGGGATAGGAAAGGTATAACTTGCCTCAATCGACTTGGCGCCATGATTGGTAAAAGTCTGGGTTATTGCTACTTTAGCCCTTGTTCCTACTATCGTTGCATTCACATCAATGGAGCCCAAAATATCGCTTTTATCCATCTTTATCCTTCCTTTTTTTGATTTTCCCACCAAGAAATAATCTCTGAAGCCTGTTCCCTGGTTTTTTGGTTTTTAGAATTAACATGCAGTTCGAGCCCATCCTCTAGTAAAACTCTTTCATAAACGGTCCCCAAAATCTGAATATGTGATAGTATAGGACATGGAATCACTTCCCCGGTTTCCTCTAAAGCCTGTTTTACCTCTGATAAGGTAAGGGGCAAGATTTTCCGGCGTATTTCCTCAAGGGGCAAAAAGCTTGACTGCCACTTTTTGATTAGTAAGATCCGGTAATAATGTTCCTCCGTATAGATAGTAGCCAAACCAGAACCTTCAGGGGAGGGAATCAAGCGCCTGGCTAAATAATAATGTATCGTCCTTCGGCTGACTCCTGCTTTTTCCGCTAACTCACTGATCCGATATTTTTTCATGGGTGGTAGTTTACAACTATAACGTAATGGTGTCAATACACAGATCTCCAGATATCTAGTCGATTTGTGTTCGAATGTTTGACTGGGGATAAACCGCGTATATACTTGTACAAAATGAAAAGAGGTGAACGGTATGTTGACTACGATTCAAAAGTGGGGGAATAGTAAAGCAGTACGGATTCCCAAACCAATTCTGGAAAAAACAAACTTAACCATCAACGACTCCGTAGAGTTGATTGCGGAAGAAAATGCGATCATTATCCGCAAAGTGTCCAAAAAGTTTAAAAATCTGGACGATCTTTTCACCGGCTATGACGGCTCCTATTGTTGCACGGAATTTGACTGTGGCACCCCCTTAGGAAAAGAAATCCTATAATGCCCTATTCTCCAGAACAAGGTGATATTGTTACCATCAATTTTAATCCGCAAGCAGGACATGAGCAAAGTGGCAGAAGACCAGCCCTTGTCGTTAGCAGTGCCTCCTTTCATCAGTATACAAACTTAGAGATTGTATGCCCTATCACCGGAAGTTTAAGCCATTTTCCCCTTCATGTCCCTTTAGATAGCAGAACCGAGACAGACGGGGCAGTCATGTGTGAGCAAGTTAAATCACTGGATTTATCGGCAAGAAATATGACTTTCAAGGAAAAGATCCCACTCGATTTATTGGAAGAAGTACTCCATCGAATCGCACTTTTCTTCCAGGGATAAAACTAGGGAAATAGTACTTCAATTGTTAGGAGGCTGAATGATCCGTAGAAGAACGGTTACTCTTTTTTTTATCCTCTGTTTTCTATTCACTATGTCAAATTATACAACTCTTTCAACTGGAGCAGCGTCCCAACGATCTCATATAAAGCCTAATTTAGCTCAAGCCCAAATAGCTCTTCAATCCCAAACTGATATTACACCCCCTTATGTTATTGTTGAGTTTCCCGATAATGGCATATCAACTAAGGAAAGCACTATTGATATTCGAGGATTAGTGATCGATGAAGAATCCGGCATTCAATCTCTTACCATTAATGGTAAACAACAAAATTTTTCTACCAAAGGAATTTTTGAGAAAAAGAATAATTCTCTAATAGATGGTTTAAATCAATTTGAAATCAAAGCAACAAATAAAGCATCCTTAAGTACAATTGAAATACTCAAAATCTATAAAGAACCTCCAACTCCTCCACCTGACACTACGCCCCCGACTATAACAGTTTTACAGCCAAAAAATAATGCAATTGTTGATACAGCAAAAATTCTAGTTTCAGGACAAATAAAAGATGAATCAGGCATTGATGCTGTTTTTGTTAATAACTTTGAAGTTGTATTAGCGAGTGATGGAAGGTTTGCAATAGATGTTAACTTGGTTTTTGGTCTGAACACAATCCATATCAACGCTTTCGATAAAAATTTTAATGAAGCAAAAGAAATCATTAGTGTTTCGTATCAGAAGAAAGAAAATCTTGTCATCATTTTATCCATTGGGAATATAAAAGCTTATGTTGCTGGAGTAGAGAAGCAAGTGGACCCTCCACCGTACATTCGGAACGGATCTACTTTAGTACCACTTAGATTCATTGGAGAATCATTTGGAGCTAGAATTGATTGGTTGCCAAATCTTGGGAATGGAACCATTTCTATCTTATTGGATGGTAACAATATTTCGCTTGAGCTAAGAAACACAATAGCAATAGTCAACGGTAAAAATGTTAAATTATTAACACCTCCAGAAATCACAAAAGGAAGAACCTTTGTTCCCTTACGTTTTATTGCAGAAGCATTTGGAGCTGATGTCAATTGGGAGTCGAAAACCCAGATCATTACAATTACATTGATTAGATAGTGAAAAGAATGTCCAGGAGATAACAATGCATAAAAAAATGATTTCATTGATTCTCGTTTTTGTTTTTTCTTTTGTTTTAAATTCATACAACTTTCCAATAATTTCCGTAGCGAGTCAATCTGATCTACAAGCTCCGTGGGAGGGAATCAAGCCCGCAACTCAAGGATTTTATGTCGGACACCAAGCAATTGACATATCCGGAGGACAATTTTACATCTTAAGTGTCGCCGATGGAGTTGTCCTTGACTGTGGTTGGAATAACAATGGATATGGAAATTTCATAAAAATAGACCATGGTGGTTTTTATAGTTTTTATGCTCATTTAGCAGACGGTGGAACATATGTAAAAAAAGGGTGTATTGTAAAACAAGGACAGAAAATCGGATTGACAGGCTCTACAGGTCGATCAACTGGAAATCATTTGCATTTTGAAATACGTAATAGTAGTAATAAACAGGTATCAATCCAGAACATGATTCTTATGAGAACTACCCATGAAAAAGACACTGACTTTAAACCGTATTCCGGAGCAGATTTCAACCATGATGTATTTGCTGGATCCAGATATTATGCATCCAAGAATAAAATGATTACCGGTGATTGCGATGAAACGAGGAAAGGAGATTGCGATCTTCCCGCACCAAGCAATCCATCACCAGACAACGGCACAGAAGTTCACACAGGAGATCATTTGAGGTGGTCAAAAGTCGATAAAAAAGATAACAACTATACTTTGGTATTTTTCAACAATGATCACAAGCCTCATGGTGATCGAAAGCTACCGCAAGATGAAGATTTTACTTTAAGCAGTGACCAAAGATTTGAAAATAACCAAAAATACTTCTGGAGAGTTGCTGCTAATTGCTCAGGGAACATCGCTAGTAAGAATTTCTCAGAAGAACGATGGTTTATTTTCAAAGATAAAATCCCTCTTCCTGAATGCAAAGCTCCAAAATTATATTATCCGGGAAAAGACGACATTATTTACCTTCCCTGCATTTTTTCTTGGGAGCAAATCGATAAATTGAAAGAAGTGGATTCAGTAAAAATGTATGAATTAATTATTTATAATGAGGGAGGATCAGAGGTACAAAGATATCAAACCAAAGAAACGGATGGAATATCCGTTTTCAAGACGGTTCCGTTCGGTGCATTATTATCAAACAATAAATACAAATGGAAAGTAGTGAGTCTATGTGATAATAATATCTCGACGGAATCAACATTGCAGAGTTTTTCCGTAATTGATTATAATAATCAGCAACCAGTCCAGCCTCCAATTAAAGCACCAGAGTTAATTTATCCAAAGAACAATGCCATTTATGAATTAAATATTAGCTTTTACTCAGCTCTTAGAGGAATGTCAGCCAAATATCCAGATGGAGAAGATCGATCCAATATCAGTTTTCGGTTCGAATTAGAAATTGTCGAAAAGAATGTAAAAGACTCTAGTGGATGGTTAAATGAACAATTGCGTTCAATTAACAGACAAGAATGGAAATCACCAAAAGCCTATGATTTGTGGAGACAGCTTTTCCTGGATGGACAACCAGGGGAAAAAGTAGATTATACATTTAAGTGGCGAGTTATCGCCAGAAACGATGTTAGTAATGAAGAAAAAGCAAGTGATTACTGGATAGTTACCCTTGTGGATGGACAGCCTTTGCCTTTGGCCCCAGAAGTGTTCATCCCTGATGATAAATCGGTATTTCCATTAGGACCAACGCTTTACTCAGCCATACACCTGATGGAAGCAAAATATCCAATCTTGGACCACAAGTACCTTCTATTCAAATTTGAGCTAGAAATTGTTGAACGGAAAATAAACGATGCAAGTGAGTGGCAAAAGAGTCTGAATTGGATGTCTCAAAAAGCATATGACGTATGGAAAGAGTTGTGTATTGATGGTGATCATAAAAATGAAACCATCAACATTACCTTTAAGTGGCGAGTCATCGCCAGAAATGTAGTTACACAAAAAGAACAAGCAAGCGAGTACTGGACTTTCAAACTTGTGAATCAACCATGCGATGCTCCATTACTACTTGAACCATCAAACGGAGCAACCGTCAAATTACCATTTACATTTAAGTGGAAAAGTACGAGTAATGGAGCCGAAGAGTACCAGATAAAGGTGTATAATTTTAAAAAAGATCAGGTTCTTTATACCTTCGATACTACCGACAATGCGTATGAAATCAAAACTATGCCGGCAAATAGATACTACTACTGGACTGTTACCAGCAAATGTGCCGGGCAGATTGAAAAAGTTTCTGGTTTTTTTAGTTTTATCATAAAAGAACCATGCAAAAAACCAACGACCGGAAAACCATCGGGCACTATTTCAGATCCAACCCCACAGTTTTTTTGGGATGAAGTATCCGATATCCCGAAATACATCCTCGAACTCGATGGGAAAGAATTTGAGATTAACCATCAGCCACCAGCCGCATTGACAAAAGGGGCACTTGAACCTGGACCCCACACCTGGAGAGTTAAAGCCATCTGCTCCGGTGGGCAAAGCGAATGGTCAGATATGGTTTCTTTTACAGTAACCCAGCAGGGTTGTGGTGTACCGAGACCACTATCACCAACGGGGAAAATTACCACTAGCGAACCAGTATTTGATTGGTATATGGTTGGTGGAGCATCCTATTACCAGATTGATTTAGATGGAGATGTTTTTACTTTGAAAAAACCTCCTGCACGTAGTACTCGAATAGCTGATGGTCAACACCGATGGAGAATTCGAGCCGTATGTCAAAATGTAGTAAGTAGTTGGTCTCAATATTTATATTTTACAGTTGACACAGGGCAAGGTGGTGGAGGCAACTCATATCTCGAGGCGGGATATGACTGGCAAGGTAAGGGGGTCCGCTCCAGTGCGCAAAAACTTCTTCCAACCAGCATAGGCGATCATGGCAGCGTTATCTGTACAAAGGATCCGGCTGGGGAAAAAAACAGGGAGGCTTATCCTTGTTTGAAACATTTCTTTCATCGTATTGTTAGCAGAGACTCCTCCCGATACGGCTACACATTCAACCTTGTATTCTGCGATCACCCTCTCAATCATACGAAGGATCTGCTTAAACAGGATATCCTGGTAGGAGGCGCATAGATCCGCTTTGTTATCCGTTAGCTGTTCTGCACTCATAGCGCGAACGAGATTTACACCAGCTGTTTTTATTCCCGAAAAGCTAAGGGCAAAGCGATTGTCCCGGATGAGGGGCATGGTAAAAGCATATCGATGTGGGTCGCCTTCGCGGGAAAGCTTCTCGATGTGGTATCCAGCAGGGTAATTAAATCCCAGGAGCTTCCCAAATTTGTCCAGCGCTTCTCCACAAGCATCATCTACG
>Ga0247842_10009130_pt1 | contig 10189 bp, 5 predicted proteins | sample LaCruzMarch2015__3_FD_192411 | JGI IMG/M metagenome (GOLD analysis project Ga0247842, IMG submission 192411) | Freshwater microbial communities from meromictic Lake La Cruz, Castile-La Mancha, Spain - LaCruzMarch2015_19m | ecosystem: Environmental > Aquatic > Freshwater > Lake | place: Spain... | reverse complement strand
TGAGCCGCGCCGCGTTGGGCTTGATGCTCGCCATCACCGCGCCGTAGTCGGCGACGCGGAACGCCTTGGCGAAGTTCTGGTAGTTGTCGAGCTTCGCCGCCCCGGTGGTCTCCATGTCCAACATGCGCAGATAGAAGCGCTGCATCCCGCCGATCGCCGCCCAGGTCTCGCGCGCGAGCCCCTCGGGGACCAGGAGTCCGTTGGCGGTCTCGGCCGCCTGCTCGACGATCTCATCCACCACGGTGGTCTCACCCTTGCGCCGCGGCCGCAACGCAAAGAAATAGCCGGCGATGCGCCGGTAGCTGCGCGCGCCCTGGAGGTGCTCGCCCAGGAAGCAGCAATCGAGTCGAGCGGTGCGCGAGGACAGGCGGCGGATGGTCACGGCACGGCCACGTCGGCAAAGGGGTTCAGCACCCGGACCCCACAACGTTCAACATCGCGCACATTGCGCGTCACCAAGGTCAAGTCATACTCCAACGCCGTTGCCGCTAAGAGACCGTCAATCACGGGGAAAGCGTCTGGGACGTTGTTGTTTCCCCACCGCTCGGCGACGGCGCGCGTTATCGGCAAGATTCGATCCTCAAAACTCACCTGGACAAGTGCCATCCGCCGCTCCAAGCGTTGGGCTTGCTCGGGATCACGCCGCCTCAGCCGTTCGATGCCTTGGCGGACCTCGCCAAGAACCAGGACCGAGAGGTAGATGTCCCAACTGCGGGTGTTCGCATACCAGGCGACGACGCCCGCGTCTGCACGCTTTCGTTTCTGCAACTCAGACAACACGTTCGTATCGATCAGGAAGCCCATTCGGAGTCACCGCGGCCGAAATCCCGGGGGCGCTGCAGGTCGTTGGCCGTCAAGCCCTCGGTCAGTCCAGCCAACAGGTGCTTGAGATCATCTTCATCGGCCGACAATGCGGGGCTATCGTCCATCAGCAGCAAAACCCGCAGGTGGGTACCGTCCGGTATCGTGTCCGGAAGGCGGATCGAGTTACTCTGCGCCGTAGCCTCAAACTCAATTGCTTTCATTATCGTTACACCTCTCTTGAATGAAGTAGCAGACGATTCTCGCGGCATGTCCCGCATCCAGGCCGGAAGGCGCATGCGCCCCGTCCGGAAGAGGAGAAGAGGAGAAGAGAAGAAGAGAAGAAGATTCTCTCACAAAGGCACAAAGGCACAAAGAAGAAAAGAAGGAAAAAGCCAAGAAACTCCCAAAGAGCAATCCACATCGTACTACTCCTGCCAACGCCCCCTGAAAAGCCGCCACTTAGCCGCCATACACCACCCCAAAAATCATTTTCTTAACCTCCTCTCCTCTCCTCTTCTTCGTGCCTCTTCGTGCCTCTGTGTCTTTCTGAGAGAATCTTCTTTCTCTTCTCTTCTTTGTGCCTTTGTGTCTTTGTGAGAGAATCTTCTTCTCTTCTTTATACCTCTGTATCCTTGTAAGAGAATCTCTTCATCTTTCTTCCGTGTCTCAGTGAGGACTCCCGGGCCTTGATCATCGTTCCGGCCAGCGACGCTTGTCGATCGGCCGTCAGGTCGACCGACTGGGAGCGCCGCACCCCAGTGCGGCCCGGCCTATCGGCAACATGCGACGCCGCAGTCGTTTGAGAGATCGCGCCGCACTGGGGTGCGGCGCTCCCAGTGGCCGGAATGATGATCGAGGCCGACTCCCGCGAGGCTCATTGTAGCCGCTGATGCCGGATGCGGCTGGCGATGGCCGCGGCGGCGCGGCGAATCTCGAGGCCGCGCGCCTTGGCGGCGATGAAATCGGCCATGTCCATCAGGATCGGGCGCTTGTCCAGATAGTCCACCAGGGCATCGCGCAGATTGACCATGACGACCGCCGGGTCCTTCTCGGCCAGGAACTCCTGGATGGCGACGATCAGGGCGCCCAGTGGGGTGGGGCCGAGCTCAGTGCGGTCGGTGAGGTCGCGGGGCTTGAACTCGGTGATGGACTTGAGCCGCGCCGCGTTGGGCTTGATGCTCGCCATCACCGCGGCGTAGTCGGCGACGCGGAACGCCTTGGCGAAGTTCTGGTAGTTGTCGAGCTTCGCCGCCCCGGTGGTCTCCATGTCCAACATGCGCAGATAGAAGCGCTGCATCCCGCCGATCGCCGCCCAGGTCTCGCGCTCGAGGCCCTCCGGGACCAGGAGTCCGTTGGCGGTCTCGGCCGCCTGCTCCACGATCTCATCCACCACGGTGGTCTCGCCCTTGCGCCGCGGGCGCAACGCAAAGGCGGTCACGTCCTCCCCGCCGATGCTGGTGTACCCGGTCAGCACCTTGAGCGCCGCCGCGTAGCCCGCCATCTGCAGGTCCGAGTCGTTGAAGACCGGGGCGCCCATTTTGGTCTGCGTCTCGGTGTTGAGATGCATCATCTGCTTGATCTGGGCGTCCACCTCCCGCTTGACCTCGGGCAGTATCCGCTGCTTGAAGCCGGGGCGGTCACCAAAGGGGCGCTTGCGCAGCATCAGGATCACGGTGCCCTGCACGAAGCCGCCCTTCTTGAGTTCGGAGGTCGTTTCGGTCGCGATGTACCAGGCGCCGACGACCTGCAATCCGGAGGCCCAGAAGATGCTCACCATGTCGGACCAGACACCGGAGTCCTGGTGGGTGAACATGACACACTGCATCCCGTTGTCCGGCATGTGATCGGTCATGGCCTTATAGGCTTCGACCATGCCGCGACGGAAGTCGTCGCCGGAGCCCTTGATGGCGAGGTCGCGGCGGGAGTCCCAGGTCCATTCATCGAATGGCGGCGGGGGATTCTTGCGCAGCCAGGCAATGAAAAAGTCGGTGATCTCGTGGTACATCACCGCGTCCGCGTAGGGCGGATCTGTAACAAACAAGTCAAGATTACTATTCAGTCCGACTGCCTGCATCGATTCAACGCGCGATCCCGAAATAGCTTCCGCCGAGCTTCCGTAATCGTATCGGAGGACATTAGCAGCGGACCACCAAGAGCGCGACGCGAAATTGTATAAGCCATTCAAGGCTTGATTTGAAAAGACATTCGCTGGCAGATCGCGCCCACCGCCAGCATTATGCGGCGGCGTTGTATGCCAGCGCACCAGTCGCCCGGTATTGTCGAGCAGGGTATTCAAGTTGAATTTATCGCTCGCCGCGACGCCGTACTCATTCAGAAATCGAGCTATTAGCAATGTCCGTGAATCAAACAGGTGATGCCAGCATGACCAACCTAAATTGGTTATTAAGCTCCTACCCTGGTATCTTGGCGGCCCGCCTGGCTCAATGGGCATATCGGGTATGTAACCACTTTCTTGCCAGGAGGCTAGGTTTTCGCGAACCATGGCTTCTACCTTGTGTTCACGCATCAAATCCTCTGGTGTGACAGATGCAAAGAAAGTTGTTGGACGATGGCAACCGAGGGTTTCACAGGTAATCCACTGGATACAGTACAGGCGCTCCTGAAAAACGTCGTCCGCGTGCGGTCTAAAATCATGCCTTTCCCAGCGACGAAGCTTGTTCGCTGTATTCCCCGCCGCGTCTCGGTAGTCACCACGTAAAGTTTTGATCGCAGTCCGAAAGGTCTTCCCATCAAGTTCGTAGACCAGATTGCCGTCACGGACGGTACCAAGCTCAGCAACCTTCATCTCGGCGACAGAGACGCCCGTTTGCACATGAATGTCGAAGCGCTGAGTCACCACATTCGGCACGAGCTTTGCGATGACTCTATGGGTCATTGAAATGACCCAGCTCGTCGCCATCGGCACCATCCACCCCGTCTCTGGGCACCGCGTCTCCAGACAATAGAGATACGCCTTGGCCCGGTTGCCCTGGCTATCGTGCTCGATCCCCAGCGCCGTGATCTCCCGATCCACCGCCTCGGCCACCTCGCGTTGTGCCCGTTCGATCTCGGCGCGCCTCTCGGCCGGGGCGCCGATGATGTTGAGCGCCCCCCAGGTCAACATGCAGGCAATAGGATTGAGGTCCGAGGCATAGACATCGCAGCCCAGCCGCGCCGCCTCGAAGGGGATAGAGCCGCCGCCGCAGAAGGTGTCGCCGACCCGCGGCCGGTGGCCGTAGCGCAGGATGCCCAATTGCTCGACCAATTCCTGGTGCGAATGGGCCTCGATCCCCAGGTATCCCAGGTGGGCGTTCACCGCCGGCCAGATCGGGGCGTAGAGTACCGTCTGATCCATTTCCTCCGGGCGCTTGCAGAGTCCCGCGCGCTCCTCGTAGGTGGGCCAGGTCGCCAGGGCGCGGGCGAGCAGGTCGAGTTTGTCCGCCGGATCGATGTCCCGGCGCCAGCGGATGCTCAGCCCCGAATAGATGTCCAGGTCGAGCGGAAACTGAGCGTCGGCGATCGGTTCGGGGCCGTCATCATCGCTCCCAGGCCCCGAACCGGAGGTCGAGGCTTTAGCCGGAAGCGGGCCGCGCAGCGGCGGCGACCGGCTAAAGCCTCGACCTCCTGTTTCACTATGGCCGGCACGATGAGCGAGGGCCTCTTCGGCATCCCGCGGATTGCCCTTGAATGAGGCGGTGAAGTAGTTCCAGGGCTCCTCCAATGCGACCCGTTGGGCGATGTCGGCCGGGCTGATCTTCGGCTCCCGCCGCGCCAGTCCGCCCTCGTCGAAGGCCATGAGTTGCTCGAAGACCTCCAAGTCCTTCTCCGGATCATCGGTCTGCGGCAACAGGCTGCCCAGGACGATGGCCCGCACCAGGATCAGCGGCTTGCGGCCCTTCCAGTAAGAACCCAGTGCGGTGAGCGTCTGCCCCGCCCCGGCCTTGCGCTCGCGCTGCGCCTCGAACGAGACCTTCTGCGCCGGAAACACCGCCTCGATCAGGGCCGGGGCCTCGCGCAAGGCAAAGGGTTGGAGTCCCCATGGCCCGCCGGCGGCATCGCTCGTTACATCAACCGTCATTCTGCAGTTCCTGAATTTCTCTCACTGGGACGCGGAGAAGAAGATTCTCTCACAAAGACACAAAGACACAAAGAAGAAAAGAAGAGAAGTAGAGCATGGAAAGCTGAAACACCATTAAAATAAAACCCTTCACAATAATGCTGCCGGCAAAGCGACTACTCACCAGCCCCCGAGGCCATTCCCTAATCTTCTGTTCTTAATCTTCGCTTCTTTGTGCCTTTGTGTCTTTGTGAGAGAATTCTTTCTTCGACGTCTCCGTGCGTCTCGAACATCTCCACTCACTGGGACGCGGAGAAGAAGATTCTCTCACAAAGACACAGAGACACAAAGAAGAAAAGAAGCGGAGTAGAGCATGGAAAGCTGAAACACCATTTAAGATAAAACTATTCAAAATAATGATCCCGGCAAAGCGACCACTTCACCAGCCCCCGAGATCTATCCCCGATCTTCTCTTCTTAATCTTCTCTTCTTTGTGCCTTTGTGTCTTTGTGAGAAAATTCTTTCTTCCGCGTCTCCGTGCGTCTCAAACACTTCCACTCACTGGGACGCGGAGAAGAAGATTCTCTGCACAAAGACACAAAGACACAAAGAAGAAAAGAAGCGGAGTGAAGCATGGAAAGCTGAAACGCCATTTAAGACAAAACTATTCAAAATAATGATCCCGGCAAAGCGACCATTTCACCAGCCCCGAGATCATTCCCTGCTCCTGTCTTCTTAATCTTCTCTTCTTTGTGCCTTTGTGTCTTTGTGAGAGAATTCTTTCTTCCGCGTCTCCGTGCGTCTAGAAAACCTCCGGGTCCTGCTCAGGATCAGCGGCTTGCGGCCCTTCCAGTAAGAACCCAGTGCGGTGAGCGTCTGCCCCGCCCCGGCCTTGCGCTCGCGCTGCGCCTCGAACGAGACCTTCTGCGCCGGAAACACCGCCTCGATCAGGGCCGGGGCGTCGCGCAAGGCAAAGGGCTGGAGTCCGCATGGCCCGGCGGCCGCATCGCTCGTTACGTCAACCGTCATTCTGCAGTTCCTGAATTTCTCTCACTGGGACGCGGAGAAGAAGATTCTCTCACAAAGACACAAAGACACAAAGAAGAAAAGAAGCGCAGTAGAGCATGGAAAGCTGAAACACCATTTAAGATAAAACTATTCAAAATAATGATCCCGGCAAAGCGGCCACTTCACCAGCCCCGAGATCATTCCCTGATCTTCTCTTCTTAATCTTCTCTTCTTTGTGCCTTTGTGTCTTTGTGAGAGAATCCTCAATCATCGAACAGGGGCAGCGTCCCCTGCCCCCCCGGCCCCGCTTTTCCGACCAGGGTCCGCGGCTTGAGCAATTCGTTCTGCGCCGTCTCCCCCAGGGCATAGCGCAAGGCGACGCGCCAGCCCTTGTCCGCATCGCCGATCCCGCCGACCGTCATCGCGGTCATCCCGAACAGCCACCAGCGCTCCTCGGGTCGCAGCGCCAGCCAGTTGCGCACGGCGCTGGCGATCTTCTCGGGGTCCAGGCGCTCGATGGCCCAGGCCAGGACGCACAGTTCCTTGCCGAGCAGGCGGTCCACCGGGGTGTCACCGATCTTCCAGGTGCCGGTGGCCAGGTCGTGCTCCTTCAGCCGGGCGTTGAAGGCGCGGCCAACCTCGGCACGGATGGCCGTCCAGCGGTGCCGCTCCAGCAGGACGCGGTCGATGACCTGCTCGCGGGCGGTCTCGGAGCCCATCCCCAGGTGCTCGCGGATCAGCACGGGCGCCGCGTTGCCGCGTGGGATCGCGACGACGAAGTGATGGGGATCGGAGGTCGCAGGAACGCCAAAGCCCAGGGTGGGGTGGGCGTAGGCGAGGCGCTCAGGTTGGGTCACTGGGATTTCTCTCACGCGGACACGGGCGCGAAGCACAAGAAAGAAGACTCTCTCACGGAGACACGGGCGTCCTGTACAAGAAAGAAGATTCTCTCACGGAGACACAGGCGTCCTGTACAAGAAAGAAGATTCTCTCACGGAGACACGGACGCCCTGTACAAGAAAGAAGATTCTCTCACGGAGACACAGGCGCCCTGTACAAGAAAGAAGATTCTCTCACGGAGACACGGACGCCCTGTACAAGAAAGAAGATTCTCTCACGGAGACACAAAGACACAGAGGAAGAAAGAACAGGCGGGCGGGCGGGCGGGCGGGCGACCAAGCGTACACAATAATGTAGCGAAATTGCAGCCTAATCCTATTCTTTTCTTTTCTTCTCCGTGCCTCCGTGTCTCCGTGAGAGAATCTTCTTTGCCCTTAGCCCCCTCCTTATCTTCTCCGTGGCTCCGTGTCTCCGTGAGAGAATCTTCTTTGCCCTTAGTCCCCTCCTTGTCTTCTCCGTACCTCCGCGGCTCCGTGAGAGAATCTTTCTTCGTCCTAATCCTGAATGACATCGCCCGACTTGAGTTCGACCTCCGCGATCTCGGCGAATTCCTTCAGCGCAAACCCATCGCCGAAGGTGACGCCGCCCTTGATCAATACCTGGACCGCCGCTTTCTCGTCCCCAAGGGCCGCGCGGATGCCGCGGATGGCGGTCTCGATGGCGGCGGCCGTGAGGCGGCGCTCGTTGAAGCGGATCTGAACGGCGTTTTCGCCCTCGCCCAGGATGATCTGAACGCCGCACAGCAGGGTGTCGGCGCGGTCCTTGAAGCGCTGGATGAAGCCGAACGCCTTGTCGGTCGTGTCGATAGAGACCCGCTTGGTAGCGGCCAGCCGTGCCGGTTTGCGCTCGTCGATGATGACCCGATCGTCGCCGGCCGACAGGATCTGGATCTTGGCACTCTTCTCCACCTCGCCGGCCTTGGCCGCAATGAGGATGGTGCAGCCCTTGGCCGGCACCGGGAAGGGGTCCGTGTAAAGGGTCCCCTCTTTGGGGTTGGTGCCGTCCAGGGTATAGCGCATCTCGGCATCAGGGGTGCAGCGCAGCGCGACCTTGCGGGTGTCGGCTATTGTGAGAACCTCATGGCGGACGGTGAGATCCACGGTCCAGCGGGTCGGCTCGCCCACCTGGTACTTGCCGGCGCTGTCCACCGCGATGAAGTACAGGGTCGCCTCAGGGGTGCGATAGTCCTCGAGGTCTTGGACCTGGTGGTCCTGGTCCGACACCGCCGCGGTCTTGGCAACATAGACGCGGGGGCTGTCACCGGCGTTGCGGGGTGTGAGCGACAAGGTGGTCTCGCCGGTCTCGCGGTTGGTCCCCTGGGGGGTGACGTTCACCGAGGTCTTCGCGGCCGGGAAGGGCCCCTTCTCGATGTGCCCCTCCGGCGTCTGGCGCCAGCGGCCTTGCTTGAGGGCCTCGTCGCGGAGCTGTTCCAGCCCACGCGCCCCTGGCATCCAGGGCCAGGTCGGATCGGTCTTGGCGCGCATGACCAGATCGCGCCAGGGGACGCGGCGATCCTTGGCGGGCCACAGGTAGGTCTCGGCCATGGCCCAGTAGGCCGGCAACTCGTCGGGCATGTCCAGGGCGAGCTTGTTGTCGCAGCGTCCGCTGGCCAGGAGCTTTTCGATCTGGGCCTCGGCGGCATGTTCGCCCGTGCCGAAGGTCAGGCCGTTGTCGATGGTGGCCATGACCAGTTCGCTGTCCCCGCCAGGGAAGAACAGCCGGTTGTAGGCGCCGGAGACGGCCTTGGTGAAGCGCTCGGACAACTCTTCGAGCTTGTCGCGGGCCTCCTCGAAGAGGGTATCGCCCGGCTTGAGTGTGCTGAAGATTTTCTCGACGGCGTACAGCTCCCGCAGCCTGGCATCGACCTCATTTGCCAGGTGGCTGTCGTGTCCGGACAGGATCAGGACGTTGTTCTTTTCCTGCTGGAACACGAAAAAGTTGCGGATCGCCTCGGGTGGGGTGCGCCCATCCGGTTGCACCACCAGCAGGATACGCGCGCCCGCGAGCCGCACGTCATCCAGGCGCGGCATGATCTGGACTTCCTGATAGGCCGCCTTGGACTTGCTCTGGGCCTGAAAGAGCCCGGTCAAGCGGTTGATCAGGGCCTGCTCCAGCTTGGGTAGCGGGATCTGCTTGGCGTCGCGCTCGATGCGTCGCCCCAGATTCTCGGTTTCCTTGAAATAGAAGGCATCATTCTCCCGATGCAGGTACCAGGCACGGTCGCGCAGGCGTTCCAGACCGGCCAGGAATTCATCGGCCTTGCGGTAGGGGGCGGCCAGGTATTCGATGATCTCGGCCTGGGTCAGGCCGGTGTGGGCACCCACGGCGCGGGACAAGGACGCGGACAGGATCAACTTGGCCACCTGGGTGGCCGCGTCGCTGCCCAGATCGCCGTCGATCTCTTCGGCGCGGGCGTTGCCGTGGTCGGCGATGTCATTGACCACCGCGGGCAGGAGCGCCGGGTTCACACGCTGGATCTCGTCGCGGACCTGCGAATCGTTGAGATCCAGGTGCTGGGTGCCGATCAGGAAAACGTCGTTGGCCGCCCGGTTCCAGACGCTGCGCAGCAGCCGGGCGGTGAACTGCATCAGACCGCGGGTCTGGCGAAACCCCTCGTTTTCCTTGAACAGGGCCACCAGGTTCTTGAAGGAGGGGTGGAAGGGGTAGGTCGCCCGGACTTCCTCTGCAACCTGCTCCATGGACCGCGCGGCGATGTAGCCGCCGTCCTCGGCCGCCTTGACCTGCTCGGCGAAGGCCTCACCGACCGATTCGATCAGTGCGTCCCCGGGCAACTCGGTGAACAGGCGTTTTTTCAGAATCTGGTAGATTTCGTTGCCGGCGAGTTGGACCGGGGTGATGGTCTGGGCCTGGCGCCTGGACTCCTGCTGGAGGTTGGACATGATCCGCGCCAGGTCCTTGGTCTGGGCCTCGTAGCTGCCCGACAGGTTGGCGATGACCACACAACAGCGCGGCAGTTTGATCGCCGCGGTCAGCAGGTTGCTGATGCTGTAGGTCACCAGATCGGCCAGGGACCCCTTGCCGACCGGGCGGGTATCGGCGTTCAGCAGATAGGGCGGCAGCTCGTCGAGCAGGATCAGGGTCGGCGCCTCACCGATGATGTCCAGCCACTTCTTCTCGTCGATCCCCCGCGGGCCATCGATCCAATAGGGACGCACCAGATCGATCTCACCCAACTGCTCGGCGATCTCACCCCAGATATAGTGTTCCGGATCGTTGCGGCCGTTGAAGGCGGCGATGCGGGCGGGGCCGAAGTCCAGCCGTGCCGCAAGGTCGGCGGGCAGTACGGCGGCGCGCAGGTGCGGGTGCTTCGCCAGCAGACCCAGCGCGACCATGAGGTGGGTCTTGCCGCCGCCCATCGCCTGGGCCAACTCGAAGGCGGCCTGGTCGGACTGGCCGGCG
>Ga0247842_10009129_pt1 | contig 10191 bp, 7 predicted proteins | sample LaCruzMarch2015__3_FD_192411 | JGI IMG/M metagenome (GOLD analysis project Ga0247842, IMG submission 192411) | Freshwater microbial communities from meromictic Lake La Cruz, Castile-La Mancha, Spain - LaCruzMarch2015_19m | ecosystem: Environmental > Aquatic > Freshwater > Lake | place: Spain... | reverse complement strand
TATTGAGGGAGGGGAACTGAAGGCCGAATATGTCCGCGTGGAAGGAGAACATTCCGCTCTGACGGTCTGCATCTCCGCCTCTACCGTCGGGGCCAGGGTCTTTACCGCCACCAGCGCCAACGGACTTCTTTATATGCATGAACAGCTTCACTGGGCCGCCGGCTCCCGCCTTCCCATCGTCATGTGCTGTGTAAACCGCGGTGTCGGGGCCCCCTGGACCATCTTCAACGATCAGCAGGACTCCATCTCCCAGCGAGACACGGGCTGGATCCAGATTTACTGCCGGAACAACCAGGAGATTCTCGACACGATCATCCAGGCTTACCGGATTGCCGAAGAGGTATACGCCCCCGTCATGGTCTGCTATGATGGCTTCGTCCTTTCTCACACGATGATGCCCGTCGATATTCCTGATTCGGAAAAGGTCCGGGATTTTCTTCCCCCCTATCAGGCCCACACCATCCTGTCCCCGGAAGATCCCCGCACTCTCAATGCGGTCCTTTTCCCCTGGCGGCGGGCAAACAGCGAAGGGGTCCTCTGCGACGGCTACATGGAGATGCGCTACAAACTACAGGCCGCCCTGGAGCGGTCCCCTGCTGTCATTGAGGAAACAAGCCGACGTTTTGCCGAGGTATTCGGTAGGGAACACGGCGGCCTCTCCTGGGGATACCGAACGGAGGATGCGGAACTGATCATGACCGGGATGGGCTCCATTGCCAGCGAGGCCACCCAGGCTGCCGATATTCTTAGGGACGAAGGAATCAAGGCGGGGGTCGTGGGAATTCGCGTCTTCAGGCCCTTCCCCGCAAAAAACCTTAAAAAGGCCTTTCGGGGCGCCAAAGGCATTATCATCTTTGAGAAGGGAATCAGTTACGGATATGAAGGGGCCCTGTGTTCCGATTTGAAGGCTGCCTTCTACGGGTCGGAAAATCAGGCCCCTGTTCACAACTATATTGCCGGCCTGGGAGGCCGGGATGTGAAGGCAAGGGAAATCGCCGACGCCGCCAGGGCGTCCTGGATGGAGATACAAACGGGGATCGTCGAAAAACCAATAACCTGGCTCAATTGCTATACGGGGTGAAATCATGCCGGAAAACTTATTTAAGATAAATGCAAAAGAATATATTCTCCCGGGAACCCGGGCCTGTCAGGGGTGCGGGTTATCCCTGGCTTACCGATACACCTTGAAGGCGCTAAGAGAAAACACCATCGTCACCCTGCCCGCCTGCTGTCTCTGCGTGCTCCACGGAATCTATCCCAGCACGCCAGTGATGATCCCCGCTCTCAACAACTCCTTTGCCAGCACCGCCGCTTCCGCTTCGGGACTCGTCGCGGGGCTCCAGGCGATGAACAGGACGGATATCACCGTGATGGCCATTGCCGGGGACGGGGGAACATTCGATATGGGCATTCAGGCCTTGAGCGGGGCCGCCGAACGGGGAACGGATTTCATCTATGTCTGCTACGATAACGAGGGATATATGAACACCGGCACCCAGCGCTCCAGCGCCACGCCGATGGGAGCCCTCACGACCACCACACCAATCGCGACAAAGCAGCAGCACAAAAAGGATTTTCTGAAGATCATGGAGGCCCACGATATTGCCTACCTGGCAACGGCATCTCCGTCCTATCCCATCGATCTCTACGACAAGTTCGTCAAGGCCAAAAAGATTAAGGGGACACGCTATATTCACCTGTATATACCCTGCCCCCCAGGCTGGGCCTATTCCCCCAAGGATACGGTGAAAATGGGCCGCCTGGCCGTGGAGACAGGCATTGCCCCTCTGTTTGAAATAGAAAACGGGAAATTCCGCTTTACCAGCCGCAGCAAGTCCATGGCTGAGCGGGGAAACCGTCTGCCCGTCATCAACTATCTGGAGAAGCAGGGGAGATTCAAAAAAATGAATATCGAGCAGCTCCATCAGGTCCAACACCGGGTGGACGGAAAGTGGCAGGAATATCAGCGGCGATCACAGGAGTGATACCTTTGAAAAATGGCTTCGTCGCGGCTCAAAAATCTTTTTCGCTTCTGGTTAGTTGGCATATAATTTTGATTATCTACCGAATGCTAAACTCAAGCTCGGAACGGCGAAAAACATTTGATTCACCGCTTGCGAACCATTTTTCTACGCTTATGTAAAGATTTGATGATCAGTCCAGCGTAGCGTTTTGCCGCCCCCCGGTTGGCGATGATGGCTTTCCTGGCCGCTTCTCCCTTCTCTCTTAAAAGGGCAGGCTGAGACAGCATATTGCGGATGCCCACGAGCAGTTCTTCGCCGTTTGTTATCGTGATGCCCGCCCCCATGCTCTCCAGGAGGTTCTTTTCATTCAGGAAATCTTCCATGGAAGGGCCGTGGAAGACCACCTTTCCCCAGGCCGCCGGTTCGAGAATATTCTGTCCCCCTCTGGGCACAAGACTGCCGCCGCAAAAGACCACCGTCGCCAGTGAGTAGATCTTGAAGAGCTCCCCGATTACATCGACGATGACGACTCGCTCTTCCCTCCGTTTCTGACCACCGTTGATGGCGGAAAGGGTAATAACATCGGCAAAGCCGCTGCGGGCAACAATTTCCCGAACTGCTGCGCCTCTCTCGACGTGGCGGGGAATCAGGATCAGTTTCATGGCCGGATACTCCGTCAGGAGGTGCCGATAGACATTAAGGACAACCGACTCTTCTCCTTCATGGGTGCTTCCGGCCACAAAAACGGGATCTCCCGGCGTGATATTCAGACGCAGGGCGATTTCCTCCTGAAGCGCCGTAGAAACCTTGGCTGCCAAACCATCGTACTTGGCGTTTCCTATGACCTCCAAACGCTCCGGGGACAGGCCCAGGGAGAGAATCCGCTCCCCGTCAACATCGGAAATAACGCCGACATGATCCACAAACGCCAGGACCCGCTCCCAGAAAAAGCGACTGAGGAGGTAGCGACGGAAAGAGCGGGGAGAGATGCGGCCGTTCACCATGATCGACTTAATTTTCATCTCTTTACAGGTATGAAGAAAGTTCGGCCATAGCTCCGTTTCGGTCATGACAAAGACATCGGGATTGACCATTTTGATGACCTTACGGACAACGAATGGAATGTCGAGGGGATAATAAATGATTGCAGTGGCTTCTTTAGCCAGGGATCTGGCCATGTCCTGCCCCGTTTCCGTACTGGTGGACAGGACAATACATGCCCCCGGCAGCTCTGCCCGTATGGCGGCAACAATGGGGACAGCCGCTGTAACTTCCCCCACCGAGACAGCGTGAATCCAGATCCGGGGCGATCCCTTCATTTTCTCGAAGACCGACTTCGGCATGATACCGAACTTCGCCCCTAGACTCCGCCGATATTTCCCTGTCAGCGCCATCTTCAGGACATAATAGGGAAGGGCCAGGCACGCGGCGATAAAAAGGGCAATATTGTAGAGGAAAAAAGTCATTGTAATTGACACCCTCGCTCCATTACTGTATAGGGACGACATGAGAATTATTGCCCCCTCCATCCTTTCCGCCGATTTCAGCCGCCTGGGCGAGGAAATTATCGCTGTGGAAAAGGCGGGGGCGGACTGGATCCACATCGATGTCATGGATGGTCATTTCGTGCCGAACCTGACCATCGGACCCGGTGTCGTCGCCTACATTAGGAAAACAACCAGGCTTCCCTTTGACGTCCACCTGATGATCTCCGACCCTGACCGCTATATCGATGCCTTTGCGGCGGCGGGAAGCGATTATATCACCGTCCACGTGGAAGCAGCCACTCATCTGCATCGCACCATCGCCTATATCAAGGACAAAGGGAAAAAGGCAGGGGTTTCATTAAATCCGGCCACGCCTCTTACCCAGATCGAACCGGTCCTGGCGGATATGGATCTGCTGCTCATCATGACGGTTAATCCCGGCTTCGGCGGCCAGAAGTTTATACCCTCCATGATTCCCAAGATTCAGGCGGCAAGAAAATTGATCGACGCCCACGCACCGCATGTCCTTCTCGAAGTGGACGGCGGCATTACCACCGGGAACATTGGCGCTGTTGCCGCGGCCGGGGCCAATGCCTTCGTCGCCGGGGCCGCCGTCTTCGGCAGCCATGACTACGGCCAGACCATCACCGACCTGAAAAACTCCTAACCCTCAATACAATCAGCAGCAAAAACACTAAAAATAAAGGCCTGACACCATACGCATACGCAAAAGGTAACCCCACCCCCGTATCAAGTACGGGGCAGGCTCTGACCCTTGAAGGCGAAAAAGATTTTTGAGCGGCGGCGAAACCATTTTTCAAGGGTTTCCATAAGTGATTGACTAAGAAAACTTTTCTGCGAGCTTTCCCTGCACCTGTTTAGCTTCCACGACGATCCTTTCCATGACCTCGGCCACGGTCGGTTCGTCGTAAATCAGACCGGTCGCCTGGCCAACAGGGAGAATGCCTTTGTCCAGATCCCCCTCTTCCGTTGCCAACTGGAAGGCCTTGAAGCCATTGGCCATATAGGCCATCTTCATGGCGTTGCTCAATCCGGAAGCGAGAATACCGATGAAAAGCTTCAGGTAGGGCATATTCATCTGCTTGGCAACATCTCTGGAATTGACGAACGCCGCCGGCAGATCGACTCCCTTCTTGATGGCCCTTTCCGCCGCCTTCGTCTTGAGGACCCGGCACCAGATTCCATCCACCCGCTTGGAATAAAGGGTATCCGTCACATCCAGTTCAATGGAAAGATCCTTGAAATTCTTATGAAGAGGACTCTCCTTCGTCGTCATGAAACGGGTGCCCATGGCCACCCCCTCCGCCCCCAAGGCCAGGGCCGCCGCCAAACCACGGCCATCGGCAACACCGCCCGCCGCCACCACGGGGATCTCCAGAACATTGGCCAGGCTCGGGATCAGGACCATCGTCGTTACCGCTTCGCCATGGGCCGCTGCCTCATTACCCGTTGCGATGACGCCGTCAGCGCCATAATCCTGGGCCCGCTTGGCATGGCGGGCATTGACCACGGTAGCGAAAACCTTGCCTCCGTATTTGTGGGCCTCTTTAACCAGCCAGTCGCCCTTCCCCAATGCAAAGTTAATGACCGGAACCTGCTCCTGCAAGAGGATCTTCGCATTTTCTGCGGCCCCTGGCATAAGAAGAGTGGCGTTGCACCCAAACGGCTTATCCGTCAAACTGCGGATTTCCCGGATGGCCTTGCGCGTCTCTTCCGGGTCCATGGGACCTGTTGCCAGGATGCCAAGGCCACCGGCATTCGAGACTGCCGCTACCATCTTCGGAACGCTGATCCAACTCATCCCGGAAAGGAAAATGGGGTACTTGATTCCTAATAATTCGGTAATTCTTGTTTTCATATATATCCTCCCAAAATAGGGGGACAGAGCCCCTATTTTATTCTAATCAACATGCCCGGCGCGTCATTATCCCAGACATCAAGAAAATACTCAGCACCAAGTCGAAAGCTCATTTACATCCCTTCCCACGGTTGGTCAAGCAGATTCGCAAGAATAAAGATGGGGGAGCAGAAAACATATCTGCTCCCCCACAAAAACTGGAATGAATCAAGAAAGTGGGGAATGAGAATCAATTCATTACCCCATCCCCACCCCCGTATCAAGTACGGGGCAGGCTCTAGCCCTCCCCTTAAAGGGGAGGGAACGATGATTTATATGATATAGGTTTTTCTCAAATCCACCTTGTTGATCTTGCCGACGCTGGTCTTGGGAATTGCCGCCACGATCTCGATCCGGTCCGGAACCCCGTATTTGGGAATTTTGCCCGCTTCGGATGCCTTTAGGACGTACTGGCGAAGTTCGTCGCCGGTGACCTTGCCGACAAAATCCGGCCTCAGAACAGCTACCAGGAAAGGTCGTTCGCCCCACTTGGCATCGGGGATGCCGATGGCCGCGGCCTCCAGAACGGCCTCATGGTTGGCAACGATGTTTTCCAGATCCTGGGAGGAAATCCATTCGCCCCCCGTCTTGATGACGTCCTTGATGCGGTCCGTAACCTGGAGGTATCCCTCCTTGTCGATCAGGCCTACATCGCCCGTGTGGAGCCAGCCGTCCGTCCAGAGTTCCTTGGACCGTTCCGGATCCTTGAAATAGCTATCCGTGAGCCAGGGCGCCCGGACGCAGACTTCCCCGGTGGCAACGCCGTCATGGGGCACGTCCCTGCCCAGGGGATCCTTGAGGCGCACATACACCAGGGGCGCCGGCAGACCGGTCTTGACGAGGGTGTCCACATTCTGTTGCATCGTCTCCTTCAGCATCGATGGCTTGAGGTTGGCCGCCGTAAGGAGGGGGCAGGTTTCCGACATGCCGTAGGCGGCAAAGATCTGGATGCCCATTTCCATAGCTTCGAGGGCCAGACTCTTGGGAAGACGGGCGCCACCGATGATGACCTTCCAGAAGGAGAGATCGAATTTCTTGGCCGCCGGGCTGCTGACGAGCATCTGAATGATTGTCGGGACGCAATGGGAGAAGGTCACCCGTTCCGTCAGGATCAGTTTCAGGAGCATGGCCGGTTCATACTTGCCAGGATAAACCTGCTTTACCCCCAGCATCGTCGCCGCCCAGGGAAATCCCCAGGCATGGACATGGAACATGGGGGTAATGGGCATATAGACGTCGTTCGTTTGGCAACGGGCAATGGATTGATAGGAACCGGTGGCCAGCAAAAGGGCCTGGGCATGAAGGACCAGCTGGCGGTGGGAGAAATGGACGCCCTTGGGCAGGCCGGTCGTGCCTGTGGTGTAGAAGATCGTCGCCTGGGTGTTTTCGTCAAGATCGGGGAAATCATACGCGGATGCCGCTCCCGCCAGCATTTCCTCGTATTCCGTATCGAAGGGAATTTTTGACCCCGGTTTGGTTCCGTCATCGGTGATCAGAATGACTTTTTTGACCGTTGTCAGCTTATCCCAGATCGCCTCGAGCAAGGGAACAAAATCCTGATGGATCAGGACGATCTTGTCCTCCGCATGATTCATCGTATAGAGGATCTGTTCGGGAGAAAGACGCCAGTTCTGGGTATGCATGATCGCGCCCATCATGGGGACGGCAAAGAAACATTCCAGATAACGGTGGCTGTCATAATCAAAGATGCAGACCTTGTCTCCCACTCCCACGCCGATTTTTTCCAATCCGTTGGCAAGCCGATGAATCCGCTCATTGAGGCTCCGGTAGGTGAGCCGGACCTTGTCCCGATAAACGATCTCCTGGTTCGGGGCAAAAGCCAGGGGCATTTCGAGGATGTGTTTGATGAGTAACTGATAGTTGTAACTTTCACCCGGTTCATAAACTTTCTTTGTCATACATTCCCTCCTTATAATGATTTAAAGTTAATGATCGTTTTTCTGCTTGTGTCAGGACGATGAAAAGTAATAAAAAGGGGTTTCGTTGAGGACGAATTTGGCATATAATGATCTTTATAGATACCCATGCACGAATCCGTTACGATGAAATGATGTGTCGCTTATAACATATCACCTATTTATTGACAATTAAAAAAGACGGGATCTTTCATGCATATTATCATTGATGGATACAATCTCATTCGCCAGTCGGATCGCCTTCGGCGGGCGGAGAAATTTACCCTCGAAGAAGGCCGCCATTCCCTGATTCGTTTTCTCGTCCCCTACCGGGAACGGAAGGGACATAGGTTGACAGTGGTCTTTGACGGCTGGGACGGTGGCTCTTTCCATGAAGAACGGGATCGGGAAGGGGGAATCGACATCATCTATTCCCGGAAGGGGGAAAAGGCCGACGACCTCATCAAGCGCATGGCGGAAAGATCCGGCGACGAGCTGGTCGTGGTCACTTCGGACCGGGACATCGCCCATTTTGTGGAACGGTGCGGTAGTACAGTGGTAACTTCGCAAACCTTCGAAGGAATCGTTAATGAGGATCAGCCCATGAAATTATCGCCGTCATTTTGCCATGTTATCGCCGACAAGAAAGATGACGACTTGTTTCAAGAAAAAAAGGGAGCCAAAAAGAAAGGGCCCGCGAAAAAAACCTCCCGGAAGGAACGGGAATATAACAAACGCCTCGTCAAACTCTAATTCCGCTTCCAAATCAAAGCGCTACCTTCGTTGGCTTCGTCATCGGCTCCTCGACGTATTTCATATACGCCTTCGTCGCCTCTTCCTTACCGCCTCGATTTCATCTTTGATTTGGAAGCGGAAAAACGCTTTCGGCTTTATCGTAACAAAAAGAGAGGATGAAGCTTTCCAGCAAGAGATGGGCGTCCCGTCCTGTGGTTTTCATCTGCAGGTCGAGACGGGCAAGCTCCTGCAGGCAGCTGATCAGGGCGGCGTCGGAAAAGCGATGGGCCCGCCTGCAGGCCTGATAGACAACGTATGGATGTTCGTCCGAAAGATCACCCAGATCCCCCTTCTCTGACCGGGCACCGGCCAGTGCCTTGATCTCCGGAATGACCTGTCTCTGGAACTGACCGTAATCCATTCCCGTCTGCCAGGAACGCAGTCGCCCGCTGTTTATGAAGATCCGGGCGTGAAGGAGAAAACGGATCTCCCTAACCAGCATGGATAACACCACCAGGGGTTGTACACCTTGATCACCAACCAGTTCTCTGAGCACGGTCAGGGCTTTGGGGGCCATTTTATCCCCCAGGGCGGTGGTCAGATCAAAAACGTTGTCTTCTTTTGTTTTACCGATTACCTGCTCGACATCTTCCCGCCGAACCTGGTTTCTCTCGCCGGTGAAGGCCACCAACTTTTCCAGGGCGCTGGTGGAAGAGGCCAGATCAAAACCAGTTTTTCTGCCCAAGGCAAGCCAGGCTTCGGGAGCAAGAGATTTGCCGCTTCTTTCGAGCAGTTCCCTGGTCTTTTCCATCAGCAGGCTCTGTTGACGCGCCTCGCCCTTGGCCGCCGAGAATTGGAGAACCCGGCCGGTCTCAGCGATAATTTTTATCAACCGCTTCCGCTTATCAACGCTTTCGGCCGTCAGAATCAGCACGTTCCCGTCGGGCAATCCGGACGTCAAGAGTTCTTCCAGGCGGTCCGTGTCTGCTTTTCGCCGTTGAGGAAGGAGCTGTCTGGCAATGCAGATATCCAGAATCCTGGGCAGCCATTTTTCCCGGTTTTCATCCCCCTCGCTATCCATGACCCGGGACCACTCTTCCTGGCTGATGCGCTTCCACCCGCCGTCCCGTAAATCTTCGAGAGTCCAGCCGGCCATCCCCAGAAAGGTCATGAAATCCTTTGCCGCCCGCAGGGGATCTTTATCCAAATGTTCACGGACTTGTTGCAGAATTCGCAGGGGTTGTTGACGGGGAGAAAGAAACGCCGCCTGACGGACAACGACAACTTTATTGGCGGGAAGCAGCGGCGCTGACATCAGCTCCTCGCAGAGCTTGTCGATATCTGTCTGATCCGGCTCCATATAAAACAGATTGAACGCCCTGTCCCCTTCGGGCAGGATGGCGGCAATGATCTTGCTTAACGCCTCCCGGGTAAGGAATGCTTCCCCCCAGAGTAAATAGGAGGAAGCGATCTTTCCCGCTTTCAACTCACGGAGGGCCTTTGCCAGATCATCTGCCGGGTTTTTGTGATCAGAGTTCATAATCATACTCCCTTTAATTAGGGACAGAGCCCCTATTATGATTTGCATAATAGGGGCTCTGTCCCTAATTAAAGGGTGGGAATGTTCAGAGGATGATAAACTTCCTGATATGCCTGACAACCTCTTCAGGGTCATCGATAACCTGGAAATAATTGAGGTCTTCCTTCCCAATCATCAGCTCCCGCATCATCGTCTCTTTCATCCAGTCAATAAGGCCCTTCCAGTACTCACTCCCCATGAGAATCACGGGGAAGCTTTTGATCCGTTTCGTCTGGATGAGGGTCAGGGCTTCAAAGAGTTCGTCGAGGGTGCCGAAGCCGCCGGGAAGTATGATATAGGCCATGGCATACTTGACAAACATGACCTTGCGGATAAAAAAATATTTATAATCGATGTGGACATTTGCATAAGGATTGGGCTTCTGTTCAAAGGGCAGGCGGATGTTCATGCCTACGGATTTCCCTCCCCCCTCGGCCGCCCCCTTGTTGGCGGCCTCCATGATTCCCGGGCCGCCCCCGGTGATTACACTGAAGCCCTCCTGGGCGAGCCGCCGCGCCAGAATCACCGTCTTTTCGTAATACGGATCCTCCGGCTTGACTCGCGCCGAACCAAAAATGCTTATTGCATGATT
>Ga0247842_10009127_pt1 | contig 10193 bp, 5 predicted proteins | sample LaCruzMarch2015__3_FD_192411 | JGI IMG/M metagenome (GOLD analysis project Ga0247842, IMG submission 192411) | Freshwater microbial communities from meromictic Lake La Cruz, Castile-La Mancha, Spain - LaCruzMarch2015_19m | ecosystem: Environmental > Aquatic > Freshwater > Lake | place: Spain... | reverse complement strand
TCAATAGATACAAGGTATATATACTACTAAAACAACGTTAATAGTTAGGTACTACACTTTTGAACACGCAAGTTGTTGATATACAGGCGCTTGCGTAGTTTAGGCCCTCATAACTTGTAAACTTCTGTTAGCATCGAGATTATTAAGTTATAGCCAGAACGATTTAGCGGACAAGAATATGTTCGCAATGCGAGGTGATGTATTAGAACTTAGAAACATAGCCGACGAACTTGATTTGCCGCTTATAGCAGAATATGAAACATTGACAAAAGAACTACGTGGCAAGAACGAATTTGCGGGAGCAACGATTAACAAACATCTTATTGAAATACGCAGACAATTGGAAACAAAATATACGTCACAATATTTGCGTGAAAGAGTCCTTAAGAATATATGGCACTATCCTTTATGGTTGTTCAGAACGGAGTTGTCGCAGTACAACTTTGATACAAAAACATTCAAATTATATATTAAACGCACAACGGGGCGGTTAGTCTATACACAAGATTCAGCAAAATCCGAGTATGAAATATTTAATCTGAATAATGACCTGCAAAATAGCGATCTATATGATGGTGCAACATTCGGGAGCGATAAAGATGGATTCTTAGTAGCTTCTAGGCGTATTGACGTAAAGCTTCCTAATAGTCGACAACTAATAGAAACAGAAAATGTAAGCAAGGGCTCTATATTATACCACAGCACAATAGAGATATCAGTACCAATAATTGACCAAAATGCTGCACAAATAATTGTCAACGAACGCGATAAAAGGAAATTGCGATATTATCTGTATTTTAAGTTCCGTGATGTAGAAACATGCGTTCCGGCGCAACTCATAGGCTTAAGAATATCTAGAGAAATAAATATAAATGGCAAACTCATGCTGGAAGAACTGTTTACTATTACAGAAGCAGACGGTGACTCAGGTTATATTTCGAAAAACGCAAGAACGCAGGAAACTGAGAACAATAGTGTGGACTCCCATACGCTAATGATGTCTGGTGAATTGACACAAGAAAGCAAAGGTAGCAACGATTATCGTACAAATGTGACTCTGAAGCCAGCGTGGACTGATAAGACAGGCAGCCCTAACACGAACACTGGCACTGCCGCTGCACAACGGGAAAGCGAGAGTACTCGTGACAAGACAGAGCGCCAAGCCGCGCCGCAAGAAAAGCATCGATCGCAGAATGTGAGTATACAAGCCGAGAGACAGAATGAAGAATTGCCTTCATTGACCAACATAATCAAGGACGTTAAAACTAACACGACGGAAACTACAAGTCATAATGGCCAGACGGCGACTCTAAATGCTGGTGTACAAAATGACGCGAAAGTGCATACCGTCAAGCCGGATGTACCACAGAGCGCGGCACAACAGATAGGTAATGTTGCTGAGAAGACGCTTCCTAAGAGCGGGATTATCTTGCGCTTTATTTCGGCAGGTTCGTTTGTCATGGGCAGCCCAAGAAGCGAAAAAGAAAGAATTGACAATGAAACCCAGCACTTAGTGAAAATAAGCAAGCCATTCTATATGGGCAAGTATGAAGTGACACAGGGGCAGTGGATAAGTGTCATGGGAAATAACCCGTCGTGTTTTGTGAAGAGTGGCGAGAATGCGCCAGTGGAACAGGTGACTTGGACTGACTGCCAGGAATTCTTAAGAAAGCTGGAGAAGCTTGAAGAGTTGCCAGAGGGATCAATGCGTTTGCCGACGGAGGCGGAATGGGAATACGCGTGCCGAGCTGGAACACAAACAGTGTTTTGCTATGGCAACGATCTGGACAGCAGCATGGCGAATTTCGACGGTGACTTCCCCTATGGAAAGGGAGCTAAAGGATTAAACCGTGAGCGTACCGTGCCAGTGGGCTCATTCAAGCCTAATGCGTGGGGATTGTACGATATGCACGGGAATGTCTCTGAATGGTGCAACGACTGGTTTGATGACAAATATTATGGCTATGGTAATTCTCCTGGCTCTGATCCACACGGGCCGAAAACTGGTTCAGTTCGCGTACTACGCGGCGGCAACTGGTACAATTGTGCCGAAAAGTGTCGGTCTGCATCCCGCTACTATGAGGATCCGGACGAGAGGGACGAGCAGGACAACACACACAACGTAATAGGGTTCCGGATTGTTCTTAATGCAGATACAGATAGTGAAGTTGTTGAACCGCCCATTAACGATGCGAGCCAGGAGCCAGAGACAGGCCAAAAGGCGAAGGGTGATGGATTTCCATCTTGGGCCAGCACAAAAAAAGCCGTTAGAAGTATTGTGGCGCAAGCAACAACCGACAATAGCCAACCGACAGTTGGAAAGACCATTGTACAAGATCAGCCAATGGCGATGAGTGAAAGCAAGCCTGTTGGCAATACGAGTGACATGGAGATGAAATTAGTCACTGGCGGTACGTTCATTATGGGCAGCAGCGATGCTCCAAGTGAAATGCCAGCGCATAAAGTGACTGTCTCGTCTTTCTACATGGACGAGAGTGAAGTTTCACAGGATGCATATCAGCGTGTCATGGGTTCACCGCCGCGTTCGTTCTTCAAGGGGCCAAGGCTGCCGGTTGATTCAGTGAAATGGCCGGATGCGGTTGCGTTTTGCAATGCGCGGTCGGTGAAAGAAGGATTGCCACCGGTTTATGACTATCAGGGCAATGTGATCAATTGGGATGGTGGCGGTTACCGCTTGCCCACTGAGGCTGAATGGGAATATGCCTGCCGCGCCGGCACGACCACGAAATACTCAAGTGGTGATGGCATAACGGCGCAACAGGCAAACTACGATCCGAACCTTGGCAAGAAGCATCCGTCGTTTCGTGCGCGCAGCATGCCGGTCAAGAGTTTGCCGCCAAACCAATTCGGCCTCTACGATATGCACGGCAACCTATGGGAATGGTGCCAGGATTATTATGGTCCGTACACGGCCAATGATGCCACAAATCCAGTTGGGCCGGCGCAAGGCACCGCCCATGTGATTCGCGGCGGCTCGTGGTGGAATGCGGCGGACAGTTCAAGATCGGCCAAGCGTTACGATTTAGGTGCGCAGCCAATGTTTCCTCAATGCATGGGCTTTCGCTGTGTGCGCAGCGCGAAATGACGCGGCAAATTCTCGCGCGGCGCGAGAATTTATAACGCGGTAATTTCTTTCGCAACGAAACAAATTAAGGTGCAGCGCTGCCAATCTGCGAAATCTGCGCCATCTGCGGTAAATTCTTTCGCGACGAAATAATTTACGGTGCATGCGCGGCTTTCTCTTTCCGCTTTGGCTTCGGGACTGTGTGACAATATGTTGCTGCATCGGCGTAATCGGCGTAATCGGAGGATAAACATGCAGCAGTGCTGCCGGCGAGACGCCGGCGCTACGGCACAGTTACGCGGCGCGGAGGTCGCTCCGTTGCTCGGTATTCAGTAATCGGTGTTCAGTGACAGGTGCCTGGCGCGGTTTTTGCACTTAAGGAAATTCTCGCGTAATTTATTTGCAGCTAAATAAATTAAGGGGCCGCGCTGCACTTGCCGTCTGTTCATCGGCGTCATCTGCGTCATCGGTGGATAAAAGCTGCTGCGCGGCGCGAGAATTTAGAAAGCGGCCAGGAGCTGGAGTGAATAACGACTATTGAATCCCGCCGAGTTTGCTATTGCGGCGGCCATTCTGTATCATATTGCACGATGAAAAAGTTTCGAGAAATACTTGGATCATCTCACCAAGGGCAAAGAAATCGGCAAGGCATGGATTGTCTTGGAGTGAAACTGTTGATGAATGCTCATGAACCTGAATTGAAGACGCTGCTGACCGGTGGCGAAACACTGACGGTTGAGTTCAAGAGTGACGCCAAGGTCTTGCCGGATCGCGACCTCGTGGCTGCCGTTGTCGCCATGGCCAACACCGAGGGCGGGCATCTTCTGCTGGGTGTCGAAGATGACGGTGTCGTCACCGGTGTTCAATCGCATCATCGGGATCCCGCCGGATTGGTGGCGATGATTGCTAGTCGCACCAATCCTTCCTTATCCGTCAGAGCGCAGAGTAGCGCGTGGGGTACAGCCACAATCATGAGGATCCAGGTGCCCAAGTCGCGGGGCATCGTTGCGACGTCGGATGGTCTGTTATTGCGTCGCCGCCTTATGGCTTCTGGCAAACCCGAGGCCGTGCCGTTCTACCCGCATGAGTTCATGCAACGCCAGGCCGCCTTGGGCCTTGTCGATCCGTCAGCGATGCCACTAACCACCCTGACCGTCGCAGACCTGAATCCCTTGGAACGCCAAAGGATCCGTGAGGCGATCCGCCGCTATGGTGGCGATATGTCCTTGCTCCCCTTGGCGGATGAAGAGCTGGATGGCGCACTGGGAATGGTTACAACCGTCGCAGGCGTTCGTCGGCCCACCGTCGCCGGACTGCTTATAATGGGCCGCGAAGCAACGCTGCGCAATCATATACCGGCCCACGAAAGCGCCTTTCAGGTCTTGGAAGGCACCGATGTGCGGGTCAATGAATTCTTCAGAAAACCGTTGCTGCAGACCTTCGAGGAAGTTGAACTTCTTTTCAAAGCCCGCGTGGATGAGCGCGAAATACAAGTGGGGCTGTTCCGTGTGCCGATCCCGAATTACGACCGGCGCGCCTTCCGGGAAGCATTCATCAATGCGCTGGTACACCGCGACTATTCCCGCTTGGGCGCGGTCCACGTCCGCATGGACGACGATGGCCTGTCGCTTGCCAGTCCGGGTGGATTTGTCGAAGGCATCACGCTGCACAACCTGCTGGTCGCGGCACCGCGTTCCCGCAATCCGCTGCTGGCTGACATTGTCAAACGCATCGGCTTGGCCGAGCGCACCGGTCGCGGCATAGACAGGATTTATGAAGGAATGTTGCGCTATGGCCGCCCGGCTCCCGATTACGCCATGTCGGATGCCACATCCGTTGTGCTCATGTTGCCCAAGGCGGATGCCGACACCGCGTTTCTGGAGATGATCTTGCGCCATGAGGAGCGCACCGGAACTGCCATGCCACTTGACAGCCTGATCATCCTGTCCCGCCTGTGCCATGAACGTCGCCTGGCAACTGCTGATCTGACGGCCGATACCCAGAAGTCCGAGCAGGCGACCAGACCGGTGCTTGAAAAACTGCTGGAAGCCGGACTGGTGGAAGCCCACGGCACCGGCCGTGGCCGCACGTACATGCTCAGCGCAAACGTCTATCGGCATACCGGCCAGAAGGCCGCGTATGTCCGTCAAGTTGGCTTCGATCCCATCCAGCAGGAACAAATGGTGCTGGCCTATATTGACAAGCACGGGTCTATCAAACGGGCTGAAGTTGCCGATCTATGCAGGATCAGCCCGTTTCAGGCAACCCGTTTGCTGAAACGGCTGGATGAAGACGGCAAAATCACGCATAAAGGCAAGGGTAAAGGAACTTTTTATGAACGCCGCTCGTAAAATACGTGCGCGCTCGTATTTTACAAGCGCAAGTAGACTTTCCTATCTGCGACGCTGCCAGAACCATCCTCATGACGCCTTTACTTTTCGAACCAGGTAAAAACCCATGTTGCGTGTAGTAATTCTTTTGTTGCTTTTGTCTCTTTCTCTATTTGCCGCGTCGGAAATCGCGCCAAAGCAAGGCGCGACGTTCGCCAATACCTTTGACTGGGATGGTCGGGAATTGAAACCAAAAACCGGCGCGACTTTCAATAACACCTGGGTCTTTGACGGCCGCGAACTCAGGCGCAAGTCGGGTGCAACATTGAACAATACATGGCAATGGGATGGCCGTGAGTTGCGGCCGAAGTCCGGGGCGACGTTTAGCAATACCTTTGTCTGGGATGGTCGCGTTCTGCAACCCAAAACTGGCGCCACGTTCACCAATAGCTGGACGTTTGACGGCAAAGAATGGCAAAAAAAGTCCGGTGCCACGTTCGCCAACACCTGGGTAGTCACCGGCGATATTCCAATCCCAGTCGCGGCGGTGGTTGTGCTGCATCAAATTTTCGCGTCGCGCGAGAAGTAAAAAGGAATGACAAAATCTTTCGCGGCGAAAGAATTTATAACGTGGGCGACAGCCGCGCCACAATGGCGGCAGGGCCGGCGTGGCCACAACCGGCACGGCACACGACATTCAACATAAAATGTCGATTGAACGCGCAATATTGTTCCACGACTACCTGCTGCGCCAGCGATCTAGTGGCCTACCGACCAACGACGCACCTTTGCGCTGCATTCGCCGCACGGAGGCGGCTCCCGTTGAAGAGGTGCGGCGGTGGTCGGTACGGCGGTACGTCGGTGGCAGCATTAGATTGAGAAAAAAGGCGCGCCGCTGTTTTCCCAATCTCTGCGTCCACCGAGGCAAGCTCGGTGGGGCGCCAGAAACAGCCACGACCTCTGCAAAAATGATGAGTGATGAATGCAGAACAAGAAGCAGATCACGTGTTACATGCTTCGTGCTGGACACTCATCATTCATCATTTCATTTTCTGTGCGGCGCGAGCTGGAGGCTGAAGCGCGTCGGCGCCGGTCGCAGCCAATATTGCGGCAAGGTTGCCGGGCCACACGAGCCACTGCCAATGCCATGCTGGCGGTGATCCAGATTGATGATGACCTCGTCGCGCGGGATTAATTCATGAATATGGCGCGCGCGGTCAAAGTCTTCGGGCGTGAAACGGTGCGCGCTGAAATTGAGCGTCGGCTGGCCGGCCACGCGCAAGCCCATGCCACCGGCATTGGTGAAGGACACCCAACGCACGTCGCTGCGATTGCCGTTTTCCTGCGGAACAATGTAGCGGGTCCACAACTCGTCCAACGACTTTTCGAAGATGCCGATGCGCTGGGCCTGGCAGGTATCGGGATATGCTTCACCCGGGCCGCGGCCATACCATGCCACATGCTCAAACGCACGCGGCATGCGCAATTGCACGCCGAGGCGCGGCAACACCTCCGGCCATGCGCCACGCGGCTCGACGTCCACCTCCAGCAAAATCGTGCCATTGCCGGAAATGGTGTAGGTGTAGGTGCAGAGCAGAGCGAGGCTGAAGACCGGCGGCGCCACATGCGTGCGCACCGTGACGCGCAGGGTTGCGTCATCGAGTGCTGCAATAGCGAAGGCGTCCACGCGGTGCTGCAGCTTGTCCAGATGATATTTGCGCCATGCGCCGCCAAAGCTGATGTCGTTGTCGGTCAGCGCGCGCCAGATATTCAGGCGCGGCCCTCGCGTGAGCAGCTCGACTCCGTGCGCGCGCCAGCTTGTGATGCGGCCGCGCACCGTATCGAACGCGATGCTGAAATCGAGGCCCTGCACGGTCGCCGTCGTGCCATTTTGCGTGAGGCGCAGTGGCGCGGGTGCCAGTGGCACGATCGGTGCCGTCTGCGCGGCGCATGGCAAGAGGAACTGCGCCCACGCAAGTTCATGGCCCGCCGTGCACCAGCACGTCGGCTTCGCCTGCAGAAACTGGAGCGTCAGCCAATACTCGGTGGCGGGCTGTGCGGCCGGCAATGAATAGGGGAGTCGCACGGTCTTGCTGCGGCGCGCGGCGATGGCCAACGGCGGCAGCGTGCCGGATTGCAGCACGACGCCATTGGCGCTGATGTGCCAGACCGGCTGCAAATGCGCCAGCGATGAGAAATCATATCGATTGGTGACACGCACCGTGCCGCGGGCAAGATCGAGCGGCTCGACCAGCACGGGTTCAATCACTTTTTTGTATTCGATCAAGCCGGGTGACGGCGTGCGGTCGGGGAACAGCAAGCCGTCGATCACAAAATTGCCGTCGTGGGGCGTGTCACCAAAATCGCCACCATAGGCGTAATACGGGCGCCCGTCCGGCGTGGTCGCGCACAGCCCGTGGTCGAGCCATTCCCAGACGCAGCCGCCCGCCAGGCGCGGCGAGGCGTAGATCGCGTCCCAATATTCTTTCAAACCGCCCGGCCCGTTGCCCATCGCGTGGGCATATTCGCATAAGAAAAATGGTTTGGTCGCGTCACGCTGCGCGCCATACTCGACGACCTTGTCCACCTGCGTGTACATCTGGCTGACCACGTCGCAGACCTGTGCGTCGCGATCCTGCTCGTAATGCAGCAGCCGGGTGGTGTCCAGCGCGCGGATGGCGCGGGCCATGGCTTCGTGATTGGGGCCATAGCCGCTTTCATTGCCGAGTGACCACATGATCACGCAGGGATGATTCTTGTCGCGCGCGACCAGGCGCACGGCGCGATCAACAAAGGCCGCTTCCCACGCCGGATCTTTGCTGAGCTGGCTCAGGTCGCCACTCACATCGAAGCCGTGCGTTTCGAGATCCGCCTCGTCCACGACGTAGATACCATACTCGTCGCACAGATCATAAAAATGCGGATCATCCGGATAATGCGACGTGCGTACCGCATTGATGTTGTGGCGCTTCATCAGGAGGATGTCTTCCCGCATGGCGTCGCGCGGCACGGCCCGGCCAAGGCGCGGGTGATGCTCGTGGCGGTTGACGCCTTTCAACTTGACCGGCGCGCCGTTGATGCACAAACACGCATTGCGCACCGTCACACTGCGGAACCCGATTTTGAGCAGCACGGCTTCGCGCACCGCGCCGGTTGCGTCGAGCAGCTCCAGCAGCAAAGGATACAAGTGCGGCGCTTCCGCCGACCACACGCGCGGCCCAGGCACATTGGCGGCCAACGCAACTTCAGCGCGGCCCCGGCCGGCCACGCGCACACTGCTGCGCATGGCCCGTGGCAGCACGTTCCGACCCGCGTCGTCCAGCAAGCGCACACGCACACTGCCGTCTTGCGCGCGGGCGCAGGTCGTCGCGACAGTGATCTGCACCTGCAATTCCGCATCGTCCTGACGCGCCGCCAACTGCGTCTGCACCGCGATGTCCACGATCCGTGTCGGCGGCACGGCCAGCAACCGCACATCCCGGAAAATCCCGCTCAACCACCACATGTCCTGGTCTTCCAGATAACTGCCGTCGCTCCATTGATAGACCCGCACGGCCAGCACGTTGTCGCCGTCCTGCACCGCGTTGGTGATGTCAAATTCGGCCGGCATGCGACTGCCTTTGCTGAACCCGATTTCGCGACCATTCAGCCAGACATGGAAGGCGGAATCCACGCCCTCGAAGCGCAGGTGCAATTGCAACCCCCGCCAGCTGGCCGGCACGCGGAACACGCGCCGGTACGCGCCGGTGGGATTCTCGGTCGGCACATGCGGCGGATCGACCGGAAAGGGATAGATGACATTCGTGTAATGCGGCCGGCCATAGCCATGGCATTGCCAGCAGGACGGCACCGGCAGCCCGGCCCAGGCGGTGTCATCAAAAGCCGGCTGCTGAAATTCCGCGGGTGCTTCGGCGGGCGAGGCGGCATAGGCAAATTTCCAGACACCATTCAGCAGCAGGCACCACGGCGATGCGGTCTGGTCGCCCGCCTGTGCGCTGGTGGCATCGGGATATGGCACGAAATTCGCGCACGGGGCAAGCCGGTTGCGCTGCAGCACGGCCGGGTTTTCCCAATCAGGGATGGCGGAGGCGGTGTTCATACGGTCAAAGGTCACAGGGTTCAGGGTTCAGGAAATGCTGGAGGAAAAACCTTCGCAACGAAAGGTTTTTAGTGCAGCGCTGATCTTTTGCATGGTCATTCTTTTCCATGTGTTCGATGTTCAATGTTACTTTCTTTCGCAACGAAACAAAGTAAGGTGCAGCGTGCAGATTCGCCGCACGGAGGCGGCTCCCACCCTCTTTCGGCACCGATGTACCGACGTACTGACTACCGACGCACTGCTTTCTTTGTGTCTTCGTGGCCATAGTAGCTGAAGTGCGGCATGGTTCAATCAGTCAGCGCGTCGCGCGCGCAGTCCAGCCGGCGCATGCCAGGACGACCATGCCGGTCAGCAAGACAAACAGGCTGAGAAACTGGCCTTGCGTCAAATGCGACCACGCCGGCCCGGCCAGCTCGAGTGAGCCTTCGCGGAAATGCTCGGTCAGGATCCGTACCACGGCATAGCCGACGCCAAAGATGCCGCTCATCAGCCCGTCCACACGCCGCTTGCGGCCGACCAGCCAGACGATGACAAACAGCAACGCGCCTTCCGTCAACGCTTGGTAAAGTTGCACCGGATGGCGCGGCACGTTGTCGTAGGCGGGAAACACCACGGCCCACGGCTTGGACGTGGGTGTGCCGCACATTTCACTGTTGATGTAGTTGCCGATCCGCCCGAA
>Ga0247842_10009124_pt1 | contig 10196 bp, 8 predicted proteins | sample LaCruzMarch2015__3_FD_192411 | JGI IMG/M metagenome (GOLD analysis project Ga0247842, IMG submission 192411) | Freshwater microbial communities from meromictic Lake La Cruz, Castile-La Mancha, Spain - LaCruzMarch2015_19m | ecosystem: Environmental > Aquatic > Freshwater > Lake | place: Spain... | reverse complement strand
CGGGTTATAAATATGGTCTCGAAAGAGATGAATGGATCGATGAGCGGATGGATCCCGAAAAATCGACCCGGGCGGCTATTGCCTACCTCAAAGACCTCCACGGGATGTTTGGAGACTGGCTGACGGTTCTGGCGGGATACAACTGTGGTGAGAACAGGGTCCTCCGGGTGATCTCAAAGCAGCACATCAACTATCTGGACCGTTTCTGGGATCTCTACCATCAATTGCCATATGAAACCGCGCGGTATGTGCCCCGTTTTCTGGCGACCCTCCACATTGTCCGGGACCCCAAAAAGTTTGGCATGGATTTGGGAACTCCCATGGTTAAGCAAGGACCAGGTCCTGGTTATGAGGTCGTCAAGACAAATAAATCCATGCGGCTGCAGGACATTGCCCAGTATATGAACGTCTCGGAAGAGACTCTGGGGCAACTCAATCCGGAATTGCGCCACAAGATAACACCGGAGAAGGAATACTCCCTGAAAGTTCCCACCGATATGGCCGGGAAATATGCCAGTGTAGCCGATACCATCCCCCATTGGGAAAAACCCGTTCCGACGCCAAAATCCCGACCAGTTGTTATTGCCCATCGCGTGAAGCGTGGAGAGTCTATTGGATCGATAGCGAAAAAGTATCGCACCTCTCCAAAATCATTAAGAACTTATAATCACCTTTCGGCAAAAAGCAACGTAAAAATCGGTCAGTATCTTTCTATTCCAATTAGCAGTTCCAAAGTAACGAAGAAGGTTTCTTATCGTGTTGCTTCCGATAAGGGGAAGAAAAAAACGGGTAGCGGAGATTATATCAGCTATCGGGTAAAAAAGGGAGATACCCTTGGAACCATCGCGAAAAAGAACAACACGACGGTTTTGGCAATAAAAGAAGCTAATCGATTGAAGAGGGACACCGTCAAGGTAGGGGAAGTCATTAAAATTGTGAGATCTGGCGATGGTAATGCCAATACAGAAACTTCTGCAAGCGATGTAAAAAGTTCAAAAAAAAAGGTAAAAGGGACAAAATCAACAAAAAAGGTTTCGGAAGGGAAGAAGAACGATAAGACCTATGTGGTAAAAAAGGGAGATAGCTTCACTCGCATTGCACAAAGTCACGAGATAGAACTTTCCCGTCTGCGGGAACTGAATAACTTGAAGGGGAAAAACGCCACTATCAAGGAGGGTCAGGTTATCGTTCTGGAATAATCAGCCAGCTTCGTAAAAAGTCCGGATGCTTCGTTGCGCTGCATCCTTCGTCACTACGGCGTACGCCAAGTACGCCTCATTCCTCATAATTTGCGCGCCTTGCCTGCGGATCTTTTTATGAAGCCGTCAATTATAGCTAATTTTGGGAAAAATAAGTTCGCATAACTTGCTTCAACACACCTTCAATAAGATCACGTATTTCCTGTAGGCGTTTTTCTGAAACTGCCTCAAACCTGAGCACGAGAACGGGCTGCGTATTTGAGGAGCGAAGAAGACCCCATCCATCTGCAAAGGGAATTCTTACGCCGTCAATATCGATAATTGGATACTCCCTGCGAAAGCGGTCCTTTACCGCCTCGACGACGCTGAACTTTATATCATCCGGGCAGTCAACGCGGATCTCCGGAGTAGTAAAGGTCTTGGGTACATCTGCCATGATGTCGCTTATCTTCTTGCCTGCCGGATCAGATAAAATCTCCAGAAGACGGATGGCAGCATAAATGGCATCGTCATAACCGAAATAGCGGTCGGCGAAAAAGACATGACCACTCATTTCTCCCGCCAGGAGGGCATGTTCCTCCTTCATCTTGCCCTTGATCAGCGAATGGCCGGCTTTCCACATGATGGCATTGCCGCCGTTCCTTGTGATATCATCATATAATGTTTGGGAGCATTTGACTTCACCGATAATGGCGGCGCCAGGATTTTTCGTGAGAATGGATCGTGAGAAAAGCAACAGTATCTCGTCACCCCAAAGGATGTTGCCCTGATCGGTGATTATGCCGAGTCGATCTGCGTCTCCGTCGAAGGCGATGCCCGCATCGGCCTTCTTTTCCCTTACCAGAGAGATGAGTTCTTTGAGGTTTTCGGGGACGGTCGGATCCGGATGATGGTTGGGGAAACGTCCATCGGGTTCACAATAGAGTTCTGTAATCCGACAGCCTAAGCGGCGGAGAATGGGAAGGGCAAATAGACCTCCGGTGCCGTTGCCGGCATCCACAACCACGTTCAAGCCCTCACGGACAACCACGTTCTGGACAAGATAATCCTGATACGTGAGGGTGATGTCCCTGGCGCTTACATCTCCAGCAGTGACGGGATCATAGCTGCCTTTTTCCATGATTCTGCGCAGTTCCTGAATATCATCGCCATAAATCGTATCCGGCCCTATGCAGATTTTGAAACCATTAAAATCGGGAGGATTATGGCTGCCCGTTACCATTATCCCGCCATCGGCCTGGAAATGACGAATGGAAAAGTACAGCATCGGCGTCGCGCAGAGGCCGATATCGATTATGGAAATGCCGGTGTCGTTGAGGCCCCTGCCGATGGTCTCGGCATAGCTTTCCGAACTGAGACGGCAGTCTCTGCCCATGGTCATGGTCTTTACGCCATGGCGACGGGCGAATGTTCCGATCGCGCGACCGAGATGGTAAACAAAATCGGAAGTCAGATCCTTGTCAACAAGACCTCTCACATCATATTCCCGAAATACTTCTATATTCATTTTTCCCCCATTTTTTTGCCCTTTAATCATAGTGGACGATTTATGTCAATGAAGTTCCCTGGAATATTGTCTTATCGATTTCCATTCTGGGGAAAATAAATAATTTCCGATGCTTTATTGATAACCATATCCGCTCCGGCATCGCTGAGTTCTGCCGCGCCTGCATGACCGGTAAGCACGCCGATGGCAAAGGCGCCAACATCTTTGGCCAGTTTCATGTCCATCCCATGATCACCTACCATGGCTGTTTTTGACGCCGGCAGTGCGAATGCCTCCAAAACCTTTATAAAATGATCCGGATCAGGCTTGACAAGCGGGGTTTCATCACGGGTAAGAACAATATCCACAAAAGAGAGGATATCGGGGAAAACGATATTCACGGCGTCCCGGCAGTTCCTGGTCACGATGCCGGTCTTGAGACTTCGCATCCGCAGATGGATTAACATCTCCCTGGTTCCATCGATGAGAGAACCATGCCGGGCGGCATTTATTTCGATATCCTTTACCAGAGCTTCTGCCTGCTGAAAATAGGTTTTTTCCTGTCCCGGGAAACGTCCGGCGATTAGTTGCTTTCCTGCGGAGATCATTTCCAGAACATAAAGGTCGCGAAGACCGTCAGAGGGAATGCCAAAACTGTTGAGCTGGTCCAGAACCGCCTTTCTCATTGACGGGAAATCGATGGTCAGACTGGCAATAGTTCCATCGAAGTCAAAAACAAAGGCCTTTAAGTCCGGGTAAGAAATCATTACGGGAGGCCTTTACCGGTTTCCTGTCAGGTAGTCTGGATTCAAGGTCTTCTCTCTGATTCTTCGTGAATGCATGTCAGGGGGTTGAAAATCAAAAACAATCCGCAGGAAATTCATGATGATATAAAAGGTGGCTCCCCAGAGAATTTCTTCACCGTCTTCATCCTCATGAATCAGACAAGGGAATTCCCATGGCCCTTGGTCTGGTGTCGGCAGCGTTTCTGTGGCCTGGATCATATATCTTCCATAGGAATCTTCCCTGAAGAAGCTTGTTAATGGAATTTCAATGATTTTGTCCACCTCCGGGTTGGGAACGGGTGTCCAGTTATTCCTTGCGATGGCGACGAGGGGAAAAATGGTCCTTCGAAAGAGGTGCAATGAATACGTCGGCAAGGATCCCAGCAGCGAAACATGCAGAGGATTCAAATGCAGTTCTTCCCATGATTCGCGGAGGGCATTGGCCAGAAATAAAGAGATTATATTTTTGCTTTCCAAGGAGGCCTCAGCAAGGGCCGATCCGGAAGATGGCGGCGAGCCGGCTAGGACACCGCTTCTGATGAAAAAGAGGCTGAATGCCCAGTCGATGAGGGGATGGAGCATACCTCCCGGACAACTGATATCGCCGCCCTGGGCAATCAGGGCAGATCTTTTTATCAGTTGCAGGACCCATGTCCCCGGTTCTCTCGGGTCGGATATGCGATCGGGGCGGTGACACAAAAGAAGCAGGACCCCGGCGGCCAGTTGGCTGGCCTGGCCGAAATGATTGTTATGCCTGATGTCTTGCCACTTGCGGGCAAAATCGCCGTCATAATCGGCAAGGCTTTTCCTGATCAAGAACGGCAGTCGATCGCTTTGCTCTAACAGGTTCATATCCATATTTATCCTGCGTTTATGGTGTCATAGATATTTCGTTCATACCAGCAGGAAAAACCTGGCATGTCGATGAAGCCGCAGTGACCTCCATGGCGCTGAATAGACAGGTGAAGATTTTGTTGATGTTTCAGACCATGGAAGTCCTCAATGGGGACGACGGGATCATCCTGAGAAATCATGATCGTGGTGGGGATAGATAAACCCGAAAAGTCCTTATCTGTGAGCGTATAGTGGCTGAAGTATTGACGGTAGTGGCTGAAGTCGGGATAATAAGGCATGATGGCCTCGGTAAGTTCCATGCACGTCCTGATTTTCATCATGGATCGGAAATCGTAAAGGCTTGGGAAAAGTATCTCTTTCTTGAGCAGGGATCGCTTCCATTTCTTCAGAAAGTAGCGGCGATAAATTGCGAGACCCTGATCGATCGCTAATGTTGCCTTGTAAGGATCAAGGGCCGGACTTACGGCGAAGACATGGGACAAAGCGGGGATGCTGTCTTTCTGATTATGTTTCAGGGCGAGACGGAGGGCGTAATTTCCGCCCAGGGAAAATCCGACGATATAAACATGGCCTTGCCTGCATAAACGAGCTATGTGCTGCATGGCTGTGAAGGTTTCGAGAATCAGGGCGCCGTGGAAAAGTCCTTCATTCAGGTGATGAGATTCCCCATGGTCTCTAAGATTGAGTCTGAAAATATCAAAACCTCTCTGGAAAAAAAAACACGCCGTGGAGAGGATATACGTAGAATCGGCGCTCCCTTCCCAGCCATGAATGAGGGCGATCAGGCCGCGGCTGTTACCTCCCGGTTGCCTTGAGTGATAACCAAGGAGGCGAACGCCGTTGCCGCCGTCAAGGATGACCGGCACTGACGCTTGCCGCAACGTCTCTTTTTCCCGGAGGCGAAATTTGCTCCTCCCCAAAAAGGTCTGGATATGGGGATTACGAAAAAATAATCCCGGAGAAAATTCTTCGTTCATATAATCATAACGATCTCATAAATAGTACGCAAAGCGGTCAACAATGATAAGAAAAGCCCGGCTGTATGCCGAGCTTGTGAGGAGCATTATGGTGGCGGTGCAGGGATTCGAACCCCGGACACTGCGGATATGAGGCCCCAAAAGTCAAAATTAATGAGTCAGGAGAAATGGAAATCACCTTTAAAATTAACATATTAGAGGCAATGGCAAGATTAGCAAAATGACTCTTCAGACCTTTATTTTTATTAAGTTGGCTCAACAATAGCTCTATGAAGAAAGATATATGATTGACAAAAAAAGTCAACAAAAAACAGCGGCGCAAGCGGCGCCCGTAGCGCGACCGGCGGCGTCGCTGTGAGTGGCGGTGCTGGTGAGTATGTTGGTTGGTGATATGAAGTGGCAAAAGGTGATTATAGACATAAGATGAAGGCTCAAGGTGTATATAATATCAATGACGGGACTTATCAACAAGGCGTGGTCGCGCCTTTCTGCGGAGCTCGGCGGCCTCGCCTTGTTGGTAAGTCTTTCGATGTAGTAACAGGGGGGGTTATTCAATGGTTCAAAAACGTAAGCGGCTATTTCAAAAAGATTTGTCTCCCTTTGGTCTTGGCGCTTTGCTTAATAATGAGGCCAAGAAGGATCAGAAATTGTGTAATTTAAAGAATGGTATAATTGATGATATTTATAATAAGTATAAAGATATGAGAATTAGGGTAGATGGGGGGCGTTCGCCTCAGATGCAGAATGATCTGACGGGCGAGATTACAACTTTTTCTGTTAGATCGCGTTGGAATAGTGAGTGGGACTATGGGTGGTTTGTGCGTGAAAAGCTTTACAAGCAAGTAATGGGGTTGAGGTCAACGGTTCATATGGTTTTGACTGTCCAGCCGTCAAAGCTTCAAGAGTTTATACCTGATTGGTGGTTTTATTCAGATAAGTTATATTTAGCGGTGTTTGGAGGCTATATAGTAAGGAATTTTTTGGCGAACTTAAGGAAAAGAAAAAAAAGGCGTGGTGAGAAGTGGAATTTTATCGGTTGGTCAATGGAGTTTACAAAGGCTGGTTATGCTCACTGGCATATGCTTTTTTACGGGCGGTATATTGCGCCTATTGATGAAATTCATGAGCTGTGGGGACTCTGTGAGCCTCAAGGGATCGATATCAAGCAAGGGGTCAACGGTGGGGCTCGTATAGCTTCCTATTTGTGCAAGTATATTTCAAAAAGTCTGTCTTTGCTTCCTCATTGTTCTGAAAAAATGATTCCTGCTTTTATGTATTATTTTAATAGGCGTCTTTATAATCTGCGGCATAGGATTGCCTTTGTTAGCTGTAATGAGTGATGAGTTCATCTACAAACAAAGGATTTTCAGCCTAAAAGTGAGGCGAGGATTACCAATCGAACTGTGTGTCCTAAAATCCATAACTACTTACAATATGCTCGTCCGTGTTCAAGGTCATGGCGATCCATTCCGGTGCGGAGAAAGACCTTGGATGTCTTTTTATCCTTGACCGTGTAGACGACATTCCCCTCCTGGTCCAGGTATCGCATCCGCTCCTGCGAGAAAGATGCCCGGATGATGTGGCTGGCCAGGCTTTCCGTGGCTGCGTTGTCATCTTGTGAGATACGGTAGCCGCAGAAGACAGGGGAAACCCGAATCTTTTCATATGCGGTGCGCATCCGGATATTCTGCTTGGCGATTTTCCCTTGTGCAGGAGCATCTTTAATACATCCCCTTGTTCACCTTCCGAAGTTTCCTGATCCTTTAACTGTTTGTCTCCAGCCAATCCTGCTTCACGAAATCCATAACTTTTTTCATTCGCTCCGAATGGATGTGAATGCCCTCCCAGTTCGGAAGGCCTGTGATCTTCTGCATCAGCAGGCCATCTTCGTCAAACCAGCGCAGGAGGACTCCGCCAAGAAAATATCCTTTCTTCCGCAGTCTATCCACGGCGTCACCTACTGACGGCGATGCCAGCTTCAGCCATGCCTGAAGAACCGTATGGCCACTTTTCATCAGTTCTTCCTCTTGCCTCCCAAAGACCCGGTCGAAATCCGCACCGGCTTCATGGACAATGAGACGCCACATACCTGAGTGTCCGACCGTTTGTACGGATACCTCTGTTTTCTTTCCCGCCGGAAGGGTGTCCGTAGACGGCAGCAGCGTTCGTTTGTCCTCGATGTTCTCATAAATAAAGGGAAGAGATTTATTATAGACGGCAGGGATATATACGCTGTGGGGTTTCCGGGCAAGAACGCCGAATATGCAGACTGCCGACACGCGCCCGCTGGCGCTTTGTTCCTTTTCATAGGCCTCCGCCGGCATGATGTCGAGCGCCAGACCGGTTTCAACCACAGGAACCTTCAATTTCGCAATCGCCCGTTGTGTATAGGTATGGTTGCAGACCGCCTCGCCGTACATGAGTTCTATTCCGAACTGTTTGGCCACGACCGTAAGGCCGTAATCGTAAAGGAGACCCGATATCCCCTGGTTCCGGTCCTGAAGCCTTGCCACTGCAAGCCCCATCTCGCGCACGCCCTTGTATGGCGCGAGCGGGTAGATCGCGGTGAATCCGGCAATGCGGTTATCTGAACTCCGGGCGACAAAGGGGATGAACTTCTCTTCTTTCACGGCGGCCAGCAATTCCACTGGATCGTAAATCATCCCAATGGGGAATTTATCCCCGTAAACCTCTTTAATGAGGTCTGTTGCTTCTTGTGCATCTGCGGTCTGAAAGGGTTCGATTCGATATGTTCTTTTCTGCATGGTTTTGCCCCCTTATTATGGTGTGTGTGGTTTTTGACCGCTTTCTTTGTCGCCGGTGGCAGGCAATGCCATCGGCCTTAATCGGTCAACGCGGAATCATTGATAACCGTTCATAACATTTCATAATTGATGAAAGCTGTAAAGCGAACATTTCAGGAAGCTATACGTAACAAAATCTGATTTTCTTATTGATGTTGATATGTTATGTTGTGTTTCCTATTGTCATAAAGTCCTGCATCCGTCAAGTTGATTTTTGATGACAATGTTACCAGATCAACCGCAAGGAGTTATCCATGGCCGCCCCCACAGCTTTTTGCGGAGCAGGGCGGGGGCGGTTGTAGGTAACTCCTCCTAACCATATGGTCCCCTGTTTTGTGCACTGTTTTGGCTGCAAACCGTTCGTTGCATTATCACCTCCATCGCCTTAGAGTAATCCCTCTGAACTTTTAGATTTGATACCCGGCAATACCGCTGGGTGGTTTTTACATTACTGTGTCCAAGAAGATCCTGGATGGTGCAGAGATCGGCATCTGCATTGAGCAGTTGCGTGGCCATCGTGTGCCGGAGATGGTGGCAAGAAACTCGGAGTTTCGCCTTATGGGCATAATACTCCATACGCTTCTGTATGCCGCGTATGGAGATGGGATTTCCAGTACAGGTACCTTTTTCGACCAGAAAGATTCTTTTAGACTTGGATGGTGGCCTCACCTTGAGATAGGCTGCCAAAGCAAGGAAAGCGTCGTTGCTCATATAGACGATCCGGTCTTTGGAACCTTTGCCATCTTCAATGATAATTTTACGTTGTTTAAAGTCCAACACACCCAGAGAGAGATGGGCGACTTCTTCGACACGAAGGCCACACCTGATCATCAACATAAAAATGGCCCGATCCCGAAAGCCTTTCACAACGCCAAAGAAAGCTTCCACTTGCTCATCTCGCAAGTGCCGGGGGAGGGGCTTGGGCATTTTGAGGGCATGACTCTGACGAACGGGATTTATGATGGATACATGCTCCTCTTCACGCAGATAGTGATAAAATTGGCGAACGCTATTCACATTACAGTTGATCGTCTTGGGCTTGAGCCTTTTTCTCATAAGATGATCGATGTAATGCGAGACCTTCGCGTGCGTCACGTTTTCTACCGGTACATCCAGCCAAATGACAAAGGACTTGATGGTATTCAAGTAGTTCTTAACTGTGTTGGGCGAGCAGTTCCGTCGCTTCAAGTATCGTCGCCAGTTCATGAGGCTGTCGGTCATCATCGCTGTTATCCCTCCTTTCTATCCTGGACATGGCCTTAAAATACTCCTCTTCACGCGTCTTATCGGTAAGCCGGGCATAGCGCCGCGTCTCTTATATCCCCCGATGACCTAAAAGAACTTGGAGACACTCCAGCCGCATCCCGGCATTGAGAAGCTCCGTGGCAAAGGTGTGACGAAGGCTATGGACCGTGTATCCCTTTTGGATCAGGCCGGCCGCTTGAACACACCGCATAAACCTTGTACGGGCGGTACTGTAACATATACGCTCACTCACCAGCCCTCGGCCGCAGAAAACATACTCCTTCCATTTCGCCCGCTCACAAAACCACGCCTCTAAAGCATAGATGGCATCCTCACTGAGATATACGACTCTACCTAAACGATTCTTCTCCCCCTCATAAATCTCTATCTTGCGCTCTTTGAGATGGATATCGATCATTCTTGTACTCAGTAACTCCCCGATTCGCATCCCCGTTCGTAATAACACCAAGATCATCGCTCGATCCCGTGTGTCGTCAATAACAGACAGTAGCTTCTGTACATCATCTGGGTCCATCGCCCGGGGTAACCGTTCTGGCATTTGCAACCGGATTCTCCGGAAAAACACCTCGGGTGAAACAATCCCCTCTTCCATCCAGTAACGCAAAAAGGCGAAAATGCTCACAAGCCTGGTCCTGACCGTCGTAATCTTGATTCCCCGATCCTGCTCCCGTTCAATAAATACCTCTATGTCCCCTTTTGTAATATCCTCAAGACGATCTTTACCGCTGCCCTTGATCATGCCAAGAAAGAAAACAATCGACGTAAACACACTGTACAATGTCTTGGGCCTGCGATTACGGCGGGGCAAATGGCGGAGATACGCA
>Ga0247842_10009119_pt1 | contig 10201 bp, 8 predicted proteins | sample LaCruzMarch2015__3_FD_192411 | JGI IMG/M metagenome (GOLD analysis project Ga0247842, IMG submission 192411) | Freshwater microbial communities from meromictic Lake La Cruz, Castile-La Mancha, Spain - LaCruzMarch2015_19m | ecosystem: Environmental > Aquatic > Freshwater > Lake | place: Spain... | reverse complement strand
TCAATAATAATACCATTATCAGGTTTTTCAATATCACTAAAATTATAAATACCAAAATGATTATTAAAGAATTCATTTTGATCTGCATCTTTATTAAAACTAAACTTAGAATCAAGTGATATTGCTATTTTTTTATTCTTTGGATTATTTATTTTTACTCCAAGGATTTCTGCATCAGATTCAACATATGGAATACCATTAAAATACTTCACTTTTCCAACAACATCTTTACTATCTAATAAATGTCTTTTTTCAATTTGAGGAGTATTATTCTCTTGAGAAAATGCATAAGTTCCCATTAATAATGATAAACCAAATGCTCCAGAATATAAAATATCTTTTAATCCCATAGTATTTATTATTAAATTATTATTAATAAACCTCATTTTATTGGATTTATAAGAATATCTGTATTGTTTTATATCAGATGAATATTCCTATTTATAGGAAATTTAAATGCGGGAGGTAGCATCTAGCTCATCTTGACAGATCACTAACGAAATAATTTGGCTTAACTTAACCCGTTGATAACTTTAATCTTTTTTGATTTATAAATATCTCTATTCTCGAGTATATAAAGAATTTTCTCAACATTATTTTCTATTTTTAGTATTCTAGAATTTTCTTTTAAACGTCTCCTGCAAAATTCACATAAAGAAATACCCTCGTCTTTTGCTTGTTTTTCAGCTAGTTTTTTAAGTTCAGAATCCATCCATAAATGAATCTTACTGTTTTTTCTCATTTTCTTCGATTATTCTGTTTAATTTTTCAATCATCTGCTTTAATCTGAAAATTATCTCTTCACTAATATCAGAATTCATTTCACTTTCCATTGACCTGAGAAATTCTCCTATTAGCAATTTTAATATAATTTTTATTTAAATCAAATCCAATGAAATTTCTTCCAAGTTTCTTAGAAACAATCGCAGTTGTTCCAGAACCCATAAAAGGATCAAGTACAATTCCATTCTTAGGGCATCCCGCCATTATGCAAAATTCAGGAATAGTTTTTGGAAACATTGCAATATGTTTTTCTCTGCTAGGCTCTAATGGAAACATTATGCAATCTCCAGGATTTTTTCCTTTTGGATTTGCTCCTCCCTTATCTCTATAGGGTATTCTTATGGAATCTAAATTAAAGTAATAATTTTTAGTTTTAACAAAAAAGAATAAAGATTCAGAAGTTGTATTTAATCTGTCTTTTGAACCTGTGGGCATAGAACTTCCAAAAGAATCCTTAGTTTTATAATTCCAAACTTGTTTTACCCAAGTTGTATCATTTCTAAGAATTAACCCCAATTCATCTTGACATTTAATTGCAACTCTAAATGGAATCAATAATTTTTGTTTATATTGCTTCCAATTGTTTCTAGACACAATTAAACTTTTATAATAAGAATCTCCAAGATTAAGCCAAATAGTTCCAGTGGGTTTTATAACTCTTTTACACTCTTTCATTATATTAACAATCTTATTAATAAAATCTTGAGGATCTTTTTCTCTGCCTATCTGATCTTCAACATTATAATCTCTTAAATTCCAATAAGGCGGACTTGTAACAATACAATCAATAGAATTATCAGGCAATTTTTTCAATCCATCTAAAACATCTGTATTGTAAATTTTGTTTAATTTAAATTTCATAAAAAAATCATCTAAAATTATCTTATATACTCAGGCGTAAACTTTTGCATAGACATTTGTCTATGCTTTTGTCTATGCAATTGTCTATGCTTTTGTTTATGCCTCGATATTTAAACCTGTTCTAAATCAACTTTCCATGAAAAAATGTTTAGTATGCAATAAAGAACTTGAGAAAGATGATGAAGAAATTTGCCCTACTTGTTTTGATTTTTTCAAATGGAGATATAGGGGTTTTCCTTTGAGAAAAAGAAATTTGTTTATTTATTTAAACAAGAAAATAAGAAATTCTGGCTCAATTAAATTCAGGAGGAAAAAATGAAACAAAAACATCTAGCACTGCTTGGTTTAGTATTCTTTGTAACAGTAATCGCTATTCAGTTTGTTTTAGCTGTTGATTTTAATCAGCCAATTTCTGCACAGGATAAGGCAACATTTGATCAGATACTTACACCTGTAATGAAGATCTATAATCTGGCAAAGTATATTTCAACAGCTATTGCAGTAGTTGTTCTCTTATTTGCAGGTATCAGCTTTATAACATCTTCTGGAAATCCTGGCAAAAGAGAACAGGCAAAGGAAATAGGTATGTATGTATTTATAGGGCTGGCAGTAATCTGGGCAGCTCCTTGGTTAGTTAACTTCATGGTAGGTTAGCATGAGAAAATATTTTTTATTTTGGGTGTTTGCACTGATATTCTTAGTGCAAACCCCTTTTATTTTTTCTTTAGACTGTAATTCTATTTCTTCTGCTAATTATAATACTTGCATAAATATATTGAATTCAAATCTGACTCAACAAGAAAAAGATATCTTTATATCTAATTTAGATTATAAAAATAAATTCTTTCCTGATCATGATTATATTTTTCAAAGAAATACTAATATTAAAATAATAAATCCTCCAACAGGAGTTAAAACCTATAATGGGCAGTTTGTAAGAGATGCCTGGCTTAGTATTTTTACAACAATGCCTTCTATTGTTTATAATGATAATTTATATGTCCCTGATAAAACAAAAGTTCTTTCAGGATTTAATTATAAAATAACTACTCCTCAAAATTATTATGAATCCTATTATCCTCAAACAAATCAAGGAGATTGTAAAAGGGTTTATACTTTAATCCAAAATTATTCTGAAAATAAAGTTTATGTTAATAATGTTTATCAAGGAAGCGGAAAGTTAGTAGAAGTAAATATCAATTCTGATTCTGAAATAAAAGCACAATATCAAATAAATGTAGGATTTAATATAGATCATTATAGGTGGGAAAAGTATTGTGCTTACAGAAGAAATGGCAAATGTGTTTATTCCTATAGATGCAGTTTTAATTATAATGAAATTCAACAAGATAGTATAAGTGTACAAGATACTCTTAAAGTAAAACATTATTCAAATAACTTAATCGGAGATATTAAAACAATAGATTCTTACGGAGGAACAAATAGAATAAGACCTAATTATTCTGATTCATTTTATCTTAATTTTAATGATTCCTATTTTAAGTACAATAAATTTACTTATGAGGTTAATTATTCAAAAGAGCCTTATTATGTTTATACTTTAAGAGCCTATGATTATAATCAGGAGACTTCTAGTAATCTGTTAAAAAATGGAAATGACTTGATTGTAAAAAATACAAATAACTGCAAAATAAAAGCATTTAATTTTTTTAAGATAATTGAAAGAAATTGCACTTCTGAAAATTCAAATATTTCTATTTATGTGGATACTGATAAATTAATTTATATTCCAAATGAAACCATCCAGGTTTATGTTTATCCTAATAATATTTCGGTTAATTTAAGCTATGGAAATCAAAGCAAAATAGCAAAAGGAAATTCTAGTTTTATTGCAAATCTTCAAAATAATAAGATTTCAGCAGATATAAGTGATTATCATTCTGAAAAAATAATATTTGTTAAAGATAAAGAAAAAACAAACACAATATTTAGTCTTTCTATATTTGGAGTCCTAAATTATTTCTTTTATGTTGCTTTAAAAAAGTGTTTTGGAGGAATAATATGAAGAAAGCATTGTTTGGACTCTCCTTGCTCCTTGTTCCATTAGTAAGTGCAGAAGAAGAATGTGGTCTTTTGAATTTATCAGCTTGTCTTCCTCAAAAATTATATGATTTTTTTATAAATATTCTTAATTCACCGATTCAACCTTTACTTACATTAACAAAGGCTCTAATGACAGAACCAATAAAACTTGAAGCTTTTGTTTCATTATGGGCAATTATACTCTATGTTTTGTCTATATTTTATGGCTTGTTAATGCTTTATTCAGGTTTTAATTTTATGATCTCTGGATATGATGCTGCAAAAAGAGCAAAGGCAAAAGAATGGTTTAGAAATATTTTTATTATGATTGTTTTAGTTCAGGCTTCTTACTTTATTTATTCAGCAGTAATTGATGTTAATAGTTTACTAACTGCAGGAGTTATTAGTTTAGTTGATCAAAAATTCTTTTTAATTACAGCAGATAATATTGTAAATATTGGTTTGCAGTTCTTTTTTGCTTTTATCTATGTTATAACTTTAATACTTACTGTAATAATGCTTACTTTTAGATATATTATTGTTGCAGCAGGAGTTGTTTTTGTTCCAATAGGAATTTTTCTGTATTTTATACCTCCTGTTAATAGTTATGGCAGACTTATTCTTAATTTTCTTGGAACCTGCATTTTTATTACATTTTTTGATTCATTAATCCTTTTAGTATGTTCAAAGTTAATTGATATTCCTATATTTCAAAACTTTAAGATTTTAGTAATGATTACTGCATTTGCTATTGTTAATTTTCTTATGTTTTATTTTATTATATTTTCAGCTTTAAAATCTGCAGTTAAAACAGGAGAACATACTGCAGGAATAGCCATGGCAGTTGGAAAATATTTTATATGAGCTATCAAATTCCACAACAATTAGAGTATAGCGAAAAAATAATGTTTGGTTTGACCTTTAAACAATTATTATATGGATTTGTATTTGGAATCTTAGCCCTGTTATTTTTTAAGAATATACCTAATGACTATCTAAAATATACTCTTATATCTTTATCGTCTGGCATTGGAATCTGTTTTATGTTCCTTGATTTTGAGAATTTGATCAAAAATTACAGGATTTATTTGAATTCTAGGAAATTATCAAAAGGAAGTTATAGAATGAGAAAATTCTTAGGAATTAAAGATATAACTAAGAATCTTATCATTTTGTCTGGAAATAAAAAAGTATCTGTTTTAAAAATTCAGCCCATTAATTTTAGCATAAAACCAAAAAATGAAAGAGAGTCTATAATGTTTTCTTTTCAAAGATTTCTTAACTCTCTGGATTTTCCAACCCAGATTTTGATGAAAACCGAGAGTATAAAGCTTGATAGTTATCTGAATACTCTTAAATCAAAGATACAAGATAAGAATTTCCTTAATATTTTTGAAGATTATAAAAAACATCTTGAAGAGGTTATTTCAACAAAAAAAATAATGAACAGGGTTTTCTATATTATTATTCCTGAATCAGGAGACATTGAAATTCAAACAGAAATCTGTATTGAAAGATTGCATGCGTTAAATATGAAGGTTGACAGGCTTAATTCAGTTGAATTAAAAAAACTTCTAATAAATCATTTTTCAGGTGATGGGGAAGGAGATTTGATTGATGCAATATCTCCTAAGAATATAGAAAATCACTCAAATTATTTAGAAATTTATAAATTAAATGAGGATGAAAAATCAAAGGATGATAAAAAACAAAAAGATAACAAGAATGTCAAAGAAAGTAAAAAGGAAAAAGAAAGTAAGGAAGATAAGGAAAAGGAAAATAAAAAAGTAGATCAGAAATTTTATAGAACAATTTATGCAAATGGTTATCCAAGAAATGTTGAACCTGGATTTTTAGATAAGATTGTTAGTTCTTTAGCTGATTTTGATTTAAGCATTCATATAAAACCTTATCCTATTGAAAATATGCTTGTAGATTTAACAAGAGAACTTCAAAAACAACAGGCAGACCTATACGCAATGAAAATGAAAGGAATATTTAATCCTTCTTTAGAAATTCAATATCAAGATACAAGAGGAACTTTAGAAAACTTGCAAAAGGGAGAAGAAAGACTATTTAATGTAAGTTTATACATTAATTGCAAAGCAGATTCAATAAAAGAGCTTGATTTACTTACTAAAAAAATAGAATCTGAATTAAATAGTTTAATGATTCTTCCAAGGATAGCAAGACTCCGAATGTTGCAGGGATTTAAGGCTACTGCTCCTTTAGGAATTGATGAATTAAATATCAATAGAAACATTACAACAGATGCTCTTTCAGCTTTCTTTCCATTTACAAGCCAGTTTCTGCAAGTTGATAATAGTGGGATTTGGTTAGGACTCAATAAAAACAATATTCCTATAATAAAAGACATTTTCAAGCTCCCAAACCCAAATGGGCTTGTTCTGGCACAATCTGGAGGAGGAAAGTCATATTTTTGTAAGTTATTAATTACAAGATATTTACTTAATGGAACAAAGGTCATGGTAATTGATCCGCAAGGAGAATATAGAGGTTTAATTGATAAGTTTGATGGACAAAGAATAGACCTTTCAAGAGATTCTGATACAATGATTAACCCATTTGATTTAATGGGACATGACTATGCTGAAAAAAGACTTGCTTTAATGGATTTAATGCAAGTAATGTTAGGAAAGTTAACAGATCCTCAAAAATCTATAATTGATAAAGCAATTTCTCAAACATATAAAGATAAAGGCATAAATAAGGACCCTGACACCTGGAACAATACTCCTCCAATATTAGGAGACTTACTTAAGGTTCTAAAGGCTATGGAAAAGAAAGCAGTACAAATAGAAAGACCTACCTTACAAAGCCTAACAAATAGACTCGAAATGTATGTTGATGGAGTTTTTAGCTTTATGAACAAGCACACAAACATTGATTTTGATAATAGATTTGTTTGTTTTGATATTGGAAATCTTCCAAAGCAAGTAAAGCCTGCAATCATGTTTTTAGTTTTGGATTATATTTATATGAAAATGAGGTCTAATCTAGATAGAAAACTTCTTTTAATTGATGAATCCTGGTCATTACTTTCAAGAACAGAAGATGCAGGCTATATATTTGAAATAGTTAAGACTTGTAGAAAATTCAACATGGGTTTATTATTGATTAATCAGGAAGTTGAAGGATTGCTTACAAGCCAGGCAGGAAAATCAATTCTAGCTAATTCAGCCTATACTATGTTAATGAGGCAAAAACCTGCTGTAATTGATAATATCTGCCATACATTTAATCTAAGCCAATCTGAAAGACAGCATCTTTTAACTTCTGCTGTTGGAGAAGGACTTTTAATAATGGAAGATGATCATAGTAAAATTAAGGTTATTGCATCTCCAGAAGAACATAAGTTAATTACAACTAATCCTGATGAATTAAATCAAGATAAAAACAAAGAAAAAGCAAAACCTACAATTGTTAAAAAAGGAAGAACTATTAATATTAATGTTGATTCTAGTATTGGATTTTTTAAATACAATAATGTAAGTAAAGATGAAAGAGATTATTTGTTAAAATTAGGATATAAGATTTCTTCTAATAGAAGTATAATTTCAAACAAAAAAGAAAAATATCTTTTAAGACCTAGATCAAATGAAGGAATACCTCACTTTTTTTTAGTTCAAGATATAAAAAGATTTTTAGAAAAAAATAAAATCAAAGTTGAAATCTATCAAACAGTCAAACCTGATTTAGTTTTTGAAATAAATAAGAAAAAATATGCTATTGAAGTTGAGAGCGGAAAATTATATTTTAAATATAAGAAAAAATTAATGGCAAAAATAAAAGTTCTTAAAAAAACCTATGGAAAAAATTGGTTTTTTGTTGTAACAAACAGAAGATTTACAACTAAATACTCTGAATTAGGAATGACCTATGAAAAAAGGAATATAATAAAGAGTTTATTAAAAGTTATAAAAAATAATAAAAATAGCTAAAATCTGTCACCCCATTTCTCTATGTTTTTTTACCATTTTCAAGCATTTTATCAAATATAAAGCTTTTTTGAAATGCTTATTTTGTCACCACACTTAATAGACCTGCAAATACCAAGTGACAAGATATTATTCTAATAAGGAGGATAAAAGCTATTTATTATAAAAAATTAATTCTAGTATTGTTAATGATAATGGTTTATTGATAATAAATATTAATAGTGCAAGAGACTATAATAAAAACTAGAATTAATTATCTTCTCTTTCTTAATTTTATTATCTCATTCTTTCTATTGACCATCTTAACAGAATAAAATATAATGATTGTAAGTATTATCACAACAATAATTACAAATATCAAAAACATCTTCCAGCTAATCTTTAATCTTTCCAATAAATTCATTCCAGAAGGTTGTTCTCTATTCTGGTCTGTATTATTAACTTCAGCAACATAAGTCTTATTTTCTTCTACTTTCCCTTTATCTTCAGCACTTAATTCTTCATGTATGTTTTTAATAGTAAGATTTGTTTTTTTATTTACAATTCCGTTTAACTTAACATACAAATCATAAAACATATCATTATTCAAATCAAACTTTTTCTCATCACCAATATTAAATGTAACATTAATAGGATTACTTCTTATTTCAATAACAGCGGTTTTATCATTAACTTCTTTTAGTTCAATATAATGATCCTCTCTTATTCCATTTCCGTTATTACTATTACCCACTAAAGTTTCAATTAAATTTCTTTGACCAACTGGTATTTCCAGATTGTAATTAACATTTCTCACGACCTTTCCAAGTGTATAATCATAAAATCTTTTATTTGTATCTGAAGTTAAAGCAGTTGTTCCTCCACCATAAGAAGGAGTTGTAGTTGTTGCAGGAGCTGTTATTGTAAATGTAATAGTTGAAGAATTTCCAATATTATTCAAAGCATCAGTGCAATTAACATAAGCACTATAACTTCCAGCAGATAAACTTGCAGTTATCTGATTATTTGTCGCAACAATAGCACTTATATTGAGATAGGAATTTCCATTAACATAAACAGAGCAGTTTTTTACACCTGAATTATCACTTGCATCAAATACAAAAATAACATTATAACTGCTTCCTGAATAGGAAGCACCTGTTAAAGGAGAAGTTAAACTAATAATCGGACTAGTCGTGTCTTTAACAAAGGCAATGTTACTGCTTCCAACATTACCAAAAATATCATTGCAATAAACAGTCCAGCTATTGCTTCCTTCTTTAGAAATAACATTTGTAAAATTAATGCCTGCATTAACAGATGATGAATTCCATAATCCACTATTATTGCTATACCAACATAAGCTTAATCCCATATTATCTGATGCAGTATAATTAATAGCGCTTATATTAACATTATAGGTTGTATTTAATGGGTGGGTTATACCTACTGTTGGAGAAATATTATCTTCATTGCTTCCCATTGATTCATAAGTCTGGTTTTCAGGTCTTTCAACACTTCCTGAAATGTTCACAGAAGAATTAGTAGAACTATTTGCTCCCATAACTATTCCTTCATCTAGATAAAAAACATGTCCTGTTATTGAAACAGTTGCCATTATTCCTAATTGACGTTCACCTGTCACATTAATTATTTTTTCAGTATTTATACCTAAACTTTCAGAATTAATTCTTAAAACATAATTTCCAGAGGAAGTAAATGTATAATCAATTAAATCTTGAATATTCTTTGAATAACTTCCTTCTTGATTAAAATAATAATTTGCAATGTTTTGAGTTGTGCAACTTTGTTGCACAGTAGGATTATTGATTTCTGTGCAATTTTCAACAACAGAAGAAACACTTTCATTAACACAAACATTTATTGTTTCATTATTTTCATTTAATTGCAAAGTGCAATTCTCAACAACATTATCAATTGTAATATTCTCGCAAACCTGTGAAAGATTATCAACACTCATATTGATACAAACATCTGTTGAATTAACAATTGAAATAGGAATTAATTGTCCAGCAAGAAAATCATTAAAAGTTATTTCACGAGAAGCAACAGCATTCTCATTTTTTAATAATCTTATATTAATCAGAGTATTATTGGGAATTAAATCTCCTTGTTGAATGGTCATGACAATCGAGCCATTTAATTTATCTCCTGTATTATAATTGCTTTGAACATCTGAATTAAATTCAGAAATAACTTTTCCAGTCATGCCTGATTTAAAAAACAAAAATAATATCCCTCCTAAAATTAATAGTGCAATAATTATTAAAACTATAATTAGACTTTTATATTCTTTTCTTCCACTTTTTAACAGACTTCCTCTTTTCGTTTTCATTCTAAAAATTCAAGAACAATTAAATATATAAACTCTTGCATAATAATAATAATAATAATAATAATAATAATAATAATAATAATAATAATAATAATAATAATAATAATTTTCACTAAAAAAAGGGGCAAAATGAGACAAAAAAATAATCAACTTTTAGCATTTTTCTTAGTTTTATCTTCGATAATTTTATTTTTAATTGCAGTTCCTGCAATTAATGCAG
>Ga0247842_10009118_pt1 | contig 10201 bp, 8 predicted proteins | sample LaCruzMarch2015__3_FD_192411 | JGI IMG/M metagenome (GOLD analysis project Ga0247842, IMG submission 192411) | Freshwater microbial communities from meromictic Lake La Cruz, Castile-La Mancha, Spain - LaCruzMarch2015_19m | ecosystem: Environmental > Aquatic > Freshwater > Lake | place: Spain... | reverse complement strand
AGGTGCAAGCGGGGCAAAACTCAAATACGCCCCCAGAAATGGCGCCACAACTCGGCTGATACGGCCTTCATCTCCCATGCACATCGCGATGATCTTATGAGAATGCTTTTGCGCGTAAGGAATCATGCTCAGAACCTTCATATTATCTTCAGCGCTTTTAGCGAAAGTGACAATTTTTACCACAGTGGCACCGTTTTCCAAACACTTATGAAATATTTCTTGAAGTTTGGCAACCGAAGGTGTTTTTTTAATATCATGATAGGAAACAATTATTCCGGTCACACCTCCTTGCTTTGCGCAATAATCGCGAAGCTTGCCAATGGCGGTCTTGCCCTCCGAAAGCTCAATATCAACAAAGTCCGCTTTCAAATCGATTGCTTTTTTCAGCAAATCCATTTTTTCTGTCTTACTATATTCCGCTATTTGTTTGGCTTGCGGCAACTCACTTGCTGGAAGATCCTCCTCCTTTTTCCTGCAGGTAACAATTATTTTAACCGAGTCCGCAGCGTTGCGGATAGCCCCAATCAGATCATCCAGATTTCCTTCGGCAATCAAATCCATCCTCAGTTCAATGAAATCTGCAAGGAGGCAACTCCGCTCAATTTCATGCAGTGCCTCTTTGTTTGTCTTTGCCGTAATCGGGATACAGATCATAATCCACCTTCCGCTTTGGGGTATGATCCTAAGATTTTCAAATAAGTTGTTTTCTCTTTTAGTTCTTCAAGACATTTTTTTATTGCTTTATCATTGACATGTCCAATCACATCCACAAAAAAGAGATATTCCCACAATCTTTCTTTCACGGGATGCGATTCTATTTTGGATAAATTAATCTTGCGTCCGGCAAATGACGACAGGGCGAGATGCAGCGAGCCGGGTAAATCTTTGGTAGCAAATATCAAAGAGGTTTTATCATTTTCTGTGGATTGCCCTTCGCCTTCACCTATTACTAAAAACCGCGTCATATTGGATGGATTATCCTCAATACCATCTGCGAGAATGTTCAGACCGTAAAACTCGGCGGCAAGCTTACTGCCTATTGCCGCCTCCGTCTTTTTACCTCTCACCATCTGCACCGCGGCGGCCGTGCTCTCCATTTCGCCTAGCGTACAATTGGGTAGATTCGTTCTAAGCCACGATTGGCATTGGGCTAACGCCTGGGGGTGCGAATAAATATTTTTAATTACCTTCATGCCTTTTGCCGAAGAAATTAAACACTGACTGATGCGCAGATAAATTTCTGCCCGAATTTTCAAGGGAGTCAAAATTAATCTGTCCAATGTCACATTAACCGAACCCTCAAGAGAATTTTCCACGGGGACCACCCCCCAATCCACTGAACCTTTTTCCACTTCATCGAATACGCGCGCAATTCCGCTCTGCGGGAAAAAAGAGCAGGATTCTCCAAAATGCAGGCGCGATGCCAAATGAGAAAACGATGCTTCCGGCCCCAGAAAAGCAACTGTTGTCGGCTTCTGCAAATCACGCGACGCGGAAATAATTTCCCGGAATATCGCATTTACTGAAGCTTGCTGCAGCGGCCCGGAATTCAACTCCTGCAAATAATTATAAACTTTAGCTTCCCGCGCGGGATCATATACATGGATTCCTTCCTGTCCTTTAACTTCACCAATCAGGACAGAAATCTGCGCTCTCTCATTTAAGAGGCGGATAATTTCCCGGTCTTTGTCTTTTATGCTTTGCCTTAAACCATCCAATTTCGGCTGCTTCATTACTTCATCTCCTCAATTACATCGTAAATCAGTTTATTGGCAATGCCACCATTGACAAAAGGCATACCGATTTTCTTCAACAGCACAAAATGAACAACATCGTCTTTCTTTTTCTTATCCATCGCCAATCTGGAAATTATATCATCCGCAGAAAAATCGCGCGGAATATTCACTGGTAATCCCGCACTCAGGATTATTTCTTCAATGCGTTTAACTTGTGCGGTATCGAGATATTTCTTTTTTTCGGAAATACGCGCTGCCGCAATCATACCCAAAGCAACACCTTCACCATGAGATATTGTGTATTGGGACACCGCTTCAATAGCGTGTCCGAGAGTGTGGCCGAAATTAAGAAGACGACGCAAACCTTGTTCTTTTTCATCGATCTCGACAATTGATTTTTTAATGCGGCAGCAGTTTTCCACAAGTTTCGTGAGCAATACTGAATCTCTGCTTTTTACCGCATCCATATTATCTTCTAACAAACGAAACAATTTTTCATCATCAATAATGCCATATTTAATAATCTCGGCAAGTCCATTGTTAAGCTCTTTTTGGGGCAGTGTTTCCAGAAAAATCAAATCCGCGAAAACAGCGCGTGGCTGATAAAATGTGCCCAGCAGGTTTTTCCCATACGGCAGGTCGATTGCTGTTTTTCCGCCGATGCTGCTATCCACCTGCCCGATAAGTGTTGTCGGTATCTGAATGTAAGGAATCCCCCGCATGTAAATGGATGCGATAAAACCAACCAGATCACCCACAACTCCACCACCTAAAGCAATTAACATCGTACTGCGGTCAGCACCCAATTCCAGCAGTTTTCCCACAATGTCCAAGGCTGTATTGATATTTTTAGAAGACTCTCCCGCGGGAAACTCAATGAGATTTATGTTTAATCCAACATCTTTTAAACTATCAATCATTTGTTTGGCGTAAAGACTTCCCACACAACTATCTGTAATCAGGACATAACGTCCGGCCTTAAAATTTTTTGTAATAATTAACGACATCCGGTCGATAATCTTATAGCCGATACGAATTTCGTAAGACGCTGATGTTTTTTTATCGAGATTAACTTTAATTAATCGCATATTTAGTGCCTCATCGCCGCGGCAATAGCCCTGACGTCATCCATTAACTGATAAAACTTTTCCGGTTTCAGAGACTGCGCTCCATCAGATACCGCTTTTTCCGGTTCCGGATGCACTTCCACAATGATGCCATCAGCACCAACGGCGACAGCGGCGCGGGCAAGTGGAATGACATAATGCCAGTTACCGGCAGCGTGACTGGGATCAACAACAACGGGCAGATGCGTAAGGCCCTTGAGCACCGGAACGGCGCTCAGATCAAGTGTGTTTCTTGTCGCTGTTTCAAATGTTCGAATTCCGCGCTCGCAGAGGATGACATTGGGGTTGCCTGAGGATAGAATGTATTCAGCGGACATAAGCAACTCCTCTATTGTGGTCATCATACCTCTTTTCAAAAGTACTGGTTTGCGCGCCTGGCCTACTTTTTTCAGAAGCGCAAAATTCTGCACATTACGCGCACCAATCTGCAACATATCGGCGTAGCTTTCGACGAGATCAACGTCAATGGGATTGACAACTTCAGTTACAGTTGGCAGGCTTGTCTTCTGACCAACCTGATCCAGGAGCTTCAATCCTTCTTCTTCCATCCCCTGAAAGCTGTAGGGTGAAGTCCGCGGTTTGAAAGCGCCGCCTCTTAAAATCTGAGCACCACCCTTTTTCACAATGTAGGCGCTCTCCAGCAATTGCTCTTCGCTTTCAATCGCGCAGGGGCCGGCCATCACAACAAATTCCGGGCCACCTATTGGAATTGAACCCACGGAAACAATAGTATTGCCTTCATGCGATTCGCGACTCGCCAACTTATACGGTTTCAAAATCGGCATGGTTTTCTCAACCCCCGGTAAAGACTCCGCATATTTCAGCACAGCCTTATCCCGATTGTCACCCACGGCGCCAATAATTGTCCTCTCGACGCCGCGCGAAGGATGCGCTTTGTAACCAACGGATTCGATCCAATTGATTACCTTATCAATTTGTGAATCTGTTGCTTGGCTCTTCATTACAATAATCATGTTTTCCCTCCTCCTGAATTACTTGCGAATCCCGCTTTGCGGGATCGTTCAGTTAACCAATTCTGCGGCACTTCGTTTGCACAATTGGAACTTCACGAAAAAAGGCCATGGCTTTTGCCGCCATGGCCTTAAAAAAAGAAAAGCCATGGGAGCTCTTTCGATCTACCCATGGCTGTTTTGGTTTATTTTACCTTACCAAAGCCTCCTCAGCAACGGGCAGACCAATGCAAAATAAGTATAAAACTGATAACCATATATATTGTTGTTTGCATTTAGTTTTCTGTCCATCGTGAAAATTCCTTACCCTTGTTGGAAACTCATATAAACAATCTGAAAATTATTGTCAAGAAAAATCTTTTAAAAATTTTGAAATATATGTTAAGGATAACCATGCTGAATTCTCTTATCGTCTTAATTATTGTTTGTGGTGTTTTAAGCCTCATTTTTTTTATTGTCGCGATTGGCGCGCTGCGCCGGAAGAAGCTACTCAGTTCACTAATGCGCCTATTACTTTCAGCGCTATTTTTAGCCCTCTCTGCATTATTTGGAACGATCACAATAGCTACAGTTGGCTACAGGGCACTTACTTATGAAGAGACAGCGGCAACAGTCAAAATCGAACCGCTGGCCGCAAAATCATTCATGGCGCATTTTACATTTCCCGATGGCCGGCATTGCTCCTACAAATTGGCAGGCGATGAGCTTTATGTTGATGCTCACATTCTCAAGTGGAAGCATTTTGTCAACATCCTGGGTCTGCATACGGCCTATGAGCTTGATCGTGTAGCTGGCCGTTATATAGATGTTCAAGATGAACTGGTGGGTCCCCGTACTGTATTTCTCCTCTCGCAAGACAAACCGCTAAACATGTTTAATCTGCGTCAGCGCTACTTTTTCCTCCAGAACCTACTGGATGCTGAGTATGGATCTGCCGCATTCATCAACTCAGACAAACCGGCCAGCTTTGATATAAGAGTATCTACGACAGGGCTTTTAATCAGGGATAGTCAGCCACAATAAAGGTCTCTGTATATTAATCAGATAATATCAGACTAATTCACCGCTTCTGTGGAATAATCTCTAACCAATAATCATCAGGATCATTGATAAAGTAAATACCCATCGCCTTGTTTTCAAAACAGATGCAGCCCATTTTTTCATGCAGGGCATGGGCGGCGGCAAAGTCATCCACCTTGAAGGCCAGATGAAATTCGTTATCGCCAAGATTGTAAGGCTCTTTACGATCTTTAAGCCAGGTTAACTCCAGTTGATGCGACAACTGACCGTCACTTAAGAAAACTATGATGAAACTACCGTCCGACGCTTCATGCCTCCGAATTTCCGTCAGTTGCAGTGCCTCCTTATAAAAGGCCAGGCTTTTTTCCAGATTTATAACATTGAAATTGTTGTGGGCAAAAGTGAATTGCATAAAGTTTGTTCCTTTCATACAAAAGTGCCTAGGCTACCAACTTTTTGTCATTGCGGATAGCCTACCGCCTGAACCAGAATAATTTTCTGCTTGTCGCGCAGCTTCATATCTTTGGAAAGAGTCTCTCTGTTGACCATGCCGCGGATAACTGTTGCCAGCCCTACGGATGCGCAATACAGATAAACGTTCTGGGCAATGAAACCAGTATCAGCAGACGAGTATAACTTTTTCTCTTCATCGTTTGCGACAAAGCTCATTTTCGAATAGTCAGCCACATATATCAATTGCAGCGGCGCGCCGGTTACCGAGCTTTTTGATGGTTGAAGAAATTCAGTCGTGTTTTTGCGCAGATCGTTTTTCAACACAGGCTCGAGCACATGAGCTTTGGCGTTATAAAGATAAAGGCCTTCTTCCATCGCGACATAGACATCAATTTCCTGCCAGTTGAGTGCAGTCGGGGCTGTGCGTTTTCCGCTGTCCGGACGGTTGATGCCACAGGCCGCCCACATCAGACTGGAAATTATTTCAATCGGCAGTTTTTTAGCACTGAATGAACGAGATGTTTTTCGCTCCTGCAACGACTGCATCAGGGATTTCCCGCCTTTCAAATCCGGCGGCAGCAGTTTAATCGGACTCAGTTCAGCAGCAATTAAAGAAGAAACAAAACAAAATATAACAACGACACTCAAAAATACTTTTTTCATCATAATACCCTCCAATAGTTTTAAAATATTTTTTGTAATAAAGTGTTGAATTTTACTTACCTTCACCATTTAGGTAAAGCATTAATTTCCAATTTGGAATTGTAGTGATGATTACGAGTCTAATCAAGCATTATTTTCATGGTTGATCACGGGTATGAACCCCAAAGCAAGCTTTGGAAACATATTTCGCAGCAAGCTGCGGGGTTTTATACCCTCCGCTGTGCGGGATTTTTCAACTTACCAATTCCGCTACGCTGTCGGAATTGGAGTTTCACAATAAATTTTTGTTGACTCCGAACTCATTTCCTGATTTCTATAGCTCAACAAATAAACTTATCAGAGGTGAGATCATGTATGAAAAGAAACCTTGGTTAAGATTTTACGAGCATGTTCCGCAAACTATTGATTATCCTCGCGTAACTATGTACGAAGCCGTCCGACAATCGGCTGATCGCTGTCTTGACTCCATAGCCTATGACTTTCTCGATTACACTTCTACCTATCGTCAATTCGTCAGTGAAATCGATAAGTGTGCCGACGCGCTTGCCGCAATCGGCCTGAAAAAAGGGGAGCGGATCACGATTTCCATGCCGACTTCTCCGCAGGGAATCATTTGCTTCTATGCCGCAAACAAGCTTGGCGCTGTCTCCAGCATGATTCATCCTCTTTCCACAATCAAAGAGATTGAATTTTATCTCAATGTGGCAAAAAGCCGTTTTGTTTTAACCCTGGACGCTTTTTATAGCAAATTCAAAGATTTAAAAGAAACAACTCCTCTGGAAACACTGATTCTGGCACGAATTCCTGATTATCTGGGCACACTCAAGCGCATCGGATTTAACCTGACCAAAGGCAGGCTTATTCCGAAAGTTCCGCCTGATCCGATGGTCAAATGGTGGAAAGATCTGATGAACGGGAGCTACCCTAATGCACCGCAAACACAGATGGATACGGATGAAATGGCGGTAATCCTTTACAGCGGAGGCACAACCGGCGTGCCCAAAGGGATTATGCTCTCCAATATGAATTTTATCAGCGAGGGTATGCAGGTATCCGAATGGGCAAAACTCTCTGACGCTGATTCCATTTTAGCTATTCTTCCCATTTTCCATGGTTTCGGTTTAGGCGTCTGCATAAATGCCTGCTTCATGGGCGGCGGCAAAAGCATTCTCGTGCCACAATTTACACCGGAAACAGTTGCCCAGATTATCAGCTCCAAGAAACCATCTTTTGTCATTGGCGTACCTACCCTTTTCGATGCCCTGAGCCTCAATCCAAAAATGCACAAGACCGATCTTAGTTGCCTGCGGGCGACTTTCAGCGGCGCTGATTCACTACCGCGGCCAGTCAAAGAACGTTTTGAAGAAATGGTGAAAAATCAGGGGGGAAATGTACGTCTGCTGGAAGGCTACGGTCTGACCGAAGCCGTGACAGCAATTATGGCCATGCCCATCAACCATTACAGGGAAGGCAGTATTGGAGTTCCTTTCCCTGATATGCTGGCAAAAATCGTTCGGCTGGACACCACCGAAGAAGTACCCTGCGGCGAAGAAGGAGAGATCTGCATCTGCGGCCCGGCGGTAATGATGGGGTATCTGGAACATCCCGAAGAAACAGCCGCTACGCTCAAACAGCATGCCGATGGTAAAATCTGGCTGCACACCGGAGATATTGGTACTATGGATGAAGACGGTTTCTTCTATTTCAAACTGCGACAAAAGAGGATGATTAAATCTTCAGGTATGAATGTCTATCCCGCGCAGGTCGAAGATATTCTCTACCGGCATCCTGATGTACAGGATGCTTGCATTATTGGAGTACCCGATCAGGCTCAGGTTCAGGTCGTCAAAGGGATTGTCGTTTTAAAAAATCCGGCAAAAGCAGGCCCGGAGATGGAGAAAAAATTAATAGATTATTGCCGTGAACATCTGATCAAATGGAGCTGTCCAAGAGAAATAGAATTTCGCGATAGTCTGCCCAAAACACTTGTCGGGAAAATTGCCTTTAACAAACTGGAAGAAGAAGAAATTGTCAAATTGAAGGCTGCCGGAAAGTATAGCGGAAATTGAAAATTGAACGCGTCGCAAATCAAATGCGCGCATGGATTAACATTAAAGTTTATTAAGGAAATATAAATGGAAAATTTTACTGAATTTAAAAAAATCACCACTGACCCCTATACCTATTGCCGTAAGTATAAGGAAGAAACGGGCAAAAAAATTGTCGGTTATACCTGTTCCTACACTCCGGAAGAAATTATTTACGCCGCGGGGGCTCTTCCTTTCCGGCTTTTCGGCACAGATGAGGGAATTCATCGCGCGGATATCCATCTGCAATCATACTGCTGCTCTTTGATTCGGGGCATTCTGGAAGAGGGGCTTTCCGGAAGGCTGGATTTTCTAAATGGAGTCGTTTTCCCGCACACATGCGACTCCATCCAGCGTCTCTCTGACATCTGGCGCTTGAATATCATTCCGACATTTCACATCGATCTCGTTTTACCGGTAAAGCTCAATACAGCCAGCGCAAGGCAATATTTGATTGATATTCTGGGAAAATTTAGAAAAGATTTGGAGAGCGCTCTGGGTGTTACAATCACGGACGCGGCACTTACTGATGCCATCAAAATTTATAATCAGATCCGGGGGCTTATGATAAAACTCTATACTCTCCGTGCCCAAAGACCGGAAATACTTAGCGGCAGTGTTTTCCACAGCATCATCAAGGCGGCCATGATTATGGACCGGCAACTCTTTTTGAAGGCACTAACACAAATCGTCGCGCAACTGGAAACCGCTCCTGCCGGTAAAATAAAACCGGGCACCAAAAAACTTGTGATTACCGGGAGTATTTGCAGCCATCCGGATATTTACGATATCATCGAGAATGCAGGCGGAGTTGTCGTCTGGGATGATCTTTGCACGGGAGCGAGATACTTTGAAGGTATTCTGGATGAAAAAGTTCCCCCGCTTGAGGCGATAGCACAAAGATACCTTGATCGGGACATCTGCCCGGCAAAGCACGCGGGGCTTACAGAACGCGGCGAAAGCCTTGTCCAAATGGTTCGGAAACAAATGGCTGACGGGGTTATTTTTATGTTGCTTAAATTTTGTGATCCCCATGCCTTTGATTATCCTTATATAAAAGAATTGCTGGATCGTGAAAATATTCCCTGCATGCTGCTGGATATGGAAGAACAGCTTCCGGCAGGCGGGCAATTGCAGACACGTTTCGAAACGTTTATTCAAATATTATAAAAATGGACTTAAGTAATAAAAAAGGACTTAAAATGAAAAAACAAATATCGGAATTACTAAAACTCATCGGAATCTTTTTATTCGGCAAATTCAAAAAATTTACGATGCGGTTCAAAAAAACGAATACGATGAAAGACATTATGCAGGTTTATTACTCTGAGGCCAAATCGGCCAGGCTGACCCGTAAAAAAGTGGCCTGGATTACCAGCGGTGGCCCTGTGGAACCACTCATCGCGATGGATGTCATTCCCGTTTATCCGGAAAATCACGGCGCCATGATCGGAGCTTCCAAAATGGGTACCGGACTTTGCGAAACGGCGGAAAACATGGGATATTCCAGCGATTTATGCTCTTACGCGCGAGCTGATATCGCCTGCTCCACCATCAACGGCGGCCCCATCGGCGGTTTGCCCAAACCCGACATGCTGGTTTGCTGCAACAACATCTGCGGCACGGTACTTAAATGGTATGAAGTTCAGGCGCGTTATTTTAACGTACCTCTTTTTGTGCTGGACACGCCCTTTTGCCACACCGGTTATTCCGATGAGGTGGCCAGTTATGTGCGCGCGCAGATCAACGAATATATCTCTTTTATTGAAAAAGCCTGTGGAAGGAAATTTGATTATGACCGCGTGAAAAAAGTGGGGCAACTTTCTTTTCAGGGGCAGAAATTATGGCAGGAGGTCCTGGATACGGCAGCCCACAGGCCCGCGCCTTTAAGTGCTTTCGATGCCTTTTATCATCTTGCCCTTATCGTCACGCTACGGGGCACTCCCGAAGTTATTGACTACTACACAGCGCTTATAGCTAAAATGAAAGATCGCATCGCCCGCGGCATCAGCGCAGTTCCCAATGAAAAATACCGCCTGCTCTGGGACAACCTGCCCATCTGGCACCGCACTCGTTGGCTGTATGATAAATTCGCCTCGCACAATGCTTGCCTGGTAGCCGATACTTATACATCCGCCTGGTGC
>Ga0247842_10009112_pt1 | contig 10205 bp, 3 predicted proteins | sample LaCruzMarch2015__3_FD_192411 | JGI IMG/M metagenome (GOLD analysis project Ga0247842, IMG submission 192411) | Freshwater microbial communities from meromictic Lake La Cruz, Castile-La Mancha, Spain - LaCruzMarch2015_19m | ecosystem: Environmental > Aquatic > Freshwater > Lake | place: Spain... | reverse complement strand
CATCAACAAAAGACGGTCTTTCTCAATCTCACTCCGGATCTTAAGAAGACCCTGAAACGTATTGGTCTGGACACGCTCTTTCAAACCACTGACAATGAGTAGGTGTTAAACCCGCGCTGTTTGGGTAAATACTATAATTGAAAAAAGATCTGCCGAATGTCGGATGAAGACAACGACGCAAAGCGTGTCGGGTCCGGGACAGAGACCTACACCACGCTTGCAGGCTTTACCTCAGGTATCACCGCAGTGATGGCAAACACGGCTAACAGCACGGCGCATGGCGGCACAATCATCCATGACCCGGAGAGTGACACCTTCGCTGCAACAGTCAGGTGCCATGATCCCAACGGGGAGTTGTACTTCGTGAACTTCTCCCGGACGCAGGTGTCGATCACCTCGTACTCGGATGACTCGATCCGCACCGTGGTCGAGACCTGGGCAGACGGGGTAACTGCTCTCGCGTGAGGTGAGTACCATGGTGGACAACGAGATCCTCATCATGGCGCTCTTCCTGTGCGCCGGGTTGCTCGCCTACGTGATCATACCGGGGCTCCTCGTCATGTGGGACCGGGTGCTCGACCACATGGAGGACTCCGCAAACTGGGTGCAGGGGAAATAATCCCCTTCACTCTTCTGTTTTTTGGGCATTACGGTCTTCGTGCAAATGTGAACAATCGGATTTTTTGTACCTGTTCATGCGATCTCTCATATCCTTTGACGCCTCCTTATTTTACCGTCAGGTCCACCTGCCGGTTACGGGGATATCGCCGGGAGAACCATACGCAAACGCAATATCCGCATTTCCAGCAGTGTTGGTATTCCGGAGGTAGTACACGCCATTACGGTACATACCGATCGTGTCGATGCCATCGCCATTCCAGTCACCGGTTACCGGTTCATCTCCAGGAGAACCATACGCAAACGTAATATCCGCATTTCCAGCGGTGTTGCTGTTCCGGAGGTAGTACACGCCATTACGGTACATGCCGATCGTGTCGATGCCGTTGCCATCCCAGTCACCGGTTACGGGAATATCGCCGGGAGAACCATAGGCAAACGTAATGTCCGCATTTCCAGCGGTGTTGCTGTTCCGGAGGTAGTACACGCCGTCGCGATACATACCGATCGTGTCGATGCCGTTGCCATCCCAGTCACCGGTTACCGGTTCATCTCCGGGAGCTCCATACGCAAATGTGAGGTCAGCTACTCCCGCAGTGTTGGTATTCCGGAGGTAGTACTCGCCATTACGGTACATTCCGATAGTATCAATGCCATTACCATTCCAGTCACCGGTTACCGGTTCATCTCCGGGAGCGCCATACGCAAACGTAATATCCGCATTTCCCGCAGTGTTGCTGTTCCGGAGATAATACACGCCGTTGCGGTACATGCCGATCGTTGATGATGACCCGTCTGATGTAACGCTGATATAATTTGTCCGGGTTTTGGTAGTACTGCCAACCGAGTTGGTTGTAGTGAGTGTGACGGTGTAAGTGCCAGCGCTTGTATAGACATGAGAGGGATTCTTGAGTACGCTGTAACTCCCGTCCCCGAAATTCCAGATCCATGATGTCGGTGAGTTGGTTGATGTGTCTATGAATTGAACGGTGAGTGGACGGGTTCCTGATGTGGGAGTCCCCGTGAAGTCTGCACCCGGACGGTCAGTTACCGTGATGTAGTTTGCCTCCGTACGGATATTCGACCCGGCTGCATTTGTTACGTTCAATGAAACTGTGTAAGAGCCAGCGTTCGTGTACGTATGGACAGGATTCTGTTCAGCAGATTTAGAATAATCCCCGAAGTCCCATGACCATGATGTGGGAAACCCGGTAGAGGTGTCAGTAAACCAGACGGTAAGTGGGGCTGGACCTGATGTGATATTGGCAATAAAATTCACGGTAATTTTGGATGACCGCGAAAACATTTGAATCCGGTGATTGTCTGTGTCGGCTACGTAGACATAACCTGAAGAATTAACTACAACACCAACCGGAGAATTAAATTGCCCGTCACCAGAACCTGATCCCCCCCATTGTGTCTGATATCCCCCGGTAGAACTGAACTTCTGGATCTGATTGTTGTCCATGTCAGTGACGTAGATATTGCCTGACGAATCAACCGCGACGCCATAGGGACCAAGAAACTGCCCTTTTCCGGATCCTGATGATCCCCACTGCGTCAGATATAACCCGGTAGAACTGAACTTCTGGATCCGACTGTTGCCCGTGTCAGCGACATAGATATTGCCCGACAAATCTACTGTGACACCGTAGGGAGTGATGAACTTCCCATTGCTGGTTCCGGACGAGCCCCACTGCGTCAGATATATCCCGGTTGAGCTGAACTTCTGGATCCGACTGTTACCGGTGTCAGCGACGTAAACATTACCCGCCGAATCTACTGAGACGCCATAGGGACCAAGGAACTTCCCGTCTTCCGATCCATACGATCCCCACTTCTTTAAAAATGTCCCGGTTGAGCTGAACTTCTGGATCCGGTTGTTGCCCGTGTCAGCAACGTAGACATTACCCGCTGAATCAACTGCAACACCGTACGGATATTGGAACTGCCCATCTCCCGACCCCGGTGATCCCCACTTCTTTAAAAATGTCCCGGTTGGACTAAACTTCTGGATCCGACTGGTGCCCGTGTCAGCAACGTAGACATTACCCGCTGAATCAACTGCGACACCATACGGATATTGGAACTGCCCGTCTCCGGATACCTCGGTGCCCCACTTTGCTGAAAATGACCCGGTTGAATTGAATTTCTGGATCCGGTTGTTGCCCGTGTCAGCGACGTAAACATTACCCGCCGAATCTACTGCGACACCATAGGGACGGAAGAACTGCCCGTCGCCAGATCCCTGTGTCCCCCACTTCCCGATAAATGTTCCGGTAGAACTGAACTTCTGGATCCGATTGTTGCTCCTGTCAGCAACGTAGACATTGCCTGCCGAATCTACTGCGATACCTTGAGACCATTCGAAATTCCCGTCTTTGGGTCCATACGATCCCCACGTTGCTAAAAATGTCCCGGTAGAACTAAATTTCTGGATACGGTGGTTTTCTGTGTCTGCGACATAGACATTGCCCTCCGAATCTACTGCGACACCATAGGGATATCGGAACTGCCCATTTCCTGACCCGTCAGTGCCCCATTTTGCTAAAAATGTCCCGTATGAATTAAACTGCTGGATACGGTGGTTATCCGTGTCAGTGACCGAGATATTTCCCGATGAATCTATTGCGATATCTTTTGGGGAAGAGAACTGCCCGTCTCCCGACCCTTCAGTACCCCACTTTGCTAAAAATGTCCCGGTAGAACTGAACTTCAGGATACGGTGGTTATTCGTGTCAGCGACATATACATTCCCAGACGGATCTACTTCGATACCTTGCGGTGAGGAGAACTGCAAGTTCCCTGATCCATACGATCCCCATTTTGTTAAAAATGTCCCGGTAGAATTGAACTTCTGGATCTGATTGTTATCCATATCCGCAACGTAGACATTGCCATCAGTGTCTACTGCAATACCCCGGGGATTTTGGAAATGAATGCCTGAACCCCATTGGTTCATAAACACATACGATTCATTGCCGGAATTGACTGTGATGTAGTTCGTCCGGGTGAGGGGATTGCTTCCTGCAGAATTCGTTGCAGTCAACGAAACCGTGTAGGTGCCCGTGCTGGAATAGTTATGAACTGGATTCTGGGAATTGCTGGAATTTCCGTCCCCGAAATTCCAGTTCCAGCTTGCTGGCGCGTTAGTTGAGCTGTCGTAGAACTGCACGGTTAGCGGTACGGTGCCGGAGGTCGGTGATCCGGTGAAGTTGGCGACGGGGGTCACGATTATCGGAGTGACCGTGATGTAACTCGTCTTTGTGGCAGTGTTGCTTCCCGCAGAGTTGGTTGCAGAAAGTTTAACCGTGTAATTCCCAGCACTGGCATAGGTATGAACCGGGTTCTTTGCTGAGGCATTCACAGACGATCCATCCCCGAAACTCCAGTTCCATGATGTTGGCGTGTTGGTCGAGTTATCCGTGAACTGCACGGTCAGCGGTGCCGTGCCGGAGGTGGGAGCGCCAGTAAAGCCAGCAACCGGGGTTACTGCGACCGTGATGTAATTCGTCCGTGTGAACGTATTGCTTCCCGCAGAGTTGGTTGCAGTTAGTTTAACCGTGTAATTACCAGCACTGGCATAGGTGTGAACCGGGTTCTTTGCTGTGGCATTCACAGACGATTTGTCGCCGAAATCCCAGTTCCAGCTTGCTGGCGCGTTAGTTGAGCTGTCGTTGAACTGCACGGTCAGCGGTACCGTGCCGGTGGTCGGCGAGCCGGTGAAGCTGGCAACGGGTATTATTACAGTAACATTGATGTAATTCGTCCGTGTGGAGGTATTGCTTCCCGCAGAGTTGGTTGCTGTCAGTGATACAGCCCAGGAACCGGACCGGGTGTACGTATGAGAGGGGTTCTGGAGTATGCTGGAACTGCCGTCGCCGAAATTCCAATTCCAGCTGGTTGGCATGTTGGTTGAGATATCAGTGAACTGCACGGTCAGCGGTGCGATGCCATAGAGGGGAGTGCCGGTGAAGTTGGCAGCAGGGGTGAATAGCCGTGCAAACTTCTGGATCCGATGGTTCGATGCGTCAGCGACATAGACAATGCCCGATGAATCAACCGCAACACCGACGGGATAATTAAACTGCCCGTCACCGGATCCTGATGTTCCCCACTTTGCTAAAAAGGTGCCGGTAGAACTAAATTTCTGGATCCGATTGTTCAGACTGTCAGTGACATAGATATTGCCCGTCGAATCAACTGCGATACCGGAGGGAATGGAGAACTGCCCCTCACCCGAACCATACGATCCCCACTTCGCTGAAAATGTCCCGGTTGAATCGAATTTCTGGACCCGGTTGTTTTCCGTGTCAGCGACGTAGATATTGCCGGACGAATCAACTGCGATATCTTGAGGATTCTGGAACTGCCCCTCACCCGAGCCATACGATCCCCACTTCGCTGAAAATGTCCCGTCAGAACTGAATTTCTGGATCCGATTGTTCAAACTGTCAGCGACGTAGACATTGCCCGACGAATCAACTGCGATACCCCCCGGATAGGAGAACTGCCCCTCACCCGAACCATACGATCCCCACTTCGCTGAAAATGTCCCGTCAGAACTAAATTTCTGAATACGGTGGTTCCCTGTGTCAGCAACGTAGACATTACCCAATGAGTCTATTGCGACTCCACGGGGCGATGAGAAATTTCCGTCACCCGACCCTGATGATCCCCACTTCGCTGAAAATGTCCCGTCAGAACTAAATTTCTGGATCCGATTGTTCCCTGTGTCAACGATGTAGATATTGCCGGACGAATCAACCGCCTCACCGTTGGGTTGGGAGAACTGCCCATCTGCGGTGCCCTCTGATCCCCACTTTGCAACAAACGCATACCATTCACTGCCAGATGCAGATCCAATTTCATCCGGATATATACCCGGTGCAGAGTTATTCACTCTATCTTGGATAGGATCATGAAGATCTGTCAATTCACCACGGATGCGCGGATCCGGGTCCTCTGCAATTGATGGAATCCCCGTGGTTTCAGGAGCAACAACAACCTCCGCCGGTATCTCATTCACTGATAGTGTCGGGATAGTGATAGTCGGATCCTGCGCGTTTAACTGGACTGTGTCCTTGTGCGCTATAGAATCCGGTGTCAGGTTTACTGGTTCTCCTGTTATTGATACATCTGAAAGATTAGAGACGCCTGAAACAAGGCTTACCATGCAGAGAAGAGCTAACGTGAGCCACACGATCTGCTTCAATAATACGGGTCTGTTCATACCTTACAACTCCATAGTCAACAGCATAACGAGCTGTCAGCTGTCATCCAGAATCCAATTTCTCAATTCAGCAGTATGTCATCTTTATCTATGCGACACGATAAATATTCCCTTTTCAGATCGGGTCACAACATTTACACCCCAAAAAAATGGGTAACACATTATTTAGAGATCCCCCTCCTGATCACTCCTTGTTCTTCACCTCGCCTGATAATACTCATTCACGTTCCCTACAACGTAGTGCAGGATATACAGTGCATCCGTTGAAGTAATCTTCCCGTCACGGGTAGTGTCTGCATAATCATAGGTGGGCAGCGATCTCAGGTTTCCGACAACGTAATGCAGAACATAGAGCGAATCGGTGGACGTCACCTTACTGTCATAATACACATCACCCAGTTTCCCGCCGGTAAACTGGAGTCCCACAACAGATTGCCCGCTGACCGGGACCGCTGTGACGATGAACGTCGCGTTGGTCGTGGTGTATGATGGAGTCGTCCATAGGAATGTACCATTCCGCATCTCTTTCACAACCGGCAGCGCTGATATCGCAAGTGGGCGGTTGAGCTGGTATCGCATCGGGTATTCGACCGCGACGCTGATCACACCTCCGCCGTTCAACGTAAGATTATATGTGTCGGTCTCGTTCCTGAGGGCGTTCAACTGCTCCGGAGCCGTACGGGTCATGCCTGCCAGTGAAACGCCGTTTTCAGCAAGGATCACGGTCGGTTTGTATGCGTGGTCGACGAGCGTGACCGCGAAGTCCCGCATCGATCCGGCAGCATAACTGATGCTCGTATTCACACCGATGAATCCAGCTTTCGTGACATTCAACTGGTATGTCCCAGCCGGGACAGGACAGAACCGGTAGCTGCTCATGTTGGTGACATTTAACGGCACCGACGCACCTTCGAGGGCAATCCGGTCTGCGAGCATCGGGTTGCCGTTCCCATCAACTACCCGTACCTGAATGCCTCCACCGGTTCTGAATGTGCCGTTCTGGACGGTGGTATTGGCAATCTGATTGATTGGCGGGATCGAAATATCGTCCAGTGTAACAAGAGTAAGCCCGAGATCAGAGTTCAGCTCAGTGATTTGTTTTGACTGGAAGGTTACGTTCGCGAGCCATGCATTGCCATTCGGATACCCACTTGCATTCGCATATGCAATCGTAATCGGGCTCGACAGGTTTGTCGGCGCTACCCCTCCAGAGGTTACGTTCACGGTTTTTGCCGCGACGATACTCTCATTGTAATAGAGCTTGAATGTTACGCTGCCGGCTTTGGGACTGAATGTGTTGTTGAGGTATACACCAACCGTTGCATTCTGTCCTTCAGAGACTCCGGAGGCATTGGTTACATAGAGCCGGTTCGGAGGTTCTTCCGTGACTGAGATGTAATTCATCAGTGTACTTGGATTGTTGCCTGCTAAGTTTATCGCGTGTAGGGTGACGTTGTATGTACGGACATCTCTGTACGTGTGAGCGGGGTTCTGGAGGACACTGTAATCCCCGTCGCCGAAGTTCCAGATCCACGAAGTCGGTGTGTTTGTCGACAGATCCGTGAACTTGACGGTGAGTGGACGGGTTCCTGATGTGGGAGTCCCCGTGAAGTTAGCAACCGGGGGTTTAAACACCGTGATGTAGTTCGCAACGGTCCGGGTATTCGACCCTTCTGCGTTCGATATGTTCAGTGAAACCGTGTAGGTTCTAGTGTAGATACCAGTATTATAATAGGTATGAACCGGACTCTGCACCGTTGCATTGACGACTGAACCGTCCCCGAAGTCCCAGCTCCACGAGGTAGGGAAACCTGTCGACGTGTTCGATGTGTCTTTGAACTGGACGGTGAGCGGGGCTGTGCCGGATGTGGGATCAGCAGTGAATTTCGCGACAAGTCCAGTTACCGTAATGTTGTTCGCAACGATCCTGGTAGACCCGGTTGTATTCGATACGGTCAGCGAGAACGTGTAAATCCCAGGTTTCATATATATATGCTCCGGGTTTTGGGTTGCATTCACGAAATCATCCCCGAACGACCAGTTCCATGATTCCGGTAAACCCGTCGATGTGGCATTGAACTGGACGGTGAGCGGGGCAGTACCAGACATAGGAGTGGCGGTTAAGTTGACGGTAAGTGCAGCATCCCATACAAATTTCTGGATCCGATGATTGTTCGTATCAGCGACATAGATCACCGTGCCCGATGAATTTACTGCGACACCATCTGGATAGTGGAACTGACCAGTTCCGGCTCCCAACGAACCCCAGCCTGCTAATAATGACTGGGTTGTATTGAACTTCTGGACCCGGTTGTTGTTCCGGTCAGCGATGTAGATATTGCCCAATGAGTCTACTGTTACGCCATGGAGCAAGTTAAACTGACGGGCTTCGGTTCCATTCGATCCCCACTGTGCCTGATATGCTCCGGTTGAACTAAATTTCTGGATCCGGTTGTTTTCGGTATCCGCAACGTAGACGTTACCTGTTGAATCTACTGCAAGACCTCGGGGCGACATGAACTGCTCGTTACCGGATCCATACGACCCCCACTGTCTCGTATACGCTCCGGTTGAACTGAACTCCAGGATCCGGTTGTTTTCGGTATCCGCAACGTAGACATAATAGCCCGATGAGTTTACTGCTATACCCGTGGGACCAAGGAACTGCTCGTCTCCTGATCCCCGTGTTCCCCACGTTCCCTTAAATCTCCCGGCTGAATCGAAAATCTGGATCCGGTTGTTACCAAAGTCAGCAACGTAGACATAGCCCGATGAGTTTACTGCTACCCCCTGGGGATAGGAGAAATTCCCATTTTCTGCCCCTGTTGAACCCCACTTCGTTATAAATACCCCGTTTGAATCAAACTTCTGGATCCGGTTGTTTTCCGTATCAGCAACGTAGACGTTACCTGTTGAATCTACTGCTACGCCATGGGGAAAATATAACTGCCCGTTACTTGACCTTGTCAACCCCCATTTCGCAACATATGACCCAGGGGAACTGAACTTCTGAATCCGGTTGTTTTCTGAATCCGCGACATAGATATTGCCCGCTGAATCTACCGCGATACCTTCGGGATGATAGAACTGCCCGTCTCCGGACCCGGATGAGCCCCACTGCGCCACATATGTCCCGGGGGAACTGAACTTCTGAGTCCGGTTGTTCCCCGTGTCTGTCACGTAGATGTTTCCCCCCGAATCAACCGCGACACCAACCGGGACTTTGAACTGCCCGTCTCCTGCCCCGAATGAGCCCCACTTCGCTATATATGACCCGGTGCTACTAAATTTCTGGATCCGGTTGTTTGACGGGTCAGCAACATAGACATTGCCTCCCAGATCTACTGCGACACCTTCGGGATGATAGAACTGCCCGTCTCCGGATCCGGATGAGCCCCACTTCGTTACAAACGATCCTGTTGAACTGAACTTCTGGACCCGGTTGTTGTAACTGTCAGCAACGTAGACATTGTTCGCTGCATCTACAGCAATCCCATAGGGGAAGCTAAACTGCCCGTCTCCGGATCCGGATGAGCCCCACTTCGTTACAAACGATCCTGTTGAACTGAACTTCTGGACCCGGTTGTTTTCCGTGTCAACCACGTAGACATTGCCCGATGAGTCTACTGCGACTCCACGGGGCGAGGAGAAATTTCCGTCTCCTGCCCCGGATGAACCCCATTTCGTAATAAATGACCCGTTCGAATAGAACTTCTGGACCTGGTTGTTTTCCGTGTCAGCCACGTAGACATTGCCCGAGGAGTCTACTGCGACACCATACGGATTCTGGAAATGAATACCTGATCCCCATTCAGTACGAAACACATACCGTTCACTGCCGTTAATAGTGACGTTGGCGACCGGTCCTCCCCCGGGATTGACCGTGATGTAATTTGTTCGTGTGAAGTTATTACTGCCAGCCGTGTTGTTCACAGTCAGTGTGACCGTGTATGTACCGGCTTCTGTGTACGTGTGAGTATGGTTCTGGAGTACACCGTAACTTCCATCCCCGAAGTTCCAGATCCACGAAGTCGGCATGTTGGTCGATAGATCCGTGAACCGGACAGTGAGCGGGGCGGTTCCGGATACAGGTGTGCCCGTGAAGTCTGCACCCGGACGGTCAGTTACCATGATGTAGTGTGCCTCCGTACGGATATCCGACCCGGCTGCATTTGTGATGTTCAGTGAAACGGTGAAAGTACCAGCATTCCTGTACGTATAGTTAGGGTGCTGTTCAGTTGATAGAAAACCATCTCCGAACGACCAGTTCCATGAGGTTGGGAAACCCGTTGAAGTGTCAGTGAACCGGACAGCGAGCGGGGCTGTGCCATTTGTCTTGTTGGCAGTGAAATTC
>Ga0247842_10009108_pt1 | contig 10210 bp, 9 predicted proteins | sample LaCruzMarch2015__3_FD_192411 | JGI IMG/M metagenome (GOLD analysis project Ga0247842, IMG submission 192411) | Freshwater microbial communities from meromictic Lake La Cruz, Castile-La Mancha, Spain - LaCruzMarch2015_19m | ecosystem: Environmental > Aquatic > Freshwater > Lake | place: Spain... | reverse complement strand
CCCTCAATTCTCATGGGAAGATTCTTTAAGTTCAGGACTGCCGCCAATTCATTAAGCTGATTTTGACAACTGGAATCTACTGTCCGCTGTGACATGCTTGACCAGATAATAATCTGATCGCGTAATTTGGCGGCACTTTCAAAATCCTGAGCTTTAGCTTTATTCTGCATAGATTTAGTCAGCTTGCGAATTGACAAATTACCTTTACCTTTTAAAATCAACATAATGTTATCGATACGGCGCTGGTATTCTTTTCGGCTAACTTTACCAATACAGGGAGCCGGACAAAGATTAATTCTATGGTAAATACAACTTTGTTTAGGTAAGTATTGGCATGAACGATAAGAAAACTCATGACGGATTATTTTAAGCGCGCTTTTTAAAAGTTTAGTGTTAGTGTAAGGCCCTAAATACCGAGCCTGAGCATCGGATTTCTTGCGTGTAACTTGAATCGAAGGGAATTCTTCTAAAGAAATCCTAACAAAAGGAAAACTTTTATCATCCTTAAGCGAAACATTATATTTAGGTTTGAACTCATGAATAAGCTTAAACTCCAGTAATAAAGCCAGCTCCTCATTAGCCGTTAATCGAATCTCAACATCCGCCACTTTCGCCATTAAAATTTGAGTTTTAACGGTTAAATTCCGGCCTAAATAATTAAGTAAACGTTTCTTCAATGCCTTAGCCTTGCCAACATAAAGTACCTGGCCTAAACGGTCCCGCATTAAATATACACCGCTAGAATCCGGAGCAAGAAGAATCTTTTTTCTTAATTCCGATGACTGTTCCATAGTGAGGTTTTTAAGTTTTTATGGGTTAGCCAATCCATCAACTGCGTTAACTCCACTACGCCAAAAATAAAACAAAAGAAAATGTAGGCAAATATGGCACAAAATAACGCCCAGCTAAAATTTAACGCCCGATTCACTAAAAAACATATTGCCCCCATACACAAAGTAGCCGCTAAAATACGTAAAAATGACTTTAATATTTCATGTTCTCCAAAACCATTTAAACGTTTGCTAAGCAAATAAAATAAAAATAAAAAAGAAACTATCCCTGAAATCGAAGTTGCCAAAGCCAATCCTCCGATTTTAAGCGGAAACATTAATAGCGCGTTAAGCATAACATTCATTAACAAGGCTAGTCCGGCTATTTTGGTAGGAGTAAGCGTATCCTTAAGGGCGAAAAAACAAGCTTGCAGTATCTTAGAACCTCCGTAAGCCGCCAAGCCAATACTATAAAAAAATAGAGCGTTACTGGTTAATTGAGCGGAATAAGAATCGAATTTGCCACCCCCCAAAAGAGTAAGCACTATCGGGCCAGCTAAAACCATAAACAACACACTCGTCGGTAACATCACAAAAAAAACTATACGTAACCCCCAAGAAAGCGTATTTTTAAGATTTTCCTGATTTTCCTCTAATACCTGAGTTGAAAAAGTAGGCAGGATCGCCTGCGCGATAGCATTACTAAAGATACCAATGGGGAATTGTATAAACCGATAAGCAAAATAAAGCACGGCGACTCCTCCATCTCCCACAATGGCAACTAACGAACCAAAAATTGAATCCACAAAATTATTTAACTGATAAATACTTGAACTGGCCAAACGCGGCAACATTAATTTCCTAATTTGCAAAACCGCCGGATGTTTAAAAGATAAGGTGAATTTCGGCCGGAGTCCCTTTTTATATAAAAGCGGTACCTGTATTGCCAGCTGCAAAACTCCTCCCAGCAAAATCCCACTGGCTAACCCAGTCGTACCTTCTCCAAAAAGCAAAGCGCAAACAATTATCGCGATATTTAATAAACAGGGCGCGAATGCGGAAACCGTAAAACTCTTCAACGAATTAAGCACCGCCATAGCATAAACGGCCAAACCGATAAGTAAAATATACGGGAAAATAATTCGGTTTAAATTAATCGTCGCTTGCAATTTTTCGCCAGATCCGATAAAACCTGGGGCGATCAAACGTACAATTAAAGGAGAAAAAATTATTCCTAATATGGTTATCGCGCTTAAGATTACCAGCAAGAGATTGAGCAAAATATTTACCAGCTCCCAAAATTCTTCTTTGCTGTGTTTAAGACTATATTCACTTAAAACCGGAACAATTGCCGCGTTAGCCGCTCCTTCACCTACTAAATCGCGAAAAAGATTAGGAATACGAAAAGCAATAACAAAAGCCTGAGCGGTAAGGTAAACTCCAAATAGGCGGGCAATAATTACATCCCGAATAAAACCTAGAATGCGCGAAACAATCGTAGCCAAACTAATCGTCGTTGCCCAGCGAGCAACCGCCTGATTTTGACTTCTAGAAGGATATTTGTTTATTGACATAGCAGATTAAATATGCTAATAATATTGCCTATCGTCATTACAAGGAATCACACGACGAAGCAATCTTAAAACTAAGGAGAACACATGCCTAGACGCAGAACATCATTAAAAAGTAACCGGGTGAACAAAAGAAAGCATACGCGCAATCTTAATGTAAAAGGACAACTTAAAAAAACAATTAAAAAGTTTCAAGAGTTACTCACTAAAGAAAATACCACTGAAGCTAAAACATTCATTTCTAAAGTATTTTCTCAGTTGGATAAAGCCGCCAAAAAAAATATTATTCACCCCGCTACGGCTAATCGCAGAAAATCGCGCCTGATGCGCCGTTTAAGCAAAACCGCATAAACTAACGACTAATTTTTCCAAGGCAAAGGCAGGCTTTAACCTGCCTGTTTTCATTTCTAAGTCACAAACCAAAAGCAGCTTTAGTTTCTTTCTAGAACTTAAACTTTGTCTATCCTGCCTCTCCCAGGCATAACGCAATCCACCCAAAATACGTTCGGGAGCCTCTCCATTCTTAAGCAATTGATTCAACAATCGTAAAGCAGAATCTGCTTTTCTTAACCCAATCTGCCGGTTCAGAGCAAAAGTATCCGGATTAACGATTTCTTTAAAACGTAAAATACTTGCCTGCGTACTGATCTCTTTAATAAACCTATCTTTGTCATCATATTCCTGGAAATCTAAAACCAAAATCAACTCTTTAGGCGATTTTTTGGAGAAAACTAAAAGAAAATCTCGGGATTCCTCATCCAGCAAATCCGCATCTTTAATCACAATAATTCTTTTAGCGCTTTTTAACGGAATAGCTAAAAACCGCTCCTGGATATCTTTTAATTTTATTTCTTTAGCATATAATGTATCGAGATTAAAATCCTGCAGTTGGGTGGGAAGAAATTCGAGTTTTATCTTCTTAAGCTGCGTTTCTTTGGCCGCGATGTCGCCGCCGATAAGTAAATAAACCATATTACCATTGCTCAACTGTGCGCTCAACAATGCGACGAGCCAGATCCTCTATCGCGCTGTTTACAGCGCTATCTTCTGAGGTGTTTCCTCTGGATACGCCAGCAGAAGCAAAGCTCGTAAAAAAAGAATAGTTACCGTTAAAACTATTTTCCTGCCAAAGCAATTTGTTCTCTTTGGTATCCCAAAGGCTTAAATTGACATAAATGTTAACACGATATTCGGTAACATCTTCCGTATTCGTGGTATAACTTAAAGGATCCTTACGATACTCAATTAATTCCCCCTTAAGCACTAAATCCGCGGCAGGCTCTTTTGCGATTTTAAGATTACCATCAAAAAGATATCGGTTAATTACTTTTTTAGTAATGTCTGTCTCCAGCATTGGACGATAAATCCGGTATTTATTCGCGGAAAAAGATTCTTGAGTTACATCCACTTTATTTAGAAAAGGAGCGACATAAATCGTATTATATTTCCCATAAAGCATTGAGCGCGTGGTATAACCGCATCCGGTTAAACCAGCAGTTAGCAAACAACATGTAGTAGCTAGAAATAAAAAAAGGCTAAACTTATTTTTCATTTTTCTGCTCCATTATCTGTAATCTGGCTGTAGCTTTCGCCGCCCAAGGGCTCTGCGCGTAATCATTAACGACACTATTATAATAAATTTTGGCGGAATTAAAAGCTTTTTGCTTTTCATAAAAAGCTGCACTATTATAGTTTGCTTCCGCTTCTTTCTCCCGGATCTGACTAATACTTTTTTCCGCATCCATAGAAAGCACCGCATCCGGATGTTCCTGCACAAATTCCTGAAACTTCTCTTTAGCCTCCTGGGCTGAGCCCTGATCATAAGCAAACCCCTTGGATAAGCTCGCCCGGCAGGAAGCAATCTGAAATTTGGCTGCCGCCGACCATTCGCTATCCGAATAACGGGAAACCACTATGTTAAACGCTTCTTCTGCTTCGTAATAACGCATTAATCCTTTTAAAACCAAACCTAATTTATACTGTGCCTTAGGAGCCAAAGCGCCATAGGTAGAATTTTCTACCACTTTACCGAATATTTCAATCGCCGGATTTTCCACGGGTAAATCTATGCCCAGAGCTTTACGTTTTTCTCCCGCCATAAACCTCTCCGCGATCTTATACTCAAGTTCGATAATTTCCTGGATACGTTCGCTAAATGGATATTTATCAATTACCATCTGGTAGGCCTGATAGGCTTCATAAAATTTACCCTGTTTCTCTTCGGCAACGCCTAAATAATACTGGCTTTCGGCCGCCTCAACACTTTTCGGGTAAGCTTTAAGCAGCTTACGAAATTCCCGCTTAGCCAGATCAAATTTATTATTCTCAAAATAAGACATCGCATACGCGAATTGCTCCTTAGGATTATCCTTGGGCAAATTCTTAGGATTAACCCACTTCCCACTCTTCGGAGTCCAGATCCAATAAGCTTGCGCTGGTTGGAGAGATAAAAAAGAAATTATTAACAAGCTTAAGATTATGCGCTTCATAGTATTATAAATCTATCATAGCCGAACAGCTTTGTCAAAGACAAAATCTGCGGTAAATAACAAGCTAGAGTTAAATCCTTAGAAATAAATATAGGCGTAAGGCAATTTAATTAAAACGGCATTTATATTTAAAAGCAATGTAATTAAAGTTGTAGTAGGCAAGCTGAAAAGATGAGCTAAATTTGGACAGATTAAACCAAATAAAACCAAAATAAATCCACATAAAGTAATCAATGTCGCCAATGGAACAATTAAAATATTGGCTAAAACCGTTACTAGGGAAATAATTCGAAAATTCAAAGCAATAATTAATAGCGTCCCCATCCAAGCAGACAATGAAACCAAACAACCTTCAGCAATAAATTTTAGCATCCTAATTTTACATGACTCCAAATGTATTAAAGCTTTTAACTTAGGATAAAAATATACAATCGCTAGAACGCTACCAAAAGAAAGCTGAAAACCAATATCAAAAAGCTGTTTCGGATTGATCACCAGAATAAATAATGCCGCGCTAACCAGAGAATTATATATATCGGGATCCCTTTTTACAAAATACGCCGCCAAAAAAACTAAACCCATAACCGTAGCGCGAATAACTGGATTAGTCGCTCCGGTTATTAAACAATAAATAAGCAGACAAATTGCCGTCAAAATAATACGCACCTTTCGCCCAAAACGCAAAATTTTAAGTAATAAATTAACCACAAAAGCCACAATACCCACGTTAAAACCACTGACCACCAAAATATGCACCGTACCGGATTTAACCATCGAATCATTTACCAACCAAGGAATAGAACGCTTCTGGCCTAAAACCATTGCCGCCAGTATACTTGAGGGTACTGGTGAAAGATACTGACTGATTACTTGCTCTAAATAAACACGCAACCCAAAACAACTCCGAATTAATCTTGCGCCGCTAATCTTCTCTTGACGAATAATTTGACGTTTATTCTTAATCGGCATAATCAAATAAATATTCTGACGCGCCAAAAAATCCCGATAACTCTGGTTGTTACCGAAACTAGGCGGCCGGTTTAGATTACCGGTCAGCGTTAAATTATCCCCGTAATTAAATTTTTGTTCAAAATCCATTTTAACCAACACTTCCCCGCAACATCTATATCTTAATTCATTTAATTGCATCTGACGCACCCGTAAAATAAACCAAAGGTGATTATTTTTAAACTCCGGTTGGTTAGCGATAAACCCATCCAACCGATACATGGAATTGTCTTTATAAACAACTAACTTACAAAGATGGCAATTAGATAATACCCAAGAATTTTTCATATTTAAATAGCCCAGGAGCAATGCTAAAAATAATACTAAAATTAAAAACATCCCATTCTTTCTTCGGCATAAAACTAGCCCGACAAAAATCACGCCCGCAATTAAAGTAATTATCCAAAAATTAATCCACATCAAACTTGTGAAAATAATTCCCAAACCATAAAATACGGTTAAAATTACTAGTGGTCTTTTCATTAAATAAAAAATAGGCCTTTTAATTTCTCATAACGTTGGTCACCAATACCTTTAATTTCTTTTAACTCTTCTAAACTGCTTAATTCTTTGCGCGAATTACGATACTCTAGAATACGTTGAGCTAATTTCATGGAAACACATTTAGTTGCCACTAACTCCGCTAAACTTACTTTATTAATATCCAGCTTAGTTAACTGAATTGCAGGATAGACCATCCTCTCTACTGCGCAATTAACTTTAACTAAGTTATTTAAAACCAAACCACAAAGCGCTAAGCCCAAAATAAACAAAATAACTTTTTTTTCTTCATTAGTAAAATTAAACATGGCTAACTCCTCCTTTAGTTACCTTTGGCCCTCACTTAAATAGACGTAGAAAGGTGCTAAATCTAACCAAGAAAAACTAAGCAGGAAGGTAGTAATCACCGTTATTTTAGTGTATACTTGATTAATGCCTAAAAAATTATTAGTAATTGACGATGACTATAATATCGCTAAAAAAAGTAAAGAAGAGCTGCTTAAGGCGGGTTATATCGTTATCATTGCTTACAGTGCTAAAGAAGGAATGGAAAAATTAATCGCGGAGAAACCAGATTGCGTGCTTTTGGATTTAGTGTTACCTGATGAAAGCGGTTTTAAAGTTGCCCAAGATATTCGAGCCCTGTCGGAATTCGCAAATACCCCAATTATTGCCACCTCACTAAAACACGAAGAAGTGGATAAACACATTGCCGCTAAGAGTGGAATCACCGTCTACGTCGAAAAACCCATCGATTACCAAAGATTACTTTTTGATATTAAGGATGTCCTAGGCGAATAATTATTTATCAGCTTTCCGTCTTTTGCTTCCGAGCACGTAAGATTTTCGCCGTGTGCTGCGGCTTACGTCTCGTTACGGCGAAGTTCCTTACGCTAAAGAGACACCGCCTTCACTCGACGTAATTCCTTGCACACTGTTGCCGAAAATCTTCTAATTGTGCCTACAGCAAAAGCCGGAAAGCTTATAAATTAGAAAAGTTATTAGCGGGTGGCGAGCCTTGGACTCGAGCCCGGGTGTGTCGGCAAGGAGCGGGCATGGTTGCCTCCAAGATATGTCTTGGCAGAGCGACGCAGCCGACCTCAAGCGCAGTTTTGACACGCAGGGGCAAAACAAGCGTCCCGGCGAGAGACAGGGCTCGAGAAGGACCCGCGTAGACTATATTACGATATTTACGAGTTTTTGAGGAACAATGATGATTTTCTTCGGGGTTTTACCTTCTAGCCAAGGAATTAACTTCTCGTCCTTCTGAACTAACTCCTTAAGCCTATCTTCTGATATATCGCGGGGAACTTCGATTTTACTACGCACTTTACCGTTAATCTGAATCACCAGCTCAACATTTTCTTCTACTAAAAGCTTCGCATCATATATTGGCCAACTCGCCTTAAGAATACTCTCTTTATTACCTAAATTCTGCCATATTTCTTCAGCAAAATGCGGAACGATCGGGCTAAGCATTATAACCAGCTTAGAAAAAACATCTTTATCCGCCCCCTGTTGATAAATTACATTCGTCAATTCCATAAAACTGGCAATTGCCGTATTAAATTTAAACTCATTAAAATCAATGCTTACTTTTTGAATTGTTTTATGTAAACTCTTTAAAACCTGGCCATCCGCCTTATCGATCAAATTCTCCTGAATCCGCCAAACCCGGTTTAGAAATTTAAAAGCGCCTTCTAATCCTCGCTGATCCCACTCCAGTTCTGTTTCCGGAGGAGCGGCAAATAATATAAACAAACGCAAAGCATCCGCGCCATAATGCTTAATCATTGAATCCGGGTCAACAATATTTCCCCGAGATTTTGACATTACTTCACCATCTTTTAAAACCATACCCTGAGTAAGCAGTCTATCAAATGGTTCAGAAAAATCTATCATTCCTAAATCCTGAAAAAATTTAGTAAAAAACCGCGAATATAATAAGTGCAAGATAGCGTGTTCAATCCCACCAATATATTGATCAACCGCCATCCAATATTTAACTTCCTGCTTATCAAACGGCGCGCTGTTAAATTTAGGCGAACAGAACCTTAAAAAATACCATGAAGAATCAAAAAAAGTGGCCATGGTATCGGTTTCCCGCCTAGCTTTTCCTTTACATTTCGGACAATTAGTTTCTACAAATTCCTTAACCTTACCTAGAGGACTCCCACCTTCTCCCGTAAAAGGAACATCGGGAGGTAATTCTACAGGCAGATCTTGCTCCGGAACCGGAACAATTCCGCAAACCGGGCAATAAATCATCGGAATCGGCGTGCCCCAATATCGCTGTCGAGAAATTAGCCAATCACGTAAACGCCAATGCGTCTGAATTTTACCAATACCTTTAGACTCCATCCATTGAGCAATCTTTATTTTTGCTTCCTGATTGCTTAGCCCATTGAACTCTTCCGAATTAATTTGTGTGCCATCGCCTTCATATGCTTGCGTTAATTCTTGTGCAGATTTTAAAGTATTATCCTTAGATAAAATAACCATACGCATTGGTAATTTATGTTCTTTAGCAAAAAGAAAATCCCGTTGGTCATGCGCCGGCACAGCCATAATTGCGCCAGTGCCATACTCCATCAAAACATAATCCGCGATCCAAATCGGCACTAATTCATTGTTTACCGGATTTTTTGCGAAACTTCCCGTAAAAACTCCTTCTTTCTTTACATCCGAGGCAGCACGCACTACCTTACTTTGGCTGGCCACCTTTTTAATAAATCCTAAAGCCTCTTTTTCCTGAGGCTTGTCTTTAATCAACGCATTGACTAACGGATGCTCGCAAGCTAAAACAATATAAGTTGCACCAAAAATTGTATCTACTCGGGTAGTGAACACACAAACCGATTTATCGCTATTTTCCAAGGGAAAATAAATATCCACGCCGCTGCTCTTACCGATCCAGTTATTCTGCATCGCTAAAACACGCCCCGGCCAATTTTTAAGCTGGCCTAAATCTTCTAATAATCTTTCTTTATATTCAGTAATCTTTAAATACCATTGCTCTAAATCTTTTTGTTCTACTTTTGTATGGCAACGCCAGCATCCACCATCGATTACTTCTTCATTAGCTAGAGTAGTCTGGCAACTAGAACACCAGTTAACTTTCGAAGCCTTCCTATAGGCTAAACCTCGCTGAAACATTTTTAAAAAGATCCATTGATTCCATTTATAATAATCGCGCTGACAGGTCGCCACCTCCCTCTCCCAGTCATATGAAAAACCCATTTTTTTTAATTCTGTTTCCATCTCTTGGATACATTTATGCGTCCATTCCGCTGGCTTAATTTTATTTTTTATCGCCGCATTTTCTGCTGGCTGGCCAAAAGCATCAAAACCCATGGGATGCATAACATTATATCCCTCTAAAGTTTTAAACCGGCTAGCGACATCACCAATAGTATAATTACGCACATGGCCCATGTGAATTTTTCCGCTCGGATAGGGAAACATTTCCAACAGATAATATTTTTTTCCCTTAGCGTCAGCTTGCGCGCGAAAAGCCTGGCTCTGCTGCCAAATCTTTTGCCATTTTTCTTCTATTTTTTTAAAATCATAAAGCATCTTATTTACCGTTTGAGCTTTCTTACTAAAGCTAAATTATCCTTATCACTAAATTCATTAGTTTTGGGTGTTTCTAAAATCATTGGAATATTCTTAAGCTTCGGATGATTAATAATTCTTTTCATACCGGCCATGCCAATATGGCCAAGACCAATATGATCATGCCGGTCATGATGAGAACCCAATTCCCCAGCGGCATCATTAAGGTGAATTAGTTTAATTAATTTTATCCCCACCATTTCATCAATTTCCTCAATCATTTTATCTAAACCAACCTTGGTCGCCAAGTCATATC
>Ga0247842_10009106_pt1 | contig 10210 bp, 10 predicted proteins | sample LaCruzMarch2015__3_FD_192411 | JGI IMG/M metagenome (GOLD analysis project Ga0247842, IMG submission 192411) | Freshwater microbial communities from meromictic Lake La Cruz, Castile-La Mancha, Spain - LaCruzMarch2015_19m | ecosystem: Environmental > Aquatic > Freshwater > Lake | place: Spain... | reverse complement strand
TACCGGTTTGTCTGCCGGTGGCCCGACTATTCTTTCGCCTGGCTTCAGGGGTGCTTTAGGCGGAATTTCTTTCGGTGTTTCCGCTTTAGTGATCTTATGTCTTGCGAAAACCGGCGGCCTTACAGCAATGATAACAGGCTTCTTGGGTTTCTCAGCGGCTACCTCCGCAACTACCGGCTTGTGCGGTATTTCTTTTTTACCTTCCTCACCTTTTGCTGCTATCTCCGGAGATGCTTCTTCCTGCTTTACTTTTTTCTTTTCCTGGACTGCCGGTGGGATCTCTTCTTCCGGCGCTTCTTCTATGGGAGTGCGGATGGATCGACGGCGGATAACCGTTGTTTTAATTCTCTCCTCCACAATTTGCCGCGGCGATTTGGCCTGCAAGTCTTCCTTGATTCTTTCGATCTCGCTGTCTTCCAAAGAACTTGAATGCGATTTGACCGTAATGCCGATCTTTTCCAGATGGGCAATCAAATCCTTGCTTGTTAGGCCAAGCTCTTTGGCCAACTCATTAACTCGCTTTTTAGGCATTCCTGAAACTCCCTAATTAAATTTCTCTGTGCTGCGACTTTTCAGCTTTTTTGTTGTTACTTGCTTCCTCTTCTAAAATCTTGATGGCCTGTTCTGTCCATTCATGGGCTGTCTTTTCACCAACACCCGGAATTGCAAATAAAGCTTCCGGTTCAATTGTTGCAAGCATGGCAATACTTTTGATGCCGCTGTTGAAAAGCTTTTCCGCCATAGCCGGTCCGATGCCGACAATTTTTGTGAGAGATTCGTGCCCTTCTTCATCTTTTGCGGCAGCCATCGTCTCGTTCTTTACATCAATTTTCCAACCCGTAAGCTTAACTGCAAGCCGGACATTTTGACCGTTCTTGCCGATCGCCAAAGAAAGCTGGTCATCAGGCACAATCACCGTCATCGTCCGGTTTTCATCATCAACAAAAACACGATTAACCTTAGCAGGCGAAAGGGCGCTCGATACATATTTTGCCGCGTCTTCCGTGTAAGGAATAATGTCGATCTTCTCTCCACGCAATTCCTGCACTACGCTTTGGACTCGTGAGCCCCTCATGCCAACGCAGGCGCCCACCGGATCAACATCTTTATCCTTGCCTCGAACGGCTATTTTACCGCGCTTGCCGGGCTCTCTGGCCACACTGACAATATCAATCAGACCTTCGGAAATCTCCGGTACCTCTACCTGAAAAAGCGCCTTTAAAAATGAGGGATGAGTGCGTGACAGGATTATCTGCGCTCCTTTGGAGTTCTTTTTTACGTCATAGATATAAGAACGAATTCGTTCTCCGCGCTTATATGTTTCGCGGTGTATCTGCTCTGCGGGCGGCACAACTCCTTCGGCGCGTCCTAAATTGACAATGATACTGCCACCTTCAAATCTCTGGACAAAACCATTGACCAATTCACCTTTTCTGTCTTTATATTCATCATAAATATTATCGCGTTCCGCGTCCTTGACTCTTTGAATAATAATTTGCTTGGCCATTTGCACGGCAATGCGGCCAAAGGAAGTTGTTTCTATTTTTATTCCCAGGCTATCGCCTGGTTCGGCGCCTTCATCAAGAGCCTTTCGGGCTTCTTCTTTTAATATTTGTTTTTCCGGTTCCAGTACCTTATCAACAACGGTTTTAAATTGGAAAACTTCAATTTCTCCCGTTTCATCGTTATAATGAGCCTCTATGTCTACGTTTAGCCCCAGTATTTTGCGAGCCGCCGTAAGCATTGCCGCTTCCAGGGCTTCGGTAATGATTTCTTTATCTATACCTCTGTCCTTGCCCATCTGTTCGATCAGACGTTTGAGTTCTGGCAACATTTACAAATCCCTCCCTTTTCTTCGCTGAGACGCTAGAGAATTTCAGCCTCAAAAAAATTTGATTTATCCGGCATCCACCAGATTAGTTTTTACTATTTCACTTTTAGGGATCCGATAGGTTTTACCGGAAACATCCACCAAAACAAATTTCTGGCCGGCCTCTTCGATGTAACTGGAGAGAGTGCCGCTAAAATTTTTAATTCCCTCAATTTTTATCCCTGTTTTAATATTAACTTTAAGACCTTGATACTTTATAAAATCATGATCGCGCGATATCGGACGATCAAAACCGGGTGAGGAAACTTCCAGCGTGTAAGTACCTTTTATCATGTCCTGGATGTCAAGAAGATCGCCCAGTTGATTGCTAATTGTGGTGCAATCATCAATTGTTACACCAACATCTTTATCCAAAAAAATCCTGATAATCCAACGAGTATGCATCTTCAGGCATTCGACATGGATCAGTTCCATCCCTTCAGACGCCGCGACCGGTTCTGCCAGTTGCCATATTTTTTCTTTTACATCATCAATCATACGGTCCATAAAACAAAAAAGTGGGCAAAGGCCCACTCAGCAATAAACAATCAGCGAATGTTTGTAGAAAAGCTATCACATCAAAGCAGTCAATGCAAGTATTATTTCTAAAGCCTAAAACCTGCTAAGTAGTTGGTACTATTGGAGCGGGCGACCGGGCTCGAACCGGCGACGTCCAGCTTGGGAAATTGAATAAAAGGATATAACACTGACAAACAAATTTTACATAACTTTAACATTATGGGGGTTTTTGGCATTCGAGATCAATGTGCCATTAACCCCTATAAACTCGGTTTGAATGTATTCCGTTAGAAAAGCGTTAGAAGAAATTAGTCTAATGGTGACAGTATTGTTTGGACATGGAACGGGGAATTTTGAGTCAAGCGGTAGAATAAGGCGATTCCTCATCAAAAATAATGCCTTATTAATCAATTACTTTCTGACTCACATTGGATTACGTTTGATTATTTTGGTATATATTCGGTTAAGATGATTACATTTTAGTTACAGTAAAAACCATTCCCACCTGCATTCCCGATTTGAAATATCCCCTTTTTAATTTTGCCAGTTTCCTTTCTATCTGCTGAAATATCCTCTTTAACTCCCTTAAACTATTTATTTCAAGAACAACAAATGTTCAGACATTTTTATGACAAATCCTGAAATTCTCTGACTATAGCGTCTATAATTGACCCTGTATTTTGACATCCTTGCCACGTTCCCTTAACATGACTATCCGAAAGCGGAAAGTATATGGCAAGCGCAACTATCATTATCGAAAAAGCACATCGTTCTGAATGTTCAGGGCTATCTTGCACAGGAGGCTCATAATGAACCCTCAATGCGAATCTTGCCCTTACAGACCCCAAAAGAGAATTCGGTCAGAAAAAGAAGAATGCAAAATGTACGAAGTATGCGAAGCGCCCTTCTGTCCACTGGAATCAAACAGCATGATTATCTGGTATGCCGGTGAGGATATCTGCCGTGAGCGAGAACACAAAAGCCTTCCCTGGGTACAGACACAGCGTAAACTTGCGAAGGTGAAGGCCACAGGGTACTTCACCCTAGAGATGCTCAAACAGGACTGCTTCATCAAAGCGGGCATACAGGGGCTCGATCCAGACAAGGAAGAAAGACCTCAGCTCCAGTTATGGCTAAAAAACCACCCGCAGAAGCAGAAGATTTCGGACGAAGATCGAGCGCAGCGCCGGGAACGAATGACGGAAATTTCAGCGGTGAAAAAATAATCGGCCGCAGGGTGGGTTCGGATATGTTTTCAAAATGGCTTGACTCACGGGAAATTTGAGAAATTTTAGAGCTGACTCACGGGAAAATGCGGACAAATAATTTTGGGTAGGGGTAAGTGCAGGGGTAGGAGGTTGACACCCCTTAAAAACGATTTAAAACGGTGAAATGTGGAAACAGTCAAACCGAACATTTTAAACACAAGTAATTCCGGCTTAAAGAAATTTAAGACCGGTGCGTCACTTATCTCAAGGCAGTATTACAACATCAAAGAGGTTGCTAATTATTTTTCGGTCAACCATTGCACAATTAGAAGGCTCATCGACGATGGAGATATTCAGGTGATAAAGATGCGGACATGTGTCCGCATATCCGTACAGGAAATCAAAAGACTGGAAAAGCGTTTTAAATTTGACGTGTTTAAGTAAATGACATATTTCAAGGCAGACTTTGACCGGCTCTGGAAGGCTAAGTCAGGGGAAATTAAGGTACTTGAAAAACGATATATTTTTTTGGCTCATTCTGCTGATGTCTTCCTTGTTATCCATAAACTCTAAGACTGACGATAATGTATTATTTCAATTTGTTATAAAAAATGTTATTTCCCCGATCATTATGATATGATTATCTCCAATGCAAAGTGAGGATATGGGGCCAACGAATACATGACGGAACTATTGATACCAGATGGATACATAAAATGGTTGGCTGATCTGAAGCTTCGCATCAGCGAATCTCAGCTTCGGGCGGTGCTGTCTGTCAACTCGGAACTTGTCCGTCTCTATTGGGATATCGGGTGTGAGATTCAACAACGCCAGACCAGCCAGGGATGGGGCGCCAAAATCATCGATAGATTGGCAGACGATCTGCGGCGTGCATTTCCGGAAATGAAAGGCTTTTCACCCACCAATCTGAAATATATGCGCCGTTTCGCCGAAGAATGTCCCGGCTGCTTAATTGGTCAGCAACCTGCTGACCAATTGCCTTGGTTTCATATCGTGGTTATCCTTACCAAACTCACGGCGCAGCAAGAACGGGAATTCTACGCTGTCAAAGCGATTGAACACGGATGGTCCCGAAATATCCTGAGTATGCAGATCGAGACCAGATTATTTCATCGGGAAGGAAAAGCAATCACGAACTTCGAAAAACGGCTCCCTTCTCCTCAATCCGACTTCGCACACGCCGCACTGAAAGACCCCTATCTGTTCGATTTTCTGGGTTTGTCCAAGGATGCGGCCGAACGCGATGTGGAACGTGAACTGGTCGAACATATCAGCCGTTTTCTCCTTGAACTTGGCGCGGGTTTCGCTTTCGTTGGCCGCCAGATTCGACTTAGCGTGGGTGACGATGATTTTTTTCTTGACTTGCTTTTCTACCACATCAAACTACGGTGCTATGTCGTTATTGAACTGAAGGCCACTCCCTTCAAGCCGGAATACGCCGGCCAGCTTAATTTTTATCTTTCAGCGGTTGATACCCAAATAAAATCAGCAGAAGACAATCCGACCATCGGAATCCTCCTGTGTAAAGGCAAAAACAAGCTGGTTGCTGAATACGCTTTGCGCGGACTAACGCAACCCATCGGCGTAGCCGACTATCAATTGACCAACATGTTGCCGCACGAACTGGAAGGTTCGCTTCCTTCCATAGAAGAACTGGAATCCGCACTGGAGAATGAGTCTTTTCAAAAGGATGATGCAGAATGAGACCTTTAAGGCCAAATTATCCCGAAACAACATCTGCGGACATCAATTAAGGCGCTTGAAAATGGGCAATATATTTTTTTGGTTCATCCGGTTGATTCTTATAGCTGTAAGAGAGCATGACAATTTTCTGCCATTGATACTAGATTTCGAACTCATGATCGTTAAAAATCATTATTCATTATGATTGTGATTCTGTGGTGGCCCACTGCGGAAACAATAGATATTCCCTCAGTTCGGGCAACCTGATTGGGGTTATGCTACCGCAAGCGCACGGACATAGACAAGTTTTGTTCTTAGGGCTTTTTCTGCAGTCTTAAGGTCATAATCTGTTTGCAGGTTAAGCCAATATTGTGGGGTCTGCCCAAAAGCCTTCCCGAAAAGTAGTGCCATTTCAGCTGTTACAGGTCTTTTGCCATTGACAATGTGTGATATCCGTATAGTCGAAACCCCAACGTTGCGGGCAAAGGCTGACTGGGATAGTTCAAGCTCCTCTAATAGTTCTCTTAGATATTCGCCCGGATGTATCGCCGCTAATCCATTCTTTGTGGTCATAATGTTATCTCCTTAATGATAATCGACAATCATTACCTCGTATGCGTCGCCGTCCTACCATGTTAAGCATAGCAGAGATGAGAGTCAAAGCAGATATAACAATGCTTCACTTGCCGCCGTTCCCTGTAACATTCAACATGAATGAATTGCTTGGCCTTGTGCTTCACTGCTTGACTTAGGCGGATTAAGGTCTTGGGACAGAAAAAACAAATTGGGTAGCCAACATAAAGAATAGCTCCGAATCTTCAGGATGATCTTCTATAACGCTCGAACTAGGTCACACAAACCCTGAATTTTCTTTTAAAACATCCCAATAACCGCCCTTATCTGCGCCGAGACGTCGGATGTGGCCAGATGCTTTTAATTTTTCCAGATGGTATTTCACCCCATTTTCTGAAATACCGCCCAACTCTTCCGCAATCTCCCTGCGGCTGAGCGACGGGTTCCGCTCAAGCATGTCGAGAATTTTCTGGGTAGTTTTCTGGGTAGTTTTCTGGGTAGTGTCTCCCCCGGAACCAGTAGTCCCCTGCGTCGCTGAGTCAATCTGGATTACGGGATAGGAGAACTCCACCCAGAGACCGGAAGGTTCATAACGCAGTCTTGGCTCAGGAGTATTGGCGGCGCGACAGGCCTCCAAAATGCGTTCTATTCCTCTTCCCCAAGCCTCTATCATACCGGCACGGAAAAAGGCGTTGGCCACATCAGGGTTGAAAGGCTGCGAAGGATGTTTGCCCTTCAGTTTGGCCACGGTCCAGTCGCGCGGCAGTTCGCCGGGATTCCACAGCATTAGATTGTCTGGATACACGCTGATCTGGATGGGTGTCCCCGATGAATAATCCTTGTGGATGATGGCGTTGAGTACCGCCTCTCTCAGGGCGGCCTCGGGCACGGGAAACTGCTCCAGCCGCTGGATGCCCTGGTAGCTGATCCCCGCCCGGAGATACTTGGTAAGCAGCAGATCCATCGTCTTCTCCACCTGAGTGAAGAGGTCGCCATGTATTTCGTCGTGATAGAGCAAATCTGTATTGGTGCGGAAGAAGCCGATCTTCACAAAGGCAGCAGTGACAAAACGCTCGGGATCGGGATGGAAGAGAAGCACCGCCGCCCGTTTAAGGTAGGTGCCGTCGAGCAGACGCAGCTTTTCGATGAGTTCGGACGTCGGTTCCCGGAGGATCGCAGAATCCAACCGCTGGCTTTGCCTCGCCAGTTTCCGGAAACGATCAATGGCCGTTTTGGACAAATCCTTGACAGCCACATGCGGCACGGGTACGCCGTCCCAGTGCTTGCCCTGTTTGCGCAGGAGGAACTTGTCCAGCGCCGCACCTTTCAGTTCCTGCTTAGTGCTGCCGCTGCGCATGTGATACTCGCCTTTGTAGCTCACCGGATAGGGGTAGGGTTGTACCACAATCTCCAGAAATTCTTTCCCGCTCTCTTCCTGAAGGTTCACACTCACCATTATGCCGAGGATGTCCCGCACCTTGTTGGGAATGTCTTCCATGAGCTTGGCAGAATTCGGCACACCTACGACGAATCCTTTGTCATTCCTGCCGATGTGCAGCACCCCGCCGTCGGCATTGGCAAAGCCACAGATCCACTTCAGGAATTCATCCCGCCATGTCTCCTTCCATTCGATGTGCTGATTCTCTTTCATAACAATTGAATTATCCTCTTTTGCGCTTGCAGTTTGCAGTGGAATGTTTTGGAATTTATAGCAAGATCAAATGAAAAATTCAATCAGAATGATTGAACTAGCTGGAGATTTATATTTATATTTATATCGTGTGCGTATCAAAAAAAAATGGTAATACTAATAATAATTATCAACCATTATAATAAAAGGAGATTGATGCAATGAAAAAATTCTATTTTATTGAATTATTATTAGTGCTTGCTTTAATAATGACTGGGTGTGCAGCAAGAAAAGCGGGGCCAGTTGAGAACCCCGTACCGGCTAAACGTTTTTATGAATCAAATATAGATTACCATAATATTATTCCTAAAATTAATTATAAAGGGAATCAGTCAATTTCTGTAATTGTACATGATAAGCGGCCATATGTTTTATCTGGTGAAAAGGGTTCTGAATATGTTGGATTCTTTCGCGGCGGTTTCGGCAGACCATATGATTTAGGTACAGAAACGCTAAAAACGCTTGCTGACGAGCTTGTATATTGCATTACAGCCGGTCTAAATGCTGCTGGCTTCACTACAGGAAAGACTAATAAAATTGTCACGATTGACATTGTAGAATGGATGACTGTTTCAGGTGGTGGTTTAATTTCTTTTAGTGCAGGTACAGAACTACATTATAAGCTTATTGTAAAAATATTTGATGACAAAAACAATCTACTTGTACAGCAAGAAATCAAGGGCGCAGATGATCTTAAATGCAGTTTGTCGCAAATTTATAAGGCTATACCAGAGGGGACAGAAAAGCTTTTAAGCAGAATACTTAATGCTGATGATATTCGCAAGGAATTGATCAAGTAGCGGTATGGTCTAATTTTCATAAGTTAGTATCAACAAAATTATTGACAATTATACCTAACAACAAGGGAGTAAAAACTAATGAAAACGATGATCCTGAATCAATTTAAGAAAATGCCCGGCTATTTAATACCCGGCGTAATTATCTTCATTATTTTAGGTATTATTGTCTTTCTGTCCGGCATTGCGGAAGGAAGCTTTGCGGTTTCCGGCATAGGATTGTTTTTTATGGGCTTTTCTGCTTGGTATTTTTTGACGTATTAATTTATAATGAAATCATTGCTAACTTAATTAAAATATCCATGCTTGTACAATCAACAGTTATTTTCTCTTCGCATGCAGTTAAGGCTAAACAAGCGTAGCGGTTCTACGCTTGTTTAACCATGCGGCGGACGCAGCTTGTTTCATACATGTGCTGAAAATCAGTTATTGATTTTATCCTTATCCGTTGTGACAACATCGTCAGGACTATCTGTGTTCTGGTTCCACAACTTATATATTACAAAGAATACGATTGGCGCGATCATAGACCGCAACACCCATCCCGCCGGCCATAGTTCTTTCAGGAAAATATAAAGAAGCAGCCAGGCTAAAAAAACGCAACCGATTTTGAACCATGGCCTTTGACGAATCGCCGGGGCAGGATTTGTTTCTTTGCCGCTCTTCGTCACCGGCGATAAAATGAACAGGACGACTCCGGCAAAGAACAACAAAACACTAATCAAAAATACATATCGATAAGGAAACGCCACCCTGCCAGTGTTATGCAGTTCTTCGGTTGTTGTTTGGGACATGACACGATCAAATATTTGTGCGGCGCGGTCTTCGGTACCGAGGGGGGAGGCAACCAGTTCTGGCGGCGCAGGCGGCGCTTCTATCTTTGTGCCTTCATTTAAAACAACTTCCATCCTACCCAGGCTACCAATAAAACCGGCATGCTGATTATAGTGTTGCACAAAAGGCAGAGCCAGAATGTTGATAAATATGCCCAACAAAATGATGATTAACGCTATCTTTTTTTTGCTCATCTCCAAAATTCAACCCTCCTTATTCTTTATCAACCATTGACAATTATGTTCGGTGACTACACCTTATGTTTAGACAATCTGATCTTGGATGTCCTCTAATTGCACAACTGTATATTTTTTTAACGATAGCCCGTCTCTATCACCAGAAAACTCCGATTCATGTCGCTTTCCGAAAACATCGTAGTATAAGACGTGCAGGGTGAACGCCCTGAATGAGTCGGAGCGCTCTCTGCGAAGAAGCAATCTTTCATCTTTACCGATTATATTAATCGTTTTCTGAAAATGATTTATTTGGGTCGAAGGCGTTGCTGTGAGCCCCTCCCTTTGTCCACGCACGCTGGAGGAACTAACTTCGCAAATATTTTGAAAGCAGGGCCACTTCCTTTGTTCACTAAAAACAGGTCATAACAAAACGTCATTGGATTTTGTGCCATTTCAGGATCAGTTTTGCCCTGTTCAATAATCGCATCTATTACTGGCATGTTAGAAATTCTAAGTTGTTTCTTGCCAAGGTCGATTTGCTCAATCATCTGGTTTTTCATTCTTTGTGTTTCTTTCCAGTAAAAGATAACAAAGATAGCAGTGACTGCAGATATTACTGTTGCGATCGTGGCGATAGTCGCATTTACAATCTCAGCAAGCATCATAATCATTAACTCCATGATTATTTCTGTGCTTTATAAAACCATAACCACTTAATTTCAATATGTAATAAATGGAAATCATTTTAAGATTACACGTACCTTTTATTTTTTGTTCACCTACAAACTCTTTTGCTTTTGGCGTTTTCTAGCAGGTCGCAACTGCCCAACGCATACGGT
>Ga0247842_10009104_pt1 | contig 10211 bp, 6 predicted proteins | sample LaCruzMarch2015__3_FD_192411 | JGI IMG/M metagenome (GOLD analysis project Ga0247842, IMG submission 192411) | Freshwater microbial communities from meromictic Lake La Cruz, Castile-La Mancha, Spain - LaCruzMarch2015_19m | ecosystem: Environmental > Aquatic > Freshwater > Lake | place: Spain... | reverse complement strand
GGACACCTCAAAAGGATCATTAAAAAGGATTGGATAAGAGAAGAAAGAACAGAGAAATGCAAACCGGAAACCATCAGATTTTAACACTTGACGGCACATCCCCGGCACGGTACGAGATTGCACTATATTTACCAATCAAGCATTTCGGAGTAGCGGCCACGGCGCGGGGATATATTTAATAACCGGCGGCACTGTTGACCGGTGTGATGTAGTCTCAAATATAGCCTATGGCGGGGCCATTTATATGAACACATGTGGCGGAACGATCCGTGACACCACTATTCGTCAGAATTATACGGATGACAGTACGATTAGAGTAGCTGATGGTGCCGGGAGCCCGATTGCGGTCATTACCAATTGCACCATCATGTCCAATATATTCGCTTTTATAGGTTGTGTCTATTTTGCCGTCCCGGCCCGCCTTGAGCATTGCGATATCATGTATAATGAAAGTACATCGGCAGATGATGGCGTCAATATTCCGGTCAGCGCAATATATATAGCTTCGATAGGTTCGGCTAAATCAATTATCCGCAACTGCCGGATTATGAATAACTCGGCTGCCAGCGCGGTTAATAATGGCATGGCTGTGTGGATCGCGAGCAACGCCGTCATTGAAAATTGCCTGATCAGTGGCCACGACAAGGGTGGGGTGCGCACCGGGACGAATGCTTACGGGATGATCCTATCCTCGTGTACCATTGCGAATAATACCAAATATGGTGTTTACATGAATACCGACGCGGGCTACACCAATGCCGTGACCAATTATATCATCTATACCAACGGAACCGCGGATATTACCAACAAGGTGGAGGCCTGCACGAACTTCTTCTGGTATTGCTGTGCCTCCAATCCCTTGCCGGCCTCCCAGGGCAATATCGCCAGTGACCCGCTGTTTGAGGGCATCAGCACCAACAATTATAGGCTTGCCGCTGGTTCCCCCTGCATTAATCGCGGCATCAATTTGCCTTGGATGATCAATGACGTGGATTTGGACGGCAAGAAGCGCATCATGATGAGAAATGTGGATATCGGCGCTTACGAAGCCTGGCCGCCTTCTGGAACAATATTTTACGGTAGGTAGCTGCTATAAGTAGGTAGTGCCTGATGGTAATGAGCAGTTACGTGGTGGTGTAGATGCGGTTCGTAAGAACTGCGGATTGCCGTCCCGATCCGGATCGGGACGGCAGCTATAACTGAAACCCGACGTTCAATCCTGTTGTGCCATTTTCCAAAAGACTTCTGCAAAATGATTGATCAGAGGATAGGAACCAGAACCCCGGAGGAGAATCCAATGTCTGACACCTTTGCCTGCAAACCGATTGATGGTCGCCAGGTCCGGGTTGGCGGCTGGATTGGCCGGCGACTGGAGTTGACTTGGCGGAACAATCTGCTGGCCTTGGATTGGGACAGAGATTTCTTGCGGCCATTCCTGGAAAAGCAGGGCAACGGCGGCGAGTACGTCGGGCTGGGCAAAACACTGGATGGTCTGGTGCGGTTTGCGGCACACACGGCTGAATCGAAACTGCTGGCCCTGCGTCGGCATGTGCTGGATGCTTTGATCGGAGCGCAGGAGGAGGATGGTTATCTGGGCACGTTTCTTCCGGAGAAACGCATCACCTGCACCTGGGACGTCCATGAACAATCTTATATCCTGTTCGCGCTGGTTTCGGATTGGCGACTCTTTCAAGAGAGGTGTTCATTGGATGCCGCAAAAAAGTTGGGAGATTATCTGGTAAGCCAACTGTCAGATGTCCCGTTGCCGGCCAACTATAACGACGAAACGCAATCGTTCCTGGCTCTGGAATTGACCATGCTTGGTCTGGACCGCGCGTTGCTCGCGCTTTACCGGGCGACACAGGATCGCCAGTATCTGGATTTTTGCCTGCAGAAGTTGAAACTTGCCGATTGGAATCTGCCGATCGTGGAAGGCCGCCACGGCAAGATTGAAGGCCACGCGTATGCGTACCTGACGCGCTGTCTGGCACAACTGGATTTGCAGGAAATTACCGGCGGGAACGGGTTGCTTGCGCAGACGCGACGGGCTGTGAATTTCCTGCGTGGCAAGCATGGCTTGGTCATTACCGGCACGTGCAGTCAGTCGGAATGCTGGCATTCCGACCAGGACGGCACCGGCAATTTGGGAGAAACCTGCACCACCGCCTATTGGATCCGGCTATGCGGACGATTGCTCTGCCGGAATGGCGCGGGTGAATACGGTGACTTGATGGAACGGGCCATTTATAATGCGCTTTTTGCCGCACAGTCGCCTGATGGGCGACGACTCCGCTACTACACGCCGTTCGAGGGAAAACGTAAGTACTGGGAGAAAGATACATATTGCTGTCCGGGCAATTTTCGTCGGATCATGTCGGAACTGCCGGAGCTTATTTACTTTACCGGGCCGTCGAGATTGATCGTGAATCTTTATACAACCTCACAGGCGACAATTACAATGGCTTCCGGCATCACCGTGAAGCTTGTGCAGGAAACGGATTATCCCGCCTCGGGACGGGTTGCGCTTAGCGTTGCACCGTCCCAGCCCGCGCGCATTGACATCCGTCTGCGCATTCCGTCGTGGTGCCGACAATTCACCGTGCAGGTGAACGGGCGCGCGGTGCCAGCTCCCGCCCAACTTGGATTTCTGATCCTTGACCGGGAATGGAAGAGCGGCGATATAGTTGAGTTGGTGATGGAGATGCCCTGGCGGCTGGTACAGGGAGCGGCAAAGCAAGACGGGCGCTTTGCCGTGATGCGCGGACCAATGCTGTTTTGTCTCAATCCGGTGCGGAATGATTTTGCCGGGCAAGACCTCCATGTGCTCGTTGTCGATCCCGCCACCATCGAGTCGCCGGTTGCCGATCAAACGTTGCGACCCAACGGAATCGCTTGCCGCCTGCAACTTGAGCGACCGGGCAGAGCGGTTCTGCTGACCGAATTTACAGATCCTGACGGTGAGGCCACGTATTTCAAGCCAATGAACGCCACATTCTTAACCCATGATGAGTTATTTGTTAAGTATAGTTAAGGGGCAACCCTCAAGAAGCCGTTGAAAAACTCCTCTTATATTGATTGATGAACCGTATTAATTATAGGGATTTAGGCGGATTGCTCCTAAACAAGAAAGGGAAAAATCAATGAATGAAATAGGTGGAAGCGCAAAAGAGGTGCTCGCTTATGTACAAGCAATACCGGCGTCAAAAGGCCGAACGATGATGGGCGTGCCGTTTGAGAAACGGGATCTGGTGCGCTTTGGATTTGTGGGCGTTGGCGGGCGTGGCTTCAATCAACTGGAAACGATTCTGACCGTCGAGGGCACACAAATCACCGCGATCAGCGACCCCGTTGAAGCTCACGCCTTACGGGCCAAGGAGTGCGTGGTGAAAGCCGGCCAGCCTGCGCCCGCCATAGAGACGGACTGGCGCAAATTGTGCGCCAGGAAAGATGTGGATTTTGTCTACATCTGTTCGCCCTGGAATGTACACGTCGATCAAGCTGTCCACGCCATGCAGTGTGGCAAGCACGCCTGCGTGGAGGTTCCGGTTGCCGGCACCCTCGCCGATTGCTGGCGGCTGGTGGACACTTCCGAGCAGACCCGGCAACATTGCGTCATTCTTGAAAACTGCTGCTATGGGGATAGCGAGCTGACCGTGCTCACCATGGTTCGCGCTGGACTATTTGGCACGCTTACGCACGGCGAAGCGGCCTACATTCATGATCTGCGCTCATTGCTTCTGGCAGACAAGGGCGAAGGCGGTTGGCGACGTGAACCGCACAAGACACGCAACGGCAATTTCTATCCCACCCACGGCCTCGGCCCCGTGGCCTGGTATATGAATATTCATCACGGCGACCGGTTTGCCAGGCTGGTATCCATGAGCAGCCGGCAGGCGGCGCTGCAAGAGTATCGTGACGCCAACCTGCCGGCCGACAGTCCCATGCGCAAGGAAACTTACCGTTGCGGCGACATGAACAGCTCGCTTATCCAGACCGCGCTCGGGCGCACGATTCTTCTGCAGCACGACGTGGTCACCCCGCGCCCCTACACCCGGCTCAACCTCATTGCCGGGAGCAAAGGCGCATTCAGCGACTACCCGCCCCGCATCTTCCTGGACGGACAAACGGAGCACGAGTGGAAACCACTCGACGAGCTCAAGGCGCAATATAAACATCAGTTCTGGAAAGAGTCCGGCGAACTGGCGCTCAAAAACGGCGGGCATGGCGGCATGGATTTCATCATGAACCATCGCCTGGTCCAGACCATTCGCCAGGGTCTGCCGCCGGATATGAACGTCTACGATGCGGCCGCCTGGAGCGCGCCGAGCCCGCTCTCCGAGATTTCGGTCGCCTGGGATAGTCTGAGCCTGCCTTTCCCAGATTTTACGCGCGGTCATTGGCAGACGGCCGACGATTCGAATTCAGCTGACTCATGCGCACGCTGAATGGCTGGATAATTGAAAGATGATGTTCGGTTGATGCCCCAGTACGAGCAAAATGTATTATCAATTCAAGAAAGTAAATCTTTATGCGATCTTCACGACACGGCGGCATTGCCGCGTCTTTTTCGTCAGCGGAAATATGTTTTTTGGTGGGGCATGGATTCTTTTTTAAACGCAACCCGGGATGGACGCCGAGCTGTCTGGTTCCTTCCCCAAATAGGAGTAAATTAGCATGACTCGGCTCGAACGCTTGATGGCCACCTTGCGCGGCGAACCCGTGGACCGACCCGCCGTCTGTTTCTACGAAATTGACGGTTTTCAGGACACGCAGTCCCTCGATCCCTTCAACATCTATTCCCATCCGTCCTGGCGCCCGCTTATTGAATTGGCCCGCGAAAGGACGGACCGGATTTTCATGGGCGGGGTGCCGTTTAAAAATGCGCCGCCTGATCCCTTGTCCGCCCTGACAAAGACCACAACGGTCCTGGATGCCCAGGGTAGCCGCCTGACGACCACCACGATACGGGCGGGCCGCCGCACGCTGACAGAGCGTTTGCGCCAGGATCCGGATGTAAATACGGGCTGGACGCTGGAACATCTTTTGAAAGACGTTGACGATGCGAAAGCCTGGCTGGACCTGCCGGAGCAGTCACTGGGCGGCGAACCGGATACCGCCGGCTTCCTGGCCTCCGAGCGCACGTTGGGTGACAGTGGCATTGCCATGATTAACGTCGGCGACCCGCTGTGCTTTGCCGCCGAATTGTTCGAAATGGGCCAGTTCACGATCATGGCCATGACTGAGCCTAAACTGTTCCATCGCCTGCTGGAGCGGTTTGCCCGCCGGCTTTACCGGGAGACCGAGGCCATAGCCCGCGCTTTGCCCGGTCGGCTCTGGCGTATCTGCGGGCCGGAATACGCCTCGCCCCCGTATTTGCCGCCCAGCCTTTTCAAGGAATACGTGGTGCCTTACGACAAGCCCATGGTGGCAGCCATCCAGAAATACGGCGGGTTTGCGCGCATCCATTCGCATGGAAGGCTGAAGGACATTTTGCATCATATTGCCGCTACCGGTTGCGTGGGGCTCGATCCGATTGAGCCGCCGCCCCAGGGCGACGTGGAACTTAGCTTTGTCCGGATGAAGGTCGGCAAACAGATGACGCTCTTTGGTAACCTTGAGGCCAGCGACATCGAAAACCTGCCGACGCCGCAGTTTGAGAAGAAAATTGTAACAGCCATCCGCGAAGGCACGGCGGGACCAGGTCGCGGGTTTGTGCTGATGCCTTCCGCCTGTCCCTATGGCCGCGTGTTGTCTCCCTTGGCCCTGGCTAATTACCGCAAGATGGTGGAAGTCGTGGAAGCCGGATGAAGCACGTGGCATGCCCGCCGTAGCCTTGGCGGAGGTGGGAGCGTGTAGCGTCGAACGTAAAGCGTGGCCGGAAAGCGGATGATGGCATGGCCGCTAAACTTCGCGCAGGGGCAAGCGACCGGGCGCCGACAGGAATGCAATAGGATTTGTTTTGATAAGGGAACATAATCAACCGCCGCACCCATTAAAGCCGTGATATGACATTAGAATCCATTCTTTTGGCGCTGAACGAGCCCGACCTTGCCGCTGGGCTGCGTCCCACTTGGGAATCTTCCATGGCAACGTTTCCTCAGGACGCACGTCCTTCTTTATTGGATCCGGCCGTGATCAGGATCAGTAGGGAGTGGTGCGGTTTAGGTGACGAGGCGGATAAGCCGCTCTGCGAGGCTGCGGACCGGATCGCGAGCGACCCGGGGCTGTGCCGGCTGTTCTGGAACATTAACTGGCAGGTGTTCGATTCCGGCCATGACCTTTTCACCCAGGCCACCGCCAAGCTGGCAACATGGCCCCGGTTAACCGCCGCGCTAAGCGACCAGGCCGGCCTGTTCTACCTGCTGAGCGCGCTGGACTTTGTTCCGCGCCTGCGCGCCTATCACCGGTTGCTGAAGATCCCGGAAACCGTCACACGTGATACCTGCCAGCAGGTACGCTGTTTCTCCGGCAATTACCAGCAGGCGCACGGCGGCAATCTGGGTGTGTTTCCAAGCCAATACTGCTGGCTGAGGCAATACGTCCGCGATAATATTTATGTTCGCTTAGGTCGGCTCGAGTTCTGGGCCCGGCCCTACGGAGGGGAAGCAACGGTATTCCGGCACAGGCTATCCGGGGCCACCATGGTCCTGGCCGCGGAAGGCGCTTGTTTCAATGCCGAAGGATACATGGACGAGGCCGAGCATCAGCCATCCCGCGGCCCAAACTGGACGGCAACCTTGCGGATCACCCCATCGGCCGTCCGGGGTTATCCCATCACCCCGTGGGGCAAAGCGCTTCGGCGGGAAATAGAGCTACCCTCAGCGGACTGGGACCGGGTCCTTACCCGGGACGATCCGGTTTACGATGTTCATATTCCCTCCGGCGGCAATATGGGGCTCGACAAAGTGGTAGACGCCTTCCGGCGTGCCCATCAGTTTTTCCGCACGCAGTTTCCCGCCCGGGCCGGCGTAGCGTTTGTATGCAGCTCCTGGGCTTTCAGCCCGTTCCTGGAGAATGTGCTTGGGCCGGACGCCAACCTGGCTCATGTTGCCAGGGAGGTGTATCTTCATCCGATTGCCTCAACCGGACCGGCAAGCTTGTGGTTCATCTTCCTCCAGGACAAGTTTGACCTGGCTACGGTGCCACGCGATACCCGCGTCCAGCGCGCCCTGGCTGATTACCTGGGTCAAGGCCATATTTGGCGCAATGGCGCCATGTTCTTCCTGGTGGATGACCTGGAGCGGCTGGGCGCGCAGTATTATAGAGCACAGTGGCCGGCCATCCAGAAGCAGTTTGCCTTGTAAAGGATCCCACCGCAGGATTTCCACTTGCTGTAGTTTTAAAAAACTAGTCAAAGATGAAGAACATTTCCTTGGGCAAGTAGGCCGGACGCCAGTGTGGATCCTTGGACGTGCCCGTCAGGCGGAATTCCAGCATCTTTGTAACGGGCATCATGGCAATCTGCAGGATACCGCCCACCAGTGTGTTTTTCTTGAGCAGTTTAACCTGCACCGCAAAATCCAAGCTACCATTTAAGTGGTAGTCACCAGTACACACAAGCGTGATGACCTCGCCCTCGATGATAATATCGTCCGAATGGATATTGCCGTCCTTGATTACAAAGGATGCCCGCGCGTCAGTCTGCCGTACGATCAGGCTAAGCCCCGGCACAATATGCCCCAGGAACTCGGACAGCCCCCCGAACAGTGGAAACTGGAACAGGTGGCCGGCGCTAATCTCGATCCATCCCTGCCCCGTGGCCGTCTGACCGCCGGAATCATCCAGAAAGCCCTCAAGCTCCAACTGCCCCGCGAGAGCACCATGGTACTGGTCCGTCGCGTGACCGGTCAGATTGCGCGACAGCATTTGAAAATTCACTTCGCGCGCATCGGTCTGGAGGTGGTAGCGCAGATTGGTCGAATTCAACACGGGATACACCACGCCCGATCCACGGACGAGCCCCCGGCATAAATCCGCCTGCACATCGTTGATATACGCAGTGTCTTCCACCACGCGCAAGCTCAGGGAACAGCGATCCGCGAGTAACTTTTTCCAGCCGGCCCGCTGGGCATCAACCTCAATATCCATGTCATTGTGCGCCACACCCATGTAGTCAGCGGTCCCCCAGGCGGCTACCTTAATCGGCCCTTCAAACCGGAAAAGGCCCACAACGTTCGCAATGAATGGAGCAAGCATTTGAGCCACTGCTTTCGGATCGGCCGTGGATAGGCCGTCAAAACTGACGGTCTCCCGGTTAAAATCCAGCCGCGTACGACCCTGGACCGTGCCTTCCTCGCGCACGGCAAGCAGAGGGGCGAGCACCAGCGACGCGTTGGTGTCCGAAAAATCTATAACCAGACCAGATTTCATCAGCAGATTGGTAACCCCGTGGTACTGGCAATTGTCCCCTTGGGCATGGCCGGTCAAGTGAAAAAACGAATTCGTCCCCACCCCGAAAGAAAAATTGGCCTTCGCGACCGGCGGCTGCTCCTCGAACTGAAACCACTCGATCACGGATGCCTGGGGCAGATTCAACGAATACAGCAAGGGCAACAGGGCATTGGGATTAAATGCGGTGGTAACCGCGCCCTGATACTGTTTGGTTTCCCAGTCATAAACACCGGAGAGATTAAGCGGGCCGCACCAATGATCCTTGCCCACGGTGGCAGCCAACGATTGGAGGGTCAATTTCTGCTTGTCGAACAGGAACCGGCCGTTGATTTTCGCCACATGGGCGCCCTCGATATCGGCATTGATCAAATCCACAACGCCTTCGCCGCTTGTGCCTTTCATGCTCAGTTTGAGGCACCAGGCGCCGAGCGCCGTTTTTCTAAAACGGGTGTTCCGCGCATCCGCCTGGAGCTGAACATCCGTCGCATTCACATCGGCGGGATTCAGCAGACAGGTCACATCCACATTCACGGGACCACTACCGTTTGTGCTCATCCCGACCTGCCCCCATGCTGTCAGCAAATCAACCAGGCGGATGTTGCGCTGGTTGTCGCTAACGGCCATCGCCGACGAGCGGATGGCCTTAACGTCCTCGCGCGGCAGGACCAGCTCGCCCCGTCCGGTAAACTTGATTCCGGGCATTCGGGCGGCAAGTTCTTTCACCTGCAGGCGCGTCGCATCTTCATCCCAGACTACACGCGCCAACATGATCTGGAGGACAAATCGTTCCGCCTGGAACATCGCATCATTCGTCGCCGCATGCCGAATCGGCACGGACACGACGCCGTTTTTGATGAGCGCGCCGGAGATGCCGTTTTTGCCCTTCAGCCAGGCCAAGGGTTGGAGGCGCAGAACTATTTTTTCGGCATTGAGCAGGGGAACGCCGATATCGCCCTTGCGGTGACAGCAGACATGCGTTGCGATAATACCTTCGAAAATCCCCAGCTTAACCTTCTCCAGCGTGATCACCAGACCGCTGAACTGCAGTCGTTTCTCGATGCTTCGCGCCAGGACATTCGGCAGGCCGATAAGGCTCAAGTAGAGTGCCGTCACGAGCACAACGATAAAAACCGTAAAGACGCCATACTTAATATTGCGCAGTATCATGCTTTCACCGTGTTATATCCTGCAGAAGCTGGTCTGCCAGCGTTTTAGGAAGGATAAACACCGTCTCCTGCCCTTGCACTTTTGCATACACGCCCAGATCTTCGGAGGCTTCCCCCAGGACCAGGGTTTTTTGAATGCCTTTCTGGCCACTCAGGCTGAAAGTTATTGAACCGCGCGGTTCTTTCAAACCATACACACCCAATTCACTGTGCTCGGACCGCTCAAAGCGCACAACGCGCAAGGCGGTCATCCGCTCAAGCAGCGCCGTGATGACCGCCGGGTTGACCGGCCCGGCGGAGGGCGCCACCGGGATCCACGGCCCCATTCCCTCCCGCGTCACGGTCTGCACGCCATCCTTTTTACGGAGCACGATCTTTGTGACGGCCATCGGGTCCAGGGCAAGCACAACGCTGTCGCGATAGGCAATCGGATCGAGCGCCAGAGTGGCCGCCGCCGCCACGGAAATCTGGTAGAGCTGATCCTCGTCTTCAAACTTGGCATAGATATATTCCTTGCCCGGCAAAGGCCGGCTCATGGCCAGCGTTCGGCCGGTCGGCAGTGTGCCTGCGGCCTGTGTCGTGGACGCTGCGGGAGCCGTTGCGCTGGTCACGCCCTGCGTGGTGATGTCCGACGAGGGCATGGCATCGGCCACG
>Ga0247842_10009103_pt1 | contig 10213 bp, 7 predicted proteins | sample LaCruzMarch2015__3_FD_192411 | JGI IMG/M metagenome (GOLD analysis project Ga0247842, IMG submission 192411) | Freshwater microbial communities from meromictic Lake La Cruz, Castile-La Mancha, Spain - LaCruzMarch2015_19m | ecosystem: Environmental > Aquatic > Freshwater > Lake | place: Spain... | reverse complement strand
TGGATCCGTCCATCCGCAAGATCCTGGCGACGACGACCAACGAAATCGTCGTCCACTTCCCGGTCAAGATGGACGACGGCCGGGTCGAGATGTTCACGGGGTACCGCGTACAGCACAACAACGTGCTCGGTCCGTTCAAGGGCGGACTGCGCTATCACCCGGCGGTGGACATCGACGAAGTGCGCGCGTTGGCGACGTGGATGACGTGGAAGTCCGCGATTGCCGACATTCCGTTTGGTGGAGCCAAGGGTGGCATTCAGTGCGATCCTTCGAAGTACTCGCGAAGCGAACTCGAGCGGCTGACGCGGCGGTTCGCTTTCGCTTTGGGCAGCAACATCGGCCCCGAGTACGACATCCCGGCTCCCGACGTGAACACGAACGCGCAAACCATGGCGTGGATTCTCGACACCTACCTGTCCATGATGTCTCCACAGGAGCGAAATCGCTGCGTGCACGTCGTCACAGGGAAGCCGGTCGAGGCCGGAGGCAGCCTCGGCCGCGACAAGGCGACGGGCCAGGGTGTCGTCTACTGCATCGAGCAGTGGGCGAAGGACCGGCGGTTCGACCTGTCAAAGGCCACGTACTTCGTGCAGGGATTCGGCAACGTCGGATCGTGGACGGCGAAGCTTCTGAAACCCCTTGGAGCAACGCTTGTCGCGGCAGAGGACCACACCGGCGCGATCGCCAACGCCGCCGGAATCGACCCCGAGGCGCTGAGCGCCCATGTTGGGGCTCGTGGCGGCGTTGCCGGATTCCCTGGAGCGAAGGCGGTGGACCACAAGACGTTCATGGCCACCCAGGCCGACATCTTCGTCCCAGCCGCACTGGAGAGTCAGATCACAAAGGGGACCGCTCCCCTGCTCAACGTGCGCCTGGTGGCCGAGGGCGCCAATGGCCCGACGGATCTCGACGGGGACCGCATTCTCACGGAGAAGAAGATTGATCTGGTCCCCGACGTCCTCTGCAACTCAGGAGGAGTCATCGTCAGCTACTTCGAATGGCTGCAGAACAAGCGCAGCGAGTCATGGGATCTCGAGGAGGTTGACGCGAAGCTCGAGCGGCGCATCCTGGGCGGCTACGAGCGCGTGAAGGCCGCCGCGAGCGAGTTCGACACCGACTGGCGAACGGCGGCGTACGTCGTCGCATTGCGTCGCCTGCACACGGTGTACACGAGACGCGGGATCTTCCCTTAGAGCGCACAGCGGTCGGTTTGGGCGTAGAATCGTCGGCGCGGGCTCTCCGGAGCTCGCGTCTCTCTCTGGAGGTGTCGATGAGTGGCCTCGTCCGTATGCACACGGCCGAACACCTCCTGACTGCCGTGATGCGGCGACTCTACGGCTCGCCGCGCAACCTCGAGATGCACTTGGGCGAGGCGAAGACGAAGTGCGACTACGAGGTAGGTCGGCCGTTTGGGGACGACGATGCTCGCGCGATCGAGGCGGCCGTGAACACCGAGATTGCCCGCGACCACTGCGTGAGTGTGATGCACATCACGCGAGCCGAGGCGGAGGCCCGGTTCGACCTGTGGAAGGTGCCGCCGGACGCCGAGACGATCCGCGTTGTGACGATCGGCGATGTCGACGCGACCCCATGCTCTGGCGAGCACGTCGCGCGGACCGGCGAGATCGGCCGCTTTGTCTTGCGGAGCCATGAGATGCGTTCCTCGACGATCGTCAGGATCCGCTTCGGGCTCGAGAACCCCGACACACCCTGGAAGCCAGAACTGACCACCGCAGAGGACGCAGAGACGGAAGGTTCAGTTTCCTGAATGCGGGACAGGGTCTCTCAGAGGCATGATCTCGTCGCCGACCCGGTTGTTCTCTGCGGTCTCTGCGTGAGACACCGGTCGCATGTCCAGGGAGTTCATCTCTGCTATCGTCCTGGCACTTGGTGATTGTCTGTGGTCGGGACGGCGCAGCCGCTGTAGCGTCGCACCTTGCGTGCGACGTGAGCACAACGCGAACGGCGTCGACCACATCCTTGCACGAGGACACCCCACGGTGCCGGACACGGTGTCGAACACGCGCCAACCACGACGTCGGAGACAAGCTCCGACGCTACAGGCGATGTACCATGACGTCGAATCGTCGAGACCCCGGCGCTGCTCTTGGCGGTCCCTGCGCGCTGCGTGAAAGGAGGACCCACCCGTGCGAAGCGAGATGGCGAGCGGTCGCATCCGCGTTCGTGCGTTCCGCGAGGCAGACACCCAGCCGCTCCACGAGGCAGTGTGCGAGTCGATCGCCGAGGTCGCGCCGTTCGAAACATGGTGCCATCCTGGCTACGCGCTCGACGAGGCGAGGGAGTACGTCGAGTGGTGGATCAAAGCGCGCGAGAGGCGCAGCGCCTTCTACTACGTCGTCGAAGAGGTCGCCTCGTCGCGCCTCCTCGGGGTCTGCGGCGTGAGCGACGTCACGAGCGAGCATCGGCACGCGACGCTCGGGTACTGGGTGCGCACGTCCGAGACGAAGCGGGGTGTTGCGGCGGCGGCGGCGCGCCTCGTCGTGGCGGCCGCGTTCGCCGACCTCGGTCTTCTTCGAGTGTCGATCGCTGTGCCGGTCGCGAACGCAGCCAGCCACTGCGTGGTCGCCAAACTGGGCGCGGTGCGCGAGGGCGTCTTGCGGCAGGAGCTGGTTCTGCCGCGCGGTCCGTCGGACGTTGTCCTCTACAGCCTTCTCCCCGGCGAGCTTCGCGAGGCATAGGCCTCGCGCATAGGCTCCGCGGCATAGGCTTCGGAGGAGCATAGGCTCCCGGCATGGGCCACGGGAACATGACTCGCAGGCAGCTTCCGAGGGCGACCCGGAGGACAGAACCTGAGGACACGCGGAACGCAATGCTCGCGGGCCATCCGATTCCCGACGACCGCCTCATTGGACGTGGCTGCTCGTTGTCCGAGCCGCTGTGAAGCTCACGCGAAGCCCATGTTCGCTCCACAGGGGGCACACTGCGTCGGGGTACCTTCATGGAGATGCGGAGGATGAGCCTCCGTACCCTACCTCCAAGAAGATGTCGGCACGGCCGACGAGGAACGTCCTGCAACCTGAGAGCCTGCAGGACTTTCCTTTTGGCGCGACCGGATACACTTCCCCGCCATGCGCATCGGGTACCCGTGCACGAATCGGACGCTGGGATGCCGTGGTGGCCGCACGCTGCGGCTCGCGTCGTTTTCGCTCGAACGCCTCGACGAGATCGTGTCGAGCAACCTTCGTTGCCTCGAGACGATGCTCCACTTCAACGCCGAGCATGGGATTCGCTTCTTCCGCATCAGCTCGGACCTCATCCCCTTCGCCAGTCACCCCGAGATCGAGCCGCCGTGGCGTCACCTCTACGCGCGGGCGATCGCCGAGCTAGGACCGCTCATCCAGCACGAGGGCATCCGCATCGACATGCACCCCGGCCAGTACACGGTGCTCAATTCGCCCGACGAGAAAGTGGCGAAGAACGCCGTGCGCGACCTTGTTTACCACGTCGGCGTGCTCGACGAGATGGGTCTTGACCCAACGGCCAAGGTGCAGATTCACCTCGGTGGCGTCTACGGCGACCGCGACGCGAGCGTCGCGCGGTTCATCGCGCGCGCCCGGCTTCTCCCGGAGACGATCCGCCGGCGATTGGTGGTGGAGAACGACGAGCGCTCGTACGGACTCGCCGACTGCCTGCGCGTCGCCGAGGCAGTGCGGCTGCCCGTCCTGCTCGACGTCTACCACCATCGCCTCAAGAACGATGGCGAGCTTCTGGTGGACGCCCTCGCCGCAGCGGCCGAGACGTGGTCTGCCGCAGACGGGACCCCAATCGTCGATTACAGCTCGCCGTTGCCCGGCGGCCGGTTCGGGCAGCATGCTGAGACGCTCGACGCCGACGACTTCGGCGCGTTCCTCGCAGCGAGCCGCGAGGTTGACGTGGACGTGATGCTCGAGATCAAGGACAAGGAACTGAGCGCGCTGCGGGCTGTGGAGCTGGCACGCGGCGACCCGCGATTCGCCGGATAGCCCTCGCGCCAGAGGGAAGGAGACACCATGGCCAAGACCGGACTCCTCGTGATCGACATGCAGGTTGGCCTCTTCGAGGGCAAGGTGCCGCGCCATGACGCGGATGGCGTCGTCGAGCGGATCAACACGCTCGCGTGCGCGGTGCGCGCCAAGGGCGGCAGCGTCGTCTTCGTTCAGCACGAAGACGACGAGGCGTTTGCCCATGGATCGCGTGAGTGGCAACTCCTGCCGACGCTCGACCGATGCTCCGAGGACGTGAAGGTTCGCAAGACCGCTTGCGACTCATTCTACCGTTCCGAACTCGACAAGGTGCTCCGCGAACGCGGGATCGACCGCTTGCTCGTGACCGGGTGCGCCACCGATTTCTGCGTCGACACGACCATCCGCTCGGCCGCCAGCAAGGACTACGAGGTCGTCGTCGTCGCCGACGGCCACACGACGAAGGATCGTCCGCACCTCAAGGCCGAAGCGATCATCGCGCACCACAACTGGATGTGGGCGAATCTCATCCTCCCGGCCCGGCCGGTGAAGGTCGTTCCGACGAGCGAAATGCTCGGCGCCCTCTAGCTCTGAGCCGCGTGCGGCCTACTCGACGACGAACGAGCCGCGCAGGGCCAGCGTCCCATCGATGTAGACGTCGACGTCGTACGTTCCAGGTACGAGGCCGAACACCGTCTTGCGGGCCGACGCGCCGATCGTGCGCTCCACCGGCCCCGTTGGCGGACCCGACCAGGCCTCGACCCAGCCGAGCGACGGCTGTTCGATCCCGTCTCGGAAGACCTGCACGACGAGGATCGCGCCGGCCGCGAGCCCGTCGACGTCGAATCCCATGCCGACGGCCTGCGTGTCGCCGGAGAAGCGCGTCCTTGCCTCGCTCTCTCTCCCCGTGGTGAAACGCAGTGGACCGACGTGCGCGATGAGGGGGAGAGGTACCACCGTGCCGCGGTGTGTGAGCGACACGAACGCTTCCTTGACCCGCGCCTCCAGCGCGTCCAGTCCCGGCCAGCCGAGGAACGCGAGCCGGTCGAGGGTTCGGATCGCCTCGCGGAACGTCACCGGATCGGAGCCAAGCGGGTGCTCTTCCGCCCAGCGCAGCGCACCCTCGGCCTCGAACAAAGCCTCGGCCTCCAGCCCCGCTCCGAGGAGGAGAATCGAGAGGTGTAATCCGAAACGCAGGCGCTGCTCGGGAGCAAGCGCCAGGGCGCGCCGGGAGGCGACGATGGCGTCGTCCGTGCGGCCGGCGAAGGAGAGGGCCGACGCCCGCTGATCCTCGAGCGACCCCGAATCCCGGCCCAGGGCCACGGCGCGGTCGAGATCCGCAACGACTCGCACGAACTCCGTTGTCGATGGGCTTCCCGAGGTCTGTGTGTAGAAGGACTCTTGGGCGGCGAGCAAGCGCGCAAGGCCGCGCAACTCGTAGGCCACGGCGTAGTCTGGCGAGAGCGCGATGGCCTGGGATGCTAGGTCGATGGCCTTTCCGGCTCGCTCGATGACGTCGGCCGTCTTGCCGAGCGGGGCCGCGTACGCGGCGTAGGTGAAGTGGCCGGCCGCGTCGGCGTAACGAGAGAGGCTCTCGTTAGGCGCCGCGGGAGTCGCCGCGAGCGCCGTGAGGAGCACGAAGGCAACCAGCCCGGCGGTGATGAGGCCCCCGACCCACGCGAAGAGGCGGCGCAGGCCGCCACGCAGCGTCAGCGCGAGGCCGAGGAGGAAGAGGGACACCGCGAGGATCGTGATCGTCACGACGTAGCGCTCGGCCTTGTTTCCCCACGCCGTTGACTGAGCGCGCTGCGCTGCGTCCCGCTCCGACGCCAAGACGCTCGGCACGGTGAAGTAGTCGACATTGAACTGGACCACATCGGCGACGAAGGCCTCCTCGTCGAAGTACGGCGCGGAGAGAAGCGTCGACATGTCGCGGCTCGTCTGCATCACGTCCCAGAGCCGGTTGGCGTTCTGTGCGTGCGCCGTCGCCTCCGCGTCGGCAGCGGCTGCGGCCGATGCAACCGCCTGGCGTCGCTCGAGAATCCACTCCGTGGCCAACGCCTGATGGGCGGCGAGGCGCTCGCGCTCGTAGGCCGAACGCACGGTGGCCGAGGAGCTCTTGGCAATCGAGCGGAGCATGGCGGCGCGTGCATCCCGACTGTACCGCGCGGCCCTCGCGCCGGCGTCCACCTGAAGCGCGCCGACCGCCGCGCCGAGGAGCGCCACGCCGGCGATCAGGAGGACGAGGAGTCGTTTCCATCCTTCCTCCGAAAGCTGTCGCCGGGGCGGCTTTCGAGCGTCTGACCGAGCGGCCGGCGTCATGGGTGTGTCTCCTCTCTTGTTCACAGCAGCCACTCCAGCCACCCCACGACGACGCACGCGGCGACGATCAGCGGTGCGGCGAACGCCGTCAGGACCTTCATCCTGCGCCGCGGAACAACGGTCGCCGTGCTGAACAGGAACAGGGCAACCGAGAGGCCGACCGTGGCCGCCGTGAGGCCTCGGGCCTTCGTCCTCGCCCGATCCGCCTCGGCAAACGACGGAGCGGGATCGAGGTCCTGAGTGACCGCCGTCTCGGCCCACTGCGCGTCCCAGAAGCGATTCCCATCGAAATACTCGTCGCCGGTATCCGGATCCAGGCTAATGTAGTCGGCATTGACGTACCCTCGCGCCGTGGCCGCAAGGCTGTGCTGGCGCAACGCCTCGTCCTCCATGGCTTTGCGCCGTTGCGCGTTCGACTCGTTGGCGAGGTCGCGTTCGACCAGCGTCGCGCGGGCGAGGTGCTCCTGGTACTCGGCGAAGAAGCTGAGGTAAGTCGAGAGGTACGTGGACACCGACACGCCGGTGTTGGCCGCCTGGAGCGCGGCGGTGAGCCCGCGGGAATCGGCCGCACCGGCCGCGCCGCTCGCGACCGAGATCCGCCAACCGACGAGGGCGCCGATGACCGTCACCGTGGCGATGAAAACACTCACGACAGTCCGGAAGCGATCACGTGTCTTGTGCTCTCTTTCCACCCGCGGCCTCCTGGCTGCCTGTGTGGGTAGTCCCCGATTAGAATACGCCAAGAACCCGTTCGTGACTCGTGAGGGGTAGCGATGAAGCGGCTCAAGGCGTACGACACACATCAGAGTGGCCCCTTCTTCCCCCATCGCCGCGAGGGTGGCTGCCCGACGACCACCTGGCAAATCTCATTGACAACGTCGTAGACCAGCTCGATCTGTCGGAGCTGTTCGCCGGCTACGACGGGACGAAGGGTCAACCGCCGTACCCCCCGCAGATGATGATTGGGGTGTGGCTGTGCAGCTACTGCGTTGGGATCCGGTCGTCGCGTCGGCTGGAACGAGCCCTCTACGAGGACGACGGCCTCCGAATGAAGCTCGCGCGGGAGAATGCCCCCGTTGCCCGGTGGATGAACTACCGGCTGAAGCTGCCCGAGAACCGAGAACGGTACCGCAAGAGAGAACAATCGGTGGAGCCGGTGTTCGGGCAGATCAAACAAACCAGAGGGCTGCGACAGTTTCTGCTGCGGGGGTTGGACAAGGTGGCCGCAGTGTGGCAACTGGACTGTGCGGCGCACAACCTGCTGAAGCTGTACCGCTCCGGGGTACCGCTCCAACCAGCAAGCCAAGGAGCCGGCCGTAGGCAGAGATTGCCTGCTCCATCGGCAGTGAAACCTCCTCGCGAGCCCTTTGCCCGGCAGAAAACACTCCCCTCACCACGTCTCGGCGATCCAGTGCCGGGTGAAGATCACTTCCCCCGGGGCTCCTAGCGGTCCTTGTTCCTTGCCACATCAGCGTCTACTCTCGGGGTAGATGAGCGGTGAGGAGGAGCCATGCGTAGATCAGGAATCGTAGCGATCATGCTGGTCGCCCTCGCGGGTGCCTTGGCGTTCGCGGACGACTACGGGGATTCGCCGCTCGCAGCGACGCTGGCGACGGTCGGAGGAGGTCCGCTCTCCGGATGCATCGAGGCGGCGGGAGACACGGACTACTTCCTCTTCGGCGCTGTAGCCGGCCGGACGTACCGTCTTCTGACGACTCATCTGAGCAGCGGCATGGATACTCTCCTCTACCTGTTCGATTCCGACGGCCGCTCGATTCTGCTCGTCGACAACGACTCGGGGGCGGACGGCGGCTCGCAGATCGACTGGACGGCACCGCGCGACGGCGTCTACTTCGTCATGGTGCGCCACGCTCAGGCAACGAGTGGGACGGGCTGCTACGCGCTCTCCATCTCCACGCTCCAGGTCGACGATCACGGGAACGGCCCGTTGACCGCGACGCCTCTCGCCGTCGGAGGTGCGGCGCGCGCCGGTTTCCTCGAACAAGTAGGCGACGTCGACGTCTTTCTGTTCCAGGCCGAACGGGGCTACGCGTACACGATCGACGTCGCGCGGACGGCAGGCACGGGAGAGGCCGCCGTCCGCCTTCTCGCCGAAAATGGCGTGCAAGAACTGGCCGTGGCCCTTGCGGGGACGGAGCCGGCCGAGGTGGGCTGGACGGCGTCGAGTTCAGGCATGCGGTTCCTCGAGATCTCGGCGTCCGACGGAGACGGCTCGGTTCTCGGATATGACGTCCGGGTGGCGAGGTCGGGCTACGGTGACGACTTCGGCAACAGCGCTGCGGCCGCCACCGACCTCGGCATCCGCGGCCCCGTCCTGTCCGGCCGCTTGGAGGTCGCAGAGGACGAGGATTGGTTCCGCTTTGAGGCGAAGCAGAACGGAGAGTACCGGTTGACGGCAAACTCGAGAGACGGCGCCATCCTCCGCGTGGCGGTGGTGGGCGCTGACGGGACTCTGCTCGTAGACCGCACCGCCGCCGCCGGATCCTCGCTGGAGATCAACTGGGTCGCGCCAAACGAGGGAACGTACTACGTGGCTGTCTCGCCGGCCGGCGGCGTGGGAGCGTACTCGTTGCGGCTTGACACGACGATTCAGCTCGAACTCCTCGGGCGCTTCAACCCCCAGGGCTACTCACTCGACGTGAAGGTGGACGACAACCTCGTGTACCTTGTCGTCGGCACGAAAGGGCTGCTCATCGTGGACGTCACCGACCCCGCGCATCCCGTCGAGGTGGGATCGAACTCGACTCGCGGGTACTACGCCCAATCGGTGACGCTCGACGGGGCGATCGCCTACGTCGCCAACCGCGGTGAGGGCCTCACGATTCTAGACGTTTCTGATCCCATGCGACCGGTGGAAGTCGGCCGCCTCGACACGCCCGGGTCGGTGCAGGCGGTAGCTCTCCGCGGACACCTTGCCGTCGTGGCCGATCAGCGCGGCGGACTTCAGCTGGTCGACGTGACTCGGCCCACGAGCCCGATTCTCCTCCGGGGCCTGGAGATGGGGGGATACGCCCAAGCTGTGTGGGTTGACGGCACGTATGCCTACGTTGCCGCCGGAGACTCCGGACTTGTCGTAGTCGACCTCACGAATGCCTTGGCCCCGGCCCTTGTGGCCCGCCTCGGCCTTCAGGGTGAGGCCAACGACGTCCTCGTGGCGAATGGAATCGCCTACGTGGCGGCCGGGTACCGCGGCGTCCGCCTCATCGACGTGGCCAATCCGGCGGCGCCGACGGAGATCGGCTTCATCAGTACGGCGGGAGAGGCGCTCGGCCTTGCCTACATGACCGACACCCTCTGTGTCGCCGAGCGCTCGGGAGGACTCACCGTCTACGACGTATCCAATCCCATGGATCCGAAGCGTCTCGCTCAAATCGCCATTCCGGGTGAGGCGTTGCGCGTTGCCGTGGCTGGGAATCGCGCCTACGTAGCGTGCCGTGAAGCGGGCCTCGCGATCATCGAACTGCTTCCCTAGACTTGAAGAACAACGAGCGGAGGGAGGACTTCCTCCCTCCGCTCGGTCCATCTCTCCCTGCAGGACTAGCGAGGTCCCACAAGATCGAGCAGGAACTGACTCGACAAGTCGACGCCGTTTCCGGTGATTGTGTTTTCGTATCCCGCGATGAGGGAAGCCCCGTCGGCGAAGACGCCGAAGCCTGTGTTGCCCGTAATCGTGTTCGTGCGGATGGAGCCAATCGACGTCTCCAAGTGCAGCCCGTCACTTAGATTCGCCTGGATGCTCGTCTGGACGAGCGACAGAACGGAGGCGTCCCAGAGTCCGATGCCGTGCCCGGTGTTGCCAGCAATCGCTGACTGCCGGATCGACGCCGACGACGCAGTCAACGCAAGACCCGTCGCTTCATTCTGCGCGATCGACGAGTTCACCATGAGCAACGCCGAACGGGCCGTTG
>Ga0247842_10009102_pt1 | contig 10214 bp, 3 predicted proteins | sample LaCruzMarch2015__3_FD_192411 | JGI IMG/M metagenome (GOLD analysis project Ga0247842, IMG submission 192411) | Freshwater microbial communities from meromictic Lake La Cruz, Castile-La Mancha, Spain - LaCruzMarch2015_19m | ecosystem: Environmental > Aquatic > Freshwater > Lake | place: Spain... | reverse complement strand
AGGCGAGCGCTCGGAGACTTTGGGGCGCATCCGCTCGATCACGGCCTCCAGGAGACCGCCGCGCTCCAGGGTCCGGTTGCCGTCCTCGGTGCGCCAGAGTCCAACCAGTGCGTCGTCCAGGATCGCGTCGTCCTCGGCCGCATAGTCCATGCAATCCCCCGGGAACGCCATCCACCGCACCCCCGCCTGACGCAGCACCCGGCGTGGGCGCCTGCCGAAGAGGACGACACCCGCAATGGTGCAGACCTCGGCCCCACCCGAACGCTCGGTCATGAATCCTAGCCTGGTCAGCCGCTTGACCCAGGCATCCCCGTCCGCGGGCACGTCCGGATCCTTGAGCACCTGCCCCAGGTAGTCGTGCAGGCGCTCCAGGTCCAGGTCCGCCAGGCCGGTGCCGGAGACCGGCAGCAACTCCGCGTGGAGGAGGCCGCCCAGCGCGAACAGCCGCGCCTGCTGCGCGCGCGAGGCCTTACGCGAGGTGCTCCCAACGCGGATGTAGATCTCCTCGCGGTCCTGGAGCCGCAGCACATAGGGCTTGGACGTGCCCTGGGTGAGTGAGATCACCGCCACGCGGCGCCCGGCATCCACCTGCACCGTTTCAAAGAAGGGCAGGATCATCGGGTGCACATAACGCCCGAACACCGTGTCCATCACCCATTCCTCCAGGTTGTGGCGCTGGATACCGGTGATGGCGCCATCGTCTTCGACCCCGAGCAGGATGACGCCGCCACGAAAGTTGGCAAATGCAACGGCGTCCGTCGCGAGCCTATCCGCATCCACTGTGCAGGGTGCGAACGCAACGCCGGAGTTCGGCCCGTTCATTACAAGCTCGATGACATCCGTTCTCGTCACACCGGCGGCCCCATATCGAGAAAATCCCAAAGGAAACGCTCGAATGAAGCGATACCCTTATCGGCAAGCAGCGCCGTGGGATCGAGCACGGACGCTTGGTCGATAATGACGTGTTGGGAAGAGCCAGGTTTCTCTCTCTGCCCCAGAAGCGTGATGATTGCTTTGTGCCGCCGCGCCCGCTCCGCGATGGGGTCCCGATTCTCGCCGCCCCAACTGAAGAGTTCATCGACACAGCACTCCGCCTTGTTGCACTGCTGCGCGTCGCACGCCCGCAAGACCGGCATCAGATGATCTTCCAGAGTTCCTACGCCTTGGGCGTCAGCCCAGACATAGGAAGCGATGCCCAACGTGGTCGCAGCGTTAGGATTAGCTTCATCCAGCATCCAGTCCTCGGTGAACCAGGGGCGCTGGCGCTCCCCGATAGTCGCGAAAGTCTGCTTCAAGCTGGCTCGCACCCGATCGGCCCCTTCAGCATCCGCGTCGTGAAGGAACAGGACACGTACCCGGCCGACGACCATCAATGCACCGTCTGGGAAGGTGCTCGCCCGTTCATGAAGATCGAGAAAATCCGCCAGGAAACCGCCGACCTCTGCGAGCTTGCCCGCGGTCTTTCCGCCAGCGTTGAACAATAGCGCCAGGTCGTCGCCCCGTCTCAGCACCTTGTCCGGGAGATAGAACTTGTGCGCCATGTCCAGGCTGAGATCCTGGGCCGCGTGACGTTCGACGTTTCTCTTAAACAGGCTGTTGAAAGGTGACGGAAACTCGCTAAACCGCCACGCGACCTTCTCAAACCCGAACCGCGCCTTCAGCAGACGCCGCACGAACGCGACCTCGTGTGCGCCTTCGCAGAACGCCAGCAGCGCCGTGACCTCCTTGGTCATCGTGCCCTCCTCAGATCGACGTCTCCGATATCGAGCAAGCGAGCGAACTCAGGGCCAGCGAATTCTCTGGCGACGATTCCTTCGTCCTTCTGCACCAGCGCGTGAAAGGAAAAGTCTTCCGGGTGCTCGACTTGGCTAACGAACGCGTCGATGCACTCCTTGCTGTGGCTGGTGAGAAAGACCTGGACATTGAAGGTCTGGGCCAGGGTATGGATGAAGCCGGAAAACCGGCCGATCAGCTCGGTATGGATGGCGTTCTCGAATTCGTCGATCAGGACGATACCATTGGCCGCCGAGGCGAAGATCAGCGAGATAAAGAAGATACGCTGGAGCCCCTCACCATAGCTCATCAGGTCCAGCGGATAATCAAACTCGCTGTCATCTACCAGAAAGCGCTGCCGCTCGTCCACCAGGCGGATGTCGTTGAGGGTGGGTAGCACCTGCTCCCGGATGAACTCGAAGATCCGCGGCAATGCCTTGGATTGTACGCTCTTGTGGTAAAACCCGGTGTAGCGGTGCGGCTCGTTGAGGAAGAATGGGCTGCTGTATACTGCCGGGCAAAGCCAGCGAATTGCATCCGCCTGGGTCTCGTGGTCGCGGCCCTTGTAGAGTCGGGTGAGCGAGTCTTGCGCAAGGCGGCCGTATTCTGCAGTAATCTCCACCGATCCGAGATAGCGGGAGCGGTCCAGTGTGGCGTCGGTCTCCTCGAAGGCGCGGGCGGAGACCTGGGTCTTGTTCCCATCGAAGTCTCCACTCACCCTGCACTCTCCCACCATCTGTTCCAGTAGCCACTGCGGATCGATCTGGTCCTTGGGCACCTTGCCACGACGGCGAATGACATCTACCAGGCCGTCGAAATCATTCTGGCGCGAAAGAAGATAGATCGCCTCCAGCAGCGTCGTCTTACCACTGTTGTTGGCACCGGCAAACAAGTTGATGCGCGACAGGGTCCCGATGTGCAGGCCCTTCAGCTTTCGATACGCATCGACCTCGAAGGATGAGAAATGTCGGTCGATTCGGTCATGGATGACCTGCCGGTGTTCGACGCCTCCCAGGCTGCCCGCCTTGGTTCGATCGACCAGCCCCTGGAGACGCCCCAGTGCTTGCTCCAGATCGGGCAGGTGCTCCCCGCGCACCGCAAACTGGTTCAAGGTGGAGATGTCCTGCGAAACCGAGCGGATCGCCGCCTCTTGACGGTCGCGCAGTACGAGATCGCTGGCCCGATAGGCTTCGTTGAGATCGCGCGTGTCTTGCAATCGCTCAAGCGCCCGGTGGTCCTGAAGTATTTGCCCCAACAGACGGATATCGTCGCGCTTCTGAATGGCCGGTTCCAGATAACGGTCGCCAAATCCCGCTTGGCCCGCGTCATCCTCCCCCTCTACGGGTTCACGGGAAAGCCAGGAGAAAAACAAGTCGCGATGCTCGGCATGCTTGGCTTGATAGCTCGTGTCATCCCATTGTAGCCAGTTCTTGAGATCCTGGTTGCGCACGGCTTCCCGAAAAAGTGGAAACTTAGATTCGGAGAATTGATCTCCATAGTCCGATATGCGATATTGTTCAATGAGGGCCAAGGCTCGCAGGCTGCGCCTCAACTCGACCTTCGAGATACCGATACTGCGGACGATCTCGTCCTCGCTGCATGCGAATTCCTGGGCCATCTTTTCCAGCAGTTTGGCCTGATTCCATTCGCCCCATTTCCTATTGCCGCTGATATGTTTCAGCGCCATGAGCTTTAGGTGGTGCAGTTCGTCTGCATCCTCGTAAAGGACGACTGGGACGCGCCTGAAGACTTCGGGGTCGAGCCGGCCCAGATCGATGCCCTTTTCATCATGTTGCAGCGCCAGGTGCTTCAGGGCAGCGATGCGGCGATTGCCCTCGACGACCACATAGCCGCCGTCGCCGAGATCCCGGACCTGGATCTGGTCGACCGGCAGATAGCCGTTGGCCCGAAAGCTCTCGATCAGGTCCTGAATGTTCTGATTGCGCTCTCCCGCCAGGAGTCGCAAGGTCCGCTGCGCAACCGTTTTGTCTCGGATCTGCTCTGGGGGTACCTTGACGTACTCCGGCTCATGGATCAGCCGGTAGTTGTTCGGGTCGAGCCAGAGATTCTTGAGGCTGACCCGGCGCCCCTTGGCGTCGGTCGTCTTGATGTCGTCTTGCATCAGTTGGTCACCAGGTCGGCAGTCCAAAGATCTTCATGATTCGTCCTCCGAGTCTGCGGTATCCGTTTCGTCGTCCTCCCCGCCGGCCTCCTCGTCCGGCTCGACCGCGGTAAGCAGGTCGTCCCGCGGGACGAGACTCAGCAGCAAGGCGGCGCGCTCGGCGATCAGGGGCGGGTTGGCCTGCTCGAAGGCGGCGCGGGCCTCGGGTTCGTCGGGGGCGCGCAGGTGGAAGTCCGCGCCTTGTTTGTCGATGATCGCCAACTCCAGGGTCCAGCACGCGGCGGGATGGTCGGTCCAGAGGCCGGGTTCCAGCAGGTGCAGTTCGGGCTGGGGGGCCTTGCGCTTGCGGCGGCGACGCAGGGTCTCCTTGGCGACCGCGGCCAGGGCCTCCTCCGAGTGCTCGGCCAGATAGGCGGCACGGTGGGCCGCACTGTCGGCCGGGGCGTCGCGGTAAGGGCCTTCTTCGATGCGGAACCCAGTCTCTGAACCAGCAGCGATCTCGTCTTGCAGGCGCAGTTCCCAGGCCCAGGCGCGGGCCGGATGATAGGCCCAGAAGCAGCCGTGCGCGACACCGAGCGAAGGGTCCTGGCGGCACTTGGCATCTACCCGAGTGGGCCAGTAGCGCATGGCCAGATGTGACCAGTCGTAGTCCTTCTTGCCGGCCGCCGAGGCCAGTTCCTTCCACCACTTCCTGGGGTCCTTCCACTGGGGCTCCAGCAGGGGCCAGAGGGCGGCGCTGTTGATCATGACGCCGTCGTCCAGGTCCGGCTGGTAGCGGGCGTCCCGCTCCCGCGCCGGACACTTGGCGTCCGCGGGCGGTGCGCCGCGCTCGGCGCACTGCTCGACCAGGGTGATGAACGCCGCCAATTCGTCGCGCCAGCGCAGCACCCGGTCGTAGCGCTTCTCCGCCGCGTCCGCGGCGCGGCGGTCGGCGCCGTCGCGGGCGGCACGCAGGTCCGCAAGCTCACCCTCGATGCGCTTGCGCGCCTCGTTCAGGTGATCGGCCTGCAGGAGCCGGAGCGTATCGGCGTCCCAGCGGTGAATGGTGATCCAGGCGACGAAGGTGCGCTTGTCCGAGGACAGGGGCCAGTGGATGGGGCGGTTCTCGTACATCGCGCGATGCACATCCTTGAAGCACTTGAGCCGCAGCCAGGTACGCAGGTCCGATTTCGGGTCGACGGCTGCGCCGTGTGCCGCCCAGGCGGCGTGCAGCGGCTCGGCCGCGGGATGGCCGAGGCCGTCCTGGCGGTCGTTGGCGTCCAGGGTACCGTCCAGGAACAGGATACCGCCGGGCAGTGCATGGGCGAGGTCCGCGGTCGCGGGGTCCAGGATGCCCTCCCCGCCCCTGCCCTCGCCGCCGCCGAAGCGGCCCAGGGCGACACCCAGGGCGAAGCTCAGGTGATCGGTCGGGGGCTCCGGGTCATATTCCGGCTCGTACGGCGGCAGCGGGGCGCCCTCGGGGCGGTCGACGGCGACCTGGGCCCAGGCTTGAGCGTGGCGCCAGGGGGAGGGGCCGGGGTGTTTGAATTCGATCGAGGGTTCGCGGTGGGATTCGTGATCTGAAAAAGCCTGGTTCAAAGTCGCGCAAATTTTCGCACTGCCACCAATGGCGAACACTGGCAGCCGATTTACGTCCCCAACCTGAAAGCTCATGGAGGGATTTAATGATTGAAGAGTATCACGTGCTCGCGTGGCGTTCATCGAACACACCATCTCAGCTCGATTGCCAGGGAAAACTGATGAGCCTTTATCCCCAAAAATACTCAAGAACCTGTGAAGTCGGGCCGCAGGATACGAGCCGATCATTGCGAACGCAACACCTGACCTGCCTTGCTTTTCCGGACTGCGAAAATTGGCACCAATGCGGACTTCACAGGACACTCGATACGAAAGCCCAAAGCACTCCCAAGAAATTACCTCGAGAAGCGGCTCAATCCAAACCCGACCTTTCGCGCCATTGATGAACGGTAACCACATATGCCGCGTTATCCGCACGGAGTCATGCCATGCTATTCTTTCTACACGCCCTTCATGCCCTTCATGGTAAGAATATTCGAACCATGAAGGGCATGAAGAGCATGAAGAAGAAGATTCTGCAACGGCATTGGATAGACTATGACCATCATCACTCACAGATTCGCTCAAGACATCAGAAAGCGTTCCCACTTGATTCTTGATGTCCAGGTCTTGCAGCCGCGATATCGCTTGGACCGAAATCGCAAGTTCCCAGGTAAAGCGCGTGAAACGTACGTTATCTCCGGTCGATGCGCCGACATAGGCGGGCGATGCCGCGCCCATAAGGGTTGCATTCTTGTAAAATTGAATCTCCTCATTTGACCACCAATACAAGATCGGTTGGTCAGCGACTGCGATAAACTGCTGGGCATGGAAATTAAACTGCTCCTGCTGGCAGAGTAGAGCAGCGTGCCTCTTTGCGGGTTTCGATGAATCTCGGGCTGGGTCCGCTAAAGGAGCAGCGCGGACCGAGATCGAGGATGCGGGTGACGTTTTTTCGTTAGCCCTCCGAATGACGGCCATTGCAGAAGAGATGACGTCGTCCATTGATCTGCTTGAAAATGCACCAGTCCCGAGATCAGCTATCGTTCGTAAGCTATAATTTCCCAAAATACTCTCCCTGACTTCTGCGTACTGTTTGATAAACATCCAATTGCGCATGGTCAGCAAGGCAGAGGTTCCGCCCTCTCGCGCAAGCTGAAGCCCCCTGATCAGAAACGCGGCATAGAGGTCCGCCTTGCCCAACGGATAGTGCCGCTTGACGTACTCGGCATCGGCCATCTTGGACGTGCCCTGATAAGGCGGATTCCCGACCACCAGGTCATACTGCCCCTCGCGCAGCATCCGCACGAAGCGCACCCCGGCCGCGAGCTGCTCGCCGTGCAGGCGCAGCCCCAGGTCCTCGCCGCCGGTGTGGTGGGCGAGGAAACCCTCCAGGCGCCCCAGGATGTCGGCCTTGGTGTCCGCCCGGCTCGCCTGCCGGGTTCCCCGGTCCGCGTTTCCCGATCCAGTATTCGCCATGAAACCGTCCCCAAAGAGCGTAAGCTGTTTGGGGACGGTTTCATGGCGCTCGATCGCCTCCTCCAACGCGGCATCCACCTTGAGCAGACTGCCCAAATGGTCGGCACCGGCCAGGGCATGGATCAGGGTGTCGGTGAGTGCGGCGGGGATGCCGGTCTCGCGCTCCACCTCCCGGCGCAGCTCGATCAGTGCCGGATCGGTATCCGGCAGGGCGCCCAGACGCAGGTTCGAGGCGACCAGGTTGAGCCGGGCCGGCCTTGCTTCCGGACAGGTGCGCCGGGCCTTGAGCCAGAGCGCGGCGGCGGCGATCTGTACGGCGCGGGGGTCGAGGTCGATGCCGTGCAGGTTGTGGGTGAGGATGCGCTCGACGCAGGCGCGCTCGGACCAGGGTTCGGCGCCCTCCTCGCCCCGGTGACGGGCCTCCTCCCGGTAGAGTGCGAGGAGCAGGTCGAAGGCGACCACCAGGAAGTGCCCGGAGCCGACCGCGGGATCGAGGATCTTGAGATCCCGCACCGAGTCCGGGGCATGGGCAACGGCGTCCGCCGGGATGGGCTGGGGGACATAGTAGGCCCAGCGGCGCTCGGCCTCGGTATGGAGCGGTATCAGGTCGGTGAGCGCGACCTCGCCCCGCTCGCGCCGGGCGCGCCAGTCGGCACGGCGCTCGTCCAGGGCGCGGAGCAGGCCGGTAGGGGCGGGTTTGAAACCCGCCCCTACGGGTACCGCGGTGTCCGGGTCGGCGGCGGCGTCCTCTCGTTCCCACGCTCCGCGTGGGAATGCAGTCTTGGCCGCTCCAGCGGCCTGAGGGCCGACGCGACGCTGGAGCGTCGGTACTTGCTCCCACGCTGGAGCGTGGGAGCCAGAGCAATCTGCAGGTTCCGCGGGTGCCGGCTCGGGTTCGCCCGGGAGCAGGCGCTCGCAGTCGGGGGTCCAACCGTGCTTGCGGCACATGGCGAGCCACAGGGGGCCCAGACTGTTCTGGAGCAACCAGTCCACCATGTAGCGCTCGGTGAACATCTGGGTCTTGCTGGCGATCTCGTGGGGCTCGACCTTGCCCCCGGCATGGAGCTTGGCGTCCAGGGCCTCGCGCTCGGGGTCGTTCCAGTATTGGTAGACCCAGCCCAGGGTCATGTCGTCGGTCCAGCAAGTGGCCAGCCCCGGCGCGTCCAGTGCCTCGACCACCCGGCGCAGGGTGGCGGCGCCCACCGGGATCAGGTCCGCCAAGTCGGCCGGCCCATACAGGCCGGGCAGTTCCAGTGCCAGGTCCTCGAAGATCAGTTGCAGCAGATAGGCGTAGCCCTCGCTCGGGTCGTCGCGCACCAGCACCCGGGCAATCTCCCGAAGGTGCCGATACCCCTCGCTCTCCCAACCGCCGGTGAGGACCGGGACCTTGCGCAGACCCATACCCTCCAGCAGGCGCAGGAGTACCAGACGGTTCAGCAAGGTGTAGGCGGCGCGCTTCTCCACCTCGCGGAGGAAGTGCGCGCGCTCCCGTCCCCGCCGGCCCTGGGTGGCGCCGGCCCGCACCTGCTCGTCCAGCCAGGCATCGAGCCGCGCCCGCCGCACCCCCGCGGCCTCGCTCAAGGCCGCGTCCCGCGCCCGCACCGAAAGCCGGTAGGCCGCCTCGGTGGCGTCGTGCAGGTCATCGAGCAGCCGGGTGCGCAGCCCGCGAACCGTGCTGGACAGGGCCGACTTGGCCTCGGGGCTCATAGACACGGGCGAGGTTCCAGGTTATCGCGAATCAAGATTAACCGCGAAGGAAATAAGGATCATGAAGGGATCTCGTTGATCATTGTATATCGCCCAACCGGCACGCCGGATCGGACTGAAAAAAAACCTTGCGCCTGGGCCTCGACTGAATAAAAGTTTGGCCCTGTCAAAAAAATGCGGTCCCGATCGCCGTGACTGAGCCTTGAACAGCCCCCTGCATCCCCCGCGAGCCCCGACCGGCCCGGTTGGCTACGCCTGGGTGGCGGACCGGCTGGGCGCGCCGGTCTTCCCCGGCACGCCGGGCGCACGAATCGACAGCGTCATGTCCCTGCGTCGGCTTGCGGAGGGGGTCATGCTGGTTCCGGCCCGCATGGCGCCGGAGCCGACGTTCCTGGGACACTTGCTCTTCGCGCTGAAACACGAAGGGGTAAACCTCCACCTGCTCACCCGCGCGTTGCCCCGCGTCGAACCCGGGGAACTGTTGGCCGAGTTCACCGCGACGCCGAACGGCGCCTATATCCGCAAGACCTGCTACCTGTGGGAGCAGTTGACCGGCCGGCAACTGCAAGTCCCCGCCGAAGCGGCAATCGGTGCGGGCTACGCAGAGATGTTCGACCCGGCCGGATACATTGTCGGGGACTCCAGGCGCAACGCGCGCTGGCGCGTCGACTTCAACGGCCTGGGCGACCTACGCTACTGCCCCATCGTACGGCGCACCGCCACGCTCGGCCACCTGCTGAATGCGGACATTCTCGGGCAGGCGCGCGACTTCGCGCAGCAGACGAGCAAGGCCATGCTGGATCGCGCGCTGTCTTGGGCCTATCTCAGCGAGACCGAGGGGTCGTACGCCCTCGAGCGCGAGATCCCTTCGCACTCCAAGGCGGCTGCATTCGCCAAGCTGCTCAAGCGCGTCGACGACCCGCGCGAACTCACGCAGGAGTACCTGGTCGATCTGCATAATGCCGTGGTCAACAATCCACTGGCCATGACCGCTGCGTTCCGCACCGAGCAGAACCGCCTTCAGAAAGGAGGCATCCCCGGCGCTGCCGGCGTGTCATACGTGCCCCCGGCGCCGGAGTTGTGCGCCGAACTGATGGACGCGCTGCTGCATCTGGCCAACCGGCCGCCGGCCGGCCTCGACCCGCTCATACTCGCGGCAGTGGTCTGCTTCGGGTTCGTCTTCAACCACCCCTTCATGGACCTGAACGGCCGGCTCTCGCGGTTCCTCATTCACCACTGCCTGGGTCAGTCGCGCGCCCTCCCCCGGGGGTTCGTCCTTCCCGTGTCCGTGGCCATGAATCGGCATGAAGACCGCTACCTGGCGGCCTTGCAGTCCTTCAGCCTTCCAGCCCGCGAACTCTGTCAGGTGCGTTGGGCCGGCGACGACGCGTACTGGTATGACTGGCCTGCCGAGGCCGACAAGACCTTCCGCTATCCCGATCTGACCAACTGCGTCGAGTTTACCCTCGAAATGGCACAGACCGCGCTGGAGCATGACCTGCGGCGGGAGACCCGGTTCTTATCGGACTTCGACGAGGTATACCGGCTTATCGACGACCGCTGGGATATCCGCAAC
>Ga0247842_10009101_pt1 | contig 10219 bp, 12 predicted proteins | sample LaCruzMarch2015__3_FD_192411 | JGI IMG/M metagenome (GOLD analysis project Ga0247842, IMG submission 192411) | Freshwater microbial communities from meromictic Lake La Cruz, Castile-La Mancha, Spain - LaCruzMarch2015_19m | ecosystem: Environmental > Aquatic > Freshwater > Lake | place: Spain... | reverse complement strand
ATGTGAATTTTATGCCCTTTGCCTCACTTACGAGCCCTTCTTTTCCCGGAGGAATATCCTCGTGCTGTGCTCTTTTAAGATATTCTAAAATTCTTCTTTTCTTTTTTGCAAGGGATATATTTTTAGAAAAACATGGACCGCCTATGCATCCGCCTGCACAAAAGTTAGCGTCAAGAAACTTTATTTTTTTGTCAGGATTATTGAGAAATTTTTCCACTTTTGCTATCCCATCTATGACTTTTGTTTCTTCTTTTTTTAATACGCCTTTAAGATGCGCTGTTTTTGAAAGCCCGCCTGCAAGTGGATAAATTCGGGTATATTCGTTTGAAAACTTATCAAAAAAAGTCTTATGCTCCTGTTTTTTATCAATTGCTAAATTTTCAATTCCCTTTTGTTTTAAAATTTGCTTAAGTTCGGAATATGTTATGCAAAAATCAACGAATTTTGAACTTTTTGCTTCAAGTTTTTTGAAATTGCATGGACTTATAAAAACAGTTTTATGCTTGGGATATATTTTTTTGCATATTTTTGCTGTTGCAATCATGGGGCTGTCTATTCTCGCAAGGTTTTTTGAATATCTTGGAAATTTTTCTTTTATTACAGAAACAATTCCAGGACAAACCGAAGAAATAATCAAATCTTTTGATTTTTCAAGCTGTTTATGATACTCCCTATTAACCATCTTTGCTCCAAAAGTCAGTTCAACAATTTTATCAAAACCAAGATGCTTAAGCTGGATTATTATTTCCGGAAAATAAAGTTCAGCGACAAAACTTGGAGCCAGCATTGCGACAAGTTTTGTTTTTTTTGAAAGTTCATCCTGAACTTTCTGGGTGTCCTCTTTTTCCATGAATAATTAAAGCTTGGAGAAGTTATAAAGTTTATTGAAGATTAAGGCTTGGCTAAAACCGATGTAGAAAAAGTATCATAAGCATCTTCTGGAATTCTGTTTATTTCAAGGCTTCTTATTAGTGCGTCAGGAGCGGTTTCTGTTGAAGGAACCCAGCCTGATTCAGAACCGCAAGACCCCTGAAATATCCCAATTCTGTCGCTTGTCTTAACAATGTTGGATAATGCCTGATAAGGAGTTCCTACAACATATATCCCTCTTGTTCTTTCCATTTTACCATTAACATATAACCTAAAAACATTTGCCGGAAATGTCTGGTAAAAACTTTCTTCAGGCAATGTTAATCCGCCAGAAGTACCCAAGAAAATAAGACCATATGGCTGGGACTGCTCTTTGCAGATATCAATTAAATTTTTCTTTAATTCATCAAATGAAACAGAATTAGATGATTCAACAATAATATTGCTCATCCTTGCTTGTGGGTCATTGTTATTTTCTGAACGTGCATGACCATTTGATTTTGTTTTAAAATATCCTGCACTTTGCCTGGAATAAAGATAGCCCTGCAAAACACCTTTCTGTATGAGCGCTACTCTTTTTCCCCTAACTCCCTCATCGTCAAAAAGATAATGGCCATCTAATCCTTGTAGAGTGGGGTCATCATATAAATCAATAAATTTTGGGGCGATTTGCTCTCCAATTTTGTCCTTAAATAAAAAAGTCTTATTCCCGCAATCATCTTCCTGCATTCTATCTGCTTCAAGCGGATGACCTGTTACTTCATGCCAAAATACACCATGATTTTTACAATCAATCAAAATAGGGTATACTCCATTTTTTTCAATTGGTGATTTCACTATTTCCAATAATTCGGCCGTTATTCTTTTTCCAGCAGACATAAGGGATTCATAATCCGGAATTTTTGAAGCGCTTAATACATGAATCGTTTCTCCGTGGGGTATTGCCCTGTTCTTGGAATCTAGTGCCATAACCTCAAGAACTACAGAATATCTTTTAAATGTTGTAAATATTTTTGAACCTTCTGAATTAATAAGATATCTTCTTTCATTTACCATTGAAAAATTTGTTTGCGTGTTTATTAGGCTTTTTGTTAGCAAATCATGAGAAACTTTCTTCATTAAATCTTCAACTTTATTAACATCTAGGGGGGTGGGTTCTTCCTGTTCAATATATCTTACTGGTTTTTCACGGGAAAAATAAATAAATTTGTCTCTTGATTCCTTTAATCCCAATGATTCTGAAAATCTATTCTCAAGATCTGAAGCACAAGCCCAAAATCTTTCGTTTGATGCTTCCCAGAGTTCTAATTCACAGGCTCTTTTGTCCAAATTGAAAGGCAAACAAAATGATTCTGATGCGACAGAACCGCCTTTAACAGGATCACCCATTCTAATTTCAACTCTTCCATGATTTATTTCTCTATATTTTCCGCTGTCTGAGGTAACTCCTCCGTTTTTTGTCTCAATATCTGATTTCTCTACATGCTTTACCATCAATGAAGCAAAGAACGGGCTGAAAAGAACTTTTCTTCCATCTGACCTTGAAACCTTCTTTGATGCGCCGGTTATAGCTGGCAAATAGCCTTCAAGAATATCAAATATTTTTTGGTTCACCATTTATTATAAAGCCTGGCGAATGATGCTTAAAAAGGATTTAGAAATTAGAAACTATATTTTGAAAGGTATATATCCTAAAAATAAATAACCACAATAATCTTATTAAACCTCAGATATCTTGGAGCTGGAATGGAAACACCAATCGGCGGAGAGTTTATACGTCTTGTAAGGGGAAATCCAAATAAACTTGAAGGAAGGGTTATATGCTTTTCTAGGCTTAAGGATAAAGAACTGATTAAAGCAGGTGTACCGAGCATATTTACTGTTTTTGCAACAGATAATTTTGAAAAATACATACAAAGGGTGGCAAGTAATCGACAAGAAGTAAACTATCTTCGGGAAATGAAGAGAAGAGCAGACAAGGAAATTAAAGAAAACTGCGGCGGGATGATCCTGGGGGGAATTTATTCTTCACAAATCAGACTAAAGGATGAATCTGAGCTTTACAATGGTGGGGAAGATATTGTTCATACTGGTGAATATTCAAATCCTCTATCCTGTGCAGGGTCTATTAAGTTCGGTATTCATCTTTATTTTTTTAAATATGATGAACAAAACATGGACTCAACCAAGATTAGACAGAAAGTATGACACAAAAAATGTCTCCCTTAAAAACTGAAGTTTTAAGAAAATTTGTCCTCCCTTTGATAGACTCATATAAACACAATGACACTGCCTCTGCAACAATAATAAAAGAAAGCATGATGCGGGCATATGAAAATTCAACCATAGCAAATCCGCTAAGAGATATATTAAAAACAATTGAACAACAAAGAACAAAGCCTGACATGAGAATTATAAATCTTAACTTAGACGAAGCCCAGGCAATAAAAGATGAAAGATTTGAAGTTGCTGCAAGAATAAGGGATGAAATAAGAAGATTGGGCGGAAAATTATAAAATTATTGATTTGTTTCTAATGCCTCTTTTATAATATCATGAACTTCTGAGGTGTTTCCCCCGCAATCTGGCTCATAGGCCACCTGAATTTTTTCTCCCTCTTGTATTCCGCATGTTAGAATACTCATTATGCTTTTTGCACTAACATAACTATCCTCATGTTTTATGAAAACTTCTCCTAAATATTTATTGGCTGCTTTTACAACCAATGAAGATGGTCTTGCATGAAACCCGTGCGGGCATAATATATCCACTTCTCTATGAACATAATGGGCATAGGGATTTTCTTCAGAATGTTCATCGCCCAATAATCTTTTCATATTCTCAACAACGAGATTTTCTGCTCTTTTTGGATTGCCCCTGATATCATGCGCGTAAATTTCAAGAATATCACCTTCTGAAATTCTTAGCTTTTTCCATGGCTTAAGGTGTTTTGCATTAAAAATAAAGTCCCCATAAGAAGTTTTAAAATGAGCCTGACAGCTCAGATTATTATAATGCCTTACGAGATTTTCTGCTCTTTCAAATTGGGCATTTTTTATTTCTATTCTTGCGTGGCTGTGGTATCTTGAAAGGATTACAGAATTTATCAATGGAACGCCTGTTCTGATAATGTGATTCTCAGATGCTTCTTGCTCTGCTAAAGCCAAGTCTATCTGAATGTCACCCATAGAGTTAAGAGAGCTAACATATTGTTTCCCCTCTGGTTCTGCAACAAGATTCGTCAAAGATTGAGATTTATCTCTCATGCTTTTTCTGAAATCTGTGATTTTTCCTATAAAATATTTATCTGGCATAAATATAACGCCATTCGAGCATTTTTAAACCTTTGGTGTGTGTCTTTTTATCGTAGTAATAAAAAATCCAAGCAATTTAAAAATATCAAATACCTCATCAGGGTATGAAAAAGTTAAAAGGAAGTGAGACTGAAAAGAATCTTTTGAAAGCTTTTGCAGGAGAAAGCCAGGCAAGAAACAGATATACTTTTTTTGCCAGTGAGGCAAAAAAAGAGGGATACGAGCAGATATCCGGAATATTCCTGGAAACTGCTGAAAATGAAAAAGAGCATGCAAAAGTGTTCTTTAAATTTCTTGAAGGCAGAGATGTTGAAATAACAGCTTCTTACCCTGCAGGAAAGATTGGAAATACAAAAGAAAATCTTCTTGCTGCTGCAAACGGCGAAAAAATGGAATGGGGAAAACTATACCCTGAATTTGAAAAAACTGCTAGGAAAGAAGGATTTGAAGAAGTTGCAAAATCATTCAAGGAAATAGCAGAAGTTGAAAAACACCATGAGCAGAGGTACAGGAAACTCCTTGAAAATGTAAAAACAGGAAAAGTTTTCAAAAAAGACAGGGTTGTAACCTGGAAATGCAGGAATTGCGGCTATATTCATGAAGGAAAAGAAGCTCCTGAATCCTGCCCTGCCTGCAAGCATCCGCAGGCATATTATGAAGTTCTAGAAGAAAATTATTAAAATGACTAAAAAAGAAATAAAGAAAAGAAAGATTAATTGGAAAGTTCTTATAACTAGTTTTATTATTGTCTATTTGGTGGCAGGATTAGGAAGTGTTTTCACTGCACAAAATACAAAAACCGACTGGTATAATTCAATAAAACCGGCATTAACACCTCCGAGCATTGTTTTTCCCATTGTCTGGAATATTCTTTTTTTCCTTATTGCACTATCACTTTATTTTTGCTGGATAAGCTCAAAAAATAACAAAGAAAAATCTGCAGTAGGCATTGTCTTTGGAGTGAATTTTATCCTTAACATTCTCTGGAGTGTTCTTTATTTTGCAATGAAAAATCCACGCCTGGCTTTTTTTGAAATAATTTTGCTTTTGATATCAATTGCATCTATGCTTTTACTTTCTTGGAAGATAAGCAAGAAAAGTTTTTGGCTTTTAATGCCCTATTTTGTCTGGGTTTGTTTTGCCTCTGTTTTGAATTTTCTTTCTTTTTAATAGGTTAAGAGATAGGTTTTTTAATAGGAATGATTAACTTATTATATGGCGCATAAAAAAAAGGAGGGAAGTGTTAGTTCTGGAGGATTTTTTAAGCGATTTTGGAAAAACCATAGGTTTTTATCATGGTTGATAATTTTGATTATTGTTACGCTGGTTATTATCGGCGGTTTTCAAGTGTTTAATTACGTTAAGTTTCTTTTGGGGTATGATTTGACGATAAGACTCAGTGCAGATAAAACTAATGTTAATCTTATTAATGGCCAAACTGAAACAATTACATTCAGCATTAACAGATTATCCAGAATTTTTTGCAATACTAAATGCGACTATAGTTTTAGCGACTTGAGCAGCAATACTCTTCTTTCAGAAGGGAGTTTTTCTTTAAATTCACCAATAACACGGGAAATTAAACAAGAAGTATGGACGCCAGATACAAGAGAAGGGCAAAAAGTTTATTCTTTTGATTTAACCTGCAGGAATCATGCCAGCATTATCTGCAAGACTGATGGCAAGAATATCACGAGAAGAACCATAATCACTGCAGAGTATTCTCTTTCTCCTGAACAATTAATAATCAGGCAAGAAGCAAGCAGGCAATTAAAAGAGGGATATGATAGTTTTATCCTGATTAATCAGACATTCAGTTATATCCATTATCAAGTTTCAAATTTAAACTTGACATTTCTTATCGAAAAAAACAGTTCAAAAGAACTTGAATATTCATTAAACAATTTCAAAGATGGATTCAATGAAAGTTTATTGCTCTGGACAGAACAGGATTATAACTTGATGATTAAACAAAGTTCTATTGATGTTTTATTGAATCAAATTAATAGCAGTTTTAATGAGTTTAGCAAAAATCTTTCTGGAAATATTTTGCAATATAATCTTCTAATAGAAAATCTCTCTTTGATAAAGCAGAATCTGGAGATGTTAAAAAGTTTTGATTTAAATGAAACTAACAATAATGAATTAAACCTATTATTAGATAATTTCAATAAAAATGTAACTTATTTTGAAGAAAAAAATAAACTAGAAGAAAAACAGATTATTGTTGATTCTCTTAATACCCTTAATCTCTCTATGTTCATAAATCAAACAAACGAAACTTATCATTCAACTGTAAATATTACCTTTAATCTGAAAAAGATTAACATTAGTCTGGCTTTATTGAATATTTCCATTAATTTTAGTTTACCTGAAAACAAAAAAATGTGTTGTTTAGATAATAAATGCGGCTTTTGTGAAATTCAGAAAAAATATCCTATAATCCTTCTGCATGGCCATAACTTCAACCAGGATATATCTGCAGATAACAGCATTAATATTTTTGATGAGCTGCAAACCAAACTTGAAACTGCCGGATATTTTAATGCAGGAGAGCTTTATTTGTATGAAGCAACAAGAGAAGATTCTGGAATTTTGGGAATAATAAACAAGCCGATTGCTGTAAGAACAAGTTATTATTTTGATTTTATGAAAAAACCAGAGGGATACCAAAGTGTGCAGATAAAAAGCGAAAATCTTGATACCTATTCTATAAGACTAAAGGAGATAATTGAAAATGTCAAATATGAAACTCAAAGTCCAAAAGTTATAATAATTGCGCACAGCATGGGCGGATTGGTTGCAAGAAGATATGTTCAGATTTTTGGGAATGAAAGCATTGACCGGCTGATTCTTATTAATACTCCTAACAAAGGCATAACCGGTAAGAGCAGCCAGTATTGTGGTGTTTTTGGAGCTGCGCAAGAATGTGAAGATATGGATTCTGAAAATCTTTTTATTAACAAGTTGAATAATGAAAAAACAGACTCTATTAAAATAACAAACATTGTTAGTGAAGGATGTTCTATGGATTTAGGGGATGGAGATGGTGTTGTTCTGAAGAAGAATGCTGTTATTCATTCTCCAAAAAGCCAGAATTTCTTTGTTAATGGAACCTGCTCTGGCGCAGATATTTTGCACAACAGTGTTCTGGATATTAATCGCTATCCTAAACTTTTCGAAATAATTAACAATTCTCTGCAATAGAAATAAATAAAAACGCTGTTCTTAGTAAGCAAATTATGAAAATCGTATGTCTTGATCTTGAAGGAGTGTTATTGCCTGAATTCTGGGAAGAATTTGGCAAAACAACCGGAATAAAAGAGCTTATGCTGACAACAAGAGATATTCCTGATTATGACAAGCTCATGAAGATGAGGCTTGAAATTCTTGATAAGCATAATCTTGGAATGAAAGAAATAAAAGATGTTGTTGCAAAAATGAAGCCTCTAGGCGGTGCTAAAAAGTTTTTGAATTGGCTGAAAGAAAGAGCACAGGTGGTGATTCTGACAGGAACTTACTATGATTATATCATGCCTTTAATGAAAAAAATTGGCTATCCTTTTATGTGTGCAAACAGCCTTGAAATCAAAGACAATAAAATAGGGGGATATAAAATAAGAGAAGCAGACGGAAAAATTGAGATGGTGAACCGATTTAAGCAGGCAGGGTTTGAAGTTATTGCTATAGGAGACAGCTATAATGATTTGAAAATGCTTCATGGCGCAGACAAGGGCATTTTGTTCAGGGCAAAAAAAGAGCTGATAAAGCAGGAAAAAGAAAAAGGGCTGTTGGTTGCCAAAAATTATAAGGAACTAAAAAAGATTCTTGAGCAAATTCTTTAATATGCTGCTTAAATGTATACTTTCAAAAGTATATATTAAGATATATACTATTAATAACCTAAATAAATCTCCTATGGGATTTGTCCAGAATAATAATACTTTTATACCCTGCACTCTTATATTGTCTGAAGCAGAATGGGATACAAAAGTTTTCAGTATGAACTGAGAAATGCTAAAACAGAAAGAGATCTTGGTTCTATTATGAAAGTTAAACTCACCTGCGCATCGCAGGACGGGCCTTATAAAGAAGGAGACATAGTTCCTTTAACAGATGGTGTTATCGAGCAAAATAACAAAAAACATGTATGCGATTACAGGATAGTAAGCATGTCCAGAGATAATCACGAGCCATGGAAATATGTTGCTTATATCAAAAAAGTTGAGTGCTGGGAGCCCAGTTCTACGGGCGGCGTTGACTGGGAAGGATTAGATGGCTGGCTGAAATTAAGTTCAGATTAATCAGTAATATTCAGATTTATTATTCGTCTTCGCAATCGCTTATTTTAACATTATGTATGTCTTCATAAGCTTCTTTTCTTTCTGCAGAGCACTTGTCGCAGTATTTTCTTGGATATCTTGAATTTGACTTTGCTTCAAATTCTTTTTTGCAGTCCCTGCATGTCTTTATTGCCATGATGACACAAGGAAAAGGGTGTTTTTAAAGCTGAGGTAAAAATAAATTAAGAAATTCGCAAATTTTAGGGGTTTGAGGGAGAAAAAGTAATAAGAACAAATAATTTTAATCGCTGGTTTTTCCTTCCACATACTCCCTGTTAATATCTTCAAATACCTTGCTGACTGGAACAATCTCATTGCATCTCCAGGCATTCGAGCCTGCAAAAACATAACCACCTTTAAATCTACCTGCTCTTGCTTCAACAAGTGCACGGGCTATACAATAGGGCGAGTTTTCAGGAAAACAAGTTTTCAGGCAATGATAAGGACAATTTATTGGCATTCTTTTTCCAGCTTCTACTTCTTCCAAAAATTTATTCTTGATTGCTCTTCCAGGCATGCCTACCGGGCTGTTTATTATTATCAAATCTTCTTTTTTGCAATCAACGTATGCCTGCTTGAATCTAATATCTGCATCACATTCATAAGTAGGCACGAATCTTGTTGCCATCTGAACTCCTGAAGCTCCAATCTCGAGAAACTTTTTTATGTCTGCCCCATAATATACTCCGCCTGCTGCTATAACTGGAATCTTTTTTGCAGAAGTTTCAAAAGGCTTAACTGCTGAAATTACTTCTTTGACTATTGTTTCCAAACCGTGCTCAACAAATTCTGAATCTGCAAGCTGCTCGTTTGAATATCCTAAATGCCCGCCTGCCATTGGGCCTTCAACTACAACTGCATCAGGAAGATGCTCATATCTTGCCCATGCCTTGCACATTATATGGGCAAGTTTTGCTGAAGAAACTATTGGAATTAATCCTGTATGAGTATTTCCAATTTTTTTAGAATAAACAGGAAGGTCTCTTGGAATTCCTGCTCCAGAAATTATAAAGTCTATGTTCTCTTCAAGAGATGTCTGAACAAGCCCAGAATAATTTGAAAGCGCATGCATAATATTGACTCCAAGAAAACCTTTATTATTCATCTTAGAACGAGCTAATCTTATTTCATCTTTTAATGCCCGACTACTCGCCTCTTCATATCCTTCCGAATAACCTTTGGCTTCATTAAGACCAACTGAAGCGATAACTCCCATTCCTCCCTCGTTAGCAACAGCAGAAGCAAGGCCTGCACAGGATATTCCTACACCCATGCCTCCCTGAATCAGTTTCATCTTTCTGCCGCCGATATCAAGCAGAGGGATATTCCAATTTTCCATGATTGGTGATAGTTTTTAGATTTATTAAGATTTGTACGATGCAAAATAAAGAAAGGATTATATATCCTGAAACATTATATTGATGATAAAAGGGGGAAAAATAATAATGAAAAAATATAAAATATACAGATGCGGATGCTATAATGCGTGCGGAACAGGCGGTGCTGTTTATGGTTTGGGCTTTATTGGGGCTGCTGTTTATTATATCTCGCAATCTACAGGATTCTGGATGGGTGTTCTTGGATTTTTGAAGGCATTAGTTTGGCCGGCGTTCCTTGTGTATAAGTTGTTAGGTGCGTAGTGGGGAGAAGAAAAAGTTTGAATTTTATTTCAAATATTAGATTTTATCTTCAA
>Ga0247842_10009098_pt1 | contig 10222 bp, 9 predicted proteins | sample LaCruzMarch2015__3_FD_192411 | JGI IMG/M metagenome (GOLD analysis project Ga0247842, IMG submission 192411) | Freshwater microbial communities from meromictic Lake La Cruz, Castile-La Mancha, Spain - LaCruzMarch2015_19m | ecosystem: Environmental > Aquatic > Freshwater > Lake | place: Spain... | reverse complement strand
GCTATCTCGAAAGGCCCGATAACCTTCAACAAGCTATGCAGGGCGTCCAGGCTTCACCCGCGGACAGTCAGGCGATACCTCAAGGTTGTTGAACATGTTCAGAAGCAAAAAAAAGTGGTGATCGAACGAGAGGGATTCAAGGTCGTGGTTTCATTGAAAGAATTTTGAGGGCTGCAATCAGAAAGATTTATTACTAATCGACTTTGTATCTATCTCATGCCTAAAACGCCCTATGTAATACCATGTGCAGATGACTGCCCAGTGAAAAGTGACCTTGAAGGTATATTTTCAAAAATAGATGAAAATGCACTTGATCCGAGAATATTGTGCATTATCCACAAAAGCGTAGAGAATTTTCCGAAGTTTAGCGACTCAAAAGCTAGAAATCTCGGATTTTCAGCATTATTCGATTTTTGCGTGAATCTCGGCTATATTTATGGCTTGCAAAAAGAGCAGGAATTTAGGGGCGGCGTTTATTGTGAAAACAAAGTAGTATTTCCCTTCGTAAAAATATGCCCCGTCTGCTCCGCCCAAAAAAAAGAAGTAGTGTTTCTTGAAAAGGGATCAAAAAAACCAGAATCCGCAGTTATAGGGAAGATCGGTGAAGCAACACTAACTGGAATTCTTGACGCGTACTTTAATTATCTTGGGAACGGGTTTAGGGCGTTTTTGATAAGGGACACCGCGGAAAAGAAAGTTGATCTTGTAATAACCGATTTCAAGGTAGTCTGCCTTGGAGAGATTAAAGCTAAGCCACTAGTCAGCTATCCGCTTTGCTTGGAATTAAGCGAGTTGAATGAGAAAAAACACCAACTAGTGGATGTAAAGTCCAATGATGTCACAAGGAGTTATTTGTTCATCCCACACATAAATGAATATTTTGATTTGGGAAAAACAACAGATAATGATTGGCCGTTTGGAGCTGCGTTGAAGATTGTTTCTGATAAGAAAAATGTGGCGAAAATAATCACGGCTTGGCAACAAATATTCGATGAATACGCCAAAACAGATGATGACGCGGCATTCAATTGGATCAGATTCTTGGCTTTCGGAGGAGGAGCTTATAAGAAAAACAACATAGACGACTCAAAGAATCGGCCAGGGTTGGACCGAACTGACGATATAAAGAAAGGAACATATCAAGTTCTAAGGTACGGGGCTAATTATGCGATCAAGTGCAAGGAAGGAAATGTGAAATGCGTTTTGGTTGGCAATACATATGGAGAAACACATAGAGCTTATTTTGAAGATATAATCAAAATTAGATGGACGATTGATGGAACAAAAACATACAACTTGTTCGACGCTGTGATTGGACTTACTGACAACCGATTCAACGATGAATATCTCAAAAAACATCTCAAAATGTAATTTGGCGCCGACGTAGCAGAGTATATATTAGTTGCCATCCACACAGAGACGATAAACATGAACATTGACGTAATACTAAAGGATACTATCGCCAAGAGTGATGATATCCAGCTCGCAGAACTGGAGCTGTCGATTATAGGGCAAAAAATTAGGGATAAAAACGCGACTACAAAGGAATACACTACTACACTTCAAATCGATCAGCTAGTTGACCGTGTACTGCAACTCGCATTTGTCAAGGAAGTAAAAATTAAAGAAATTGATGAAGCCGTTGCGCTAAAGATATCTAATAAAAGACCACACGCAGTTTCATTCAAAGAAGGAATTTTACGGATAGTCCCTCGCAGTCTTTTCTTCGATTATTCGGCGGTAGCTACGGCTAAAAGTAGAACTATTCAACACCTCGAAGAGAGTCTGAACGAAATAATCAGATACGTGGATGCGGATTTTACCCCATCTGAAGAAACTGATATTGTACTTGCAATCAGAAAAAATGGAAAACATAATGACTATTTTTCACATGGAATCCACAAATTCAAGGCTAAATTTTTTCCAAGAATGGCAAGGTCAATGGCTAACTATTGTACGGCCTTTGATCGCAGTAAGAAGATTATAGACCCTTTCAACGGAAGTGGTACTACTACATTGGAATGCGCTCTATTAGGATATGATGGTGCTGGAACTGATATTGATCCTGTTTCACTAAAAATCGCTGATGTAAAGACGAAATGCTTGGCATTGGAGTGGGCAAGCCTCGAAAAAGACCTAAGTAGATTTGAACGTGTTGGTATTGACCATAAACAGAAAAAACTTGAAATCGTGGAGTCGCCCCTTGTTTTTCCGCATGAAATTGACCGCAAACTTACCGTAATCCAAAGAAACGAGTTGTTAGAGGACATTGGCAGCGTCATGAAATTTCTTGGAAATGTTAAACCGGAGAACAAACAATTTTTTACAATAATTCTAAGTGACGCAATTAATACAAAACTCAAAATGCGTTTTATGGGAACTGGTGTCGGCAGGTTTGCACTATCGTTTGCGACCACTCGGATTTCTAGTTTGTTTATAAAAAGAGCCCAACGCATGATCTACAATATTTATGCGTATCAATACTTGAAAGATAAACTCAAATTAGATGAACTTGGCAAGACAAAAATATACGAAGGAGATGCAAGAAAAATAAGCTATAAAGATTATGATGTTGTGGTGACTAGCCCGCCATATTTACCTGCTGCATCTGGACGAGAATCATATGCGCTAAGTAAATCAATGTCAATAAAATTACTAGGCGATATCTCACAGAATGACCCGAACGTGATTGATCGAAAGATAGTCGGCTCAATGCAATCAACCCCGCGTGCAAACAAACCCGAGTTACCAGATGAGATATATACGTTAGTTTCTTGGCTTGAGAATGACACCCTTAGAAACATAAAGGCTAAACCAACTTTATCATACTTCGAGGATATGCAAGAAATAATACGCAAAATGGCTGTAGAAATGAAACCGAATGCGAAGGTAGCAATGGTTATCAGCAAATCCAGCCAATTTTACAAATATTCCACTCGTGAAACTCTTTTTACAGTGGATGTCCGAGGGATATTTGAAACGATGTTTACTAAAGCTGGATTCAAAAAAGACATGATATTGGATATTGAACTGGCGAAGAGTAACCCATTCGCAAGGCCGAGGGCATTAGATAAGTATTACGAAACTATCTTGATTTTCAAAAAATAGCGAATTTAGATTACAGAAAATTAGATTAAATCTCGTAACTCTTGTATAATTTGATTGAACTGCTTTTCAGTTTTCTCCATATTTAGTTGATATTTTTTAGAATTGCCGAGTGCTCCATCTGATTTAGTAATTCTTGCCAGTCCCCCCCATGCTTCCATAAAGGAGCAGTCTATCTTCGTAGCACTAATTAAATCTCTCACTGCTGATTTTGCATCATTAATTTGTTCAAAATATTTAGCCCGAGTTAAATATGCGTGTTTCTGTTGCTCTGTTCCAACTGAAAGCTGGATTGCTTTATCCGAGTATTCTTTTGCCGTTGGAAGATCATTTTGAGCCAGAGCCACATTGCTTTTTGTAATCCAAAGATGCGGATTTTCTGGGTCGATTTTTGTAGCGTCTTCCAACAGCTTCGCTGCTTCGGTGTGATTACCTTCTCGATTCAAGCACACCGCATAATTTACAATAACTTGCCCGAACTGTGGTGCAGCTTGAAGCAGATCTCTAAATACCACTAAGGCTTCATCTTTTTTTCCTAGGCGCTCCAAATAATGCCCTTTGCTGTTAATCAATATAGCATTGTTGGGATAATGTACAAGCGCTTTTTCAATATTTACGAGAGCGCCATCGTAGCAATATATTTGAGAGAGAAGAGCAGCCTTTTTCTCAATGGTCGAAATAGGCATCCCTTCTGATGCTATTGTTTCATTTAGACATTCGAATGCTTCCTTGTGCTTGTCCATAGCCCATAATGCTGTGGCCTTATTGTCCCTAGCGATTACAAAATGAGGATCATATTTTATAGCCTGATCGAAGTAGTATTTTGCACTTTTGTATTTTTTCCGTCGGAATAGTAAGTGACCAGTTCCGTTAAGAGCAAACTTATTATGTGGATCAGAAACTAATATTGTTTCGTAGCATTTTTCTGAACTATCATATTTCTTGAGTTTTTCAAAACAAAAAGCTTGATTGACTAGAACAGGGGTATTGTTAGGAACAAACTGTAAAGAAAGAGAGTATGCATCTTTAGCCTCCAAGTACCGCCCTACTAAAAGAAGCCCGTCGCCAACAGTTCTATATGCCAAAGATCTAACTGAGAGATCTGGAATTTGGTTGATCTCGTTTTTAGCTTCTTGAATCGTCATATCCCGCAAATTAAAGGATACACTCCTGGTTGTCCGCTCCTTGTATGTTTCCGCAAATTCATCATTGTGCGCTTTAACCAAAGCAGGTGATTTGTCGGGCTGGATATCCAAATCTGGAAAATACTGTCGTAATATCGCCGGATGTTTACGCACGATCTTCTTGTAAGTGTCTGCGGTCCAGTCCAAAATTTCAAAGTTCTTATTCTTCTTTCCAAAACCATCAATCAAATCTCTGGCTGGAGCTGCAAACTGAGCATTTGATGCGATCACAAGGACATCTAAATCGGACGCAGCGGCTGCCCAGAGTAGTTTGTCTTTAATATCATCGACACCTATTTTGCCAGAATATCGTTTGCATTCTATCCTATAGATTTGATGTTTTTTCGTGACATTTGCAGGATCAGGTCTCGAATAATCTGCAACAATATCTTTGCCCCTATCACCAGGACCATCTACAATCTGCACATTATCGAATTCCGGAATATCTGCTATGACATCGCGGGTTAGTCTGACGAATGACGCGGGAGATAGACTCAATAACGCTCTGTCTAGATCATTATACATACTATTGCATAACGCACTCACAATTTAAAGATATGACGCAGGTTTCTTTGCTTGTTTACACCCACCCCATTTCCGCGGCAACTTCTCCTTTCCGCATGGCATGTTCATGCCACGGGATACGAACATGTCCTATAGTGCACCTAGGAATTAATCCACTGGGAACTGCAAAAGGCGCATGGGAAAACACAAAATCGTTTTTGGGAACTCGCAGTTCATGCGAGAGGTCGCCGACCAGTCCGTGCAGCTGGTTGTGACAAGCCCGCCCTATTTCGACGTGAAGGACTATGGGAATCTCCGCGGCAACATAGGCGCGATAGGCTCGTACAAGAAATACCTGGAAGCCGTCCGGGACGTCTTCGCGGAGTGCCACCGGGTGCTTGAGGAAGGCCGTTATTGCGCGGTCAATATCTCGGACATCATCTCCGACGCGCACAAGTACCCCATCCCCGCGCACTACGTTTCCATGATGGAAGATATCGGCTTCACCTACCGCGACGACATCATCTGGAAAAAGCCCAGCGGCGTGGGCGCGAACGGCGCGGGCGGGGCATCGAAGCGGTTCGGCGTGTTCATGCAGAACCCCTACCCGATGTACTACTACCCGAACAACATCCATGAGCATATCCTTATTTTCAGGAAAGGCAAGTTCGACTTCAAGAAAATCTCGGCGAAGAAGACCTGGCAGGCAAGGCTTGACATCCTCGAGGCGAAGGATTTCATCTCGACCGACATCTGGGAATTCTGCCCGCAGATAAAGAACCAGTACAACGAGCTTGACCATCCGGCCATGTTCCCAGACATCCTGCCGGAAACACTAATCAGGCTCTACACGTACCAGGACGAGACGGTTCTGGATCCGTTCCTCGGCTCCGGGACCACCACGAAAGCCGCGAAGAAGCTGAACCGGCACTCCATCGGCTACGAGCTGAACCCCCAATTTCTCAATGTGATGAAGCGGCGAATCGGCTTTTCCGATGATGACAAGGACGTAGAGGTAGTTTTCAGGGGCTGCGAGCCCAAGGAGGTGGTTGAGTGAACAAAAAAATAGGGTATGCTGTCCTGCTTGGTCTGGCCGGACTGTCCTTCGCGGACATGATAGCCATACCGGCAGATCAGCCGATATGCAGGCTTTACAGCCTGTTGCAGACATTCGGCACCGCTGCGGGGGTGCTGGTTGCGGCCTATGCGGGCTTCATCCTGGCAAGCTCCAACGAGATTGAGGCTCGCAACCAAAGCAAGCTGCTGATTGCCGGCGTGGTCACCGGGCTGGTGATAATCTGGCTCGCCCCGCTGGTCGTCAAGAGCCTGGTCGGCGCAACCGACATCTGCGGGTGGTAAGGCTGGTGGATTTCAGCGGCATCGCAGCCTCGCTAAAGGTGCTGGCGGTATTCTTCGGGGTCATCGTGTTCGCCTATGCGGGATTCGTCCTCATAACGAACCAGAACCCGGAGACGCGGAACGAGTGGAAGGAGATAATCGCAGGGGTCGTCATCGGCTTCTGCATCCTTTTCCTCGCGCCCATTATCGCCGGCACCTTGGCGGGCGGAACGTATTGCGGAGGTTAAGCCATGAGAGGAATATTGCTGATATTGATGGCCTTTGGGATTCTCCATGCTGGCTGCGATGCCCACCAGTACCGCGACTTTATTTGGGAGTCGGACTATTCGGCGCCAGTCCGGCCTCTGGATACGATTCTTGATGATTGCACAAATACCGGCGTTGACCAGGCTATCTGCAATTCGTTTGCAAACCCGAACCTGACCGCGGCGGACAAGCGGCAGCTGGTGCTGGACGGGTTGGTGAATGCGAGCCCTGATTTCGAGGCTGCTGAAAATTGGAACCGGAATATTCCATATACGAAATACGCGCCCGATGGAGTAATGACGCGAAGTTCGACCAATATTCGGGATGCCTGGAACAAAATCGTGGCCATTTATCCTTCGCTTTACGGGAAGAATGGCTCTTTGCTTGTGAACGGCACCGGCCAGGTGGATTCAAGGCACGGCTTCTCGTTTGTCGTAAGGAGAGAAACTTTCCCTTCCGACTGCTCGACAAGCTACGAGATTTGCGGCTATGATTATCATGTTTCGGACAGCTTCGGCACGCCTTCCGTTTCTGCGCTTGGCATCAATACGCAATACCTTATCCACCACTCGCGATGGGTTACGCACTGCTACACGTCAAACGGAATCACCCACTGCTATACGACCTGCGACTACGCGTACAGCGACGACAGGCGCGATTCCATGCTGCTTACTGACCAGCAGCCCGATTCTTACCTGAATTCAAGCTTCACCGCGTTTTCATTCATTGATTCGGTGGATGGGCGGCTTGCGGATGGCTGGCTTGTGGCGGCACTGCCGATTGAATCGGACTTTGCCCGGTTTGGCATAGGGAATTCCACTATCACATTCAAGGAAAGCGGCTACAAGCTGACTTCCAATTACACGCCGTACAACGCGATAACGCCCCAAGCGAACCAGTCGCCCAACGACTTCGAGTTTTACGGGCTTGCAATCCTTTCAAGGGAAACGAACGCCTCCAATTCCACCCGCTTTGAGAAAATCCATTTCCTTGCGCCGGCGGAATCCCTGAACTGCTCCTTTGACTTTTACGGGCATTTTGACCGCGTTCAACTGAATGACTTCTGCCGCCTTGAGAACCAAACTCCCATAATCAACCTTTCGATAGTTGGCAGGACGAATTCCACGCTGGCAATCGGAGCCCGCTTTTACGACAACCGGACAGGGGAGCCGCTCGTTTCCAAGAACATAAGCGTGGCGCACGGGAACCAAACGCTGTCCGTTGTTACTGACTCGGATGGCAAGGCAACCGCCCTGTTTGCCTTCAATCCCAACTCGCCGATAGTCACGGCCTATTTCCAAACCGACTTCATCACGAAATCGGCTCATGCGCAGCTTGCAATACCCCTGGATTTCCCGTATTCCCTCGAATACCTTTTCTACCTGGCGGCGCTTCTGCTGGCGCTCTATCTGCTTTACAAATTCGCAAGGAAGGTGGTGAATCTTGAAAGCTAGCCTGCTCATCCTGCTCCTGTGCGGTGCGCTCTTCGCCCAGGACGTGGACTTCCAGATAACCCAAAGCGCGTGCAGCAATTCGGGCGACCTGGTTTCGATGCTCCAGAGCCTGCCGACCTGCCTGGTTGAGTCGTTCTTCAGCTTCGTGTCAAACGGGCTGATAGTGGCGATAAGGGCGTTCGTGGGCGCAGCTTTCACTCTCATATTGTCCGTTCCAGACATCAACTGGTTCTGCGGGCCTTACAGCGCGGTGATGGCGCTTATCGAATCCCTGTACACCTTGCTGGTGATGGGGCTCGGGCTGTTCTACATTGTCCGCTCTACCGATGTGGAAGGCAGGCTTACTGCAAAAAGGTGGCTGAAAAGCCTTTTCCTGATGGTAATCGCGCTCACCTTCTCGTTTTACATATTCAAGGCAATGCTCGACATCAACCAGTCGATAGCCTCCACGCTCCTTAACCAGGCGACAACGGACTTTTTCAATGTCCATGCCTCGATTTCGGACTTCGTTTTCGCAACGGTAATCCTGCTCGGCTTCGCTTCAGCCGCGGTCCTGACCTTTGCAACCCTGCTGGGGCGCTATCTCCTGCTGCCTTTCCTGCTCCTGCTTTTCCCCTGGGCGCTTTTCTTCTATTTCGTGCCGGTTTCGGAGGGCTTCGGGCGGTTCCTGCTCAAGCTGATAATGCTGATCCTGTTCATGGGCAGCCTTGACGCCCTGATAATCCTTGGCTTTTACTCGCTTTTCAACAGCGCAGACCCTACGCTGGCAGACCCGTTTATGCGCGCTATGGCGAGCATTGCGGCGCTTGGGGCGGTGGGCTTGGCAAACCTCGCAATCTACATAATCGCGCTCCTGATGGTCGTCCAGCAAGGCCTGAAGCTGGCTGGCGAGGCAATCGCCCAGGCAGTGCGATTGGCAATCCTGGCATCGTTCTTGTGATCTTATGGGCTACGACATACCTGACAAGGTGCGCTACAAGGAAAAGATAGTGTTCGGGCTGGACGGCAAGCAGCTCATCTACGCGCTTGTCTTCGGCTTTATTGCGCTCCTCGCCTACGGGCTGCCGATAGAAGGGGAGCTGAAATTCGCTTTGCCCTCCCTAATAGGAATAGCCGGCTTCTGCTTCATCTTTTTCGGGCTTGAGGGCCAGCTGCTTGACCGCTATTCCTATTTCCGCGCCTCAAGCCTCAAAAAAGACCTTGCGAAGCTTTCCAGGAAGGTAATCCCGATAGAGAGGATCGAGGACGGCTGCCTGATCCTCTCAAACGGCGAGCTTAGAGCTGTCCTCCAGGTTTCGCCCCTGAACTTCGCCCTTTTCGATGATGACCGGAAAAAAGCGCTGATCTCGAACTACCGGGATTTCCTCAACCACCTCAATTACCATGTGCAGATAGTGGTGCGCACGAAAAGGGCTTCGCTTGACGGCTATTTCAAGAACCAGGAAAAGGAGATAGAAAGCGGACTGAAAGAGCTGTACGCGGACTTCAAGAAGCACGAAACCGGCTTCCTTAAGGACAATAGCGTAAACGAGCGCGAGTATTACCTGGTCATTTGCCTCAGGCCGGAGCCCAAGAAGCTCGCGGAAGCGTTCACCAAGCTTGGCGAGCGCACGCAGATAATCCGGGAAAAGCTCGCGGACTGCGGGATTGAGAGCAGCAGGCTTGATGATAAAAAACTTGAGCCGTTCGCGTCTTCCTATTTCGTGGCGGAGGGGTGAACATGGGAAAGCAGCTCGTGAAGTCGGTTGAGATGGCGCCTGCGACGATAAGGCTTAACGGCACTTTTCATAGCATTGTCGAAGCTGCGGGCTATCCGCGGGAGGTTGAAGACGGCTGGCTCCAGGCTTTCATGAGCAAGAACGACCAGTACGACATCTCCCTCCATATCGCGCCTTCAAGCGTGAATGAGATGCTTGCGTTCCTGCACAACCAGATAGTGCGGCAGACCGCGGATCTGATGGCCTCGACCACGAAAGGCACGCCCAACCCCTCCCTTGAAATCAAGCTGGCGGACACCAAAAGGCTCCATAACGCGCTTTACAAGGGCGAGGAGAAGCTGTTCAAGGTGTCGCTATATATAAACAACAAGGCGAGGGAGACGGGCAGCCTGAATCTCCTTCTCGAGAAATGCAATGCGAACCTCAACGCCCTCCTGATAATCCCGAAGCCGGTCAGGTACAATGTTGTGGAGGGGCTGATTTCCGCAATGCCGATAGGGATGGATGCGATTGGGGCTCAAAGGGAGTTCCCGACCAGCTCCCTTGCGGCTACCTTTCCGTTTTTGTCTACGGCCTCAACCGAGAAGAAGGGGATCCTGTTTGCCCATGAGGAAACCAGCCTCAACCCGGTTTTCATCGACTTCGAGTCGAT
>Ga0247842_10009094_pt1 | contig 10225 bp, 10 predicted proteins | sample LaCruzMarch2015__3_FD_192411 | JGI IMG/M metagenome (GOLD analysis project Ga0247842, IMG submission 192411) | Freshwater microbial communities from meromictic Lake La Cruz, Castile-La Mancha, Spain - LaCruzMarch2015_19m | ecosystem: Environmental > Aquatic > Freshwater > Lake | place: Spain... | reverse complement strand
ACACTTATCATCCATCCCAGCATCACTAACCCCGATGAAAAACAAGGTCAGGCTGTCAATTATGACGGCCTTTTGTTTTGGTTATCACCTTAAACATCTGACTTTCGATTGGCTTAATCACTTAAAACAGGCTTCTTTTATGGTTTTCTTGCTCCGATTTACAGGGAAAAATGAAACATCGAATTTGTCCTTGCTACCAACAATAATGACCCTTCTTAAAGGCTTATCCTGTCAAACATCCCCTGATGGAGGCATCGTTTTGTTCCGTTTACTGGTATCAGTTTAAATCAGGGCCAAAAATTTATTGACTTCTTTATGAAGTCATTAATGGAAGGACAATTTCTACCCGGGTTCCGGTTCCGGCATCTTTACTGTCACACAAGTCGATGATATTTACCCTATACTTATCCGATTGTGAAGTTTTATTCAGAAGATCAATTCTATCCTTTGTTATACGGGTTGATTGTGATTTATGGGTGGTTTGATTTTTCCAACTTTCTATTTCTTTGGATCTTTTCCGACCGACACCATTATCTTCAATGATACATTTCAACTGCTGATCCTCTTGAACAACAAACTCAATCAACAACAAACCTTGTCCATCACTCTTATGGAGTAACCCATGACGGATAGCGTTTTCAACGAAAGGCTGCACAACCATTGGAGGGATCTGAATATGCTGTGGGTTAAGGTTGTCAGGTAAACGAAATTCAACGGTAAACTTTTTGTCAAATCTCATTAGTTCGAGATTCAAATACCATTTGGTATATTCTATTTCCTCATCCAAAGCAATACACTCCTTGGTTGCGTTGTCCAGGGTCTGACGAAGAATCTTTGAAAAGTCCATCAAATAACCAAGTGCTTCATCTACCTTGTTTTTTAAAATAAATCCCTGAATGGAATTTATTGAATTAAAAATGAAATGTGGGTTCATTTGACTTTGTAAGGCTTTCATTTCGATCTCTGCGAGTTGCTTTGAAAACTCAGATTTCTTCTTCTCTTCTTCCTGGATTTTTTCAGTACGGTAACGAATTAAAAACCAAACCAACAAACCCAATGTAACTATCACTCCCACTATAAACCACCATTTCAAGTACCACGGATACCCGATCCTGAATTTAAATTGGGCACTTCCAACCTTTGAATTATCAATCGTGTTGTATGATTCTACCATCAAACCATATTTTCCCGGGTTTAAAGAAGTGAAGACGGATTTGTTTTCTAAGGTAAAATCAGACCAACGATCTGATAGCCCTTCCAGTTTATACCGGTACAAGGATTGTTCGGGGTTCAAGTAATTGACTGATTCAAAGTAAAAGATCAGGTTATTTTGATCATGGGAAAAATAGGGTATGTTTTCAAAATTCGGAAACAATTGATAATTCACATCCAACCCGGTAATTTTAATTTGAGGGACGATGGAAGAAAACTTGCTCAATAATTTTGTGTCAATTTTCAAGAGATTGTTGTCTGTCCCCACCCAGATATTTCCATCCATATCCATTGTTGCTTTTTTACCGGTATTATCGTAATAACCCACATCTGAATTGTAAAAATTGTTGATGACAATATTCTTTTCATATAATGATTGCAAGTCAATCCGGTTTAATCCAAGATTGGTTCCAATAAAAAGATGTTGGGAATAATCAACTACCACATACTTTACTGAATTTCCGATAATATCCCTTCCGGGTTGTAACCGATATTTAAACTTCAATGAATTGTTTTCATATCTGACAATCAATACCTCCCCGGAATTACTACCAACAATGACATTCCCTTTAAAGTCAAAACAAATATCATTAACAATCCGTGGTAAGGTGGAATCCGTTTTATTAAAACATTCAAACTTACTGTGAAGTGATCGAAAGAGTCCGTTTATTTTACTACCATACCATATTGTATCACCAGATGAAATCATTTTTTCCGCATCAGGTGGTGCACTATAGGTATACCACATATATAGTTTTGATGGTGATGATTTAGGAAAAATAGATTCTTTACAAACTCCACCGATCCATTTCCCAGTGTAGAATAAGGTGTCACGTGAATCAAAACAAAAATTAGTACCATTGGGTATTTTAATAATAAATTTTGGTTTGTTATAATTATCCAAAGGTGAAAACCTAAGTAAAGAAGTTTCCGATATGGATGAGTAAATGTTTCCCCTACTATCCTTTTGGATACAGGAAAACACCAACGGTGTTGTCACTCCAAATTCTGATTCTCGTCTTATTTGTTCTCTGTTAAAAAGTTTTATTTGTCCATCTTTTTTCCTCTTAAATAAATTTCCTTTTGTTCCAACCCAAAGTGTAGTGTCTGTATTTACGAATAAAGATTTGACGTTCAATTCTTGTATTCCGAAATCATCTTTATCAAACCATTCAAATAAAAAAGGTGGTATTTTAAAGATGCCAGAACTTAGCGTTCCAACCCAAAGAACAAAGTTTGTGGTATCATAATATAAACTCCAAACACCCGGATCATTAATACCCAATTTTTCACTATATCTAATAATCTTTTCTCCATCATACCGGAATAATCCACCCGGTATTTCTTTTGATAATGAATTTTCTGACCATGCTGCAATCCAAAAATCATTCATACCCCCGCGTTTAATATCAAAGACTTGCCCCATCCCTTTGAACGATTGTTTAATCCCTGTATTTATCACATTGATTCCATCCCTGTTACAGCCCATTATAGTATCTCCATTTGACATGATGAATGGGGCAGTGGAAGTTAAGTGAGATGGGTAATAGGAATCAATGGTTTGAATAAAACGTTTGGTTTTGGGATAATATCTATAAGGGCTAATATGTTGATAGGGATAAATATTTACGAAATCCGTCCCGTCTAAAAACCCCATCACATTAAAATCATACGTCTTTGTTTCTTTGATTGAAAGAGAAACAAATGAGGTTCCATCAAATACACTACATCCATCATTCGTACCGATAAAGAGAAGATGAAATTTCTCAGAAAACCAGACCACCCGGACATTGTCGCTGACTAGTCCCTGTTTTGTAGTATAATTTGTGAAGACCTTCCCGTCGTATCGGGAAATTCCCCCTTTCATGCAGCCAATCCAAAGGTTACCGTTTTCATCTTCAGTCATTGAAAAAACATTATCACCAACTAGTCCATGTCCTGATCCCAAAACCTGAAATCTTTTTCCATCAAATCTACACAACCCCGAACCAGTTCCTATCCACATGGTTCCACGGGAATCTTTGTAAATGGAATGGATCATATTACTTGGTAACCCGTCATTCACTGTGAAATTCCGAGAAAAATAATGTTGACCCCATCCGAAATGGGACAGAAATATTGATAACCCGATCAGAAAAAATGATTTCAATTCTGAGTTGATTTATTTCTCCACTTTGTTAAAACAGATAGGAATTCGTCATTTTTTCGATTGGAAACCGGTAATAGTTCATTATTGTCCAAATAAATTCCGCTCTCACTTCGGGAATATGATTTGATATAGTTTAGGTTTACCAAGTATGATTTATGGGTCCGGTAAAAATATTGACAGTTTAGAAGTTCTTCAATCTCTTTTAACGTTCTCGATACTATAATAGTCCTACGATCATATAAGTGGACCTTCGTATAATTCACATCCCCTTCACAATAGATGATGTCGTTAAGTTTTTCCATTTGGTATCCATCCATAGTAGGAAACGCTACCTTCTGATTGATGTCAACTCCAACAGTCAAGTTCGTGATTAGTGTTTCTATACGTTGTTGATTTGTGTTGGTGGTTTTCTTTTTTTCATACCGGGATAGTGATTCCCGCAGATCAATAAAGTTAATTGGTTTAAGAATATAATCCAGTGCTGCGTACTTTATTGCATCAATTGCATATTGTTTGAATGCAGTAGTGAAGATGACCTCGAAAGTATAGTTTGTGAAATAATCAAATAGTTTAAACCCACTCTCTACTGGCATCTCGATATCCATAAAGACAACCTCCGGGTTATATTTCTTGATCAAATCCACCCCCTCTTTAACAGATTCCCCCATGCCTTTGACTTCCAACCGATCCGAGAGATACCGGGTTATTATATCTTGAAACGTCTCTCTTGCAATTCGTTCATCATCAATAATGATACAGGATATTTTATTCATTTTACCAAATTTGGATTAAAGATAAAGATATTCAACGTATAGGATCCACAAAGTTTGTGTCCGATATTGTTTAGGAAACGATCATTGTAATAAGATGAATTATCGATGATACTGTTTATTAAGCAGATTTGTAATCCGGTCTAAAGATTTTTCATCCCGGATCAGTATTCTTCGTGGATTATACATAGTAGTCCATTTTAATACCTTATCTTTTGTTTCATCGGTAATCCCATCAGGTTCTAATTCATAATAAAGTAGTTTTGTTTTATTTGATAACATAAGGTATCGGAGATCCATATTGGATTCACAAGGATTAAAATGTCGCATAATACTTTCTTTAAGATTGATTGTATAACCGACAAATCGACATTCATCCTCGTCATCCATTGAAAACAATGCATAAATCGATGGTAATTCCGGTATTTCCTCAATTATCTCAATGGTTAGAACAATCTTGATCATTTCTTACCGTGGTTTTCTATCAAAAATATTCTGATTGAAACCAACAGTCTTAGAAATTTATTAAACGTGGTCATAAAAGTTACCAACGTATCTAATTGAGGAATTACCGCCACGGTTTGTCCGATTGTCCAGAATGTTTGATCACATTTAAATCATCCTAATCCTTACCTCGATTTTGTTTTTCATCCTGAATGAGATTTGAAAAGAACCGGATCCAGTCCCTTAGAACTTACTAGCAAGCAAATAAATAATTACATGCTCCTCTGACTCCAGTAATTGTATTTCTACCCATTTAACCCGTTCATCATCTTATAAATGAACTGATTCCATGACTTTTTCAATATTTGATACTTTCAAAATTAGGAAAATATGACTTTTAAAGGTTAATATATACCCAGAAAACAATCACCTCAAAAATGATACTTTATTACAACAAACCGGAGTCTGACCAAGAGCAGACAAACGTATTCATCGATTTCGCTAGTATCCACCAAAGGGTCAAGAATCGTTATTCTGAAAGTTCACTTTACAGATTACTCCGTAAAAGATGTCAACCCTTCAGATACCAAAACCGTGCCCTATACCCGTATGAGGATATTATGAACATCCCGGAGATTTATAAAGAATTGAAAAAGGATGAGTAAGGCTATTTTGACATTCGAGGGGTATAAACAGGCTCGACTCCGCGAAAAACATAGAAAGCAAAGGGAAGAAGAAGTTGCAAAGATAGTCCCCCCTAAACCGGTGGAAGGGGAACCAGTCAACCCGGATTTGTCTATCTCAACATCAGAAGTTTAGTTGATGTTAACATCAATATACAAATCTCCCCAATTTGTCTTTCCTTTCGTACCGTCAAGTCTCTCTGATACGATTTTCAATTGATTTTGAATCTTGAACGGTTTCATCGCTCCAGGAAACATAATGAATGGTCTCACCAGTTCAGTGATTCTGGGATCGTCCATTTCACAAATTATTGTCGGCAGTAAATGTATATTATCGTTTAACAAATCTTCCAGTTTCTGCTGTAAAAACTTCCTTTTCAACTCTTCATCCATAGGACAAAGTTTCTAAAGTTCCCCGGAATAAAAAAATCAACCATGCGATTTTAATATATACCGAAAAAGACATATACATATGATCGCTATCAAAAACGTCTCAAATAAAGAATGTATTGAATCTTTAAATGATTTTTTCAATTCTGATAGAACTTTCACCATTTACTTGATCGGGGAGAATAACGTCGCCGCATACGACTATGATCCCACAGTAATGAAAAAGGAATTCCCGAAAGTTGAGTCCAAATTAACCATGGATCTTCACGGAATAATAGAACACATCCAAAAACATTTAGATGACTTCTGGTTCGGGAACTCCCCAAAATCAACCGCTGTAACCTTGTTTAATTTTTATATTTTGATGGAATATCTCCAGATGATAGAATATAGAAACCCCGGGATTAACTTTGACAATCAAACAATCATTGTGTGCCATTTACGAAACGATTTGACAAAGGAGATTCACTGCCAAATTGTTGGCAGCTCACCCCTTCATCCATCCGACTCAAAATTTCTTGAAACAGCTAAGCTGGTTGTTAACAAATTTTTCGATTATCATTGAAGATTTCCTTCCGAAAGGTTTCCTTCCATTGAATCTTTGGATTGGATTTATACTTTTCATAAAGTGGAAGAATGAAGGTTGGATTATTCTGCCATTCTTTTAATTCATTAGCTCGTTGTAAAGTTTCCGAATCATTGTGCCCATTCCGAGTCAACATTTGTCGCATGTTATTTATTTTTCCAATCCAAATTTCATTCGTCACATACGGTGAAACTGCTGCTATCAATTCATCAATGTTTTTATCTAGCATTGGCTCCGCGGAAACGCTGGTTTTGAATCCCATTTCATAAGCCAGTTTCAAAGCAGCAAATCTTTCTTCATAAGAAGTAGCCCCAATTTCCCAAAATTTTAAGGTTTCAGAATTGGTTGAGCCGATGGTGATACAAATAAGTAGTTGATTTTTGTAATCAGTGAATTCCTTGCAGATTCTGTCTATTACTTCATAATGAGCCTTGGTAATGAAAAAAACATCGTTTCCCGCTTTCAGCACCTTTCTTAATACTTCAACACAGACTCCCAATGTGTCAACACTAATATCATGGCTTGCAGGAATCATTATTGCACCATTATACTTTTTCACTTTACAATTCACATCAAGCAGTCTAATGATTTCTACCTTCCATTCGCCGGGTGATACTCTAACCACTCTGTAACTGTAAGCACAACTGAAGCAGTATTTACACTGATTGTTGCAGCCGGTAATAAAATTCATTTTGTATTTCGCCCATTCCTTATCACCTATGAGGTTTCGTTGTGGGCTAAGTTTTGATATTGTCATAATCTTAACATTTTTTGGTTAATACTTCTTCTTATATCCATGAAAAAGACAGAAGTTTTAAAAATCTGAAGTGAAGAAGAAAATTAATGGGGTGTTCTATTTTCAGAATTCAGTGATAGCGGAAATATTTCGTAAATACAAATGGATAAAACAATGGTGGATTATATTTCTATCTGGGTTTGATCCAATGGTCCAGAAGTTTGATCTGTGTCTTGACTATATCTTTACACATTGAAAAACAGATCGTTTGCCACAACTCCTTGTTTCGGGTATTTGAGGATCAAATATTATCGTCAGTGTTTTTCACCGATTCCTATCGGCAACTTGTCGGGTTTAACCCTGTAGAGATCGAAAACAGAGTTCCACATCCATAATTCCGTTATATTTTTGCTTCATCAAACTAAAACAACAACAATAATGAAATCAATAAAAATTATCATCGCAGTCGCTCTCTTTCTTCAGATAAGTGTTTTATTCGCAGGAAATGAAAATCTTGCTCCGGTTTCAGAAATGAACTCAACTGTTATCCTGATGACACTTGCTCCTTCAACACCCGCTGAAGCTACTTTTGAAGAAGTTGTTGTTGAGAATACATTTTTAGGATTGTCACCCATCACACCGGACGTTGCGTCGTTTGAAAATTTTTCAATTGAAATGGTTTCGGTGATGGATCTTTCTCCATTAACACCCGCGGAAGCTGATTTCACGGATACGGTTTCTGATAACCTTGGTCAACTTGCACCAGTTACCCCAATTGAAGCTGATTTCGAATAACCCCCCGATATATCTTCCCGCTTAATAAAAAACCACCTGAAAGGGTGGTTTTTTTATGCCCACTCCGATTACCCGGTTGCACAGCTGGATTTTCAAGAAACACGGCCAACAAAATATACTTTTTCAAGATCAGGCCGGAAAGTCGACTTTAATATCCCCTTCACGAAAAACAATTTTCTCCACCCAGAGGCCAAAGACATCAATTTTTTGTCGAATTTTGAGTTTGTGAATAATGCAGGCTAACAAAGAAAACCATGACAAAACATATACTTATACTGACGGGTTTTTTATTGACGCTGACAACAGGACAAGGACAGACAAATGTTTACCATCCTATTCCGACTTCCGAGGTGGTTTGGAGAGAATATAAAGGTGTATACCAATGCAGTTGTTCAGATTACCAGCATGCTATTGCCGGGGATACCACAATTGCGGGTCAGACATATAGCAAGATCATACGTTCCGGTGTTTCTTATTGGACAAACCAGCAGGGGTTCTGTACAAATTTATACCCGGCATATTATAGTGAATATGCGGGTGCATACCGGAATGATAGCATAAATAAAAAGGTTTACATTGTTCCAACTGATAGTCTGACGGAACAACTCCTTTATGATTTCGACCTGCATCTTTGGGACACCTTGTCACACACGTTTTTACATGAAACAAGTACTTTGGATCTGTATGTAACAATAGTAGACTCAGTTCTGATCGGGAATTCGTATCACAAAAGATTCGGATACTATCCCAACCAATATTTCGACCTGTACTATGCCTATTTAATAGAAGGTATCGGATCGGAGTTCGGTTTGCTTGGGAACAGATTGGGTGGTGAATACGGATTTCTTTCAAGGCCGTTTGAATGTGGGACAACCCTGATTTGTGTTAAACAAGATAACCGGACCATATATCCTGATACGAATTATCAATGCGATCTGGTTATCACACAAATCCAGAATCCGATCGAAAAAAACAGGTTCAGAATCACGCCCGTTCCTGTTCAACATTATGCAACCTTTGATTTTCCGGCGGAGTTCAATGAATCTGAGGTATATATCAATGACATATATGGTAAAGAAATGGATAGGATACATAACATTTATTCCGGTGATCAAGTAAGTTTTGAACGTTTTCATGATGGGATATACTTCCTAACACTTTTTAAAAATAATCATCCGTTATTCAGAACAAAGATCATTGTTGGTAAATAAGTTTTTGTGTCATTATATAACAACAGCGGCGATAAATGAAAGAATAAGTTAAAACGTATTACAGAATAGCCATGAATGAACGCTTGTGTAACTATCAAATTTTAATATTATTGGGATTATGAAGAAGAAGTTATCTACACTGGGTATCCTGTTTATGCTGGTGTTGAAACACCCACCAATGCCAGAATTTTCTTTGTTTCAGAAAAACTACATCGTTGAAGTTCGGTATTTTTCGCTCAAACAGATTGCTTTGGATTTCTTCATGAATTAATACGGTTTTATTAGTAGATCTAACCTAAAACAGCTCTGAAAAACGCTTCCAACTTTTTCTGGTCAAGTTTTTCATCCGTTCTGACACCACTGCATACATCAACCCCGAAAGGTTGAACAATATCAATTGCCTCTCGAACATTACCACTATGCAACCCACCAGCCAGAAAAACTGGTACCTTTGATTGTTCAACGATCTTTCGACTCAACAACCAGTTATGAGTGCGACCAGTACCACCCAGTTCTTTTACCGTAAGATTTGGGTTACCACTATCCAGTAACAGGGCATCAACCTTTTCGGAAATTTTTAGAGCTTGATCAATGGATTTTTCATCAAGGACATGGATGACCTGTACGATCTTAACACTTGGAAGTCTTTCTCTTATATCCCGATATGAGCCAAGTTTCAGTTCATCCACGATCTGTAAGGTGTTCGTGTTTACTTTTTTGTGATGTGAAATGATCCCACCACTGGAAGTTTCACTGGTCAGTAAGAATGTAGCGATTGGTGGGGGGACTGATTTTGCAATCTTATTGATCAAATCATCTGTGATCACCCCCTGTCCAGATGGCATTTTACCAACGAGTCCAATAGCTGATGCTCCGAAAGAGATGGCTGTTTGAGCTTCAGTAATAGAGCTGATGCAACAAATTTTAATTCGTATCATTGAGTTCGTTTAGAAGTTGGGTTTCAATATTGGAAAGATATTCTTTAATTTCAGGATCAAATAGGGTGTGTGTTTTTAAGAAAAATATCATCTGTCATGACGATCTCGTCTATGTCGTTTTGATTTACGATTGGCGTCATAATAACTGGCAACACTTCTGATCAGGTCACTTTTCTTTAGTCTTTGACAGGTAAAAAACCCTTCTCGCCAAGGGAATTAATGATGCCTCGAAGCAGAAAATTATTATCAAACCGGATGATGTATTTCCGTGCACCATCTTTTTCAGGAACCAACATTTTCTTATCGATCAG
>Ga0247842_10009090_pt1 | contig 10231 bp, 8 predicted proteins | sample LaCruzMarch2015__3_FD_192411 | JGI IMG/M metagenome (GOLD analysis project Ga0247842, IMG submission 192411) | Freshwater microbial communities from meromictic Lake La Cruz, Castile-La Mancha, Spain - LaCruzMarch2015_19m | ecosystem: Environmental > Aquatic > Freshwater > Lake | place: Spain... | reverse complement strand
CTGCCACCGCAACACAGGCGCCCAAGGCATGCACGAGCAAGCGAACCCAAAATGACACCGGGCGCATATCATCCCACCAGCTGACACCGGCAATCAGCAACGCGCCAAACGTCAAGGCCGCCATGGCACGCCATAAAAACGCCGAATTGCTTAGCGCAGCAAACCATGCCAAAACCAGAACCACAACAACGATGGCCAGGCCGCCGCCCCGTGGCGTCGGCCGCGTATGAGAACTGCGTTCATTCGGCACATCCAGCATTCGCGCCCGACCGGCCCAACGTCGGATTATGGCGACCCCCAGGTAGGATGCAGCAACGGCCGTTAAGGCCAGCGCTCCCAGGGGAAACATAATATTCATTGTCAAAATACACCTCGCACATTACATCTGCAAAATAATATCAACGGACGGCATAGACAGCAATCCGATTCTGGGACCAGATTTTCCGGAATTTTTCCGGATGAGATTCAAGATAGTGTTGTGCTTCAATGGAATAATTCCGACTCACTTTCGGGAGAACATCTTCCCGCCAGTGCCTGGTGATTTTCCCCGTGATACTCAAGGCGCCATCGCGCCGATTTATAATAATCAGCCCTTGATTGCGGAGTTTTTTCCAGACAAACGGCACCGGCGGCTCATTTTCAGGATTGGACGAGTTCAACCATTTCACATAAGCGTAAGTGTTTTTAGGGGAATAGAATGCAAGGTAGCTGGAGGTCCAGCCGTCCGTCAAGATCACCTTGTTTTCATACTGCGCCATGATTTTCCCCAGATCATCATATAAATGATAATCGTTGACGGCGGGAATTTTCCGCAAAGTGTAAACTTTGCTGTAGGGCGCATAAATACCAGCCACATTGATCGGGAAGATCAGGCCAACCAAGCCGGCAAGAACCAGAAGGCATCCGACGCAATTAATCCAGGATAACCTCGGCCAAATCAGAACGCCGTCGGCCGCTGGAACCAGGCGCATCCTGTGAAGCCATTCCCGCGCCTTACCTAACAAATAGATAAACAGATAACCACCGATAAACGGCAGGGGAACAATATAGTGAAACCGATACAAGGTTGGAGCCTGCCCCATCCTTGCCATCATATCGACCATCAGCGGATTAAAGGCCGTCAAAAACGGCACAATCATGCCGGCGATCAGATAAGGCTGTTTTACAAACTGCCGGAACATCAATATAAACAGAAGATATACAAATAACCCCCAGAATCCAACCGTCTGATAAAAAATAAAAAGTAGGCACACAACAAGCCGAAGCCCGAGATTCTGCGGCAGGCTGACCAGTAATTTATTAAAAATGAAATTGCTTGGTTCCACCGGAAGGCCCGCGGGGGGCATGCTGGCGGCAAGCCAGGCCCCTGGCTTTAAATCTCTGACGGCGATAAACCCGGCAAGAAACACAAGGAGCAGCAAAGCGGCTAACCCCATGTTTTTCCATTCCCTGGCCGTCCAACGGCAATCATAGACAGACACTCCGGCCATGCGTTCTTTCCATTTTGTCATTCCCATGACCAGGCTCCGCCGGAGCGCTACGCCCAGGCGAGAAATGGGAATCCAGAGTTTTTTTCCCTGGATTCCCGCCTTCCGGCCTTCGCAGCCAGGGGCTTTGCTACGGCGGAGTAGGCTCGCGGGAATGACATTCTGTTTGTGGACATGCCGCGCTATGCCAAAGAACTTACGCCAAAGTATTCTTGCCGATGCCACAAGACACAGCGCCCATGTCATGAAAAAGATAAACAAGGCCTCCTGGGTATGAATTGTATCGGTCACAATCAACAAGACCGGCGCAATCCAAAGCGCATGCCCCAACCAGCTCTTGGAGCGCAACCAGGTTATGACAACGGCCATGGCCGCAAGAAAGAGGACATAATTAAGAATTGTGGGGGCAAACGCGTAGTAACGAATATAGGCAAACACCATGTTCCCAATCGTGGCGGCGGCAAACAGGGCCGAAATCGCCGCCATCATCATTTTCTTGAACGCGCTGATCCGCAGACCGGAAAACAGAAACAGGCCGAAATAATAGATTGCCAGGAGAAAAACCAGGATGTTGACAAAGGTCAAGACATGGATGGATTCCATCACCGGCAAATTGGATACATGGCAAAGCCAGGCATGAATAAAATACCAGGGATTAAAATACACGGGACAAGTATGATGTAAAAAGAAGTTACCCCATGATAAACCTGATGGGAAAGCAGCATTATCGATGATGCTTAATTTTTGCCATTTAAACCAGAAAACGTGAGTCCACGCATCCGACGGAATTTCAAGATAAATGCCGGCATAGGCCAGGTAGCCGCAAATCACTCCGGCCAGGACAAGGGGGACCAGCCGGCGGGGATTAAAAAGATAACGGATTAAATTATGTCCCGAAACGGAGCAGCGTTTATGACACCCGGAGATCCCTCCCGACCTCTCAGAGAGTCGGGATTGGAAAGTCGGGACGGGCCTACAGCATGATTTGCGGGCCGGGTCCCCTGACCCGGCGGGACAATCCAACCGGCCACGCCAATAACTGGTTGTAGTAGCAGACAATATTTTAGCAATCGCCCAGGCTGCCAAGATCGCCCATTCTAATAGAACGCACCACTGCCACATGGCAATCGGCCGTGCGTAATATTCAAAAGGGAGAAGTGTAAGCACAAGGAGGGAATAAGAGAGCGCGAACGAAAGCAGAAAGCGGAATTTCTTTATTCCCAGAATAACCGTGATAAAAAACCCCGGCAGAAAAAAGAGGGCAAAAAACAGCTCGAGATAGATCATCTGGGAAGCAATCATCTTTAATCCGATTCCGGTTGTTCACTGCAGGCAACTGTAATATGCAAAATTATTATCTTGTTTCTTCATTCTGCATTCTGCCTTCTGCATTTCTTATTAAAATGGCGCCAACCCATACTTCCGCCAGTAAAGAGCGGTTTTAATTATTTCATTAACGACTGAAACCAATCCTTCCTCATCCCGCCACCAATTATCGGGAGTAAAGGGCAAATTGGTTGAACTGCTTATATAAACAGCGATATTTGTGTCGGCCATCGAATGCTTAATCACATTCGCCGCCCGGCGGGTGTGATACCAGCTTGTAACTAAAATAAGCGCTTTAATTTTTTTTTCTTTGACAAGATCCGAAATTACTTTTCCGTCTTCAAACGTACTGGTTGAAGGCAATATCCTGATTTTCTCCTTTGGCACGCCATAGCGCAGCGCAAAATTCAAGGCCTGCTCTGAATCCATAAAATCCGAGCGCGTTTCAAGCGGCTTGTCGCCGGTGTACCACAGTTCAGGCGCTATCCCGCGTTTAAATAATTCAATTCCGTAACAAAGCCGTTCCGGCCCGCCACCGGCCAGGATAACGATGGCATCGGCATTCGCTATTTTAGTTTGCACTACAAACCAACGCCCGATTGCCGGGAGCCATGCCTTGGCGGTGCTGACAAGCAAGAGCACCAGAATAAGCACTGTATAAAGCGCTGTAAAAAGGCCCCGTTTGAACGTGTTTTCGTTATTTGACGAATCTGTTTTCATGCAATTCCTGGATAGCGATTGTCTCCTGTTCGCGGCAATTCACCGACAAATATCATGCAGTTTGCGAGGTCGGCTTCAACGCTATCCTTGATATAACGCGACTTCATTACGTCCATCCCTCTTGCCTTTAGGCGTCAGTAATTTAGACTCTACCCTAATTTACTCATTATCGTTTGAGGTCAATCTTGAAATTACACTCCCCCGTCCCCAACTCTCCCGTTGTCCCTCTTTTTCGATTCGTCCTTCGCTACGCTCGACGTGCTGCCCAGGACCCCACGCCAGCCGGCATCCAGATCATATTGCGGCATAAATCCCAATTCCTTCTGAATGCGTTGGCCCTCCACGGCGATATCTTCGGTGTATTTATCAATCACCGCCCGGCTGATGGGCGAATTACGGCCAATCATTCGCATGGCATCTTCAATTATGCCGGCCGCAATACGCGTCGGACCCACCGGAATTGAAAAACGCGGAGGTTTGCGCCCCAAGACCGCACTGATTGCCACAATAATTTCGTTTAACTCATGGAACTGCCCATCAGTGACGTTATAAATTTTCCCGGCCGCGGCGGAATGCTGAATCGCGAGCACTAGCGCACGGGCAACATCCTTATCGTAGACCAATGTGCGCCGATTACGCCCCGCACCGATCGGAATAAAGCGGCCCCGCGCCAGGGAACGCAACAGCAACTGGTAGTTGCCCTTAATGCGCGCGCCATACACCGCGCCAAAACGCAGGACCGCCCCAATCGGTTGACCATCTGCGCGTTTGGCATTTAAAACTATTTTTTCGGCGGCCAGCTTGGTCTGGGCATAAAAAGTATCCGGATGGGGTGCCGAATCCTCATTGAGAATTTGGCCATTTGAAGGACCATAAACGGCAATCGTGCTGGCCAACACAACCCGCTTGACGTCCGCTTTAACTGCCGCCTCAACCACGGTCGCCGTGCCGCCTACATTTATCCGTTCATATTTTTGGCGCAGTTCGGGAGGAGGATTAACGATATGCAGGAGGGCGGCCAGATGCACAACCGCATCCACGCCATGCATGGCGGATTGCACCGCCGATGGATCGGTCACATCGCCGACAAGCGATTGAACGCCACTCGGAAATGCTCCCGACGGCAAGGCGTCAAGCGAGAAAGAGCGAACAGCAAAGCCCGTCGAGCATAACGCATCAACAACGCGCGGGCCAACCGCGCCGCTCGCGCCGGTAACTAACACGGTTACGCCTTTCGAAATACTCATATTGTGCGCTTATTTGCCTATTTTAGTAGGATCCCCGGCCGCCGAATACTGCCGTCCTACGCGCTTAAACCGGCCAGCCACAAGCCTGCTGGAACAAGGGAAACCCCATTGAGGCTCTGTTCCTGCCTCATATTATGAACGAGTTGAACCGCAGAAACATCGGGGCGTTTGGCAACAAAATACTTCAAGGCTGGAGACACCGAAGATTCCGACAATTTTGCCTCCACCCATTGAATCAGCTTGCCCGACCGGCTGATCGCAAAGTCGACTTCGCGCCGATCTTTGGTGCGCATATAATGCAAGTCCACCGGCTCGCCCTTAACATCCTGAAGAAACTGCACATGTTTTAACAAACACACGGCGCAGGTATTTTCAAAGCGCACACCTTCATCTTCGGGCAAAAAACCGGTATCATAAAAATAGAGCTTGGGCTCCTTCAAAACCGCCCGCGCCACATTTGTATGAAACGGCCGAACAAGAAAAACGATGTGCAAGCTCTCCAGGATTTCGATGTATTTCTTTACCGTGTTCGGGGCAATTTGCAGGTCTCCGGCAATGGATGCGCAGAATAAAGGCGATCCGACACGTGTCCGCAGCAAATCGACCAGCAACCGCATGGCCCGCACCTCATGCAGCCGGCTGAATTCGAGAATATCCTCCCGGATTAAATCCGTATAATACTGGCGGCGCCACGGTTCCTTGCAGTTCTTTCACGAAAGCCGGGCATGATAATAACGGCCCGCCAGCGACTCTCCTGATTGCCGGAAGGTGTCCATGCGGGAACTGCCTGTGACCATCATCGCCTGATGCGCCGAACGGGTATCATAGACGCCCTTGAGAAAGCGTTTCCATGATTTCATCTTGTGGATTTCATCGAAGACCAGCAGATCCGCGTCAAGCGGCCAACTATACGCTTGAATGATCCTGGCGTCTTCCAGCGAATCGAAGTTCAAATAGGCGGGTTTTTTAAAAGTCGCGCTAAGTTCTTTGGCCAGATATGTTTTCCCAACTTGCCGCGGCCCCGCGAGCATGACCATTTTTTTGGTCAAATCATGCCGAATCGAATCATATAAATACCGTTTCATATTCGACTATTATTCATAATATTGCGGAATAGTCAAGACCCTTGCGCAAGCAATTGCGGAATAGCCAGCGCCGAGAAACGTCCTTTTCCGTATCGCCAGACACATTGCGGGCCAATCCATTCAAAATATTTGCCGGCTTATAGCCAGATGGCATGCCCGGCTGAGTATAATGCATCAACAACGCGTGGGTCCACCGAGGGGTCTCCACCGAGGGGTCAGTCCTACTAATAAGCAATAATGTTATCGCTCTGTCTTCCATTGCGATTCCAGACGCGCCACTCTTCGGGCCAGTCTCGCATCGGTTTCCAGCACGAATCCCGCCCGCTTGATTTGGTAGCCCACCGCCGAACCGGCCTGCACGCCAAGCCAATGTGCGCATTCCCGCCGCGTTATGCCGGCCTGAGTCACCAGAAGCCTAGCGGCTATCCCCTTCCATATCCATTTCCGTTGCCGCGACTTTAAGCCTTCCACCGTAGTTCCCGCCGCCGATGCCACCGCCGCCAGCACCGTTCCCGGATCCGGACGCCAACCAATCTCGCGGCGCAAAGTCACATCCTCTGGATGCTTGCGTTTCTTCAGCAATTCCGCATATCGTTCGCCCACCCACTCCTGAAAGTAGTCTCCCCCAATACTCCGTGTAGACCGATTCATCGCCGCAATGAATTCATCGTCATCCGCCGCTATCCCCGCCTCCACAAAACTTCGGTAGCGCTCCGGCCTTTCCTTTTCCCTCCCGCCTGCCAGCGCCAACATCGGCCCGTAGTCCACCCACTCCAAACGCTTCGCTTGCCCAATATAGCCACGGTAACTGCTCCACGCATATGTCCGTAAGTACCCCACCTGTTCCAACGGGGAGAGGCACTTCTGATGCTTCACGTTTAAAGGATTTAAATGCACGTACCGGCTAAGTTTTAGTAAATATTCGTCGCCCGCCACCAACCGGGCGCCGTATCGACCCTGTGTCAGATGCCCATGGCAACGATGCCGCAGATTGTAGCACACGGTGTAGCCGGTCAATACCGACTGCATGAACCGGGCTAGATTGGCACCCGGTGTTTCCAGCATAAGGTGAAAATGATTGTCCATCAGACAAAACAGGTACAGCCGCACCGCGTACGTACCCACGCTCTCTGCCAGGCGCGCATAGAGCAGGCAGCGATCTTTGTCATCCTGGAATATATTCTGTTGCGCGTTCCCGCGCACCGTCACGTGGTAGATTGCTCCAGGGTATTCAATTCTTAGTTGCCGCGCCATTTGTTGCAATTAATAACATGACCCGATCTTAACTGCAAGCTTATTTGCTATTAGCAGGACTGACCCCTACTCAGAAGAGTTTTATTCCCCATTTCCGGAAATACCGGGCGGCGCTGCGCACAAAGTACCAGGAATATATCAATTTTTTATGGGCCGAGCGCTGCCAAAAGTGAACGGCGCTTGCGCCCGGATAATAAATGGTGCGATGCGTTTTCTGAACACGACGGCACAAATCCGCATCTTCAAAATAAAGGAAATAACCCGGATCAAAACCGCCCAGCGATTTCAAGACAGCAGTGCGGCAGAACATAAAAGCACCGCTTAAAAAAGGAACGTCGCAAATATTTTCGTATCCAACATCTCGCATTTCATAATAATCCAGTCTTTGCCGAACAAGCCGGCGCCATCGATTTGGCCAGAAACGGCGCAAGAAAAGGTCAATGACCGTTGGGTAACGTTTGTTAAGCCCTTGAATTGTGCCATCTTCATTAAGAATTTTTGGCGATACGATTGCAACATCATTATGTTCATTCATAAAAGCAATTAAACATGAAAATATATCGGGGTTAACGGTCATATCAGAATTCATAACTGCGAAGTAGCGTCCCTTGGCGCGCTCAAGATTAACATTATGATTCTCGCCATAACCGGCTCGTTTTAAATTAACAAAAACATCCACGCCTGGAAATCGCTCGCGCACATATTGAACCGTTCCGTCAATTGAATTGCAATCTACGAGAAGAATTTCCGCCTGTAGATGCGCAACAGCACTTAACAGTGACGGCAATAATCTTTCTATGTCATAACGCTGGTTGAAGGAAACCAGGGAAATTGTTAGATTTACCAATCGGCTACTCCAATCTATTTTTCGCCAATATCCGGTTATATAAACTTAAGTGCTTTTTAATTATAGAGTCCCAGGTAAAATGCCTGCATGTAAAGGCATTCAAATTCTTACCCATGGATTTCAGCTTTTCAGGATCACTCAATATTTCGATTAACCCGTTTTGCAAACCTTCTACCGTGGCCGGCACGACCTTGCCGCCTTCAATACCGGCAATATCGCTAAAACCACATTGATCCGTAAGGAGAACCGGGGTGTTCGTTATGCCCGCCTCGAGCACCACTATTGACATAGCCTCCTGCCTGGAGGGAATAACAAGCAGTTTTGAGGCATAGTAAATTTTCGATTTATCAACTCCTCCCAAGTAACCTAAAAAATGGACGCGCCCGGAAGCGTTGTATCTTTTAACCATATCTTTCAACTCGGCCAGCATGCCTGCATCTGGCCCGACAAAAACCAGATGATATGGTTTTAAAGCTTCCATCGCATTACAGAATGCCTGTAATAGCAAATCAGGGCCTTTAATCTGCTTCAAGCTGGCAACACAAAGGATAAAAGGAATGCCGGACAGCCCATGTTTGTTTAAAAATTCAAGGTCACTTTCTGTTTGAAAATCACGCTGACTAATCCCGTTGGGGATAACAGTTATTTTTTCCGGATTAACCCCATAAGCCTTAAAATGCGGAATTTCACCTGCAGTTATCGCGATCAAGCCATCGGCATTCCGAATTATATTTTTACCAATCAGAAAATTGTATAGCTTTTTAAGCAGCCTTGATCGGCCATAAATCGGGAGCATGCCTGCAGGACATACTACGTATGGTATCTTAAAATGACGGGCAATAATATATACCAAGGCATTCAGGATGAGCCAATTGCCCATTATATGAATAATATCCGCATTCTTCACAGTCGAAATAATTTTTTTGAGCGAAAACACCGGGACAATAAAGCGCTTAATCAGGCAGGGCAAAGCGATAACGGTTATCCCATCTAATTCACTTAATCTTTTTGGGGATAACCCGACATCGGTAGTTAGAATAGTGCAATCGACGCCGGCTTTAACCAGGTACTGACTCATCTGGAAGGTTCGTTCAACAGCTCCCCCACCCATCACCTGATCAAGTGACATAACGACATTTAAGACTTTCATCTTTTGCCCGTCTTGCCGAACTCGATTACCTGTTGAATAGCCCCCTTGATGCCGAGTGCAAAAACAAAATTATGACCCATCAGTTTTTTAGAAGAATAGCGGGTATCGCCTCGGTTGCTTTTGCCTCGCCTTAAAAGACGCAGTATATGCGGCACAATTACCGGAAGATGCAAAACCGACTTTATCCTTGCCTGCTGATCACCTTTCCTGATGGCCTGGCATAAACTCCAAAGTTCAGCATATGTATTCAGGGGCTCATGATCCGTAGACACAATAAAACATTCCGGTTTTTCAAAATGGGAATGCATGAAATATAAAGCCGCATTGGCGACGTCTTCAGCATGAACAATGTGAGCACATTCGCTGCCTTTCAAAAAGACAATAAACCGGTTACGCCAATTACTCCTGATCGGCAGTGTCAAGGCACCCAGCCGCTGCTCATCAACGACAAGGGTCGGTCTCAATATCGCGATATTGCAATTGCCAATTCCCTTAGCCACCAATTCTTCGGCAGCCCACTTCGATCGTTCATATGCATTCTGGGGGTTACAAGGCGTTTCTTCATCAACCCAGGCAGAACCAGTTTTACCAACAACACCAACGCTGCTCAAATGGCAAAAATAGCTTGCCCCTGATTCTCCGGCAAATTTCAGCAATCGTTCTGTCCCCAGCACATTCACTTCCCACATTCTGGCTTCATCTATTAATTCAGCGGCACAATGAAAAACATATGCTACATTTTTTAAAAATAGTCGCAATACATCCGTATTCCCAAGATCCCCGTAATAAACTTGCGCATGGTCATCACGGAACGACTTGCTCCTTGTCAGGACCCTGACTTCATAGCCCTGTTGCAACAATTTCTGCTTTATTTTACTGCCAACCAGGCCGGAAGCTCCGGTTATTGCCGCAATACCCTTAGTCATCTTCATTAGTCCCGTTGTCACCATCATTTTTTATTAGGGGTATGCACTTTACTCAATCTAACACCACCTATAGACAACAAGCGCACCTGTCATCCCGAGCTTGTCGAGGGATCTCGTTCACGTCCCAAGCCGCTGATAGGTAGATTCTTCGACTTTCCGCCACAGGCGGACCCGCCTCTGGAGGGCGCT
>Ga0247842_10009088_pt1 | contig 10233 bp, 11 predicted proteins | sample LaCruzMarch2015__3_FD_192411 | JGI IMG/M metagenome (GOLD analysis project Ga0247842, IMG submission 192411) | Freshwater microbial communities from meromictic Lake La Cruz, Castile-La Mancha, Spain - LaCruzMarch2015_19m | ecosystem: Environmental > Aquatic > Freshwater > Lake | place: Spain... | reverse complement strand
GCTTCGTGTGCGCGCCCAGCTGATACCTTTTCATGCGACCACATTACACTATCCTAGTCTCCGCCTGCAAGGCGGGGGGTTTCCACCATCCCCGAGGGAGACACTAAAAGGTTCCGCTCGCTACACACGGCTTGCCCCGGCCGATTTGCGAGAAATGATCATTGCCGATATCGAACAGAATCACCAGTTTAAGGTTGAATACGTGGAAATTGTGGATATGGACACATTGATGTCTGTGTCAGCCTGGACTGACAGCAAACACATCATAGTGTGCTTGGCTGCGTTCCTTGGCAAGGTGCGCCTCATCGATAATATTGTTTTGTGCAAATGAACCGCTATGGCACGTAACATTGAAATCAAAGCTCGAATTGAAAGTGTCGAGGCTTTGCTGCCTCTGGTCGTGAAGATTGCAGACAAAGGCCCAACCGAGATATTTCAGGACGACACCTTCTTCCGCTGCGAGTCTGGCCGCCTGAAGCTGCGAGCCTTTCCTGATGGGACCGGCGAACTCATCTTCTACCGCCGGGCGAACCAGCAGGGACCAAAGGAATCCTTCTACGTGATATCACCCACGTCTGCCCCGGATACGCTGCGAGAAGCGCTGACCCTGGCCTACGGTCAGGTGGGCCGAATCAAAAAGCACCGCATGGTGTTACACGTCGGGAGAACGCGCGTTCATCTTGATACAGTCGAAGGTTTGGGACACTTCCTTGAACTGGAGGTGGTGCTTGCCGATGGCGAGCCCGCAGAAGCCGGCATGCGCGAAGCACACGCGCTTATGGTCAAACTGGATATCAAACCGGACCAGTTGATTGATGATTCATATATCGACCTTCTCCTGCGGTTGAGTTAACGAAGTGTATCCTGTTATCTTGTCTGCTTCGGTCTGATCTGCTCTTGCCAGGATGAAAGAAGAGAGGTGGCGATTCGTCAATTTCATCAGAAAGGGCGGCTATGAACTACGACACGACGGTTCAGATTTACGAAGCAATGAAGCAAGGGGACGAGAACCTGCGGTCTGAGGTCTTGCGCACCGCGATTCGGTACTGCAACATTCGGGCAGAATGGAATCTCATGACGGTCAAAGAGCGCATGGATGCCGATAAGCGGCGTACGGCTGCTCACAATGCCTTCATTGACGCCGTCAATATCCTCTCTCGCGCTATGGGAAAGACAAGCGCCGGCAATGAATGGCGGAGACTCCTTTCCGATGACCGTAAGGTTCTCGGTGACTTCGCATGTCTCCTGGTCGCACACCTTGGAATCCTTGCACGGTAGGAATCCAAGTATTTTGTTCTACGGAAGACAACCAGTCTGTCTTCGGCAAAACACAGAGCGGTCGTTGCCTTCTCGAGTAGAATGTGCGCCGATACGGGGCTTCATTCTTCACATTCATCCATCGTCAGGGCTCTGCGGACTGGTGAGCCGTCCGCGGGTCGCCAGTACGTGGAAGCCCCTTGTGCTAGCTGTTCTTTGTCGGTTTCCCATGTCCGTAGTAGCCATATAAGGACACAAGCTCATTCAGCCGTGATCCCTCTTCGTGAAGCTTGTCCTTATCGAGAAGGCCAGCAGCATCCATGTGCCGATATAATGAGTAGAACATCCGACCGAATTCCCAAGATGCATTCTTCTTTGTCCATTCATCGAAGGAGTCTTCGCCCGCTCTCTTGACTACACCGCAGCGATCAAGTTCTTCGAGTAATTCACTGGTGGATCGGCCATACCCAAGAGGCGGTGAGATACTCGAAAGCCAGCTTTCCGATACGTATTGTCTCTTGTCTCCGTATTCAAGTGCTAGCAGCCAAGTGATGAGCGCAATTTCCTCATCAACCTTTTCGAGCCATAAGGCGGCAGGTTCTGACACAGGGCCAGATGCGCGAACGGCGCGGCGAAGATCATCAAGAAATGGCTTTGTATCGCTCATGGAAATCTTCGTCCTTCCTATTATTCTTGCAGCTAATGTTATTGGATCTTTTCTGTGGTTTTCCGCAGACGAAAACACGTTTTAGGTTCTTCTGCGCCGGCATTCTGAGATTCTCTTTCCTCTGTTCCTCCCGTTCGTGCGGATGGCAGAAAGCCGACTTTGTCCGTTATCGGATAGTTGCTGACCACCGCGCTCCGATAAAGGACCAACTGAGGATTCTTCTACTCCTTTCACGGCTCTCTGCCAAGACGCTTTTCAACTCCTGAACGTCATTCCAGTTGATTCCGATGCATATATTAGGAGGCCCTTCACCAGAGCCGGGGGCACGGTGCAGGGCAATGGTGAGGAGAATGATGAACACATTGATCGTCAATCGAGAGACTTTTCCGCCTTCGCCAAGGCTACGGCGGACAGGTCAGATGCCGGTGAACCTATGAATATGCTGATCCTGAATCGAGAGTCTTTCAAGGTGCCAGATGATGGGTGGTATCAGCTCGCTCCTATGGGGGAGTTTGCCCATGGCGCGGCCGGTGTGGTTCAGGTCGTTGACGCGGAAGCATGCACTGCGATGGCGGCGCGGTTCAAGGCGGATGCGGCTGTCGCAAACTTTGCCGGGTTGCTGGTGGATTTCGACCATTTCTCGCTGGATGGAGAGAGGCGGACAGAGGCCGCGGGATGGATCATGGGCCTCGAATATCGAGGCCAGAGGGATGAGGGCGGAAACCTGAGACCTGAAGCAGGAAAGACGGGAGCAGAATTTGAACAGAAGGTCGCGAAGGAAACGAAGGGAGACGGCCCCAGCAGCAGAGCGCAAAGCGCACGCTGCGGGGCGGGTCTTTGGGCCAATATACGTTGGTCGGATGTAGGCGAAGCGGCCGTCAAGGGCGGGCGGTATCGGTTTCTGTCGCCGGTGTGGGCGAGGAGTGACTGCGTGGATCTTGGGAATGGCCGCGTGCGGCCGGTGCGGTTGTTGAACGCGGCGGTGACAAATGACCCGAATTTGAAAGGGATGGTGGCCCTTTCAAACAGGAGTCAGGAGTCAGAATTCAGGAGTCAGAAGAGGGATGAGAGAGGGCCTTCACAGGGTGCGCCAGTTGATTCCTGTGCATCTATTGGAAGGGATGAGGGCGGAGACCTGAGGGCTGAGGCTGAGAAGACGAAACCGCAGATGAACGCGGGCGGACGCAGATGCGGTGAAGACGGTGCAACGGGGGCGTCACAGGGTACGCCAGTTGATTCTTGTGCATGTAATAGACAGGGATGCGGAAGGGCTGATGGCGGGGACCTGAAACCTGAGTTCGGAAATAGGGAGAAGACTATGAAGAGAGTGATTGAGAGGTTGGTGAATCATCTGGGGCTGGCGGGGGATGCGACGGAGGACGCGATTCTGGAGAAGATGCAGGGACTGCCCGGTCTGACGGTCGTGACGGATCTGCAGAACTCGCTGAAGCTGGCGCAGGATGAACGGGATGCGCTGCAAGGCAAGTTGAAGGGCGCTGAGGATGAACTGGTCAACCGGCACCTGGCGGAGTTCGAGGGTGTCGTCACGGAGAAGACCAAGGGGTTCTGGACTGAGCAGTTGTTGAAGAATCGGGAGGCGGCGCTCGCGGCTCTCGGAGAGATCGCCGCGAAGGGCAAAGAGGCAAGCGGTAAGAGGCAAGAGCAACCCACCCCGGCCTCCGGCCACCCCTCCGATGAGGGGAACACTCGCAAGCCTTTGCACAATCGGGCGACGGCACGGCCGGTGATTCCGGGGGCTGGTGGTGGTTCGCCTGAGACGGATAGCCGAGCTGTGAAGATTCGGAACCGGGCGCATGAGATTGCGAAGGGTGAAGGCGTGGCGTTTTCTGTGGCTTTCAGGAGAGCGGAAAAGGAAGTCTGTGAGGGATGAGGGCGGAAACCTGAGACCTGAAATGGGGACCAGGATCAGAATTTGAACAGAAGGGCGCGAAGGTAGCGAAGGATATGGATCCGATCTTCAACTTAGCGGCCTTGGTGTTCAAGTCCTGAATTCAACATGAGAAGGAGAAAGAGATGAGTCAGAGCAATACGAGGGTTGGGGAGATTCGGGTGCTGGCGGGTGAGAGCCTGGCCGGGAAAGAGGGTTATCTGGTGAAGATGACCCACGATGCCGGGGTGCCGGAGGTGAAGTTGCCGGCTGCGATCACGGATTACGGGCTGTACGTGGTCAAAGAGGGTGCTGTGGATGCGGAGTTGGTTTCGGTGCAGCCGATCGAGGCCGGGCGGAATGCGCGGTTGAAGCTGAAAGGCACGTGCAATCCGGGGGATGTACTGGTGCTGGCGGCCATTGCCGGTAGCGATGCCGGGATGGTGCGGGCGTTACCGACTGCGGGTGGGACATACCGGGGGCTGGCGGTTGCGGAGGAGGCGGGCGTTGATGGGCAGTTGGTGCTGTGCCGGCCGGCGATGATTGGGAACGTTGTCGTCTCGTAGGCGGTTGGTTTCTGGTGGTTGTGGGGGTGTGGTATGCCGGTGGTGCTGGGAAAATGTGTCACGGATCGGGCCGCGCAGATCGCGCGTGATACTGCCCCGTCCGCTGCGTTGTCGGGGATCGTCGCGCATGCGTATGCAGCGGCGACCCCGACGCCTTGCGGCCGAGCCAGTCTGACGCGTTCCTACACGGCTAACCGATCCGTGCCACGGTTGCCCACATCGCTGGTACGCGATGTAACAAGGCGGGAGTTTTTTGGGGTTGGGCGGAAAGTAATGGGTGTGTTGTGCGTGTGTGGATGAATTGACCCGGCTTCGTCCCCGTCAGGGACGTCCGGAAACTACGCCGCGGCGATTTGCCTGCGGCAAATCGGGAGATAAGACATGAGCAGATTAAGTGATATCAGTGCGTCCCCTACCCTGCGGGAGTATGCACAGGGTGCGGCGCAGGATGCGATCATGCCGGTGGCTGATTTTCTGGCACCGACAGTCGAGGTGGCGACGAGCGTCGGGCGATTCAAGAAGTACACGGAGAAGAACCGGTTCCGGATCCCGAGTACTCTGCGGACACTCGGTGGCCGGGCGTCGGAGCTTCGTTTCGAAGCGACGGATGCAACGTACAACTGCGAGCCGCACGCGCTGGACTATCCGGTGGATAACCTTGAGCAACTCGAGGCCGAAGGGCTTGAGGATATGCTGCGGGAAGGCGTGACTGCCGTTGCTGAAATGGCGGCGCTGTCGCACGAGTCGAGCGTGATCAGTGCGGCCCTTGAAGCCGTTGGTGCCGGTACTGCGAAGACATGGAACGCTTCGGCTGATCCAGTTGCGGACGTGGATGATGCGATTCTGTCGGTCATCAAGGCCGCGAAGTACGGTTCCCTGATGGGTGTCGGCGTGCTGTACGGGGCGACGGCCTGGAAGATCTTCAAGAACCAGGAAAAGGTGCGCGGGCGCTTCGTCGTGGGAAACGGGAGCGGCAAGGATTCCGGCAAGCTGGGTCTGGCGGTACCGACAGAGCAGTCAGCGTGTCAGATGTTCATCGGAACACCTGAGGTGAAGACGAGTTACATGATTTATGACACAGCGCCTGAAGGGAAAGCTGAGAGCATCAGCTTCCTCCTAGACTCGACAATCCTCGTCTTTGCACGGAAGTCGGCACCGACGCGCCGGGACCCGAGTTTCATGAAGACGTTCCGGCTGATGAACAAGTTCATGGTGCCTGGCTCGTACGTGCGGGATGACGGGCGGGTGGAAGTGGCGAAGTTCGATTGGTCTGAGGACGTGCAGGTGACGAATAGCACGGCGTGTGTGCGGCTCAATATCTCGGCGGCGTAAGGGCGTAGCGGCAAGGGGTAAGAGGCAAGAGGTTAGGAAGAGAAGATCTCTGAGGCCGCATCCGCCTTCGCCAAAGGCTACGGCGGACAGGGAGGAAGTGAGAGAAGATTTTCGCGCCCCGAAGTCTCGGGGTGAGTACACAAAGTTCGCAGAGAGCGCAGAGAATTGTGGAACGCCGGGCGGGAAGGAACTCAGCGGCCTCTGCGATCTCTAGCGAAGCGGGCGCGAGACATGTTTGATCGGAGTATCTCTCCGGAGACTGGGAAAGCATCATGGAAGATACCTGGACTGAGTTGACTTTGGATGTGGTGCGGAACGCGCTGCCTACTGACTTGGCGACGCTTTATGCCTCTTGGGTTGATGCGAATCCCGCGAAGGCAAACCGGTTGAGCGAGGTGATTGCGGAAGTACTGCGTACTTTCCGCACTGCTGTCGAAGCGAATCCCGCGAACAAGCTTGATGAGAATCCGAATACTGTGCCGTCCGTTGGGTTCCGGCATGCTCTGAACTCGGTTGTCTTCAACATCGGGATGGAGATGGGGGTTCAGTTCGCGCCGGAGGTTTACACGGTCCTGAGTCGAGCGGAGGTGTGGCTCCGGATGGTTCAGGATGGCTCCATTACGGTCGACACAATGGCGGGGAAAGGGACGCCGTCGTACCTGGTTCCCAACTGTCATAGGTGGCTATTGTGATGAAACGACTCATACCTTTCGTGATCTATCTCGGGTTGGCTTCTGGTGCTTTGGCCGGCTGGCTGAAGCCGTCACAGTCGGGTTTTGTGATCCAGACGTTCACTTCTTACCAGCCCATCAGCGGGAACAATAGCGGCGTGATTGTTACGAATGGGAACTCCTACCAGATTGCGGGCGATAACACTGGCTACATCGGCATAGGCGGGCCTGGAACGCAGTTCCGTGGGAAGAACGATGGGAATGTGTTTGTAGATGGCGATGGGGCTTTAGTTCTTGGGTCATTTGGGACCCTGGCAAGCGTGACAAACCGGGGAAAAGGCTCGCTTCTCCTGGGAAATCTGTCGGTTGGGCAGCGGGCTCTGATCACGGATGTGGGAAACGCTTCGATCCTACTGGGCGCCGGCACGGTGAGTAACGGCCAGGCGATCGTGGTTGGCGATGGGAATGAGTCGCACGGGGTGCGGTCGGTAACTGCGGATTCGTTCTGGGGAATGGGTAGCGGTTTTCAGGGCAATGGCGCAGGGCTGACGAATCTGCCTGTGGATCTGAGCCGGTACTCTGCGGCTGACGGTGCAGCGCTGAGCGAGCGGGTTGATGCGGTCGAGACGAACGTGCTTGCGACGGACAGGTATCCGGAGGCGGTGTTGACGGATGGAAGCCGGGCAATGACATCATTGATGCTCGGCAACGCGGAATATCAGTCGGGATATCTGACGACCTATCAGGGAAGCACAAGACTCGGCAATAACTACGGGGAGGGAGTCTGGCTGATAGGCAGTTCCCAGCCCAACGACTTCTCCGGCGGGGCTCTGTGGGTCAATAACGGATGCGCACAGTTCTTACTGGGTGGTGGTGGTAATTTCAGCGTGACTGGTGAAAACAACTTATATCACGATCAAAATCTATTCGTAGATGCGAGTGGGGTTTATTCGGGTGGGGGAAAACTCATTTCTCACGCTCCCGCCAATGGCGCCCAGTACGTTTCAAAGGATGGTGCGTGGCAGCAGATATCTCTGCCCGGTGAGGATCTTGTTCAGGGCGCGATCTGGAAGACGAATGTCTGGTGGGCGTATGCGACGAGCAATGCGACCGAGCGGACGGCGTTCACCAACGTCTATCTGGGCAGATAGGAGTTCTTATGAGGCGGTTACTGGCAATATTGGGTGTTTTGACTTTGGCGGGCATTGCCGGCCTGGCCGTGGCGGGCGGGACCGGGTATGCGCTGAAACTGGCGCTGCCGGCGGATGGCGAGCTGGCGATCGTGAATACGCAAGCGAACCTGGTCTGGCGGCCGTGTCTTGTCTCTGTGGTATGTCCGGATGTGGCAATGCGGACTGTTTCTGTCTACCGGGTTACCGGCGCGATGGCGTATCCGCTGGCGCAGAAGGTGGTGGCTGCCCAGACATACATTTACGAGTTTCAGGCGAACTACTGGTGCGGGGTTTCGAACGGGGTGAAGGTGACGGTAAGTCCGGCCTGCACCGGGACGGTTGAGGTGATTTATGAATAGGACGGCGGTGGCGGTGCTTCTCTTGAACCTGATGCTCTGCACCAGGGGGATTGCGGGCTGGATCGCGGATGGGGCGCCGGCGGATACAACGTCTGGCGCGGAGAGCGACCCCGTGTGGGGCGCGGCGAGCAATTCGGTTACAGGCGGGGCGGTCGCCGGGACTGCTGCGTACGTCTGGGGTAATCATGGGACGAATGGGTATCCGAGGAGCGTCAGTGTGTACAATGCGTCCGGGGTTCTGGTTGAATCGTATGTCGCCACTTACATCCCGCGAACGGTGTGGACAAATTGGGCGGCGAACTACCGCATTCATTTCGGCCCTGGGACGTACACATTTCAACGTGAGGATGGGCTTCAACATGGATTCAAGACCGGGATCAGTCTGTCCGGCTCCGGCATTGGCGCTACTTATGTTCGCGGGATATACGGCGCCGACCACAGCAACACACTCTTCCTGTCGTCTTTGTCGCTGCCTGAAGGGATCAATGCGGAGGCAGGAGCATCTCTTTACTTCTATGACTGTCAGATAAGCGGGCTTTCCGATCCGGCAATATGGCTGGAGGGCTGGCAGGAATGGCGTGGCGACACACCGGGCTCAGTCACTTTCGACAAGTGCTACCTGAGCAATGCCGGCATTCGAGTGATGGACCCGTACAGTGGAGTTATCCCTGTATATGTGCGTTACAGCGACATCGACACAAACAGTTGGGGGGTGGCCGAAAAAGCCGATCTGCGCTTGCTCCAATTCAACTACATGGACACTCCGAGTCTGGAGGCGTCGTTGGCGGGCAGTTTTCTGTTACAACATCCTGCCGGCGCCGATACCTGTGTTCAGATCAACAGTAACGGCGTCTTCGGTGCGTCCTCGAATCTGGTCTTCGCTCCGGGATCGTCCGTCACAATGACGAATGTTGTGACGAATGCAGTGGTCACTGGCCATCTCATGTCCATAGCCCATTACACGATGGATGACAATGCGGCCGATACGGTGGTGCTGGACAGTGCGGGGACGAATCACGGTGTGAGTACCGAAAACACCGATAGTACACATACCAACGGTATCGTGAACGGCGCGTTTGTGTTCGACGGTGCGCAATATGTTTCCGCGTCGGATGCCGGTCTTCCCACAGGATCAAGTCCATTCAGTGTTTCAATGTGGTTGTACACCACTGACAACTCCGACTTCCAGACATGGGCATTTTCGATGGGCGACGGCCAGGGCGGTCACGGATTATACATCTACTTTACTCCGTATATGGGGTATCGCGTGATTGTTGGAAATGGGCAGGCTCAGTTCAATTCCGCTACATCCTTGACCCCATTCACCTGGTATCTCTTGACGGTAACTTCCGATGGTACAGACACACACCTTTATCTCAACGGACAGTTGGACGAGGAGGGGTCGCTCAGCAGCACGTATATCAACCCGTATGGAACAGCATACATCGGATATGCGTACTGGCCCGCACTGGCATTCAAGGGCGGTATCGACGACGTTCGTATCTACGACGTCGCGCTCTCCGCGAACGATGTCTCCTTTCTCTTCAACGGCGGGGCCGGGACTGAGGAGGAGATTCCAAGAGCCGCCGTCTATCCGCATGCCCCTATGGCATGGTTTAAGTTCGATGATTCGGCGGCAGATTCGACGGGCAATTACACCGGGACATGGGTGGGCGTAGAGTCCTACGACGCCGGCCGGTTTGGAAATGCCATGACCAATGACTACACGAAGTGTGTCTTTATCAGCGATGTTGCTACGTTTCAGCAGTCCACTTCGTTCTCTTACTCTGCGTGGTTCAGTACGACAGGGGCGTTCTCCACGATAATGGGGACGTGTGACTTTGGGAGTATGTCTGGAACTATGCTTGGTCTTGGTTGGTTGTTCGGTGGTGGGGACATCTATTTCTTTGCAGGGCAAAACTCCACAGTCACACCGTACCAAGGTGGGAATCTGAACGACGGTGCGTTGCATCATGCCGTTGCCGTGTACGATGTTGAGAATACCCAGATCCGGCTCTATGTGGATGGGACACTTGCAGCGTCAAATGTGCTGACTGATGTGATCAACTTGAACAGTAACCCATTAACCATCGGCGGCATAAATGGAACTGGTACGGGTTTTGACGGGGTGATTGATGAGGCGCTGGTGTTCGGTTACGCATTGAACGATTCGCAAGTTGCCTCTCTTTACGCGGGTGATGAGATCAATGGGACGCCGTTCTGGACACAGGTAGTCAAGCCGCCGGATCCTGTCGCCTGGTACAAATTCGACGACAATGCCGACTCGACGGATATACTGGATTCCTCGACCAATGCCCAGA
>Ga0247842_10009087_pt1 | contig 10233 bp, 12 predicted proteins | sample LaCruzMarch2015__3_FD_192411 | JGI IMG/M metagenome (GOLD analysis project Ga0247842, IMG submission 192411) | Freshwater microbial communities from meromictic Lake La Cruz, Castile-La Mancha, Spain - LaCruzMarch2015_19m | ecosystem: Environmental > Aquatic > Freshwater > Lake | place: Spain... | reverse complement strand
CATCCCGATTAGCAAGAGATCAAAAACCCTTGCGATCGCATCCTTCTGTCACGTTACTGCCACCAGATTGTAACCATTCCTGCTCTGCCCAGGCTTTCCCTGTAACGATAAGCCCCTCGTTCCGGATGCAGAGGTCTTGGGCGTCAGCCGGTAGTACAAATGCCCGGCATTCCATCCTACACTTCCAACAGCCTGACCCACCCCTCCGTCCTCCCCAAACAGGCACCCCCCTCCCATTGAAAGAAGGGGGGGTGGGGTCACTCGCTCATGAAACCCAAGGGGTACCCCCACCCGATCTCCGTTTTGGGCGACGAACTGAATTGAGTCTCCGACGTAAACCCGTGCCGGAAAACGGGAGGGGTGTGCCACTTCGCGGTCATTTGCAGTGATCGTAATGACGTTGTCAAAGGCACGGATGGCTTTGAGATCCATTGCTCGACCATGGAAAAAAGGAGCAATGAAGAAATGACACAATATTAAAGGCACGGATGATTTCGAGATCTGTTGCTCGACACCGGATCCGAACACCGGAGATACGGCATCCCAGGAATTGTCGAGCTGGTATTCACTCACTCTCGGGAAAGAGGACGACAGGGAGAGGGTATCCCCTTTCCTGAACCGATGCGATCATAGCAGGTGGTGGATCACAAAGTGTCGTATTTTTTATGGGCGTCCCCGATCGTCAGCACTTCCGTGACATATACAGTTTCACCTTTAATCCGGTAGAATGCTGTGAAACTTCGCCCGATATGGAGGCGATACACTTTTTCCTCCGGTCTTCCCTTCGGGGCTTTGATCAGTTCCTTGTCCCCACCTTTACCGGGAAAGGGATCCTCTTGTAACATGGCAAGCCGGGCGCGGACAATCCGCCGGCTCTTATCGTCAAGCTCATTCGTACATTCGGAAGATTTTCGTCGGATGACAAGCTCCTACCTCACGCTTTGATCTCCGAGAGCGGGACGAAATCATCTTCCTCCATGATCCGGCGGGTCTCGTCATATAACCGGCGCCGGTTCTCTTCCTGTACCAGTTCCCTTATCACGTCATCAAACGTCTGACCCGGCTTGCGTAATCCATGGACGGATTCCCACGTACTCGGGCATACCGGAATTCGTTTTGTCGCGCATTCCTGGGAGGGCATGCGTTTAATGTAAGTATAGTAAGTATTTACTTATTCACAATCCTGCACGGATTTTCATCTGTCTGTGGAGTTTACCGTCGCCAGAAGGAGGGATTGTCAGGGAGATGTTCTTGACTGCTTCACCGATGGTGATGAGTTTTTTCTCGATCCCGGAGCGTTCCAGAGCGCTCGCGATGGGCTCGGCTGCGGATGAGATGTTTTTGAAAAAACGTTACTGTTCAGCTGCAACTCGTGGGGGTGCAGACTCATAAGAAAAGGTAACCGCCGGCAGTTTCCGGTTGTAGATATAGGAAACGATCTCATCCGCGAGGGTGAAGAGAGCATCCTGGTGGGCATTTTTATCTTTATGAATATGGAAGGGAGAGATTTCAAGGGAATTGTACCGCCCCGTGCGGATTTCATCATTGGTGATGCCTTCGAAACACATCTTGATATAGAACATCAACATGTGGAGATGCAGAAACTCTGCCTTTTGCACACTACCACCTTCTCTAATGAGATCCTAAAGGATTCTGGATATCCTGGCAGCCGGGCACAAGTTGCCGCAATTGTTGATGCTGTACTACACGAGGATAACCTCATCTTCAAGGCTCTTCTCTCCGATCCCAATCCTGCTCAACTTATCACGGAATATTTTTTATCTTTTTTTCGGCACTTAGCATTAGGACGATGCTTACCAGGCGTGTGATATGATAAAGAGATGTATTCATTTCACGACAGAACCATTAAGCATGCATACACCCTTTCATTACTTATTGGCGCACTCGATAAAATTTACCGGGATTACCCGTATGCTCCAATGATACGTGGCATTTTAAGGGCGTGATCATGCCCTATGACCATAAACGCATCATCGAATGTGCCTTTACCGTGTGACTGGCTTATTGTACAGGATATCTGAATTGGACACTGCCACACCCCAAGCATCCATTCCTGGTGAAACAATGGAAAAAATTAAACCAAGCCCCCGCAAGAATAACAGGTCAGGTCAGTTCATTCTTTTTTTCGTGGAAAATATCATATTGCCCGGTACTCCGGGAGCGGTACGTAAATCCGGTAAGATGGATAGGACTGGTGCATGATGGCTGCAGCAATACAGGTCCTCTATGTCGATGACGAACCAGATCTTCTCGATCTCGCCAAAATGTACCTGGAGCAGTCCGGAGATTTTGCTGTAAAAACAGCGAGGAGTGCATCCAACGCGATCCAGTTGCTCGAACAGGAGAGCTTCGATACCATCATCTCCGATTACCAGATGCCGGGGATGGACGGCATCCAGTTCCTTGTAGAGGTGCGGACACGCTTTGGACCGATTCCGTTCATCCTGTTTACCGGCAGGGGCAGGGAAGAGGTGGTCATCCAGGCGATCAACAGTGGAGCGGACTTTTATCTCCAGAAAGGTGGCGATCCCGGGGCACAGTTTGCTGAACTCTCGCACAAGGTCAAGTCTGCGGCATTCCGGAAACGGGCAGAGGATTCACTTCGTAAAAGTGAGGAGAAATACCGGCACTTAATCGAACACGCGGAAGAGGCAATCGTCGTAGTGCAGGAAGGGATGCTGAAGCTCGCTAATCAGCGAACGATCGAATTCACCGGATATTCGGAACATGAACTGCTGTCCATGTCGTTTTCTGCTTTTATTCATCCTGGTGACCGTGCCATGGTGGTGGAGCGGTACCAGAAGCGAATGAAATGCGATGAAATCCCATCCCGTTACACCTTCCGGCTGAGTTCAAAGGGCGCAAGCACCCGGTGGGTTGAGATCAGCGTCACCACGATAGACTGGGAGGGTGGTCCTGCCACGTTGAATTTCTTAACCGACATCACCGAACGCAAGCGGGCAGAAGAGGCGCTACTCAAAAATACCGAAGAACTCCATGCAGCCTACGAGGAACTGACCGCTCAACAAGAGGCGCTTCAGCAGCATGTTCACGAACTTGGCAGGAGCGAGGATCGACTCCGCACCATCCTCCTCACGCTGCCGTTTGGCATTGTCATTATTGACGCACAGACCCATACAATCCTTGATGCCAACCAAAAAGCTCTCGATATGATTGGGGGAAGTAATAGCGATGTTTTAGGCTCGATATGCCACCGTTTTATCTGCCCGGCAGAATCAGGCAGCTGCCCGGTCACGGATCTCGGGAAGACCATTAATATTTCTGAGCGTGTGCTTCTCACCCTTCAGGGAGAAAAAAAACCAATTCTCAAGAGTGTTATCGCCACAACGCTGGGTGGAAAGGCGGCACTGATAGAATCTCTAATCGACATCACCGACAGGAAACGGGCGGAAGAGGCGCTCACGGAGAGTGAGGAGAAATACCGAGGCATCTTTGACGAATCAATAGCGGCGGTTTATGTATTTGACAACAAGAAGAGCTTCATCAATACCAATCAAGCCGGATTAGACTTCCTGGGCTATTCACGGGAGGAACTTCTGCACATGAGCATACCAGAAGTGGATGCCGATCCAGCTGTTGTCTTGCCAGCCCACCAGAAACTTCTTTCCGGGGGGCGACTCATCAACTATGAACACAAACTTCGACGGAAAGACGGTACTATCATCACGGTGTTAAATAACTCGAGGCCGCTCACGGACCCCCATGGGAACGTAGTTGGAATGCTCAGTACATTGATCGACATCACCGAGCGCAAGCGGGCGGAAGAGGCGCTGCAGGAGCGCGAGGAGATGTACAGGACGCTTGTTACATCCGTTAATGAGGCAATCATCCTTCAGGATAAAACCGGACAGATTCTAACCTGGAATAGTGCCGCAGAACGGATATTTGGCGTCACCGCAAAGGAAGTGCTGGGGCATATGGCAACCAGCCGTAAGTGGAAGACCATCCGGGAAGACGGGACCGAGTTTCCTGATTCCGAACACCCATCCATGCATACCCTGGCTACCGGGGAGGTGGCGAAGAACGTCATCATGGGCATTACGAGCGCTTCCGGCAGGTTCTCCTGGGTCAACATCAACACGAGCCCCCTTTTCCGGGAGGGGGATGCGAAACCCTATGCGGTTGTCATCTCATTGTTGGATATCACCGAACGCAAACAGGCAGAAGAGGCGCTCGTGGAGAGCGAAAACCGGTATCGGATGCTGATTGAAAAAGCAAATGAAGTGATTTTTATAATCCAGGATGGCAGGATATGTTTTGGAAATCCAAAACTCGAACAGATTGGCAAGTATACAATGGAGGAACTTGCCCAAAAACCATTCCTGGAATTCGTTCACCCAGAAGACCGTGCATTGGTTGGGGAACAACACATACTACGTCTTGCCGGGGAGTCTCTGAAAGACAATTATGCATTCCGGATAGTTTCCAAAGAAGGATCCGTACTCTGGATGGATATCAATGCCAGCCTGATTACCTGGAACAGACGACCCGCCGTCCTTGTCCTCCTCTCGGATATCACCGACCGTAAACATGAGGAGGAGGCGCTGCGGGAAGGGGAGCGAAGAATGAAGGACATCATCAGTTTCCTCCCGGATGCAACCCTTGTCATTGACAAAAACGGGACGGTCCTTGCATGGAACCATGCGATGGAGGAGATGACTGGCGTCCCTGCAGGAGAGATGATTGGGAAAGCACATTATGAATATGCCCTCCCGTTCTACCACGAACGGCGTCCCATCATGGTCGATCTCATCCTTCACGACGACCCGGTAGTTGCTGCAAAATATCCGTTCATAAAAAAGGAAGGGAGATCCCTGTTCTCCGAGATCTTTATCCCGCACCTCTATAATGACAGGGGAGCACACCTCTGGTTTACGGCATCCCCGCTCTATGACGCATCCGGGAATCTTGCAGGAGCAATCGAATCCATCCGGGACATCACCGAACGCAAGCAGACTGAAGCGGCGCTCCGCAAGAGCGAAGAACGGTACCGCAGCGTTATCGAGGACTAGACCGAATTCATCTGCCGGTTCCTGCCGGACGGCACCCACCTCTTTGTCAACGATGCCTATTGTCGGTATTTCGATAAGAAACAGGAGGAGAGCATCGGGCACCGGTTCAGACCCGTAATCCCTCCGGAAGACCGGGAAATTGTTACCCGGCATATTGCCTCATTAACCCCACAACACCCGGTGATAAATATCGATCATCGGATCATCATGCCCGACGGCAGCACCCACTGGCAGCGGTGGAGTGACCATGCAATCTTTGGCGAGAACGGCAGTGTTATTGAATACCAGTCGGTCGGCAGGGATATCACAGACACGAAAGAACTCGAGATGGAGAGGGAGTTCCATGAGCAGGAACTCATGAAATTCTCAACTTCGCTCGCTACTGCGAATAAGAAACTCACACTTCTCTCCAGTATCACACGGCACGATATCAACAACCAGCTGACTATACTGCGGGGATATCTCGAACTACTCGAAGATACGCCACTCGATCCCTCACAGATTGAGTATTTCCAGAAGATCTCAACCGCTGCACAGCGCATCACGTCCATGATCCGGTTCATGAAAGAATATGAAGCGATCGGTGTCCATGCCCCTGTCTGGCAGGATACCCGCACACTCCTCGCCTCTGTAGCAAAGCAAGCCCCGCTCGGTACGGTCGTAGTGAAGAGCGTGGTCCCTGCCGGAGCGGAAGTGTTTGCTGACCCGCTGATTGTAAAGGTCTTTTACAACCTGATGGACAATGCGGTGCGATACGGCGGGAAGATCACAACCATTTGCTTCTCTTTTCCATTTGCTTCTCTTTTGAGGAACGCGATGGCAATTATCTCATCTTATGCGAAGACGATGGGGATGGTATCATTGCTGAAAAGAAAGAAAAGATCTTCGAGCGGGGATTCGTAAAAGAACACCGGGCTTGGTCTGGCACTTTCGCGGGAGATCCTTGCAATCACCGGCATCACCATCCGCGAGACCGGTGAACCGGGCAAAGGAGCACGGTTCGAGATTGTGGTGCCGAAAGGGATGTGGCGTGCTACAGGGAATGGAGACAAATGGCAGATACGCTCCGTGTCCTCTATATTAATGGCGAGCGTTGGTCTTCAAGGCATTAGCAAGCATGTGTAGTATCTATGAGATCATATCAGACCGGAACGCAGGATATAGCCGGGCGGACATTCTCCTGGTCCCAAAAAAACCAATGATCACAGGATAACGTTTAGCAGCGAGTTTAAAACCCAAAATTTCACCGGCTCGGGAAATGGCGGAATATTGGGTGATCCTCATAACCGTGAAGTTCATGCGAAAGATAAGTCAAAAATGTTATCTGTATATGGGCATATACAAGAACTTGCACAAATTAGAAGAGGAGCAAAGGAGTTTGAATCAGTTTTATGACTAAAAGCATAACCAATTCAATCCTTCCACTCGTCATTTCTGAACTCATGAGCCATATTGATGAGATCCGGGAGACATATAAGGTAAGCAGAATTGGAGTGTTCGGATCAATCAGTCGAGAGGAAGACTCTCCTGAAAGTGATGTAGATATTCTGATTGATTTTATACCGGGAAAGGTGAAATATCGGGCGTTCATCGGTCTTGCGGATGCTCTTGAACAAATACTCAGCCGCCCGGTGGATCTCATCACAGTAAATAGTCTGTCCCCGTATATGCGACCGGTTATTGAGAAAGAGGTCATATGGATTTATGAATGATCGGATTTTTCTGTATCATATCCTCGACGAGACTCAATTCATACTCAACCTTTGCTCATTAAAATTGGTTGAAGAGATTATATCAGATCCAGTTACTCAAGAGAGCTGTTCGCACAAGTTTAGAGACGATCGGAGAAGCAGCAAAGAATATAAGTCCGGCTTTTCGCAAAGAACACCCTGATTTTTACTGGAAGGGGATGATTGGGATGCGTGATCGACTGATCCACCATTATTTTGGAATAGATTGGGATCTTGTTGCTGATGTAATCAGAGATGAGATCCCAATTCTTGATTCAGAGTTAACTCTGATTCTTAAATCAGAGCATTTTTTGCAATCTTCAGAATAGTCGTTCTTGTAGTGGCAGGATATCCAGATAACCTTATCGAGATCCCAGTCCGTCATGAGCAAGGTCTGACCAGAATCAGGCTCGCTAGCCTTGAGGAGGCACCTGCCGGGTCAGCACATTTTTCCGGGAGATTCTCCAGGCGCCAAGCGCAAGGAATATGGTCAGGACTACGGGGAACTCTTCCGGCAGGATCGCCATCGCAAGGGTGATTCCCGCAAGGAGCCCTTCAATCCAGTTCCCCCGGCTCATGCCGTACACGACAACAATAATCGTGCACAGGAAAATGCCTACGATGACGATCGTCCGCACAATCCGCGAAATTTCACCCTTAAGCCGGGTATCATCCCGCTCAACGGTCTGGAGCACGGTGCCGATCTTCCCCATCTCGGTCCAGGCACCGGTCGATTTGACCTCAACAAGACCCTGCCCCTGCACGACCAGTGTTCCGGAATAGACGAATGGCTGATCATCCCCGCCAGGGCGTTCTGTATGCACGCCAGCAGTCCAGGATATTTTCCTGACCGGGACGGATTCTCCGGTCAGGAGCGCCTCATCAACAGAGACATTATTGGAGGAAAGGAGGACACCATCGGCGGGGATCCTGTCACCTTCGACAAGTATGAGCATATCGCCGGTTACCACTTCGCGTCTAGCAATCCTTGAAAACAAACGCTAGAGGATATAGTAATGATGAGAATTTTATGACTATGATTTATATGCGACATGGACAGCTTGAACTAGACTTACCCATATGAAATGTCGGAGAGCCAAAAAAGTGTAGAGATTACGTCTTCGCTTCCCCGCCCGCCGCTGCAGTGGCAGGCGCGGGTTTCGGGGGTTTGACGTACGTGATAGTGACAATCTCAACCGATTTTTTTGTCACCGGGGCAGTGTACTGGGTATCCATCACCAGGCACTTCACCGGGCAGGTCTCCACACAGGAGTTGCAGACGATACACCGGAACCGGTCGATCTGCCACGTCTTTGCCTCTTTGTTCAACAGGATCGCCTGCGAGGGACACTTCCGCTGGCACGTCCCGCAGGAGATGCATCGGCTCGCGTCCACGATCACATGCCCCCGTGAGATCGGGGTCTTCTTTGCCGGCTGGAACGGGTACCGGATGGTCGCAGGGGAATGAATCAGGGATTTTATCGCGGTCTTTGCCATCTCAAAAAATGCCATCTCACTCACCTCTCCATGCATCCGATACAGGGATCAATCGATAGGATGATCACCGGGACATCTGCCAGTTCACAGCCCTGGAGCATCTTCACGAGCGGCGGGACATTCGTGAGCGTTGGCGTACGGATCCTCGACCGTGCCAGGAACTTTGTGCCATTCCCGCGCAGGTAATGGACGAGTTCTCCGCGTGGCTGTTCTGACCGGGAGAAGTACTCCCCGTTCGGGGCGCCTGTCACCTTGATGTCAATCGGACCTTCAGGAATCTTTGCAATCGCCTGTTTGATCAGATCGATGGACGTGAACAACTCCCGTGCCCGGACTGCGCACCGGGCATAGCAGTCACCATCATTCTCAGTGACCACCTCGAAATGCAGTTTGTCATACGCCGCGTACCCGGTCTGCCGGATATCGATTGCAACACCACTCCCCCGTGCAGTCGGTCCGACCGCACCGAGATGGTATGCATCATCCTTTGAGAGCACCCCGACATTCTTCAACCGGTGCCTGATGGAATCGTCCTGTAAAAAGACAGTCGTCAGGTCTGCGATCTCCTTCTGGATACCATCGAGGTCCCGCGCCATCTGGTCGAGTTTCTCAGCGCTGATATCCCGTCTCACGCCACCAACCTTGCAGGAACTCTGGATCACCCGTCCGCCGGTAGTCTGTTCGAGCACATCGAGGATCGATTCCCGGATCCGCCATGCGCCCATAAAGAGGTTCTCAAACCCGATCCCATCGGCAAAACAGCCCAGCCAGAGCAGGTGGGAGTGCAACCTTGAGTACTCAGACCAGATCGTCCGCAGGAAATGGGCACGTTCCGGCACCTCAATGCCCATGATCTGTTCGATCCCCTGGCAGTAGGTCAGGGAATGGATAAAACTGCATATCCCGCACGTCCGTTCGACAATATACACGTACTCCGGGTATTCGCGTTTCTCGATGAGTCGCTCCAGACCCCGATGGACATAGCCGATGGTGGGAAGGGCTTCGACCACATGTTCATCTTCGAGCACGAGATCGAAGTGGATGGGCTCAGGCAGCACCGGGTGCTGGGGTCCGAACGGGATGACTATTCGTTGTGTCATGGCTTCTCACCTTTTAAAACTGCACCGGCACCAAAGGGATATTTGATCGTTGTCTTGATCAGGTTCCCCTTGTAATCGATGTTGATACCCTTCACCTGGATACCAAAGAGGTCGTGCATCTCATTCTCGTACACAAAAGCCCCCCAGTACATCCCGGAGATGCTCGGCACTTCCTGGTCGATCGGGATGGTGATACGGATGTTTTCAAATTTGTAATCCTTATCAAAGGAGTAGTTGATCTCGTACATCTCGCCATTCTTTGTTGCACTGATCTGGACGAGCCGGCATCCGTCGCTCCTGAACTGCTCGACCCTGCCGATCAGTCTTCCCACTTCGACGAGAGTAGTCGTCTGTGCTTCGTATTTCATTATGTCTCCCCCGGTGACTTCTTTCCGGTACCAGGATTTACATTCATTGCGAGCTTCTTCTGTTCGAGGATGCCCAATGCAGTGACCACCCCGTCAATGATCGACTCCGGGCGTGCAGCACAGCCGGGCACATAGACATCCACCGGGATGACCGTATCGATACCCCCGGAGACATTGTAACATTCACGGAATACCCCACCCGACGCTGCACAGATCCCGATTGCCACGACCACTTTGGGATTAGGGATCTGCTCGTAGAGGTTCTTTACGATCTCGACATTCTGGCTGTTGATCCCACCGGTGATCAAAAAGACATCCGCGTGCTTGGGGTTACCCGTATTCACAATGCCGAACCGCTCGACATCATAAACCGGTGTCAGTGCGGCAAGCACTTCGATATCGCACCCGTTGCAGGACGATGCATCGTAGTGGAGGATCCAGGGGGATTTTGAAAGGTAAGTCATAGCCAGACCCCTCCCCTGAG
>Ga0247842_10009084_pt1 | contig 10241 bp, 12 predicted proteins | sample LaCruzMarch2015__3_FD_192411 | JGI IMG/M metagenome (GOLD analysis project Ga0247842, IMG submission 192411) | Freshwater microbial communities from meromictic Lake La Cruz, Castile-La Mancha, Spain - LaCruzMarch2015_19m | ecosystem: Environmental > Aquatic > Freshwater > Lake | place: Spain... | reverse complement strand
CCCATTATGCGGATCCTATTATTCTTTCGCCGTCCGGGCCCAGGGTGACACCGGCCGCAATCTCCCATTGTTCCAGGACGTCAGCCGGAGCCGCGGCTTCTTTCTTTTCGCACACACAATCCCCAGCAGCATCCCCGCAAAATTTACATTTGCTCTGCTGCGCCTTCCAATCAAGATATTTCTGCTTTATCCGTTCCGGCGGGGTGTCATTAACTGCTGCGCCCGCCCCTTCCGGTCTTTTATCCGTAACATCGGTAACATCGTAGCTAAGTTGTTCGTAATTTCCATCCGAAACAGTTTCCCTATTTTCTTGAATTGTTACTTTTAATTTATGATCGTGGTTCATAGCTGGCGTTACGCTTGTTACGGATGAAATGCCGGATAGCGGGGGCGCGTACCTATTCCAAACATCTGCAAAGTCCTCTTTCAAGTATCCTTTAAACAACGGCTGACCTATTCTCATGGTTTTAGGGCCAATGCCATAAGGCTTTAATAACCTGGCCATCTTGTTAGCTGTTAATGGTTTATGACCTAAGTCCACCCAGGGGGCATCTTCCATAGCGTTTAATTCCTGCACTATTTCAGCGGATGGCAGCCGGTCGGCCTGTTTGTCCGTGAATATGGCCTTAATATCAGCCAGCAGTCTAATCCCCAGGCTTTGGTCATCCTTTATGCCGCCGCATGATAAATCAATGGCGGCTGCCCTGGCTTTATTTGGCCAGTCACCGCCCACTGCATCAGCGATGGCCAGTAGGGGCTCCCAACTATCAGCGGCGCGGTCGTCGAGTTCCAGCGGCAGATCCGGCTCGGCGCCGGCCAGTTTTAGGGTCACTGCCAGCGCGGCCAGGTTATCCTTTAATACTTGCGCCGGTATCTCCGCCTTCTTGCGGCGAAATCTCTCAATAAACTCGGATGCTGTACGGCGCTTTAGAATAATGGTGATGGAGCGGTCACTCACAGTATCGGGCAGTTTGCCTATGCCGGCGATGGCTTTAGGACAGAAGGTACTCAGATCCTTGAAACTGATATTAGCGCCCTGGCCGGTGCAGACCGAAGCCTTCCCGCCGCGCCTATGGCCAGTGTTCAGGATGCCGCGTAATGTCTCGGCGTATTCCTTATCACCGTTGAAGGCTGCATCCGATTCGTCCAGCAGCAGGGTCGGCTCGTCCTTGTCCACCTTGCGGGCCAGTACGGCGGGTGTGACGCGCCCGGTCAGCCAGGGGCGGTTGACTACCAGCTCTAATACCTCAAGCAATCGGGTTTTACCGCTCCGCTTTTCGGGTGATGTGATGCTGATATAGGGAGTGGCTTCCGCCGCTTCAAAGGCGTGAGTATGGGCGACCCATAGCGCCAGCGTGTTAGCCTGGGCGCGTGTCAGCACAACGTATTGCAGCAGGAAGCCTGTTACCTGGTCGAGCAGCTCCGCGCCCGGCATTGTCATTAGTGGTATAGGGCGGGCGCCGTCGTTTGAAACCACATTGGAATTGTCAGTGTGTTTTGAAACGGGGCTCGACGGTAGATCCCAGGTTGGGCATGCGGCGGCCAGCGCTTGCAGGGTTGCGACGTCGCAACCGTCGTTATCTAACCAGTCCGACACGTCCTTGCCGGGCCCGGGCAGTTCCAGGATCCTGACCCCGGCAGCTATACCGTGGCATGCTTTTGCCACTTCCGCCGCATGGTCCTTGCCCGCTTTGTCGTTGTCGGGGATAATAACCAGGTCGGCGCCCTTGAGTGCAGTAGTGTACTGCGGCAGCCATTTACCGGCCCCACCTGGGTTACAGGTCGCGGTCAGTCCCAAACCAAGCAGCCGATCAATGTCCTTCTCGCCTTCTGCGATGAAGATTATCGTGCCTTTTTCTATTGCGGCCGGCAGTTCGTTCTGATGGTATAGTGTCCGTGTCACCCCGTCCAGGTTCCAGATATAGGAGCCGTTGCGGCCGGGTCGGCGTTGCGCAAAACCTTTAGGATCGTAGCGAACCACTTCAAAGTCCTGGTATTTATAAACCGCAACTTCTTTTCGCTGGGCATGCGGTGGCTCATGGTATTTCTCAAGAAATAAGTCAGCCTTTGTTAAACCCATGGCCGCGAGTGTTTTCTCAGTTTCACACCCAGCGTAGCATTTCATGAGTATAGTTTGCCCCCTCAGAATAATCCCCAGGCTTGGATTGTGGTCATCATGTCCGGGACAGAGCGCCATATATTCGCCATCGCGTTGCTTTGTGACACCCTGCAGAAGGCTCAGGAAGTCGTCCAGGCTGCGGATCCGCGTTGTGCTTACCATTTCGGAGCCTCGTAGCGCTTTTCAGCATTTATCGTGGCCCGGCGTTCGTGCCGACACGGTTGGCAGCGCTTAGGAAGGGGCATGCCTTTCGATTTATAAAATGAGATCTCGCCGGTGGTAAGGTAATAGGGTTTGCCACAGTCAACGCAGTTGAGCCGCGGGTCCTCGTTTTGTCCTGCGCCCTGGGGGGTGTTAGAATTTACGCCGCTGGGGCTTTTGTCCTGGCTTGGTTTGTTGGCTGAGCCCGCCGCCGGCAAAGTGTTGGGCTCAGCCATTTTTTTTGTAGATCCGTCCATTGTGTAATCCTCCGTCTTTTTTTTACCGTTTCGTTATTACTTGCTCCGTTCGCTATCTATATCACGGCGGAGCGTTTCATCATTCAACCTTTGGCGTTCCAGTTCCTCCTCCACTTGTTTTTTATCTTCAGGATCCCAAAAGGCAAATGTCGGGGCCCGTTGCTGTCTAATAAAAGTCCTCTCGTCTTCACTGAGTGGATATCCCGAACGCGATTTGTCCTCCAATTCAGCTCTTTTTTCCAGTTCCATATCACGTCTATGGTTCAATTTAACTACATCGTAAATTCGAGAGCCATCAGCGGGCTTCCCCTGGCAGTCGAGCTGAAGCATGAAAAAACCCTTGGGTATCCCGTAGACCTCCGCCTCAGCGTCGTATCTGGCCAGATAGTCTGCGATCATGGTTTGGACGAGAGCCCAGACGGGATAATTTCTACTCTTGGATATTGATTTAAGCCGCTCCCAGAGACTTGGGCTTAAATTCATTACAATCTCAAGCCCTTCCTGAGTCAGTCGTGACTTATTAGTCGCAAGATCCTGGCATGCCTGGTCAAGTTTCACGATGTCAAAATTTTCGTGCAACCTGACACTAAATAGCCGTTCTTTGTCTCGCATGGTTCCTCCTATCAAATAATTTTTGTGCTTGCCAAAGTGTATAATCAGGGACCCGCACAGTCGGTTTTCCTGGGTAAGTGAACCCCCTCCGCCATGGTTGCTGATCGTTAACCCGCGCCTGGTCCGCCAGGGCGGTATCACGCTGCTCCCTGGCTATTCGCTCCGCCAGTTCCCTTTGTTGCTGTTTCCGACCGTTGTGTTTATGTGGCATATGTATCTATTCCTGGCCACCCGTTGCCGGGCAGCGATTAAATGTATTACCATTATGATATAATAATGATAATACCCTATAATATCAACAAGGTCATACCTTGTCAAGTTTTATCACCCTAAACATATTCAGCGTAATATGGTAAGATATTGCGCATGGATAAAAGCCGGCGCAGCAGGATCCGCATGGCTGGCAGGGGTAGTTACGGGATAGAGTCGAGTGGCGAGGATTCTGTCACCGAAAGTGCGGGTGGCAGGACTTGCTTTTCGTTTGGGAACTTCCCAAGTAAGACGTCGAGGGTTCGAATCCCTTCACCCGCTCCACAGATACAAAGAGAAAATGTTAGGCGGCTTGCTTATTTTGAAGACAAATATGATCAGAAGGTTTTAGACGTCTTGCTACTTTCAAAAGTTATTGAATTTTACACAAATAGCCTTTACGCTGAGAATAAATCTCCCGAGACTGTTTTTATCTACAATCATAATCTGCAACTGTTTATTAAGCGGGTCGGGGATCTCAAGCTGGTCGATGTCGATCAGTTCCACGTCCGTGAATACCTGGCCGAACGGCTGAAGGGGCGGTCTTCTCATACTGGCCATCAGGCGTTCCGAGTGCTGCGGTCCTTCTTTAATTGGAGTATCCGCGAAGGTTTTATTGCGACTTCACCGCTCCACAATATCCAGGCGCCGAAGTTGGAATCGAAGGTTGTCCAAACTTATACCAGGGAAGAGGTACAGCGAATGATTGCTGAGTGCCCGCAAAAAAAGTTTCTGGGGTCCCGCAATCAGGCGATGATTTCCTGTCTGATCGACACCGGCATGAGGGAAAGCGAGCTCGTCGGACTGACCGTGGATAATGTGGATTTCCGCGGGGGAGCCATGAAGATCCGCGGCAAAGGCAACAAAGAGAGGATAGTCCATATTAACGAGAAGGCCAGACAAGCACTTTGGAAATACATGCTGCTGCGGGACCTTAAGGCTACCCGGGCGCAAACAATTCTCTTTTTGAGTGAAGAGATGCGGCCAATCACCCGCAGGGGGCTGCTATCTATAATCGTCAAGATCGGGAAGGATGCGGGTGTTAAAGCGAACGTGCACAAGTTCCGGCATAGCTGCGCGATTGAATTTTTAAGGTCCGGGGGCGACCTGGCGACACTGAGGCAAATGCTCGGGCACACTACGATTAACACGACTATGCGCTATTTGTCCGCGCTCAATTCCGATGACGTTATCATCGCCCACCGTAAATATTCGCCGGGCGATAAATTTCTGTAGAGTTCTCACCGCCGTGTCCAGGCCATCATTTCAAATAATGAGCCCTTACATCAGTGCAGGAAAACCAGAGGCAGGTCTAATCGGTCACACCCAAGATGGCACACCCCTTTTTTAGCCTCTCCGCGCGATTTTGTTTTAGATGAGCGGAATATTATGACGGTCACAGAAGTTCGGAGAGGGCGGGGAGAAACCGCCCTCTCCGCGAACCATGGAAATGAAACTTATATTAACGCCGATGGAGACGGCGGTAATACCTTACAGGGATTCCTTAAGCAATACCAGTGCTTTGTTCGATGGCGTGATTACGTACCCACCAACCCGAAAATGGCTGATGAAGCCCACTAAGCCAGCTTCGGCATAGAGTTCATTTAATCGCGCAATCGTGATTTCTTTGCGATCGAGTATGCGGTAGCCGAATGTAAAGTTACCGAATATCCCGATGACGCCGCCGGTTCCGCTCAAGGTGTCCATATCATCCTGGTTATAAATGGGATAACCCAGGAAGGTAGGCGGAGCACCCGCCATGAGCGAAGGTTGCCAGAAATAGCCGCCTGTGCCTGCACCGCCCCCGCCGTCCCAGCGGAGCTTACGGATCTCCAACTCGGTTGCTGAGTTGACTAACCATGAGCTGCCCCGCCGATACTTCACGGGCACTTCATAAATACACTGCAGGAAGTCGTCTATAGTCACAGCATTGGCCGCGTCCGTGGTTTTTGCAGCTGCCAGCAAGGTCGCGTCAAGTGTTATGCCCTCAGGCTCTTCGGATCCATGGCCTACGCCTTTCAAAAAGCCTAAGTTTTCCTTTTCAGCGATCGCCCTGGCGAAGCTGTCGGCTATGTACTCGGTAAGGTTATAGTCACTGTCCTCGAGCTCATCCTGGCCGATCTTAACTAATCCGTAGAGATCCTCCACGTATTTGGTAAGTTCGCCCGGTACGGGTGTGGTCTCGGTAATGTCGGCACCTGTTTCGAGTTTACCCCAGCCGACCTGGGCTTCCGTGATATCGCGTACCTTGATACGGTCCTTATTGATAATGCGCTTTGAGGCCAATTGCCTGATAACGCAAAGCTTGTCTAAGCTGCGCTGGATTTCAAGATCTACGGCCGGCGAGACAAGGTATTGGCCGGTAGAATCCTCGACAAGGGCCCGATGCTCATCGGATACCATGCCGCCGACTCCTTTACGGACGAAGCTTAGAAATGCCCGGTCAGCGTCGGAAAGGTCGATATTTTTCCTCTCCAGGGCGCCGGCGCCGGCCATCGCTGCCTGTTGCTTCCGCTCCTCGGTGGTGATCTGGTTACCTAAAAAATTGATCTGGTTTAGTAAATCATTTGATTGCTCTTTTTCTCTGAGCGTGAGGTCGCGCCCTTCGGCCGTGGCCCTCTTTTCGATATCGCGGGTCTGGTCCAGTAGCGCACTCTGTTTTTGTCTGAGTTCCATGACGTTTAGCATTATCCTATCCTTTCTGCCCCGGGCAATAAAAAAGCCCAGGGAAGCAATTTATTTCCAATCGCTTGCCTGGGACTCCAACGTCTCAGTCGTGCGTGCTGCGGCTCCAACGCCTCAGCCTTATTAAGTTGTCCTGGCCCTATAACGCTCCAATGCGTTACTTTATGGCCAAGTTGCAGGCTCCAACGCCCGCATAATTAGTATAGCACGCTCGTACTACTTGTCAACCCATTCCCCGCCAGCCGCGAGGCGCTTTGCCTTACGGGCGGCCATAGTCTCCGCGCCGCGGGCCGCCTCGTTGTGCCGCCGGATCTGCTCAGTGAGAATCCTATCGGACGCTTCACCATAAGCTGCTCGCCAGATCTCCCAGGGCATATTTAGCCCAGCACGTACCATTTCGACGTGCATTTTGATCAGGTCCTTCATGCTAACGGTTTTGAGGTCAATACTTTCGCTCATTCCATTTCTCTCGTTTTGCTGCCAAACAAATTGTTTTGCCGGCATAGGCGTTTTATTCACCGACTATTTCCTTTAATCCTGCGTCCTCGTACATAAACTATTGTTTTGCTGCCATTTATACAGAATTTCTTTTGCTGCCATTTTACGTGCGAGGCTTGCCACACGGTTTGGGTGCTATAAGGCTGTAGAGATTTATACCGCCTATCCCCTGTGTGTCTGTTTATTGCCGAATGCTCCGTCTTCGGCCGCCGTCTTCTTGTCGTGGTGAGGCCGGCACATCGATTGCCAATTATTCTCGTCCCAGAACAGCGCCTGGTTGCCCTTATGGGGCTTGATGTGGTCAACTACACTGGCCGCTGTTGTGCGCCCTTCCTTGAGGCACTCAGCGCATAATGGGTTCGCTTGTAGATATAGTCTACTAACCTTATGCCATCGGTATGTGTAGCCACGCTCATTCGCGCTGGGTCTCTCACTGTTCTGCTGTTTTAATACTTGAGGTTTATGCTTATCACAATAGCCAGTGTGATCATTGGTCAACCCCGGACACCCTGGCTGCCTGCAGGGCCGCGCCGGTTTATACGGCATCGCGTGGGTTTTCCTTCTGTCCCAGGTACTGCTTGCCGAGCCATATCTGCATTGTAATATTCGGCGGTTTGCCTTCTGAATAAACGGGCTTACCCTTCTTGTCTACCAAAACCTTCCCGTCAGTGTCCAGCATTGGCCTTGACTCATTGCCAAGAGCAGCCGACATCTGTGCCCTTCTTAAAGAGACTGAGCCTCTTGCTGCTCTTTTTTTATAATACTCCGCAAAATTGTCACCTTTAACGTACAGCATTGGTTGCTTGCCGCCTGGAGTAAGGAAGCCCGTAATAAAAGCATCCTTATATGCTATTTAAGTATAGCCTTTTGGTTCGGCCGCATTTACACGGTGAAATAAACCTTTCTCCACCACATCAATGATCTGCTCCCCGTCCAGGTAGAGGTGCGAGTGGACTACTATATTGCCCTGGTTAAGTTGGCCCAGGGGGATCACTGCCTCGGGCCCGGCCTCGCCTATCATGGCCAGGGTCGGGGAGCTGACGATGCCGCCGGCCGCCAGTTTGGAATAGCCGGTGATCTCACCATTGGGACCATACACTGGTGTTCCCCGGGGGTCGACCCCCATTGGCAGCGCATCTATCTGCTCCAAAGCAAAGTAGATTCCTCGTATTGCTGCGGCCGCTGCGACCGCACCGATTGCCAGCGAGGCCCAACCCTTAGGACCACCAAGTGCTTGAAATATCGCCATAGATATTGATGCTACCTTTAGCGCTGCCGAGATAGCTACGACTGCGGTGGCATACTCGAGCATACTTGCAACTGCTTTAGGATTGCTGTCTGTCCATTCAATTACCTTTGTCACAATCGTCGTGATTTTATCTATCAATCCCTGAAATGCGGTTGATGACCCTATTTTAATAGTTAATGCTTCAAAAGAGCCTTTAAGCTTGTCCAGGGAGTCTTGCAAAGCCGCCCCTTTCGCTACAGTCTCTTCCCCTATAATAAGATTAAAATTGTGCGCCTCCTGGCGCATATCAGCTAATCCTTGCGCGCCATTAGCCAGCATAGGTAAAAGGTTAGTACCAGCTCGGCCGAATAACTCAACGGCTAATGCCGCCCTTGTTCCCGGGTCCTCGATATCGGCCAGCGCCGAGGTTATTTTTACAAACTGATCTTCCGCTGAAAGTTTCTCTAAATCCTTGAACTGCAAGTTTAAGCGCTTAAAGGCATCGGGAATTGTGGCCGCTTCTTTTTCTAACTTGGCTATTTCATTGGTGATACTTTCAATCGCTTTATTGGTTGTCTTGCCATCATCCTTGAATTTAATCGAGGCGAGCTCATCTTTTAATAGTGCTATTTTCTCCGAATTATCGACACCTGTATTACCCAGTCTATCAATGTTAACCTGCATTTTTTTGATGCCAGTTTCCATGCCTTCCAGTGAGGTGCCTGATAATTTTGCCGCATAACCGAATTCTTGAAGCGCGGTTGTGCCAATACCCGTTCTCTGAGACATCTCCTGTATTTCATCGGCTGTACTGGCAAATTTCATAGTAGCAGCTGAGATAGCGCCCACAATAGCGACGCCGGCGATGGCTGAATACTTGCTGAGCTGGTTAACCTTGTCCATCACACCGTCGATGCCTTTGGTAAAGCCATCTGTTCTTGCGCTTATAGTGACAAATAGATCACTGATTGAATTCGAACTCATAATAATCTCCTATAGATTGTAGAACACTTCCATCTTGATAAAAGCATTATCCAAATATGGCGTCTGAAAGAGCCGTGATTACCTTTTCCATCTCGCCTACTTGTATCAATTTTCCTACATCCTTTTGTGTAAGGGTGGGCTCGTCTTTGACCAGAGCTACCCACAAAAGAGCGACGATATCCTTGGGCCCAATTTCCTTCCAAAAATTAGCGTTAAACAAGTTCTTTCCTGTCAACTCCTGGAAGTCACACATATCGTTTCCGTCAAGCGATATACGTCGCTCTTTGTCCAGCATAATTGTTGTTGATTTTCCCATGTTAATAACTCCTATTTATTATTTAGGGGCTCATACCCCCCTATGGCATTGCTTAATCCGCGCCGCAATCTCATCATAAGCGCGAGCACATTCAACCTGTCGAGAACAGCGCGGGCAGTCGTCGTCAGGACCGGCGCAAGTCTCGAGCACTTCGGATAGATGTTTAAACTTATCAGCCGGTACGCCCTGGGGGTACTCACTCAACAGTGCTATTGCCGCCATCAAACCATTGGCAGCACCCTTTTCGTCAATCTGGCGCTCTATGATATCCCTGTTAAGTTCGCCCATTATGCGGATCCTATTATTCTTTCGCCGTCCGGGCCCAGGGTGACACCGGCCGCAATCTCCCATTGTTCCAGGACGTCAGCCGGAGCCGCGGCTTCTTTCTTTTCGCACACACAATCCTCAGCAGCATCCCCGCAAAATTTACATTTGCTCTGCTGCGCCTTCCAATCAAGATATTTCTGCTTTATCCGTTCCGGCGGGGTGTTATCCTCAGGCAGCAAGGGCGCCGCTTCAACGGGCACCGTTTCCGGCATGACGTAGGCCGCCAAGTTTTTTGGCGATGTTAAATTATTAGCTTCAGAATTACGTAGGTCGCCACAAATATTTGTGGCAATGTAGGTATTTTTAACCCTTTCATTACCTACATCGCCAGGGTGGCATTGTAGGTCATTATTGGGTAGTTGCCATGTCCAAAAACCTCCGCCTCCGGGCTTACCTTTTTCGCGCAGGCGGCCTGCCAATATGCCCATTTGTTTTTTTGCTCTTTCCAGTGTCCTCTTGCTTATTCCTGCGCCTTCAGCGTTGCGATAGACGTCCTTTACGGGCGCCGGCCCGTCGGCCAGTTCATCCTGCAGGAAGGCGATGGCTTCATCGATTTCACTGCCCGCGCTGCTGCTATCATTACCCGCCTGTATTTGCGTTGACGTGAGCGATGACTCACCTGTCCAGTAAAAGTTATCGTCTCTGAGTTGGTAGCCCTGGGATGGTCCTTTAGCCGCAAGGTTTGACTTAATGTGTACTATGCCCAGGTTGTTAGCGTCCTCTGGATCGCAACCTGCCATCAATACACTACGGCATGCAGCAGTC
>Ga0247842_10009083_pt1 | contig 10241 bp, 9 predicted proteins | sample LaCruzMarch2015__3_FD_192411 | JGI IMG/M metagenome (GOLD analysis project Ga0247842, IMG submission 192411) | Freshwater microbial communities from meromictic Lake La Cruz, Castile-La Mancha, Spain - LaCruzMarch2015_19m | ecosystem: Environmental > Aquatic > Freshwater > Lake | place: Spain... | reverse complement strand
CCGCTTCTCGTCGATACCGGTGACGAAGAGGTCGATCGCATGCTGTCTGGGTACGTCTGCGTTGTCTGCGGACCGGACGATCTCCGCGTCGTTCGTGTCGCCTCTGCCTCGCTCACGGAAGAGAGTATGAACCGCCCCAGTCGGCAATGCCGGTAGGCTTCCTGTACGTCAGCGCGCTGATGAAATCCAGATGCCCCGTAGACCGAACTGAAGCCACGACGTTGCTGAGCGGAGGTTCCTGAGCAAGATGGTGTGGGTAGGGGCCGACGAAACGTACCTGAACGCTTTCCTCTCCGTCCTTTTTCGCTTCCGCACAGGGTTGTCTCAAGTGCCACCTCTGGCGTGAGAATCCCGACTGTTGGAACAGCCGCCGTCCTGCAGTATAATGTCCTTACGATGTGCGTCGGTACCTCTCTACGATGGGTGTGCTCGGAAGAAAGGGCGTTGCGAGTTCATTGCGCGGGATGAAGCGCTGATTCAGTTTTTCGCGACGCACGGAGGTTGTGAAGGAGGTGGGCGTACGGACAAAGAACGGAGGCTCGTGTTCACTCGACATCCACAAGGAGGCAACGCATGAAGAAGCACGTGTCTTGGTGGGTTCTGGGGTTAGCGCTCGTTCTGACCTCTCTGATGGCTATGGGGGCCGCGGCTGCAGACGGCAAACTCGTCTATCTGTTCTACGGGGAGCCTGGCGAAGCAGATCCAGCGACGGCCTACGACATGCGATCGTCAACCCTGATCAATAACGTCTACGACCGGCTCCTGACGTATTCGGGAACTGACGCGACGAAGTTCGCGCCGATGCTGGCAGAGAGCTGGGAGGTCTCGGGCGGCGGATCGGTCATCACATTCAACCTCCGCCACAACGCAACGTTCCATGACGGCTCGCCGGTGACGGCGGAAGCGGTTCGCTACTCGTTAAACCGCGTCCTGACGATGAACCAGCCGCCCGCCTGGATGCTCTCCCAGATGATGAATCTGGGGAGCACGGTGGTCGTGGATACGTACACCGTTCGGATCAACTTGACGATGCCGTACGCCGCTGCGCTTGGCGTGCTGACCCACAGCGTAGCCTCCATCGTCAACCCAGCGGTCGTCGAGGCCAACGGCGGGATCGTGGCCGACCAAGAGAACACCTGGATGAACCAGAACGAAGGCGGTGCTGGCTCGGGACCCTACAAGCTGGCCGCGTGGATCCCCGCGGAGCGGCTGACGTTCGAGCGCTACGACAGCTACTGGGGTACAAAGGCGCTGACGAAGACGATCGAGTGCCCGATCGTCCCGGAGGTCGGGACCCGCGTGCTCATGCTCCTTGCTGGGGACGCCGACGTGCACGACCAGTTCCCGGAGACGAACGTTGCTGACCTCGAAGGCGCCGCGAACCTGACGATTTCTACGCCAGCGACCTTCAACCTCGACTTCATCCCGCTCGGCTGCCGCGGCCCGATGGCCGAGAAAGCAGTTCGACAGGCCGTGTCGTACGCATTCCCGTACGACATGGTGCTCGAGTTCGTCTACAACGGGCTCGCGGTCCGCTCGACCGGCCCCATCCCGGCGGGGATGTTCGGGTACGTCGACCCCATCGCAGAGCGGCGCTACTCGTACAACATCATCAAGGCCAACCAACTCCTAGACGCCGCGGGCTGGGCGTGGTCTGGCCAGGCCGGCGTAGGCTATCGCTCAAAGGGCGGCGTGGAGCTCGGAATGGAAATCCTCACGCCGATCGGCGAGGAAGTCAAGATGCAGGAGGTCCTGCTTTATCAGGACAGCCTCCGGCAGATCGGCTTCAACCTTAAGATCCGTGAGATAGTGTACGCCATGATGTACCGGACGGTCCGCAACCACGATACAGACGGCATCATGACGGGCTGGCTGCCGGACTACGCGGACCCGGATAACTACGTCGACGGGATCCTCAATTCCGCGAACGGCAACGTCGACGGCATCTGGGGGAACTCGTACAGCAACCCGGTGATGGACTCGTTGATTCTCCAGGCCAAATCTGAGACCGACGTAGCGAAGCGCGCCGCACTGTATGCCCAGATCCAGGATCTGTCGTTCGAGGATGCGCCGTTCGTGTATACAGCGCAGCGCTCGAACGTGATCATCCTCAACAACGCCGTGAAGGGCTTCTACTACAACCCGATCCTTCCGATCGACTTCTCGACGCTGTACAAGGACTAAGAAGGCAGTCCGGACCATGGGGGCCGGGGCACGCTCCGGCCCCCTCTTTTGACTCCGCCTACGTGGGACGAGTTCGTCGTTCGCTCGATGAGGAGAGGAGATGAAGCTAAGCACCTACATCCTGCGCCGAGCCGCAATGCTGGTTCCTGTCCTGCTGGGCGTGCTGGTGCTCATCTTTGTAATCGCGTACGTCATTCCTGCCGACCCGGCGCGTGCCTGGGCTGGACCGAGGGCGCGAGCGGAGCAAGTCGAAGCGCTTCGCGAGCGTTACCATCTGGACGACCCGCTCCACATCCAGATCTACACGTACCTCAAGAACGTCATCCTGCACTTCGATCTTGGGGTGTCTCCGACGACGGGGCGCCCGGTGCGGGACGATCTCAAAGCCTTTTTCCCTGCAACGTTCGAACTGGCGCTGTGCGCCTTTCTCCTTGCGATCGCCTTAGGGATCCCGCTGGGCGTGATCTCCGCGTTGCGGAGGAATCGCCCGGCGGACCACTTCTCCCGCGTCGTCGCGCTCACGGGGGTTTCGACCCCGCTCTTCTGGCTCGCGCTCGTGCTCCAATTCCTGTTCTACTTCAAGCTTGGATGGCTTCCGGCCATGGGGCGGTCGACGATCGAGATCACGCGCTACACGGGATTCATGTTGATCGACAGCGTGTTGAACTGGAATTGGAGTGCGTTCGGGGACGCGGCGATCCACATGATCCTGCCGGCAGCGACGCTGGCGTTCTACTCGATGGGCTACCTGGTCCGGATCACGCGCGGCAGCATGCTCGAGGTTCTCGAGGCGGAGTACGTCGTCACGGCGAAGGCGAAGGGCCTGCCGCGACGGGTCGTGATCTATCGTCATGCCCTGAAGAACGCGATCATCCCGCCGCTGACCGTTCTCGGCGTCGAGTTCGGCTGGCTGCTTGGCGGGACAGTGCTCCTGGAGGCGATCTTTGCCTGGCCGGGCATGGGGCGATACGCAGCGGGTTCGATCGTCATGGTCGATCTGCCGGCCGTTGTGGGGTACACGCTGATCGTCGCCCTGGTCATGCTCCTGTGCAACTTGGTCGTGGACATCATGTACAGCGTCATCGACCCGCGGATCCGAGTGGGAGGGAAGAGACGATGAGAATCCCAGGGGCTGCTCTCTTCTCGTCTCGCTATCGGCTGCTCCAGAAACGGCTCCACCCGATCACCAAAGAGTGGGGGCTGACCTTCTACGTCCTTCGGCACAGCAAGCTTGCCGTTATCGGAGGGTTCATCGCCCTAGCGTTCATCATCATCGCGCTCTTCGGAAGCCTGTTCGCTCCGTACGATCCGATCAGCGCCAACATCCAGGATCGATTCCAGCCACCTTCCGCATCGCATCCAATGGGCACCGACACGATGGGGCGTGACGTCATGAGTCGCATGCTGGCCGGTGCGCAACACAGCATCAAGGCCGGGCTGATCGTCCTTGCGATCGCCGTGCCGTTGGGGGTTCTCCTCGGCGGGATTGCCGGGCTATTCGGCGGCTGGGTCGACGAAGTCATCATGCGGATCACCGACATGTTCCTCGCGTTTCCCTCGCTGGTGCTGGCGATGGCGTTTTCGGCCGCTCTCGGGCCGTCTCTGTTCAACGCGATGATCGCGCTCTCGATCGTGTGGTGGCCGATGTATGCCCGGCTCGTTCGTGGACAAGCGCTGGCCGTCAGGGAGACGAGCTACGTCGAAGCCGCGCGATCGCGCGGCGCCAGCAACTTCCACATCATGTTCAAGCATATTCTGCCGAACTGCCTGTCGCCGATCCTGGTCACGCTGACGCTCGATATGGGGTGGGTGATCACCGCGGCCGCATCGCTGAGCTTTCTCGGGTTCGGCGCTCAACCTCCGATTCCCGAGTGGGGCCGGATGGTCAGCGACGGCAGGATCTACATGCTTCGCGCGTGGTGGATGTCGGTGTTCCCAGGGCTCGGCATCATGTTCGTCGTGCTGGGGTTCAACCTCTTGGGAGACGGGATTCGTGACTCGCTGGACCCGAAGCTTCGAAGGCTGACGGAGGTGACATGGAAGCGCGAGAAGACCTCCTCGTCGTCGACCGGCTGAAGACGCAGTTCTTCACCTACGGGGGAGTTGTCGAAGCCCTCGATGAGGTCAGCTTCGAGATCAAGAAGGGCGAGATCTTCGGGCTGGTGGGGGAGAGCGGGTGCGGCAAGTCCGTGACGGCGACGTCGATCCTCCGGCTCGTCGCGAAGCCAGGCAAGATCATCTCGGGGCGCGTTCTCCTGGATGGGCAAGACCTCCTCGAGAAAAACGACCATGAGATGAACAGCATCCGAGGTTCGCGCATCGCCATGATCTTCCAGGATCCGACCAGTTCTCTGAACCCCGTGTTCCGAATCGGGCGACAGGTCGGCGAGCCGTACGTCTACCACCAGCACCGTGGCAAGCGCCAAGCGCTGATGGATGCGACGAGGATCCTCGCCAAGACTGGTTTCCCGGACGCTGACGAGAAAGCACGAAACTACCCGCACGAGCTGTCGGGGGGGCTGCGGCAGCGAGCGATGATCGCGATGGCGCTGACCTGCGAGCCGGAGCTCCTCATCGCCGATGAGCCGACGACGAACCTCGACGTAACCATCGGGCGGCAGATCCTCGACCTCGTGAAGGATCTGCAGCGCGAGTTCGGCGCGTCCGTCCTGTGGATCACCCACGATATGGCCGTCGTCGCTCAGATGTGCGACCGCGTGGGGGTCATGTACGCGGGGAACATCGTCGAGAAGACAGACGTTCGGACGCTCTTCCGCAACGCGAAGCACCCCTACACGGTGCGTCTCCTCCGCGCGATTCCGTCGGCTGCGAAGTCTGCGGAGACCTTGGAAGAGATCCCCGGCTCGGTTCCTCAGTTGATTCACCCGCCGAGCGGGTGCCGATTCCACCCGCGCTGCGACAGCGCCATGGATGTCTGCAGCCAGGTGAAGCCGCTCGAGATCGAGGTCGAGCCTGGGCACGTGGTGGCCTGCCACCTGTTCCGCGGGAAGGGGAAGGTGACATGACGACCGCGCTGTTTGAGTGTCGGAATCTGACGAAGTTCTTCCCGATTAAAAGCCTGTTCCGCGAGACGGGCCGAGTACATGCTGTGGAGGACGTCAGTTTCACCATCCCCGAGGGCGGCACCGTCGGGCTGGTCGGAGAGAGCGGCTGTGGGAAGACGACGCTCGCACGGACGATCCTCCTCTTGATCGAGCCCACGTCGGGACAGATCCTCTTCCGAGGCGAGGACATGGTGTCGCGCTCGAAGCGGGAGCTGCGGCGGTTCCGCCGCGAGACCGCCATCGTGTTCCAGGACCCCTACTCCTCCCTCGACCCGCGGATGCTGATCGCCGACGTCGTCGGCGAGCCGCTCGTCATCCACAAGGTCGCCTTCGGCGAAGACCGCGACGACGTCGTCCTGTCGCTGCTCAAGCGCGTTGGCCTCGAAGCCGACCACCTCTATCGCTACCCGCACGAATTCAGCGGCGGCCAACGCCAGCGGCTGGCGATCGCCCGGGCACTCGCCGGCGATCCGAAGTTCATCCTGCTCGACGAGGCGACGTCGGCGCTCGATGTCTCGGTCCAGGCGAAGATTCTCAACATGCTGAACGGCCTCAAGGCTGACTTAGGCTTAACGTACATGTTCATCTCCCACGATCTGAGTGTGGTTCGCCACCTGAGCGACCACATCGGAGTGATGTACCTCGGGCGAATGGTCGAGTATGGGACTCGCGACCAGGTGTTCGACACCCCAACTCACCCGTACACACGCGGCCTCCTGGCCGCTGCGCCGGGCCTCGATCCCGATGATCGAGACCGCCCGCGCGAAGTCGTGCTGCAAGGTGAGGTGCCGAGCGCGGTCGAGCCACCGAGCGGTTGCCGCTTCCACCCAAGATGTCCGGTCTGCAAGGCGCAGTGCGATCGCGAGCGCCCTGAGCTGGTCGACATCGGAGACGGCCACCTGGTGGCGTGCTTCCCGGAATGAAGGCGCTGAGGCAGGAGAAAGACGAACGGGCAGGCGCTCCTGATGAGGGAGACACTGGGGATGAGCGGAAGGTGCCCGAGCTGCCTCGCAAGGACATGCTTGCGGTTATGCTCGCCATGTTCGAGCTGTTCCTTCCGGCGATCCTCGGCCTGATCTTGGTTGGCGTGGTGGTGGCGCTCATCCTCCGCTAACGCCCTGCAAGGAGGCGGGACATGGACGAAGCTCTCGCCGTACGAAAGTCAAGGCAAGCGTGCGAGATCCTCGGGGAGATCGGCGTCGACTGCTGGCTCATCTGGGTCCGCGAAACGATGCAGTTCCGCGACCCCGCCGTGTCGCTCGTGCTCGACATGGATGTCATCTCGCCGACTGCCCTTCTGTACACGCCCGCCGGGGAGCGGATTGCCGTCTCCCAGGAGATCGACGCCCGCGGCCTTCCGGAACGGCTGTTTGACCGGGTCGTGCCGTACGGCAAGGGGATTCGCGAGGTCCTGCGGGCCGAACTCGCGCGGATCGATCCCGCAGAGATCGCCATTGACTACAGCACCGACACCGAGTCGGCCGACGGCCTGACGCACGGGATGTACAAGACCCTGGTCGAACACCTTGCCGGGACGCCGTATCCCGATCGGCTGGTCTCGGCGGCGCCGGTGATCGAGCGACTCAAGGGCCGGAAACTGCCGGCAGAAGTGGAGCGGATCGAGTGCGCCGTCCGGATCACCGAACAGATCTTCCGTGACCTCACGGGCTACCTGCGGCCGGGGCAGACGGAGCTGGAGGTTGGGGATTACGTCCGCGGGAGGATGGCGGAGTACGGTGTGGGCCCGTCGTGGGATGGGGCGTACTGCCCTTGCGTGGATGCGGGCCCGGACAAGATCTTCGGCCACGCTGGGCCGACGGGGGCTCGGACGCAACGCGGGCACCTGCTTCACTTCGACTTCGGCGTCGCGAAAGACGGCTTCTGCTCAGACCTCCAGCGCATGTACTTCTTCGGCCGCCGCTCGCAGATCCCGGGCGAGGTCCAGCGTGCGTTCGAAACCGTGCGCGAAGCAATCGACGCAGCGGCCGCGTTCTTGCGCCCCGGCCGCATCGGCCACGAGGTCGATGCTGTTGCCCGGTCGCGGATTACTGGCGCGGGTTATGAGGAGTACGCCCATGGCCTGGGCCATCAAGTGGGCCGGTTCGCGCACGACGGGGGCATGCGGCTCGCGCCGACGTGGGAGCTGTTTGGCCGTCGCGCCTACGGAATCGCCGAACAGGGGAATGTGCTCACTATCGAGCCGAATGCCTTGACGCCGAATTACGGCCGGGTCAGTCTCGAAGAAGACGTCCTGGTGACCGCGGATGGCTGCCGGTATCTGTCGACTCCCCAGCGCGAACTGATTTGCGTCGAGTAGGCGGCCCGCCGAGATCGGAGGGCCGACGGACTAGCCGACTTCGATCAGACGATCCTTCGGGAAGTGGCTCAAGACCTCGCACCCCGAGTCGGTGATCACGAGCATGTCCTCGATCCGAATCCCGCCGAGCCCTGACAAGTAGATCCCCGGCTCGGCCGTGCAGACCATACCCGGCCCATAGGCCGCCACGGCCTTGGCGCCCGCGGAGACGGGGGCTTCGTGGATCTCGATCCCGACCCCGTGGCTCAGTCCGTGCGAGTACTGCTCGCCGTACCCGGCGCGCTCAATGACACCACGCGCCACCTTGTCTACGGTCGGCCCGGACACGCCCGGGGCGAACGCAGCGAGTCCCGCGAGGTTCGCCTCGAGCACGATGTCGTAGACGCGACGCAGCGTGTCCGGAGCGCGCCCGATGGAGACGACGCGGGTGATATCGCTCAGGTAGCCTCGATAGGAGGCGCCGATGTCGAACAAGAGCACGTCGCCCGAGCTAAGCCTCTGATCGGCGGGAACGTGGTGCGGCAGCGCGCTGTTCGCGCCGGCGGAGACGATGAGGTCGAAGCCGACCGCCTCGGCTCCGCGCTTGCGCATCTCACATTCGAGATGCCACGCGACCTCTCCCTCGGTCATTCCTGGGTGGACGATGGCCAGTGTGTCCTCCAGTGCCTCTTCGGTGATCTCGGTGGCATGCCGGATCCGCGCGATCTCCTCGGCGTCCTTGATCACGCGGACACAGCCCACCGGGTCCTCGTCGACGATGAGCTGGCAGACCCTCGCTGCCTCGAGTGCGCGTCCTGTCAGCCACCCGATCCGTCGCGAAGCCAAGCCGACGCGTCGGAATCCGTGTTGCCTGAGCAGCCCGACAATGGCCTCTTGGTACTCCCAGTCCAGGACCTGCCAGTCCAGATGCGGCGCCTCGGCCGACGCCATCCCGATGTTGGTGCGAGACGCGTACGCGTGGATCCTCTCCGGCGTCACCATGAGAACTCCAAAGCCGTGGTACCCGGTGAGGTAGAACATGGATGCGCGGTCCGGATCCGTGGTCTCCAGGTGAACCACGAGGAAACAGTCTGCGTCGAGGGAACGCATCAGTCGCGCTTGCCGCTGGGCGTAGTCGATCATTGCTCTCCTTTCACGAGGGATGGGCGGAAATCGACCCTCGCCTGTCACCAGATCCTACTGCCGGAAGCCCCCCGAGGCCTATGTCCGACTACGCGCCGCCACGCTCTGAGCTCCGTCCTGCGACATCTCTCGACCGACGACGGGGCGTCGGAGTCGTCCGATCGCCATGCGGGTCGGGGCGACTCTGCCAAACGCCGCCGGCGTCTTCTCGCTCCGACGGCGGATCTAGTTCGACCCCGCGACCTCCCCATTCGCATCAGTCCGCAGACAGTCGCGGCGTAGGAGCGACCGCCGATGGTCTTGAATCGTTTCCTGCACGAGGGAGCCCACCATCGTCGAGTCTGATGAGGCCACACGCGATGTGGACGCGAGTGCCGGCGGCAGTCGTCCGCCTGAGGACAGTCCCGTGCTCCCCCGAGCGCTGCACCTAGAGGCCGAGAGAAGTGTTCTGGTACTTGAACGCGTAGCCGGCCTTCGCCGTCTCGCTCTCGATGAACGCTCTGACTCTGGAGAACTCGAACGTGTAGCTGTACTGCGTACCGAACAACTTCGACCGCTCTTCGATCGAGCCTTCTCGCGGTCCCGCGCCCGTCTTGTAGGTCTCTTTCCTGAATCCGAAGCCCGGGCCTAGGTCGCTGTCTCCCGAGTACGCGCCGGAACTTGACTCCTTCAGCATCTCGGTGAAGCGCAGCTCCCTCTTCTCCTCGTCGATGCGGAATCTCGCGCCGTACGTAAGCTTCTTCGTTGAGAGGAAGGCTTTCCGCTCCGCGACGGTGAACTCCACGGAATAGACTCCCCGCTTCTCTTGCAGAGTCGCCGGGATTCCCTCGACGAACTTTGCGATCGCATCGCTGAGCATTGCGGTCCCCTCCCCGCCCAACGGACGTCCGGAGATGGTACCTCGCTCGCCGCGCTGACGGAATGGGAGCCTCATGCTTCCGGTGACTGCCGGCGACGCCGGTCGAGCCTTGCAGCATGCGCGAGGAGTTCGAGGTCTCAGCGCGAAGCGGCAAACTCCTTCTCGATCAGGCGTACAAGTGACGCCCTCTCCTCCGGGATGTCGTCGGCAAGACGCAGCAGTGCGACCACGCCGAGCCACTCCTTGACCTCATGCCACGAGAGGCCGGCGAGATCGGAGTAGGCTCGCAGATAGATGCGCAATGACCAACGCCGAACGACAGACAGGAGAAGTCGCATCGAAAGAGGAGTACCGGGCGGTGTGCCGGCCGATCGAAAGAGCAGCACCGTCCACGCGACGTCGGCCGCGGGATGGCCCGCTGAGGCCGGCCCCCAATCGATGACCATCGGCCCGCCCTTCCGGAGGATGACGTTGTCGGGATGGAAGTCCCCGTGGCAGACCCGCCGTACGTCGGGGAGCCTCTGGAGCGTCTCGTGCGCCGCGGCCCGAGCGCCGTCGCTGACCCACGCGCTCGCCCGGTCGATGCTCCGCTCAATTCGATCTCGCAGCACCGGCAGCCCCTCGCCGGGCGCGGAGTGAATTCTGGCGTGGAGCGCTGCCAGCTGCTTCGAGTACTCGCGGAGCCTCCACGGCC
>Ga0247842_10009075_pt1 | contig 10251 bp, 11 predicted proteins | sample LaCruzMarch2015__3_FD_192411 | JGI IMG/M metagenome (GOLD analysis project Ga0247842, IMG submission 192411) | Freshwater microbial communities from meromictic Lake La Cruz, Castile-La Mancha, Spain - LaCruzMarch2015_19m | ecosystem: Environmental > Aquatic > Freshwater > Lake | place: Spain... | reverse complement strand
AGGCACTGGTCGAATATGACCTGGACCTGAGGCCCGCCCTTAAGCGGGCCGGATTTCTAACCAGGGATGCACGGATCAAGGAAAGAAAGAAATACGGTCAGCCCGGGGCAAGGAAGCGATTCCAGTTTTCTAAACGATAATGACCGAGGGGGGCTCAGGCCTCCCTTTTTTTTGGAGGCGCAGGATGGTCAGGGTCGGAGTCTATGGAGCGAGCGGTTATACGGGACAGGAGCTGCTGCGGTTGCTGCTGCGACACCCGGCCGTGGAGGTGGTTGCCGTCACTTCGCGTCGCTATGCGGGCAAGTCCGTGGCAGATATTTACCCCGCCTTCACCGGACTGACGGACTTGATGTTCATGGACGCTTCCCCCGCGGAGGTGGCCGGGAAATGTGAGCATGTCTTTCTGGCGCTGCCCCATGCCGTATCCATGAGCGTCGCCCCCCTTTTCCTTCAGGCTGGAAAGAAGGTCGTTGATCTGAGCGCCGATTTCCGCCTCCGCAACGCCGAAACCTATGCCGCTTGGTATGGCCGACACACCGCCCCCGATCTCATAAAGGAGGCCGTTTACGGCATTCCCGAGCTATACCGGGAAGAGATCAGGAAAGCCCGCATGGTGGCCAATCCCGGCTGCTACCCCACCAGCATCATTCTTGGCTTGGCGCCGCTGCTCAAGGAAGGCTGGATAGAACCATCCTCCATCATCGCCGATTCCAAGTCCGGGGTGAGCGGTGCCGGCCGGGAACCCCAGGTCGCCTCCCTCTTCTGCGAAGTCGCTGAGGCCTTCAAAGCCTATAAAGTAGCTTCGCACCGTCATACCCCGGAGATCGAGCAGGAATTGAGCGTTCTCGCCGGCCGGGAACTACGGATTTCCTTTACTCCCCATCTGCTGCCGATCTCCCGGGGGATCCTCAGTACCATTTACGCAGCCTTGTCCAAAAAGGCCTCCCCTGAGACTATCCATGAACTTTTTGAGGATTTCTACAAGGACGAATCATTTGTCCGGGTATATAAAAAAGGAGCTTATCCCAATATTTCTTCGGTTCGGGGTGCCAATTACTGTGATATCGGTATCGCCGTCGATGATCGGACGGGGAGAGTCATCGTGATCTCTGCCATCGATAATCTGGTCAAAGGGGCTGCGGGTCAGGCGATACAGAATATGAATCTCCTGTGGGGGATAAAGGAAAATCTTGGCTTGGAGATGATTTCCCTTTATCCTTGAAGGTGCAATAGCTTTTTTTAGAGGCACATATATGTCGCTGCGAGTTTACAATACCCTCACAAGGCAAAAAGAGGCATTTCAGCCTATCGAACCTGGGAAAATCGGCATTTATGCCTGCGGGATAACGGTTTACGATCTCTGTCATATCGGTCACGCCCGTTCGGCGATTGTCTTTGATATCATCAACAAATATCTGAAATACCTCGGCTATGACGTTACCTTCATCAAGAATTTCACGGATGTTGATGATAAGATTATCGACCGTGCCCATGCGGAGGGATGCGACATTAAGGGTATTACTGAAAAATATATCGAGGCTCACAACCAGGACATGGATGCCCTGAGCGTGGCCAGACCCACCATCGCGCCCCGGGCAACGGAGAATATTGAAGGCATGATCCGGCTGATTACCATCCTTTTCGAAAAGGGGCTTGCCTATGATGTTGATGGCGATGTGTATTATGCCGTCGATAAATTTAAGGGTTACGGGAAATTATCGGGGAGAAACCTGGAAGACATGCTCGCCGGCGCTCGCATTGACATTAACGAAAAGAAACGCAACCCCATGGATTTTGCCCTCTGGAAGGCCAGCAAGGAGGGGGAACCCTGGTGGGAGAGCCCTTGGGGAAAAGGCCGGCCGGGATGGCATATCGAGTGTTCTGTCATGAGTCAGCGTTATCTGGGCGATACTTTTGATATCCATGGCGGGGGCGAGGATCTGATTTTCCCCCATCATGAAAACGAGATTGCCCAATCGGAGGGGGCTACGGGCAAGCCGTTGGCTCGATACTGGCTCCATAACGGTTTTGTTCGGGTGAACAGCGAAAAGATGTCCAAGTCGCTGGGTAATTTCTCTACCATCCGGGATATGCTCCTTGATTACCATCCCGAGGTGCTCAGGCTTTTTGTCCTCCAGAGCCACTATCGCAGTCCCGTGGACTTTTCAGGGGAATCGCTGCGTGATGCCAGGACGGGGATGGACCGTTTCTACACTACTCTCAAGACCCTGAAGGACACTGTTTCCGGAGACGGGGGGACGAATGTCGATGGATGGAAGGGTTCCCTTACGGAAGAACAACGTCAGGTTTTCGAAAAGATCATGACCCTTCCCGAACGCTTCACCGAGGCCATGGACGATGATTTTAACACGGCCAGGGCGATCGGACATCTATATGACGCTGTCCGCATTCTCAACAGTTACATGGCGGAAGGGCGAAACGAACCGGCTCCAGAGAAGACCTGTGTCCTTGTCCGGTCACGGGAGGTCCTGTTGCGGATCGGCGCCGTTCTTGGGTTGTTTCTCGATGATCCCGACCATTATTTCGAAGCGGACAGGAACCGGGAAGTTCGCAAGAGAGGTCTGGATGTTGCTGAGATCGAAGGTCTCGTGGAGGCGCGCCGTCTGGCGAGGGCTCAGAAGGACTGGCAGAAGGCTGATGAGATACGCAAGGTGCTTATGGAAAAAAAGGTCAGTCTCAAGGACACTTCCGACCGGACTGTCTGGAAAATCGAGTAGCTGCCTTAAAAGCTCATCGCCCCGATCTCAAGCGGCGGCAGGAGGCTTTCCAAATCCGTCAATCCAAACTTTTGCAGATTGCTTGATATCTTGCCTGCACCCTTTCAGGCTTAGGTGAGCGCTTCCAACGTCCAGACATCACTGAGAGTAGCGCACATGGACCTAGCCTATACAACCATCCGACTTCCGTGGACGGAATGGTCATTTCCCGGACCGTGGCGGCAAGTTTTCAGACCCCGACGCTCTTTAACGTCGCTCAGGATCTCACGAAGATGCAGATTGAAACAAGGGTTGACGAAGCTGACATCGGCCGGGCACAGGTGGGGCAGCCCGTGGAATTCACCGTCGATGCCTTCCCGGAGTTGGTATTTCACGGCAAGGTGTCGGAGGTAAGGAATTCCCCGACAACGGTCCAGAACGTGGTGACCTATACAGTCATCGTCCGTGTTCATAATCCGGAGATGAAACTGCGGCCGGGAATGACGGCGAATGTATCGATTATCATCGACAGCAAAGAGGGGGTGCTGAGGATACCAAGCGCCGCCCTGCGGTTCCGGATGACGGAAACGGCCGGAAAGAAAGATATCCCCGTCGCCAAGGTGCAACAGGTTTGGATTCTCGATCAGGAGAAGCCGAAAAGGATTCCTGTCCAGACAGGGATCAGCGACGGTAGTTATGCCGAGGTCGTGGGCGGGACACTCCGCTCCGCTCTGGTCAGGAGGTGATTGTCGAGGCGATGGATTCAAGCAAGAAATGCGATAATCCGGGCGCGGCGACGCCGCGTTTCATCAGACAACATGCCGGACTTGAAAAAGGGGCAATTATCTTCAAGTCCGGTTATAACCCTTGCGAAATCGGTAAGACCAGGATAATCAGAACGCTGGACCTTACCAAGATCTATCAGGTTGGAAAGATGGCCGTTCCGGCCTTGAATGGAGTCACTTTGACCATTGGCCGAGGGGACTTCGTAGCAATCATGGGACCTTCCGGGTCCCGAAAATCCACGTTTATGAATATTCTGGGTTGCCTTGACCTGATTACATCCGGCCAGCATCTCCTGGACGGTATCAATGTCAATATGTTTCCAAGGATGAACTGGCGGAGATCCGGAACCTGACCCAGATGCTCCAGGTGGCAGAACAGTCGACACGGGTCATTACCTTGCTGTTTGGGGGCTATTGCCTCCGTGTCGCTCCTTGTCGGGGGCATCGGGATTATGAACATCATGCTCGTGTCCGTTACGGAAAGAACCAGGGAAATTGGAATCCGCATGGCGGTGGGGGCGAAGACCTGGGCCATCCGGATGCAGTTCCTCGTAGAGGCCCTGACGTTATCTTTGAGCGGGGGGATAATCGGGATTGTAGTGGGTGTTGTGACCTCGCAGATCCTTTCCCGGCTTGCCGGCTGGACAATAATCGTTTCCCCCCTTTCCGTCGTCCTGGCCTTCGGTTTTTCCGGTATGGTCGGAATTTTCTTCGGATTCTATCCGGCCTACAAGGCGTCGCTACTCAACCCGATCGAGGCTTTGCGATATGAGTGACAAGACATCAAAAGACACGAGTCATAACATTCTTCTGGTCGATGACGCGGAAGAGATGCGTCTGTTGATTTCCCGTCAGTTGCGAAAGGCCGGTTATACAAGGGTGATAGACGCGCCGTCGGCAGCCGAGGCCTTTTCCATTCTCGGCCTGGACATGGATGATAAGACAGTTGTAGATATCGATCTCATCATCATGGATATCGTTATGCCGGAGATCGACGGGATTGAAGCATGTCGTCGCATCAAGGAGAACGATCGTTTTGAGGATGTCCCCATTATCATGATCACGGCTTTGGCGGACAAGGGAATCCTGCAGTCGGCTTTCGATGCCGGGGCTATGGATTATATAACCAAACCGGTGGACAAGCTGGAACTCATTGCCAGGGTCCGGTCATCCTTGCGCCTTAAGGATGAAATGGAAAAACGCCGGGAAAGAGAAAGGGAATTGATTGTAATGTCCCGGGAGCTCGCGGCGGCAAACCAAATCCTGCAACGGTTGAGCCTGCTGGATGGACTTACGGGCATTCCCAATCGCAGGCGTTTTGATGAAGTCCTCGCCTATGAATGGAAACAGGCTATGCGCAGTAAGCGCCCCCTTTCCCTGGTTATGATGGATATTGACCATTTCAAGGCCTTCAACGATCATTATGGGCATCTAACGGGGGATGACTGTCTGAAAAAGGTAGCCCTGGCCATGAGCGGCATCCTGAAAAGCCCCACAGATTTTTTGGGCAGGTACGGTGGCGAAGAATTTGCCGCGATTCTTCCCATGACTGCAAGCGACGGCGCCATGGCTATCGCGGCGGCCATGAGAACCGGCGTGCTGGACCTGGCCATTCCCCACGACTATTCATCCGCCGCCTCCCGGGTTACCATCAGCATGGGGATTGCCACACTGGTTCCCCGGCGGGGCATGACAGCGGCGATGTTGATCTCCGCTGCCGACCAGGCCCTCTACGAGGCAAAAGCAGGGGGTCGGAACCGGATCTCAGTGAACCGTCTTAGTCCTTCCTGATTCCCAGGATGGCCCGGGCTTCCCGGGGAGTAGCCGGTGAACGGTTCAGGGAGGCGGTTGCCCGGACGGCCCACTCTACCTGCTCATAACTTCCCTTGGCCAGATCTCCATTTGGCATGCGGGTGTTATCCTCCATACCCACCCGCATATGACCCCCTAAAAGACAGGACAGAACATTGGCGGGGAACTGTTCCGGGCCGACGGCGCAGGTCGTGAAGTTGGCGTTCGGGGGCAAGGCGTTCTTCATGGCCATCATGACGTCGGGCCGGAATTTCTGACCTCCTGCCACACCCCAAACGAAGTTGAAATTCATAGGTTCGGAAAAGAAGCCCTGTCGGCCGATGAGGAGGGTATTGTCCAGACCGCCGATATCGTAGCATTCGAGTTCCGGTTTGATCCGGTTTTCTTCCATGGCCTTACCGAAGTCCTGAAGCATGGTGAAGGTGTTTTCGAAGACATAATCAAAAAATATCTGCCCGGAATTGCGGTCGATGATGCTGAAGTTCATGGTATTGGTATTCAGGGATGCCATCTCCGGCTTGACGGCGACGATCTGGGCCAGACGTTGCTCGGCGGTCTTGAAGGCCCCTACTGCTGAAGACAGGCAGATGATAAGTTCCGGGCAGCGTTCTTTGATGGTATCATAAACGGCTTGGACCCGGTCTATCTCATGAGTGGAGTCGCCGTCGTCGGTCCGGGCATGGACATGAACCATGGCTGCCCCGGCGTGGAAGCATTTTTCGGCTTCAACCGCAAATTCTTCGATGGTATAGGGAACAGAAGGGTTGTTTTGTTTAAAGGTCGCCGCACCTGTAAGGGCGGCGCAGATGATGACGGGATTTGACATGAGCATGCCTCCTTGAATTAATCGGATTAACTGGCAGCCTTCTTCACTATGTAAAGAGCAACAACAACGGCAATTACCGCAAACACACCAAAGAAGGTAAAGAATTGTTCCACATATGTCAAACCCTCATACCAGCTCAGTACCTGATAGTAATACATCAGGTACTGGTTCTTCAAACTGTCGATCATGGCTACCTCCCGGCAAGCTATCGGCGTCAGTATTTATTTGACCCGTACGGATTTCATAAGGTTTAATCCGCGTCGATATGTCCCTGTTCTGATGAACAACTTTCGCTTAGGAAAGCCATTTTATCAGGAATTTGCCGGGAATTCTACAAATATTCTTGCTTTGCCCCCGTCCTGTGATAATAAACATGTACCGATAAACTTTTGTGAGGAACGAAATTATGCCCCAAAAAAATGAAATAAGATGCTGCCTTAACCATCCTGATTTGGAAATGATTGTTTTAAATGAGGGAAATACTAGTACATTTCATGCTATCCGCCTGGCTACCTGGGAATATGGGAAACGAGTAAAGATGGAAAATAAATCCACGGGTTTCGAGGTGTATGCCTGTCCGGAATGTGGTTACAGCGAGTTCTACCTAACCCCGTCCGAATTGAAACTGATCCGCAAAGCCCCCTGAGAGTGCTTGCGATTGTTCCGAAATAAAAAAAGTCAACAAGGTCTGCAGATTTTATTGACGATGTGAATATCTCCGGGTCACATTACCCGAAGCTTGCTTCGTTCCGAGAGGTCTTGGATTCTGGACGACGGGTTATTTTATCCATAATTGTTGACGAAGGAAGTACCTGGGCATAGAGCCCTGACAGGGCAGCCATAAACGCGGCATGAACTTCTGACGCGACTACGGTATGGGAAAGAAATGACAGCTCCCTCGTCGCGCAGGCGTCATAGGCTACAAGGCAATTAAATCCGGCGTCTACAGCCGCTCTTACGGTCGCATCGATGCACATGTGACTCATGGCCCCACAGACCACCAGCGTCTTGACAGTGGCCGCATGCAGCTGATTCAGCAGGGAAGTTTCACGAAAGCTGTTGGGGAAATGTTTAATGATAACGGGCTCGCCCGGGTCCGGGGTAACGGAGGCGTAAATTTCCACCCCCATGGTCCCGGCCTGAAAAAATGGCGCCCGGGGGTGTGCTGAGACATGCTGAATATGGAAAACTGGCAGACCGCGTTTGCGAAACAGTCTTAAGAGAAAGGCGGCGTTTTCCGCTGCGAGATCCATGTTTTCAAGCGCCATCTTTCCGCCGGGAAAGTAATCATTCTGAATATCAACAAGCATCAAGGCAGTATCATTCATAAATCCCTCCTGGTTATCGATTTGCCCTTCCGGTCAATGTGATTTTCACCATATGGCCAGAAACAAATCACGTCAAGCCAAAAAGGGATTATAAAAATGAAAAATACTGAATTGGATTTGTTCCTTGTAGAGCTGCGTTCGAAGCATGCAGATTTTGGAACGTTTGATTTAGAAATGGAATAAGACGGTCAAAATCATTCCTTAAAGGTACAAGATCTGCGGCGCCTGATCCGGAAAATCTACAAGGTCGCTCCCTTATCTACACCGTACCTATACCTCAGAATTCATTGACTTCGGTTTGAAATGAGCAGGGCCGACTCCAGCGTTACCATATCGAGGAGAACGTTGACGCTCTCGTTCACGAAGGGGACATACTGGTCCCGGGATTTCTTCCTAAACTCAGCAGGCGTATCCTTCCTCTTGCCACTGCCTTCCTTCTCAATCTCCTTGCGTAAGTCGGCGAGACGGATAACGCCCTTCTTGTCGGCGGCCCTTTTGTTGTTCTTGATGATCTCGGCGAACTTTGTGTCTTTGGCAATCCGGGCCTTGGACCTTGCTGCCAGTTCTGTTATCATGGGCTGCTCCACAGGCTTCCAGAGTGGCACGGCGTTTCCCGGTACGCCGAGGAAGGGTGTTATCGCTTGGACCGGAAGTGGGTAATCCAGCGCCGTTTCACCTATATCTTCGAGATTGAACCAGATAGGCAGCCGCACATTCGCTTCTACACCCATCTTCTGTGTAGACTTACCGCCGGGCAGGAAGTACAGGGCCGCGGTGACTTTCATCGCGCCCAGATCCAATGGCAGAGGCGTCAGTACCTGCACGGACCCCTTGCCGAAGGTATGGTCCGATCCGACGATCACGGCGCGATGGTAGTCTTTGAGGGCGCCCGCCACGATCTCGCTGGCCGATGCACTCAGACGGCTCGTCAATACAACGAGGGGGCCCGTGTAGGCAGCGCGGGGGTCTTCCGCGGGAAACGTAATCACTTTGCGCTTGTCGCCTCCCGTCCCCAATGCGGCCGAACCATTGGCGAGAATCGTCACCTGCTTGCGACTATCCTTGGTCGCCACGATTCCGCCCTTTCCAACAAAAAGGCCTGTAAGGAGCACCGCCTCTTCGAGCAGCCCCCCCGCGTTGCGCGACAGGTCCAGCACAATCCCATCGACTTGCTGCTTTTTGGCCTCCGCGAGAAGACTTTTCACATCTTCATAGCAGGACTTATTTTCCTTCTCGTTGCCGTAGAAGGAAGGAAGATCGATCACACCGAAACGGTACTGCCTGCCGTTCACGGTCCGTGTCTCGTAGGAGATCTTGGCCTCCTGCTCCTTGATGTCGATCTTGTCGCGCGTAATAGTTACGTCGAAGCGGTCCGTGTGTTCCACCTGCCGCAGGATTGTCAGGGTTACCTGGGTGCCTTTCTTGCCGCGGATCATCTTGATAATGTCGCGCAGGTCCATGTCGTTGACGTCAACGGGCTTTCCCCCCTCCTGGGCCACGGCGATGATCTTGTCCTTCGGTTTCAGCAGGCCCGAGCGCTCGGCGCCTCCCCCGGGAATCAACTCCTCAATGACGGTAAAGCCGTTATCGCTGCTGAGGGCAGCCCCAATCCCATCCAGGGAAAGCTCCATCTGAATCCGGAGGTCCTCAAAGTTTTCGGGGGACAGGTAACTCGTGTGCGGATCCAGGGCCAGGGCAAAGGCCTTGGCGATGCCCGTAATGAGCTTTTCAGGATTGCGCTCGACCACCCGCATCGTCTGTAGCTCGTAGCGGTGAATCTGTTGCTTCTTGGCCTCCGCCAAGTCGATGCCTGCCAGCAGGGCGTTTTCGATCTGGAATCGTACAACCTTTCTCAGGAGCTCCTGCTTTTCCGCCTTCGTCTTCACATAGGGGCGCTTGTTCACGTTGATGTTCAGCTCCACCGTCTCGTCGAGTCGATAGCCCGGCCCCAGAATCTTTTTTACAATGGCCTCGTTCTCCCGCGCCCGCACGACGAGCACATCGTAAATCGGCTTAAGCGCGGTACAGTCGCCCGATTGCATGCTTACAAACATGCCTTGCAGAACCGGCTTTATCTTTTTCACATCAGACTCGTATAGCAGCGTTTTGGAGGGATCAAGACTCTTGATCATCTGGTCGACGGCGTGGCTCTTGATCTCCACGGTCATATTCTTCATGGCGTAGTGATTGGCGAGGAACCTTTCCATCAGCATGGGCAGGCGGCTGCAGGTAAGGTTTGCGGCCATCGCGGGAACGGGCAACAGCAGAATCAGAAGCACAATCAGCATCCGGAAACAGAACCCGCCCTTGCTGCCGAACGCCGCTCTGCGGCTACGTTGATTATCCCCGGGGGTATTTCCGGAGATGTTTTCTGCTCTTCTATCGCATATGCTCATGCTCTCTGCTCTTCCCGCTGCACTGGTTCACAGCTGTCTATCCTTATGCTCTATCTAAGAAATCACGTGGTTGTGACGATAGAAGGGCGGAGGGGTTCTGTCAAGGGAAAAGGAAAATTGCTGTCAGTGCAAATGCTTGACGGCTGATTATCCGTTCGTGTAGAATGTGAATCTCTCAGGGTTATATTCCCAGAAGCTTACTTCGGGGTAGTTCTTTGAAGATAATATTTGTACAGGGTTATCGCTTCTTTTTAGGTTAGATCACTCTTGTCCAAATTAGCTTTTTCCGATTTTAGGAAGGAAAGTTGAGCCCTGATTTGGTATAAAAATTTTGCCAAATCTAAAATACACAAAGGAGGGCTCAACCATGAAATTTAGTAGCATATT
>Ga0247842_10009071_pt1 | contig 10256 bp, 6 predicted proteins | sample LaCruzMarch2015__3_FD_192411 | JGI IMG/M metagenome (GOLD analysis project Ga0247842, IMG submission 192411) | Freshwater microbial communities from meromictic Lake La Cruz, Castile-La Mancha, Spain - LaCruzMarch2015_19m | ecosystem: Environmental > Aquatic > Freshwater > Lake | place: Spain... | reverse complement strand
TGGACATGTAATCTGTGTAAATTTTGCTTTTGGACCCCGTTTACCCATAATTTGAAGTGGGTCTTAATAATATTAATATCAACCGATTATAGGAACACGACCGATTTTTCAATACCTGTATATTTATATACGATGTAGTGTAATTTCCAGTTATCCCATGGGGGCATTACTTGTAATGATCGGAAAGAACAGCAGAAAAACCAGGAGTCCCGCATGGTTCTTCCTGATCGCAGGCATCTGTGCAATTGCCCTGCTGGCAGCCACCGTGCAAGCCGCTGGTAACGATAGTGTTGCAGGGAATCCACTGTTTCAGCTGACCAAGAAAAAACTTAGTTTGTCACCGTTTACGAAACCGTGTGTCATGGTATCAGCACCTCCCAGGAACACAGGTGACCTGTCGAACGACAACGGACTTGCAGTAACAATCGAGCCATCCGGGGGTTCAGTCATCCAGGAGCAGGATATACTGGGTTCAAATTGGTTCGAATGTGCCTATATTGACGTAGAGTGTTGGGGTTATACGTACCATGAAGGCAAAAGGTACAAGGAGTCTGTTGGAAAAACCAAGTCCACGTGCTGGGCTGCCAAGGACTATCCTTTTTATTGCGGCGAAGCATATAATGCGAACGCTCAGTATTATTATGCCTGTAAAGATGCATACCCTGATATCAAGATCATATCAGGCAGATCAATTAGTGGATGCTATGAATAATTGTTACTGACCGCTGGTGTGCCCCCAAAACATGAGAGTCTTTGAAGGATTTCTATGGAAACCTTTTTTCTTGTTCCAAAAAATATCGCGTCAATTCTCCTTTTATAAAAACAAAAGAACGTTGACACTGGAACAAGAAACCAATATTTCGAAGGCGATGCATGGATTATCTTGGAGTCAAACGAGATTCAAAGGTTATCGTTGGACACAGGGTTGGGAAAAGAACACAGGATATATGTGATCGATTTCTCCAAGATATTTAAAATAGAATGGAACTACCAACTCCAACAAATCCTAGAGATTTTTTGCGACGAAAACAGCCATTACCGTATCGGTTTAGATAAAATTAATGATCCGACCTGGTATCGCTATGGACAACTTGTGAAAGAGATGATTGAGGTTCATGTATCAAATATTATTCGCCAATGGATTGTAGGGGATGGTAGTATAAACGACATTCAAACATCTCAAGTTGAAAATATGAATTGTATTGCGAGAAGCTGTAAAAATTTGGTGAGAAAACAAAAGGCTTTGCAAAAAAGTGTTCATTGCGGGTTTGCCACAGGAACCCATGAATATGAGATATCCATCGCAGGTTGATCGCGTTGAGAACAACTTCGAATTGTTTCAAGTTAATCGGAAATTTTGTTCCGGACCTCCATTCCAAATCAATCCAAATCCTCGACTACCCCCCAAAATCCCTCCTCTCTGACGTCGATCCGGAAATCGCACGCCAAGGGCATTTGCTGCCCGTTTCTTTCAAAAACCAGACCTCACGCTGGATAGAAAACCGGTGCCCTCAAAAGCCCACTATTAAGCATGATCAAATCCCAGTTAAATCGCGTATTTTCGCGAAATACTGATTTTAAATGGTATTTTTTGGGGGCGTGGACACCACTTCCTTATGAGGTGGGAAAAAGGATCCTGGATCGAGAAACCGGAGATCGAAATGAGCCCGGATGAATCTCGTTCTCCATCATACGGTCACTGGATCTCTTCAATGTCTATCGTACCGTATATCCTCCCTTGTGTCCGTTGCTTGTTCAACGGACTTTTATGCAAATTTAATATATAAGGGTTTTTCCGGCTTTCCAGTAGTATTACCCGGATCCAGAAAAATATGCCCTCAAAAGTCCGTTATTGAGTGGGTTCAAATTCCTTGTAATCGCGTATTTTTAGAAATGGACGTTTTTAAACGATATTTATGGGGGGCGTGGACATTACTCCCGCTGTAGGTTGGAGAAACGATCCGGGATTGAGAAATCGGAGCCCGAAATGAGCCCGAAAAAGGGTGTCTCTCCGGAGATGGTTATGAGGAGTGGGAGTGCAGGTCAATAGTCTATGGAATTCATCCACACCCCCTTACCAGGTCTCGTCATTGGATCGTAAGTAGATGGTGCAGGTTGACAGTCTACTGGATCCATACACTCTCCCATCCCGTGTGTCGTCGTTGGATTGTAGGTAAATGGTATAAGTTGACTCCCTGGTGACTACCGTTTCATCCGGTCCGTCCGGTGATCGTTAAATCGTAAGTAGATGGTACAGGTTGACAGTCCACCAGATCCCTCCACACCCCTGTCAACAAGACATGAGGATTTTCGTTACGATCCCGGATTCAAACATGGGGATGCGAAAAAGATCTCCGGATAAATCCCAAATGCATTTGTACTTGTGCGCCGCACCCTATGAAGATCACGATGAAATATGAGATCATTGGGAGCAACCTCCAGATGGTGCGATGCACTCTTTCACCGGACGAGAGCCTTTTTGCAGAAGCGGGCTCGATGGTGAACATGAGCGGTAACATGCAGATGACAAGCCAGTTGAAAGGCGGCATACTCTCTGGGATCAAGCGCGTGGTAACCGGGGAAAGTTTCTTTCTGACCCGGTTCTCACCCGCGACCCTGCCGGGTGTGGTTGCTTTTGCCGGGAATATCACTGGCAAAATCTTCCCTGTCACGATTTCGGCTGGCAAGGATTTTGTCGCGCAGAAAGAAGCTTTCCTCTGCTGCGAAGAGGGTGTGACCCTGGATGTCGCACTCACAAAGAAGATCCGTGCCGGTCTCTTTGGAGGAGGAGGGTTCATTCTCGAGCGATTGACCGGGCAGGGTCTGATCTTTCTTCACTGCTGCGGCGATATCATCGAACTGCACCTCAAAGACGGAGAAGTGATGAAAGTACAGACCGGACTCGTTGTCGGATTTGAAGACACCGTCCAATACGACATCGCGCTCGCCGGCGGGATCTCAACGATCATCTTTGGCGGGGAAGGACTGTTCGTCACCACCCTCACAGGACCGGGTAAGGTCATCCTCCAGTCGATGGATGTCGCAAAACTCGCCGCGACACTTATTCCGTATCTCCCAAAACCCGCTCCAACGCCCACGCCCCCCAAATGACCGGGTAACCTCCGTACACAATCCCGGTGGGTGAATCCATCCGGCAGCCCCAACCGGGGACCTGAACCGGTAACGAAGACGAAAGATTCTGCCGGCTCATCCACTACCCTGGCTCAAACGGACAATCCTAACCAGATCATCCTACCCTGACCATGCAAACCAGACAATCCAAACCGGATCATCCTAACCGGATCTACACCGGGAGGAAAATCCAAAAATCTATTTTTTATTCCATCCGAGCCGTTCGATCAGGTATTTTGTCTCGTCCTGCGGTTTACTTCCCGCACTTCGTGGCTGAACAACAAGCGTGATCGCATCCCGGAGGGGAATCTGCGTCCCCTTCTCTTTGCACAGGACATACTCTCCGTTGAACCGCCGGAGAGCCTTCTCGAACGCATCGAGGATCTTTTTCCGGCTCGAAAGATCACTCTTCTTCAGTTTCATCAAGTGCTCAAAGATCGAGAGATCGATGAGCGTCGACGCCATCCAGCCAATCTCGCAGGTATAACCGAAGATCCACGCGATACGGGAATTTTTGGTTGTGCTGATGAAGTCATCGATATTATTCCCCACGCTGCAGGAACCGATGAGCACCCCCTCGATATTCGAATAGTTCGCGGCGTTTTTTACCGCGCGGAACATCGCCGGAAGTTTCATTCCCGTCTTTGCCTTGAGCCCGCCGATCCGTTTGCCGGTGCCATGCGCAGCAACGTACAAAAAGAGACGGTCTTCCCGGGTATTGGTCAGGTCATCGGTGAGCGCCCGACGGAATCCGACTTTCTCGTAGAAGTTCGCGTAGTAGATATTGAAATCGCCCTTATAACTCTCAAGCCCTTCCAGAAAAGAGAGGACGGACGGGCGCTTGGGTCTCTGTTCCGGGGTCCACCAGAGTCCCTCAATGACGAGAAGTGCCATGCTGCTCATAGAAATGTTCCGGAAAGAACATCGCACTATTCACTCATGAACGTTTCCACCTCCCCATCATGACAATAGGATAGCCGGGGGAAAAACCCGCACACATGAGAAGACAGGGAAGTCTATCATCAGGGTGTGTGCTGCACGCGAACCGGAATGGGCATATGCACAAAAACCGATGTCCTGGGGATCATGCGACTACGGCAGGTCATCCATATAGATCGCTGCACGGGGTGGCAAACCACCACAGAACCGAACTTTATTAATCCGTGAATCAGAAATAACCGGAATATGCCGGAGAAGGGCAAAGAGTCAGAAAAGATCACCGGGGATCATCCCAGTACATCAGCTCCAGACACCTGTTCCCAATCTGCCGATGCATTCCAGGACGAGTCACCGGTCGGCATGACCCTTGAACGGATCATCGATCTCACCGGGGAATTCTGCCACTTGAACGAACTGGTCGTATCAGTGATCGACACACGGGGAGGCTATAACAACCCCGGTGCATATCTTGAGACCGTCCAACCCCTCCTGGACCGGCTGGAGCTGGAGATCCGGATGCGGTACCGTGCCGGCATGAACAGCCGGGAGATAAAACAGATCGTCACTGAATGGATCGATCGCGAGTCCGGGCTCCTGCGACCTTAACGGTCTGTGGCACAACCATCCGTTTCGCAGCGTTAAAAAATTTCCCGATGTGCCGACGCGTTTCCGGATCAACATTACAGCGGAGGTGCGGGGTTCAACAGGATCCGCATCACCGGTATCATTGCTATCGTTTTGGAATCCCGGTAAATATCATCCCGATTTCACACCCATTCCTCGCAAAAAACAAAAAATTGGGAGAAACGGCTGTACCGTTTTATATCTCTGACCTCCGCGTCAGATCCATCCCGTCGCTGCCGTCCACATGTTGTGGACACCAGTCGAGATGACGACGCCGGGGTCAATCCCGAGCACGGGAAAGACGAAGATGAAGTACAGGATCGTGCCAAGCAGGCTGCCGAGGTTTGCCAGTGCAGCCACCAAGACCACGCGGAAGAGCGGGATCTTAGCCATCTCGGTGATCGATTCAGCCTCGTAGATCTTCCGAAAATCCGAGACTGGGGGTTTTCTCACCTTCGCTTCGACATACGCGCCAATCCACCCGGCGTGGAGCATCGGGTTTAGGGAGGTCATCCATGCGACCCCGAAACAGGTGAGGGCGGTATACGGGTGTCCGCCGGCAAGGAGCGTGAAAAGCCCGGAGAGTATACCGTGGATGATCACCCAGAACAGAAACGCGTACAGGAGGACACCCCATCCGACGCCGGAAAACGCGATGGCAGCAAGCAGGAACACAAAGAGTGCCGTCACGGCAAAGCCGAATACCTTTGCCCAGGGAAATGATTTCGGTTCGCAACTGAGCGAGTCGAAAGGGGGGAGGGTTGTAGGTGTGTCAAGGTAATTCTGGACCCCCTGACGGTGTCCTGCGCCAAGCACCGCGAGAATTTTTCCTTCAGGTCTCTGGGCTTTTAAGAGGATGAGCTGGTGCGCGATATAGGCATCACGCTCATCGATGAGCGCACGGGCGCCATTCGGGGAGAACTTGCGGAACTCTTCCATCACCGCATCGATCACGTTCTGCTGTTTTAACGATTCGATATCGATCTCCTGCCCGTTATCGACTTCAGCGATCGAGATGATCAGCGCATAGAACATCTTCAGTTTCTCGAAAAACCCGAGTGACCGCCAGAACCTGAGGAGCGTGACCCGAATGTCACGGTCAACAAGCGCGATTGCGATCCCCCGGCTTTCGGCGCTCGCGATGGCGGCTTTCATCTCGGCGCCGGGCTCGACCCCGACATCCACGCCAATCTTTCGCTGGAGATAAGCAAGGAGCCACTGGACAAGGAGCGAGTTGAAGTTCTTGACTTCAAGGACATCGTTCACGGTCGGGTCCCGTGCCTGCTTTTTTAACGCGGAGAAACGCGCCGGGTCGAGTTCGATCGCAACGACTTCAGGCTGAAACTCCACGATCGCTGCTTCAACCTCTTCAACACTTTTCTGTGAGACGTGCGCGGTCCCGACTATTCTGATCTCTGCCATTTATCACCGTTATTCCACCACTATTTGTGTTGGAACCACTTTAAGGGTGAGGTGAGACTTAAAGAGGAATTGATGGTATCGCTCTACACAGCAACTCAAATAATTGAACCTGCTTTAGAGATCGCAATGGCGGGACTCCCCACGTATTATCCTGTCTTCCTAAAACCCACGCTCACTTGATGCACGATCATCTCTGCCGTCAGGATCAGTTCGTCCGGGATCTCTGTCAATCCCATATCCATTCTCATTTTGATCTGCTCGGACAATTCCCGGGCTTCCTCCTTCATGTCGCCTTTGGAATAGTGAATGAGATCAAGGAGATACTTGTAGGCAGTCGGGATATCACCGGTTAACAAATTGATCATGACGAGATCCCCGCAATAGAATGCCGACCGGTTGTAATCCTTTACAGATACACTCGTCTTCAACAGATCTGCGTAATTTTTCCTCAAATAGAGTGCAAGATCTTTTTGCAGTTCAAGGACTGACTGATACCGGTTTTTCGGATCTTTCTCCAGGCATTTCATCACCACGGCATCGATCACGAGGGCTTCGGGTTTTATTTCGACGGGGCGTTTTGGATCTTTTGTGGCGATATTCATCCCAATTTCAACCATACTATCACCCTTGAACGGCAATGCCCCAGTCACAAGCTCGTAGAGGATCACCCCGAGCTGCCAGATGTCGGTTCGTTCGTCTTTTACCCGGTTGTTGATCTGTTCCGGCGCTGCGTAGTACGGAGTGAACGACATGGCAGTGGTGGTTGTCGTCTCGGAGATAATCCGTGAAAGACCCCAGTCCGAGATCTTTGGCACGCCGTTTTTTAAGAGGATGTTCTGCGGTTTCAAGTCACGATGGATGATCTTCTGAGCGTGGGCAAACTTGAGCCCTTCACAGATGTTGAACAGGATCCATGCCGCTTCTTCACTCTCAATGGGTTTTGCCTGGTCTGCAAGTGCATTGTCACAGAGTTCTTCCTCAAAGAACGGCATCGGCATGATGTTGAAATCGTAAAGCCTGACGATGTTCGGATGGGAGAGTTTCGTCCAGTTCTGCATCTCGGCGATGAATGATTTTCCCGTCATTGCATCCATAGAGATGGGGATCTTGACTGCGACAAGTTTCCCATCCTTCCGTTTTGCCTTGAAGACACGGGCGAACCCACCTTTGCCGATGAATGCTGATTCGGTGTACCGGTCAGCGAGATCCGGCGGGAGCTGTTTCGGGGTAAGGGGGCGGGGGGTGAATGGTCCTACTGGTGATACGGGTGGAACTGATGTGACGGTCGTACTCTTTTCTACAACATCGATCCAGAATTCGTGTGTTTCGTGATATTCCTTATCCGTGCCATCGCGATACGTTGCCGTAACTTCGAGCGGGATCTTTCCTTTCACTTTCGGTCTAATTCCTATGTCCAGCGAGGTCGTGGCTCCTGCATTGATTGTCGCCGGTTTTATCCATTTTGTATCGAATTCATCTGAGAAGGTTAACCGGACATCTTTTGCGTGTGCATTTCCGTGATTCACAATTTGAATTGTCATCCTGTCCCAGTCATCTGCAATGAGCTGGGTGTGATCCAGCGTGAGGGTAAGTTCCGGTTTTGCGGTTATGCTGAATGTTTCAAGTTCCGTAATTGTGCTTTCGATTGTGGGAATATCCTGTGCGTCGAGTTTTAAACGCATTCGTTCAGGAACCTTTCCGAACTTTTCGGCTTCGACCAGCAGTTTTCTTCCTTTTTCTTTGAGTTCGGTTATTTTTTTCGTGAGTTTCTGTTGCTCTTCACTGGCACAGATGAATTCCTCGTACTTCCCGTTCTCAAAGAGTGCAAGGATCTCCGGTTCGGTGACCGTGGATCTCAGGACGCTTGCTTTTGCATACGTCTCCTGAACCCGCGTGAGTTCCGCAATTACTTTTTCCGAATTTATAATTACATCGCCATAGTGCTGTGCCGCAATCTGTTCCCAGATCGGATCTGAAGAGAGAGAGACAACTGCACCATCGGTTCGCAACTTCGAGAGTGCTGCATTCACCTGCGATAATTGCTGCCTGGCAAGCTCCTGTAACCGCTCCTGAGCACGGGGGATGTCGTGCTGCCGGATGCTCTTTATTATTGGATCGATCTCCCGTTTAATTGCGGGAGAACCTGCTTCCCGCTGCACTTTCTCTGCCTGATCGCGGAGGTTCTGTTCGATGGTTCGTTGCCGGGCTTCCAGCTCGCTGATTGCATCATTCACCTGCCGGTACGCGCTTTCCACGGTCTTGATCTCGCCGGGGTTTTTCAGGTTCTGTTCGATGGAGAGGATACTGTCTGCTGTCTCTGGTTGCCCGGAAAGTGCCGGATACGCACTCTTCTTCGATTCGAGTTCCTGCGCGATAGTTTCTAAACGGTTGATGTTCTGTCTGTACTGCTGGAATTCGGCGATTACTTCATCAGCATTCCAGGGGTGCAACCCTTCAAGTGTTGTTGTGGTGTAACCCTGTGCCGTCCATGCGGCAAGCGAGGTTTCGCATTCCAACAGTTTATCAACAGGATCTTCTGTCCGCCGCAGGGTTTTTCGTGCGTCATCGTATTTCCCGGTAGCGATCTGTTCTTGTACTTCCGTAAACGAACTATCGGTCAGGGATGCGTACCGGGTGAGTTTTTCCGCTTTTATCTGGAGATGCGCAAGCAGTTGCCCGGTTTCTTTCTGTTGCCGGGATTTCTCCTGCTGATCCCGTATCTCCTGCTCAATCACTTTGATCTCCTGTTTGATGCCGGGAATATTGCGCGGATCGTGCAGCTGTGATTCGATGTTCACGATGCGCTGGGAGATCGCTGGATCTACATTCTCCGTACTGCACGATCGTTTCAGTTCCTCCACACGGTGCTCAAGTTGCCTGAGCGTGGCAAGATCCTTCTCAAAATCCCGGAAAGCGGCAGTGATGGTATTGACGTTGTCCGTGTTCAGCGATTCAAGTGAGGTTGTATCATATCCTTCCTTTTTCCACTGTGCAAGCTGCGTTTCGCATTGTGCTAGGGAGGTGATCGCATTCTCCGCGCTTTTGAGCGTTGACTGAACCGCGTTATATACTCCCGATTGGTACTGATCCCGGGTTTTTGCAATCAGTGCCAGAGCCGGGTTTTTGAATTGCGAGAGTGCCGATACTTTTTGTTCAATTGATGCGATCCGGTTCAGTAGATCCTCATTCGATATGGAATCACCGACTCCTGATATTGGAGCAGTTGGCAAGGGTTGTTCTCTGTTGGGCTCCTTGACCGCGATAACCGGAATTTGATCGCCAGATGGCTTTCGCTTCATCCGGTAGATGCCATACCCTGAACTGGCAAGAAACAACAATGCGAGAACTGTTATTATTGGCAAGGATAAGTTGAAATCTCCGTTGTTTGAAGGTGTTGGAACCGGAGTGGGTGTAGCAGTTGGCGTAGTTTTTAGGGTTGTTGGCTTTTGTCCAATTGCATACAGATTGCCATCATCACTCCCAACATAGACAACTCCGTTCGACACCGCAGGCGAACTACGGATACCACTTCCCGTTGCGAACTGCCATTTTTTCGTTCCTGTTACCGCATCGATCGCATACAGGTAACCAATACTCGGACCATAGGCACTCCCCCCACTGGCAACCGCGTCATGTTCATAATTTCCAAAATAGACGACACCGTTCGACACCGCCGGTGACGAAAACACTTGTCCATTTATAGGGGATCGCCACCTCTCCTTCCCAGTCGCCGCATCAATAGCATACAGGTTTTCACTCGCGACATAGACAACTCCGTTCGACACCGCCGGTGATCCACGCATGCCATATTCCGTCGCGAACCGCCACTTCTCTTTACCTGTCACCGCATCGATCGCATATAGGTTACCATAAAAACTCGCGACATAGACAACTCCGTTCGACACCGCCGGGGAAGAAGAAAACACCGATCCTCCAGTATCAAACCTCCACTTTTCTGTCCCTGTCGCCACATCTACTGCATACAGGTTGAAATCATTACTCCCGACATAGACAACTCCGTTCGATACTGCCGGTGATGATTCCACTATTGTCAACGTTCTAAACCGCCATTTCTCCTTACCGGTTATAGCATCGATCGCATGCAAGTTGGTACTATCACTTCCTACGTAGACAATACC
>Ga0247842_10009054_pt1 | contig 10265 bp, 8 predicted proteins | sample LaCruzMarch2015__3_FD_192411 | JGI IMG/M metagenome (GOLD analysis project Ga0247842, IMG submission 192411) | Freshwater microbial communities from meromictic Lake La Cruz, Castile-La Mancha, Spain - LaCruzMarch2015_19m | ecosystem: Environmental > Aquatic > Freshwater > Lake | place: Spain... | reverse complement strand
GTGAACATTACTGTTGCTGGGTGCCATGGTCCGATTGATCCTACAACTCTTTGTTTTTTGTGTTTTGGTCTAAATGTTCTTACTCCAAATCTTTTTACAGGTCCTTGGAATCCTTTTCCTTTGGTTACTGCGCGAATATCAAGTGAATCATTTTCATTAAATACTTCTTCAATAGCTAATTCTTTTCCTAATTTTTCTTTTGCGATAACTAGTTGTTGTTCTTTTGTTCCTCCAAGGAATATTTCGCTTACTTCAGGAGTTTTTTTGAATTGTGGTTGTGTGTGAACTAGTAATGTAAAGTATTCTATATCAGCTAGTTCTTTTTCAAAATCAGCGATTGTGTAAAAATCTTCTTTTTTTGCTTCTTTTTCTTTTTTATCAGTTTTTTGTGATTTTTCTTTAAAGTTTAAAATAGTTCTTTTTAATTCTTTATCAATGTGTTCTGCTATTACATCGCTTAGTACTTCGTACCCTATTTCTGCTTTAGTATATGCTCTTACTCCAAATACTTTTAGTGGAGGGCATTCGATTACTGTTGTAGGTACTACTACTTCGTGGTTAAATGTTGGACTTGCTTTGTGGACATTTTTGCCCATTACTTGTATCATTCCAACTTTGTAAGCTAAAAAATTAAGTGGTTTGTTTTCTGTTCCGTATCCTTTTATGCTTGGCGTTTGTTTTTTTGCCCTTACTCTTGGATAGTATGACAATGATCCTCGTCTTGGAGCGTTGTATTCTGACATTTTACCACTTTTTTTCGTTTTGTTAGTAAAAGTACCTGCGCTCTCTTTAGCACAGTTGGCAAAAACCTCTTTTATCGAGATTCTTGAACCAAAAAACAGAGTTTTTTGGTATTTACCCTAAAAAAGCTCACCAACTTTTATAGAGCAGTGTACTCAAACTATAATATATTTCCTCAACTAAACCTTTATAAACCTGCTGTGAATCTTACTCGATTTTACGACGTAAAAACTTCTATTAATCAATATTTATCTTTCAATAAAGCGACTTGGCCAGTTTATTTTGCCCATCTTTGGCCGCTGTCTCTTTCTGCTTTTACGTTTCCTCTTGCGGAAACTATTCCTACAAGAATTACTACTGCAATTGCTACTAGTAATATTAGCCCTATTGATTCGTTTTCTGCTCCGAGTGAAAATAGTCCTGCTAGGGAACTATTATTCCCTGTGCTAAATTCTGCTTCTATTTTTTGTCCTTCAAAATAGAATACTGCTTTTCCTTTTCCGTTTGTTAATTGTCCATTTTGGGCAAGTACAACACTTGCATGGTTTAACCCAGGTGAAATACCAATATTTTGTTTTGAATCATTAAACCCTACTGCTGTAACTTCTAGTGTTCCGTTAAATGCTCTTGTTGTTGGATTATTTAGTTCAATTGTTAGCATTAGTCCGCTACTGTTTGTATCAGATTCTGTTATTACAGTCATTTTTATATTTTTCACTTCGCCTTTAGCACTATTTGTTAGGGATACAAATTTGCTTGGTATAGAGCATCCATCCACCACTGGTCTAAAGCTTACTTGCCCAGTTGCTGATTGCATCAAGATAGTTAAGTCTCTTGATACTGTTGCTCCGCTTGGGAGAGTTACTAGTGTTGGAGAGGCATCAACTGTTCCTTCAATAAATACAGTTGCTGTTTTGTTTGTTAAGTTTTGGATTGAAAATGGCATTACCCCATAGTTTTCAACATTAAATGTGTTTGGAGCAGAAATATTTAATCCTCTGCAGTCAGTTTCGATATAATTGCTTTGGTTGAGTACATTTACAAGGTATGTTGAATTTATGTCTCTAAATTCGCATGTTCTTCCGTCAGCAAATCTTCCCCTTACTTTTACTGAATTAGTGTAAGCGGTTTCGGTTGTTACGCTTGGGGTTGTTAAGTTTAGTATTACATTTCCAACTTGTCCTGGGAAAATGTATTGGTCGTTTGTGTGTGGTGTGGCTATTATTCCGTTTGTTGTTGTTGATACTTCAAGTACCTCAAATCTTTTTGTTGATAGGTTTTGTATTGCAAATACTGGTTTTGAGTTTGTTGCTTCATCAGCGTAAATTGTTTTTGATTCTAGTCTAATATCTCCGCATTCAGAGCTTGTTGAATTATAATAGTTATCATAATACGAGTCATAATAATTGTCATAGTTTGTTGTGGTGTTTGTTCCAGTATCTCTTATTACTATGTCAAATAGTTTAGTTCCAACATCTGTTGTAGAGCAGGTGTTTGAATTTAGTGTTCCGTTCACTGCTAGTGTTCCTGTTGTTGTAGTTGTAAATGATACTGTTCCAACATCAACTAATACTGTTATATTTCGTGTTGATCTGCTTGGAACAATTGTGTCATAATCTACTCTTGCATTTCTTATTATTGAGTTTACAAAATATGCTCTTGCGTTAGTTATTCTAAAATCATAATCAGTGTTGTTTTCTATTGCAAATGCTTTTGAAGCACTTCTTCCTTCGTCAACATTTATTGTTGAAGTAGTGAGTCTAATTCCTGTACAGGAATTATCAATTATATCAATATATGCTTCTCTTTTTTGAAGTTCAGTTGAACCATTTAATATGACTCCATCCACTCTGTATCTTGTGTATGTTGAGTTTGATCCTGTGTTGAATTCATTACTCCAAACAAAAATATAAGAATCGTTTGAAAGTTCTTGTGTTTTTGCACTTGTTGTTCTAAAACTTTCCCAAGTAGAGTTGTTTGTGTTGTAACGATAAATTATTGCTTGTGCGCTTATGTTTGTTGGGCAATCATTTCCTGAATGTGCATCAACAATAAATTCTATTTTGACATCAATGTCATTGTTTTTCGCTGATGAGATGCTTGAGTAGTATGAATCAGTGTTTTCTGGTCTTAGGTCTGTAGAAAAGTTTGATACTGAAATATTGCATGCAAATACATTTGCACCTAATACTAGCAATAAGAATGTAATTAGTGCTAAGCCAAGAAATTTATTCATCTAATCAACCCACCTTTAGCACGTCTTTTGAAAACAGGCGTGCCAATACATATGTTGCGAGAAAGAAGTATATATACTTTTCGCTTGTTAACTGGAACAAGTTACAAAGGAAGCTTTTACTTTGCCTTTACTTTACCTTACTTCAGATTACTTTAGCTTCCTTTTCTTAGCAAAACTTCGCCTAACAGTAGTTCCATGAGCAGCCTTCTTAGCTGCTCCAAAATGACTATCTTTTTTTATGCCTTTTAGTTGATTATAAATCTCAATCATTCCAAAGCATGTGATTAATGATCCAACTGCTTGAAGAACTAAATATAGTACTGAAAGCAAAAAGTATACTGGATCAACCATATATGCTAGTGAATTAGAAGCCGCAATATTGGTAACACTATTAACAAAATTATAGATCATCGAAGGTAGCATTCCAATTCCAACTATTATTCCAACAATTAATCCGATTAAAAATAATCCAATAAATACATTGAGTGTACTTCCGCCAGTTAGGTTCCAAGAATCTTTTAGTGCTTCAATAATTCCTTTTTCTGATTCGACATAAGAAACACAACCCATTGAGAGCTTTATTGCATTGTAAACCATTATCACAAAGTATGCTAATCCAAGTAAAGCCCCTAGAAGTAGGAATATTATGAACACTAATAATGAAGTGAACGCTAGCGCAATAAATGCAATTACCATACATGCTAGTGCTGCTAGTCCAACAAGTAAAAGCTTTAAATTAAACAGAGAAAGAACAACAGCTATAGAAGTCATTATTTCTAAAACAATGAATTTTACCCATCTTCCTAAATCAAACTCAACAAATTTCCTTCCGCTTGAATTCAGTGCTTTTGCAATAAACAAGTATGAGAATGCTGATTGAATTATAAGTGAAACAATACTTGCCGCAAGCAAAAATACTATTAAATAAGATATTGATGCTAGCCCTGCTAAACCTGATGTGGAATTAATTGTAAGAAATGGTTTTAGTACAGAATACATTACATATGATGTTGCTACAAGTATTGCTAAAAGATAAATAAAATAACCTAGAATATACTTCCATACGCCTTCTTGTTTTGCCCAGCTAAAAAGCCCAACTTCAAGTACTTTGTTATAATTTAGTTCCATCTAATTCACCATACTTAATAGCAGTTTTTTGTATTTAATCCTTACTCATATGCTTCGGTGATAGGAGTTCATACAAAAAACAACAAAAAACTAAAAAATCAGCCTTTTATGCAAATTAGTGGCTTTAACCTTGCTACTTTTTTTGAGATACCTGTTTTGTGCATTACTTCAACTACAGATTCAATGTCTTTGTATGCATCTGGTGCTTCTTCTGGCAGCCCTTTTAATGATCTTGCTTTCACCAAAATCCCTTTTTTGGCCAACTCAGCGAGTATGTCTTCTCCTTTCCAATTTGCAAGAGCTGATGTTCTTGACATGCTTCTTCCTGCGCCGTGTATTGTTGAACCAAAAGTGGTTTTCATCGCAGTGTCTGTTCCGCTTAAAATAAATGAACTTGTTCCCATTGAGCCCCCGACAATTACTGGTTGCCCAATTTTTCTGTACTTTAATGGAACTTCTAAATTTCCTGGCCCAAACCCTCTTGTGCTTCCCTTTCTTTGGATAAGCATTTTTTTCTTTTTATTTTTTTCGCCGTCAAATGAGTGTCCAACAAAATGAGTTTCTATCTTGGCGGTGTTGTGCCCAACATCGTAAAATGTTTTCACTTCGTCTTCGCCGACCCCAAATACTTTTGCGATGCTTCTTTTCACAAGCGTTCCTATTACGAATCTGTTTGCGAACGCAGCATTGCTTCCTGCTTTTATTGCGCCAAAATATTTCTGGCCTTCTTCGCTTTCTATTGGCGCGCACACCAAATCGCGTTCCGCGATCTTTATCCCGTATTTTTTCACTGCTCCGTCAAGTATGGGTAAGTAATCAGTTCCTATTTGGTGGCCTAGTGCTCTTGAACCACAGTGAATGCTTACCATCACTCCGCCTTCTTCAAGTCCAAATGCCTTTGCGGCGGGCCCGTCAAAGATTTTTTCTATTTTCTGTACTTCGCAGTAGTGGTTTCCGCTTCCTAGTGTTCCTATTTGGTCAAGCGCGCGCTCTTTTGCTTTATCGCTAACTGCATCCACACTAGCGCCTTTTATGCACCCGTTTTCTTCCATAAATTTTAAGTCTTTTTTTGAGCCGTATCCTTTTTTTACGGCAAAGCTCGCCCCGTTTTCTAGCACTTCATCCATTTCGCTTTTGTTTAGCACAAATTTGCCTCTTATTCCTAGGCCCGCGGGAACGTCCTTGAATAATTGTTCTGCTAGTTCTTTTTTCTTTGTTTCAATTTCTTTTGCTTTTAGTGGAATGATTATTGAGTGTACTCCGCAGTTTATGTCAAACCCTGTAAATGCAAATGAGATTACTCCTTCCTTTAAGTCTGAAGCTGAAATTCCACCAATTACTGAACCATAACCTAAATGCAAATCTGTAAGAGCAAGAGAATACCTTATCAGCCCAGGAAAAGTCGCAGAATCTTTTATTTGTTGTATTGGATTATGCAAAGGATTCTTTACCGCATCACCCAAAATTCCTCGGATAATTTCATCATTAGCAATAATTCGCCCAGGTACAGTCATGTTACCCTCTTTAGGGATTTCATAATTATAAGGCGCTATTTTGTTTATCTTCACCGGCATAAAGGTTCCCCCTTCATTAAAAAGGGTTAAATCAAACAAACTTATGAATGAAACTAGTTATAAACTTTGATGAAGATTTAGCAATAATTCATGCTTATAGCAGGTGACGCAAATAATTGAACAAAAAGTGTCACATGCTAGATAGTAAAAGACTCCAATCCTGTTCAAAAATTAATGTCTTTTACTATATTTATGTGCTGATGGCTATCTATGCAAACGAAGTAAAAAAAATCAGTGGTGGGTATTTGGTCTCAGAAATACTAATGTAACTCTGCTCAAAGATTATCAAAAAAGGGTTACAAGATATTTTGGACACAAACCCAGTATAACTAATGGACACTGCAAATTTACAGATAAATCAGCAAACATTGTTTGTGCATTGATTGTGTAGCCGGCCAGATTGCATATAAATCTACACTAATTTTCTTTGTTTCTCATTAATTTTTTCCAAAATATTCTCGGTTTGCTTTTTCAAAGTCGGCAGGTCGTCAATCACTATTTTCCAAACAAGCTTCAAATCAACGCCAAAATAGTGGTGAATCATCTTGTCTCTCGTGCCGGCAATATCCCCCCACAGGATTTGAGTATATTTATTTATAAAATCAAGAGGCAGGTTTTTTACGGCTTCGCCGATAACTTCAATCTGTCTGATAACTGCGCTAGAAATTAACTCGTCTTTCAAAAAATCTTCTTCTTCAATTTCAAAAGTAAATTTCTCGATGCGTCTAATGCATTCAACAATGTGCTTTAAGAAAAAAGCAGGGTCTTTTTTCATAATATTCTCACTTCTTCTTCAAGGATTTTTTTTTTAAGCAAATGGTTGACTGAACCATAAGTCAGCAAGTCAACTTTTTTTTCAAGCACAACCCGCAACTCGCGCTCCAGTCTGACTAAATCAAAGAAGCTTTTCCCTTTCTCAAACTCAATTAAAACATCAACATCGCTATCTGCAGTAGCCTCGCCGCGGGCAACCGAACCGAATATCCCTGCGCGGGTAACGCCTCTTTGCTTAAGCACGGGAACTATGCATTTCTTTATTTCCATAACTGAAATCATCCTAATAACACCACTAAATAATTTATTGCAAAAAGCTTAAAACAAGGCCTCCTTAAAACATCTTAAAAACAGGCCTGCTTTTGGTTGTTAACCTATGCTTGAGCTTGTTTTCCTAAAAATAAAAAAGTTTTGTTCTTTTTTTGAAAGCGCAAGCTTGCACCGCAAAGAATCAGGCTTTTTTGCACAAAAACATAGTTTTGTGAATGCGAATTCTGTCATTATTCCTTGTTTTAGCCGAAAGGAATCAGCGTGCTTGAAGTGTCCACAGTATGAGGCGAATGTTGCTTGGAAGTGTTTTCTTTCAGTGCTATTTTTCTCAAAAAAGAATGTTTTCTTTTCCAAAAGCTTGCTGTCAGCCAAGACTAGCCTGTGCTTGAAATTCACAAGCACGCGCCTTCGTATATAAATGCTCCAAGGACGTACAATGTAACCCAAAAAATCGATTCCGTTGTTTAAAGGTAATAAGGTTACTTTCGGGTTGAGGCGCAGTAAAAGTTTTTCTTGCAAAAAATCCCTGATATCCCAAAACCAATCCATTAATTCGTCTTTGTTGTTTGACATTAAAATAAAGTCATCCACATATCTAACATAATGGTTGCACCCAAGGACGCTTTTAACAAAATAATCTAGTTCATTAAGGTATACATTTGCAAAAAATTGGCTTGTTTGATTCCCAATAGGCAATCCCTTGCCTTTTTCCACGAAAATCAAAGATTTGTGTTTTGGAACACTCTCTCTTATCCATTCAGGGGATTTTTGAAAAAAATTGCTTGCAGGGTCATGAAAAATAGCTTTTTTGCAAATCCATGCCAAGTCTTGCTTAAATGTTTCATTCCACAAATCGTTTTGCTTGATTTTTTCTTCAACAATTGAAAAAAGAATCTGCTTGTCAATGCTCATGAAGAAGTTGCTTATGTCAAGCTGTAAAAAATAAGTCTTCTTTTTGCCTACATGGTCGCTGGAAAGTTGCCTTGTAAAGTGTTGAAGGCAGCGTACGGCTTTGTGCGTGCCTTTGTTTTTGCGGCAGGCAAAGCTTTCGTCAATAAAGCATTGTTCAAACAGTTTCTCTAAAGCATTGACAATTAAGTGGTGGATAATTCTGTCCCGAAAATCTGCAGCAAAAATTTCTCTTGGCTTAGGTTCTAGCACAGTAAAACAAACAGAACGCCTCAGCTCATAAGTTTTATTATTTAACGCAGAGTAAAGTTCGCGTAGATTAGCCTCAAGATTTTCTTCAAATCTTAACGCATTTATTGTACTGCGCTTGCTTTTCCTGCAGTCAATGTAGCTATTGAAGATGTTTTCAAAACTGAACAAGCTGAGAGCGTTTTCTTTTTCAAAACGAACACAACGGGCATAGTTGTTATTAGTCTTAGTATTGTTGTTGATGTTGCCATTGTTGGGATTGTAGTTATACGCATTGGTAGGCGACCACGAAAGACTCGTTGTGTGCGGACTATTCATAACCAGTGCCTCATCGGCAAAAAACTAGTAGTCTTTTCCGCCACGTGGGCTGTCCGCATCAAAAAGAAATTTGCTGCGCGTCCCTGCCAAAGCAGGGGCTTCTGAGCCGTTCTGTCCATGCAAAGCTTTCGCTCTACCCCACTAACTTTGTTAATGAGCATAATATTTTTTGAGAGAATTTTTAATCACCTTTTACAATAAAATTATTTTTGGCTGTTGAGCCATGCTTGGGATTGCTTTGCCAAATCGACAACCAATCCGGAAGAATATTCATAAGAAGAAAACTTTTTGAACACACCAACTTCTTTGCATAAACGAACAACAAGCTTTAATTCTTCTACCAAAGCAACTAATTCTTGCAAAGCTTCTTTTTTTTCAACTAAAGAATTTAAACGCATAATTTGGCAAGCAATTTGCCTGCTCTTGTTCCTTAAATCAGTTCCAAGAACATATTTATCATAACGAGAAAATCCTTTCACTAATTTCTCAAAATACACGCATAAATCAAAAGCTTTTTTGTAAATTGGGAGATAATCATAACGAGCCATAAACAATAACCTTCATACAATCCAAAAAAAAATTTTTGCGTGCCCTTACGGGCACTCTACCCTAACACACTCTTCCACCACAAAACCCCTAAACACTTAACCACTAAATAATCAAATCATCAATTTTCAAAACGAACACAACGGGCATAGTAGTTATAAGTCTTAGTATGGGTGTAGAGGTAGCCATAGTAGGGATAGTAGTGAGCCGCAGTGGTAGGCGACCACGAAAGACTCGTGCTTGTCCAAACCCAATTACCAAAGCAGTCTGTAAAACCTTTTGCGCACGCATAACTTCCTCCATTACTAGAAGCTCCATAATCAAAGCTTTGATATGCTTCAGCAACACTTGCTAAACGCCAATTCGAATAACTATTAGCTCTAAAAGTACCACAATAACTCATAGCAGTATTCCAATCCATTGTAGAAGCAGAGTGTCCGTCCCACCACATAATACCATTCCAAGTATCTCTAACATATTTATTTCCATCACTAAAAGTGCCTGCAACAAAACGCCCGTTTGTATCAAACATTACCCTTGCTGAATCCAAAGCAGCATCTTGATTTGCAGGAACATTCACATCACTACAAGTAGTCGCATTAATCCATGTACTACCATTCCATGCAGTGCATTTTGTTACCCCTGAGTGAACTCCCCAGTAACCTGTAACCCCAAACAAAGTTGAATCCCAGATGTTTTGCGGTAATAAATTCGGTTCTATTATTGTAGCATTCTGAATACAGGAGTTAGCTAAAAAAGAAGCGTTTGCCGTGTAATTAGAACAGTCAAAAGATATTTTTGCTGGATAAACTTCTTTTTTTTCTAATCCATCCCGCGTCACGTAAGTTACAGTCAAATCAGCCAAAACCCTGCTGCCACTATTACAGACATCCACACTTTCCACTATAAAACTCCGACTCATTCCTTGAGCCAAGTCTTCACCGAAGTAAACATTAGAATCATTAACACTAATATTAGAAACCTCAATCACGTCCCCAGTATTATTCATCAACTTTACTAAATAATTTCCATCAGTGGGTTCTACCGCCGTTTCAGTAACACTAATAGTATTGCTCCAAACACCTAATTTACTTGAAGCACCAGTTACTTGCGAAGTTGACGCACCAGAAATATCAACAACCAAACTAACAACAACAAGAGAAATAACAATCACTACAGCAATTATAACTAAATACTCTGTCGTTCCTTGCGCAATCAATTCTCCTCGCCCCTTATTTACTGCAGAAACCAAGACTTTTGTCCTGCTTCGCTTGGCACAATCAATTAACCCCGCTTTGCACTCGCACAAATTCATGCCTTGCCTCACACACTCCACCTTCTATTAAACTCTTCTTAATGCTTAAAACAAGCGCTAATCCCCTATAAATACCTATGTATTTGCTAACTGATTAGACTGTTTTTGCTTATTTTGCTCATTAGATAGCTTTAAACGTTTATTGTAGCTACAATGTAGCTACTATGAAAGCTGTTGTGAAGAAGCCAATTTCTATGCAAATGCA